>BNJU01000564.1_pt1 | contig 115737 bp, 135 predicted proteins | sample 8539281 | NCBI WGS metagenome assembly BNJU01 (sample SAMD00202456, study PRJDB9452) | human saliva metagenome | isolation source: human saliva | place: Japan
TGCAGGTAATATTATTTCCAGCAATTTGATCTTCCATTCCCAAAATATGTTACACCGCTTTTATACTGAGCATGTAGTAAATCACTCAACCTTCGATAGGCCACTCTCATTTTGATCGACTATTTCTTCTTCTTTTTCAAAATCATCTAACTGTGGGTGTTTCATTCATCATTATAGTTCCTATTCCTCTCATGTCAATATATCTAATTTCTTCTCTAATTCTGCCCACTACCGTAAATGTAGGCTTATCGTCGTCTCTTTTCGTCTAATGTTGTAATATTAACCTCTTTTGCCATTTGGTATAATTTCACTTTGTATGATTTCAGTATTTGTATTATTCTCTGGAAAATTTATTTTTGCTATAAAGATCGTTACCACGTTTTCATAAACCTACTACTTGTTAATGAACTGTTCTCTTCCACTGAATCAATTAAACACTCTATCCACATTACTTGTGGTCAAATTGTCCCCTTTTAAAACTAGAGTACCTATGCCTTCTCTGTAGAACTTCATTTCTATGAATAATTTGTTATTCTAGCATCTTCTTCGAACTGCTTGTCTCTATTGATTTATCTGTTTCTATTCCATCTATAGCTTCTAGCAAATTTGCTAATTAACTACTTTATCACTTTCATTTTGGAACAGTAGTTGTATAACTTACTTTATTAGTTGACTCAGTTAAAAATTTATCTATCGTCCATTGTCTACTCCATCACGTGCAACAAGTCCTACTTTGTTTACATCTGCATTCTTACTCACGTCAAGTAGTAGCAATCCACCTTTACACAGCAATTTATTTTGAACAATTGCTTATGTAGACACTATATTACCATCTTCTCTTTTGGTTTTCTGGCTTTGTTTCTGTATTTATTTTCTCACCCTATGTTCTGGAGTTTTCCTGTGTCTACTTTCATAGTTTTCCAGTTTTGTTTCTGTATTATTTCACTCTAGGAGGTATTTACCTTCCTCCTACTTTTTCAGCAATAGCATTAGCTTCTTCAATAGTTTTGCTGTTTTAATTCTGCTCTCAATTTCAACTTACTTTTCCTGCTTCTTTGTTAAACTAAAAATCAATTTATTAACTTTTGTTTTCACTTCAATAATAGCTACATTAGGTTTTTCTGTTAAGTTTGAAATAGCGGTTTCAATTGTTCTTTAGTAGCATTTGGATTTCTAAGTATCTGCTTCTGTTCGCTAGAATCCACGTTATTTGCTGGTTGATTTCCTTCAGTGTAATATATCCTTTTCTGTTCTTAATTCTCTACTCACTAATTTTTCAAGTTCACGCGTATTTACTTAAATCCTCTTTTGGTTTGTCTTCTAATTCACCTAAATCTACAGAATCATAAAAATTCATCTGTTTCACTACTTTATATGGACATCTCCCTCTTCTTCTTTTAATACAGTTATGGGTAATGCTTCGTTTCCTTGTCCTTCTTATAATAGTATATTAACTTCTCAACAGTTAACTGAACATTGAGATAACTACCACTTTTGCACTTATAGCGACTACTTTATCTTTGGATTATTCTTGTTAATAAACTGACTGTTACCTCGTTTAATTCAGAGTTTTTCCATTTCTAACTAACATTTCAGAATCGCACCCTTTTTAGTGGTTTCTCATATTCTCTTGATACTTTTCAATGCAGTTGTCAAGTTTTCCAATATACCCTCATGATTGGTAAAGTCTCAGAGTTTGTACAGTTCTCTCTCGCTGAAAGTTACAATATCTTTTAGATTCTTTATTAGGTGATTTTTCTAATTCTGCCCTTCTTTGATCTTTTAAATCTGTTTTCAAATAATTTAAATCTATTTTTCTACAAATACTGGAATCTTGGTACCATTATAATCTTCTAATGTAAATCTTTATTCAAATCGTTGTGTAGAATTTTTCTCTTCTTCTGAAACATTTAGATTCACTGATCAGATCTAAATTTCGAGTTAGTTGAGTCATTTTTGATACATTTACTATATAATCTACACCGTAACTTGGTTTCATCCAACTCTACAATGCCATTTTTATTAGATCTAGCATTTTTCAATGTTGTATTTTCGTTCTAATACCATTAGAACATTCAACATTCTCAGCAAGTTTCATTCATCTACTACTTTAATATGATTTAATTGTTTTCTATTTCTATCATTTTCTTTCTTCTCTCAAACCAATTACTCCATTAGTTTTCTTTTGGTAGCTTTACTTATAATACTCAATTTCTCCATCTTTATCAGTTATGACTATCTTATTCTCTCTATTAAATACTGAATCTCTTTTTCAATTCTTAGTTCATATATCGGTTTTCAGTTTATTAGCAGTAAATGTTAATGTACCGTCTTCACCAGTTTTTCTTGTACAATATTGGGGATGATGCCATCATACTCAAATAATCTAAATGGAACTGTACTAATTGGTACACTAGACTATTAGTTACTTTTGAGTAATACCATCAATGTAACTTCATCATCCTCAGGTGTTTCTTCTTTTTCTATACTTCTAAATTGTATTTCGTTAGTTTTACATTTATGAATACAGAACCCATCCTCTTCTTTTGCTACACGTATCTTCCATTTGATATTTCTCATTATCATTTAAAGATAATGTATAAACTTCATCCTTAGTCAGTTCTAGTCCACTAAGCATGCCTTTATTAGTATCAATTACTTCATTGTCATATTAACTAGTATGTGTTAACTTATCAGTTACAGGTTTATTTTTCATTTATTTTCAACTAAATCATCAATGACTAATTTTGGGCTCTGATCACTCTTTCTTTTGATGTTTAGTCTAATATTTTTACATTCAAGCATAATCCCCAACTCCTACTTTAAGTTAATAAAGACTACCTTAGCATGATTTTAGTTAAGAATTCCTTTGTAAATGTAAAATCAAATTTTGATGTTTCTGGATTATAAGTCGCACTTACCCCGTCGACATTTAGTAGTAACTTCTGAGAATAGATTAACAGGTTCATCACTTTTCGAATACTTTCGCTGGTTTTCACCTAATTCATTTAAGCCTTTAAATGGACTTCTATTATTACATTGTTGTTTTAGAAACATCAACAGTTTTATCATAATTTCTCTTTGCCCTGCAAACTCACACTTCCTTCGCCTTCCTGTTGTTTAGCTACTCTATCGGCAATATACTGCTCAAGTCCTGAATAATCACTAATATGATTCCACAATACTAAATCCTTTATATTAGTAAGATATGGTGTTATATCTGAAATATTATTACTTCAAGTGATAACATTTCCAATTTAGTGAGATTTTCACTACTGAAATATCTTTTTATTCCTCCACTAATAGTTGGATGAACAGGGTCACCCTGTTTGGTCGTTATTATTATGAGAGTCTAAATGTTTTAGAATTAATAAGTTTGGCTAAGGTGAAATATCTTCTATCTTGTTAGCATATAAGTCTAAAAGTATTCTAAATTTGTTAATTCTGATAATGGCTGTAAATCTGGAATTCTATTTCTTATTAATGATAATTTAGTTAATTTATTCAATTTAGCAATTGGTGATAATCATATTTCATTTTCATTTAAGTCAAGTTTTTCTAAATTAACTGCACATTTTCTAATCCTAATAGATTCTTAGCTACCATGTGTTTGAATAAACTTTAAAACTCTGGTGTATCTTTTAAAGATATTGTAGTAAGATATTTTTACCTTCTTTATCCTTCACTAATTCTTTTAGAGTTCAAGTTCTTTTTAGTTATTTTTGATGATCAGCTCTTTCACTGCTTAAGTTTTTATTAATTAATAAGAACTGGATCGTTAATGTTACTTCTTCATCTATATCACTATTTTCTTGTCCTTCAGGTTTAGCGGTCTCAGATATATTTGCCTGGTTGTGCTATGGAGCTGGTTTCTCTGTTTTGATTGCTCTGGTTTTACTTCTGGTTTTGCTTGCTCTAGTTTTACTTCTGGTTTTGGCTGCTCTGGTTTTCCGCTGGTTTTAGTTGTTCAGTTTCTCCTCTGGTTTGGGTTGCTCTGGGTTTTACCTCTAGCTGGTTGCTCCAGTTTTTATCCTGGTTGTCCTGGGGTCAGTTCTCCTCTGGTTGTCATGGTTTTTACTTCTGATTTTGGCTGTCTGGTTTTTACTTCTGGTTTTGGCTGCTCTGGTTTTCCACTAATTTCAGTTGTTCGAGTTTTTCCTCTGGTTTTGGCTGTTCTGGTTTACTTCTGGTTTCGGTCGTTCAGGTTTTACCTCTGGTTGTCCTGGTTTAACTAAGTGTCGGTTTTCCTTTTGGTTTTCTGGTAACTTCTGGCGTTGGGTACTTCTAGTTGTCTGGTTGAACTTCTGGAGACAGTTTCTCCTCTAGTTTCTCTGAAACCTTCAGGTGTACGGTTTTCTCTAGTTTCTCTGGTTTTGCTTCAGGTACTGAGATTATCTTCTACGATGACTTAACATCTACTCTTAATCTAGTACCTGCAATATTAATTGTTTGTGAGACGCTTCTTTCCACTATTGCTGTGATTGGGTAAAGTTTTTGCCATTCGATGTCATATTGTTTCTAGCTGTTCTTTAGTTACTTTCTTTCTGTTTTTGTCCCAGCTTTTATACTTGCAATATGATATGAAGCACTCTGTTACCATTTAACATAACATTTACATCTATATCTGTTAAGTCTTTGGTTGCAGCTAACTCAGTACTGCTCCTCCATCTCTTTCTAATACACTCCATATTGATATCTTTATTAGCCTGTAGCTTCCTATATTTTCTTTTTCGCTTTCAATAATTGTATATTAGCTTGAGATAGAGCAACTAAACTTGAACTATCATTACAGAAAGCTGCCCCCTATAAGTTTTCTTATTGAAAACCTGTCTACTAGATATAATTTCATGCTCTTTCTCCATTTTATAAATTTATTTTATACTTTTTGTTGTATTACTACTATAATATAGCAATATAAGTGCTACTTCTTCAGTCTGTATGATGTGAAGTTTAAATAACGTAATTTTTATTTTAATTACCTTTTTCTTTTGTAATATCACAATCAAAAACTAAAAATATCATATTACCAGTATATTCGGAAAAATAATAATGGTAAATAACTAAGTAAATAGCAATGGAAATCAAAAGCTGAAAACATTTTAGATTCTAGCCTTATAGTTTATATTCTATACTAATTTTACATTCTCAATATTCTAATTAGTTGTGCAGTGCTTGACATTTCATTATCATACAAAACAACCTTAACCATTTGATTTCTCACTTGTCCAATAACTGTTTGTGGCATCAAATAACGAACCATAACTCATTCCTATATCGAAGATACTATAGGATCTGCTATATCCATATGATTCATTAGCCCGCTTTTTCATAACTCTTCATAATTTTTCTACTGTAGCATTCTTTTCAATTGTTACAAATGGTTCTGTTAACGAACGGTTGGAACGGGTACTCTTTGGGCTGCTCCATCTAAACGTCCATTTAACACAACTAATCCTATACGCCTTGCGCACCTGTGAGTATTAGAACATATATTTTCTTGCTGCTCTTCACGTCTAAAATCTCCCTTATCTGAGATGCATCTAAAGTATATTTGATCTCCTGTATATCCAAAGTGGATAGTGGTCATTAAACCATATACAATACCAGAAGTTATCATGCAGAGCTCGCCATTTAGACAAGACAGTTCGTAGTACGCGATGCACCCAGTTACAGTTTTCTTCTCCAGTTGGTAGTTTCATGATTAACGCTATATACAATAGTTTAACATCTGAGCCACCTGGTGCAGAAAGTAGTACTTTCCTAGCTCCTGCTCTTATATGCGCTTCAGCCTTTATCATACTGTTAAACGTCCATACATTTCTAGAACAATATCGACACCTAACTCTTTCCATGGTAAATTCTCTGGATCTGGTTCCCCAAAAACCTTTAATTTCTTTCATTTACGATAAACGCTCCCGTCTCCTTCTTCAACGGTCCCTGGAAAAGGCCCTTGCGTTGTATCATATTTTAACAGATAAACTATTTGATTTGTCGGGTCTCATTCTTGATCTGTTGACGAGCTACAACCTCAATATCATCTGCGTGCTGAGCCTGAATCTGTCTTAGATCAATCTCCCAATACGACCAAAACCATTAATAGCACTTTTTATTGTCATGTGTTTTTCCCCTGATAATTATTTTACTCTATAAGATACTCATATGCTCATCCCTTTTTACAACGAATTTCTTTTAAGTAAAATTATGACAAAGCTCAGCTTTTTAATTCATTATTTAATTGTGATTACCTATAGAAAATCTTATAGTAAGCGTTTCAAAAACACCTAATTTTAGTATAGCATATTAAATTTTCCTATTTCAACAGACAAAAGTTCATGTTCATAACTAATAAAAAAATAATATTAATTTTTATTTTGTATCATTTTATAAAACCGTTTTCAATGGTTATTAAATTATTCTATCGAAAAATATTTAATTTATAAATTTTTAAAAATAATTTTATATTGAAATTTCATAATTTTATAAATTATACTTATTATTGAACAATAAAAAGACTATTTATTATGAAAAATAAATTTTTTATGACTATTTCATCAGTTTTTGCTTCTATTTGTTCTTGCAACAGGATGTGCATAAAAACTGAAGAAAAAGGAAGAAAATAAGGTGGAGATAACAAGATAACTCTTACTTGCATCGACTAAGATCTCGCGAAAATACAATGGGAGCTTTATGGTATCAAAATGCTGCTGAGTAGATGCATTATACCAACAAAGGTTACAATGTTGCTACTAATAGAAGTTAAAGAACTATTGAAAACAGCCTACGATAAACCATGATTCTATAGTCTTAGATATTGATGAAACAGTATTAAGCAACATACCATTCAAGTAAAAATGGTTAAAAGAGTGGAACTGCATTCAATCCAAAATTATGGGACGAGTGGGTTCAAAAAGCAGAGCTACACCAGTGGCTGGAGCAAAAATTCTTACAATTCGCTGACAAAAATAAAGTTCAAATTTACTACATTTCTGACAGAACTGACTGCTAGATAGAGTGCTACAATTAAAAGCAACTAGCTCAAGGGACTTCCAGTTCAAGGACGCATCACGCTTATGTTCAAAAAGAAGGTGATAAATCTGAAGGGCGTCGTCGAAGTTGATTAAACATACTAATCTGGTTATGTTGTTGGGGATAACTTGGTTGACTTCGCTGAATTCTCAACTAAATCAGAAGCTGATAGAGATAAAATGTGAACAATTAAAAGCTGAATTTGGGGATAGATTCATCATCTTCCCTAACCCTATGTTGCGGATCATGAGGGAATCTGCAGTATACAAAGGTGAGAAAAAGACGGTAGAGGACAATCTGAAAGCTCGTCTAGATGCGCATGAGGATACTAACTTAAAATAAATTAACAATTTGAGGTGTCTTAGTATATCGTGATAGATAATATTAAGACACTTATATTTCTCTATTTTTAATTCTATATCCTTGATTGATATCGATATCAGAGTATAATTAAGTAGCAAAGCATGCAACAGCTTATTTCATTATTCGATTTAAAATAGGGTCAAAAATGAAAAAGAAAAATTTAGAAAATACGTTTTATACCAGCGCATTTGCGGCTACTACTATTTCCCGTCTTGACAAATGACAGCCAAGCCTGCGCTAGTGAAATGAGTGATGACAGTATCTGCCTGTCAATAATGACAGCCAACAACAGACTTCAGCTACTGAAACCCCAACTTCTAACACTGCTACAGATTCATCTTTCAACTACAGATGTAACACCCTAATGTAGATGGAGTAATAATGAGGTTTCTACTACTAATTCTGAAGAAAATATAACTTCTAAACCTACAATCCCATTTACTGTAGCAGAATACAAACAAAAAGTGCTCTTGAACTTGCTAAATTAATTCGTGAGAGTAACAAGTACTGAGTTAGTTGATTTAGCATATAAAGTTGTGCAGATGAAAACCCTAAATTAAACGCTGTACTAACTACTGAAAACGGAAAAATACCTAATGACATAGTTGATGAAGCATATAGAATGCTAAAGAAATGATGAAAGAATAAATGACAGTAATCTACTGCTAATCCCGTAAATTGGGAAGAACAACCATTCTTAGGAGTTCTACATTAATCAAAGGATTAGATTTACTAAAAGATGGTGACGCTTCTAATGGTGTCTATTTTAATAAAGGTAAAGTGGCTAAAGGTAGTGGAGCTGTAGCAAAAGAATTCGCAATACTTGGATTTGTAATGCTTGGACAAACTAACTATCCTGAACTAGGAACTAGAAATATCACAGATTCTAAGTTATTTGGACCAGCTGGGAATCCTTGGGACCCAAGTCGAAATACAGGTGGTTCTTCAGGAGGAAGTGCCGGTGCTGTGGCAAGTGGAATGGTATCAATCGCGAGTGGTAGTGATGCTGGTGGATCAATTCGTATCCCTGCTTCATGGACAGGTCTAATTGGCTTTAAAACCAACTGGACACGTAGTAAAAATTCCCTCTAGTGAAAACTATCGAGGGATGCCAAAACTAGTTTTGATAAAACACAAAGTTAGTAAAGCCTAAAACACTAGAAGAAGTTCCAACTAATTTGAAAATTAAAATTGCTTATACTCTTAAAACACCATTAAAAGATGTTGAATTAAGTGAAGATGGAAAAAGCTGTTCTTAAAGCTGTTGAATTTCTTAGAAAACATAGGCTTTCACTGAAGAAATGAAATGAATTCCCTATCGATGGTTGGAAGGAATCAGAACTTATACAATTGGTGCTTGGTGGCGCATACATCTTCACCGCAAAAAGCAGCTGAAGAAAACAAACGAGTTGGATCCCTGCTACCTATGCATGGGAACATCTCATACTAGAGGAAAAACTCTAATACTGATACTTTCTTCTGCCAGACCTGGTTTAGAATATATAATCAAATGAATGGAATTCTGCAAAAATATGATTTATTCTTAATGGCAACAAACGCTGTTACAGCACCATCTAACGACAAAAAGTGATCATACGTCGATCCGCTGTTAAGAAAAACTTTATAATATTAACGAAATTAAAGATCCAAAAAGAAAGATTTAATCTACTTGTAAAACAATGGGAACCTATGATGAGAAGAACACCATTTACATGGTTTATTCAACTTAACAGAAATCCCTGCTATTTCATTACCTGTTTAAAGAGTGAAAATAACCTTCCTCTTGGAGTTATGTTTGCTGCAAAAATAATTCAGATTACTTCTTGAAATGGGACAATTGTTCAAGACAATAATCAATTCATAATGCACCCAGATATTAGAAATACAGTTGTCGCAGAAAACGGTAATAAAGTAAGAGAAAAATGAATATGGCACAAAATATGAATATTCAGTTCCTAATGAAGCTCCTGCAGCTGGAAAACTCTTAAACCTTTCACTGGCAAAATCGATGGGCTTTCTGAAATGGCAATAAAGTTGTTGTCGATAAAGATGGTGTTGTTTCTGAGTTTAACCTCCAAGCGATGTAACTGTAGTTGATGCCCTAAACCTTTTCACTGGGAAAATTGATGGGCTTTCGAGATAATGGAAATAAAGTTGTTGTCGATGAAAAGCGGCAATGTTTCGAATTCAACACTCCACAGATGCTCCTGTGGCTGATGCTCTTAAACCTTTCACTGGGAAAATCGACGGACTTTCAGCAAAATGGCAATAAAGCAATTATCGATAAAGATGGCAATGTTTCGAATTAACACTACAAGTGATGCACCTGTTGCAAAGCACTTAAACTCTTCACTGAGAAAATCGATGGACTTTCTAGAAATGAAATAAAGTAGTTGTCGATAAAAGATGGCAAATGTTTTGGAATTCAACACCCCAAGTGATGACCTGTTGCTGAAACGCCAAACCTTTCACTGGCAATGTTTCTGAGCTTTCTGAAAATGGAAATAAAATAATTGTCGATAAAGATGGCAAAGTTTCTGGGTTCCAACACTCCAGTGATGCACCTGTCGCTGGGCACTTAAAACCTTTCATCTGGCAAAGTTGTTGGGCTTTCAGAAAACGGGAATAAAGTAATTATCGATAAAGATGGTATTGTTTCTGAGTTTAACACTCCAAGCGATGCTCCTGTAGCTGATGCTCCTATACCTTTCACTGGCAAAGTTGTTGGGCTTTCAGAAAATGGCAATAAAGTTGTTGTCGATAAAGATGGCAATGTTTTCGAGTTCAACACTCCAGTGATGCACCTGTCGCTGATGCTCTATACCTTTCACCGGGAAAATCGATGGACTTTCTGAAAATGGCAATAAAGTTGTTGTTGATAAAGATGGCAATGTTTCGGAGTCTAATATTCCAAGCAATGCTCCTGTAGCTGATGCTTCTAAGTCTTTCACTGGCAAAGTTGACGGACTTTCTGAAAATGGAAATAAAATAATTGTCGATAAAGATAGTGTGTTTCGGAGTTTAGCAAACCAAAAGAATCACCTAGCGTAGGAAAACTTCCAGAACTAACTCTCAATAATGACACTACATCTATAACAATCAAATCAAAGTGATGATAAAATTAATGTTGAATTGAGATTCTAAATACTCTAAAGACATCAGTTTTAAAACAACAGATATTACTAATAAAATAGATTTAGAAGAATTAAAAGCAAAATAATAAATGATAAAAATCAATGAAATTAATAATAAAGATGAAAATTTCATCTATAGAGTTCTAGACTTAGAATTACAAAATAATAATAAAAAGTAAATCTAAACATCCCTAGAACCGTTCATGAGCTTTACTTCAAAATGAACAAAATAAAGAAATACTTGTATATCATATAAAAGAAGATAACACTATTGAGCTTGTTCCTTCTAGTACAAAAGGAGGAAACTTACAATTTACAGTCAACCACTTCAGTAAATTTGCTATTATAGCATTAAAACTGCATTAGCTTCTAATGAAAGATATTAATACTTCTGCAGTTCAAGAAGAAGAAATTTACGGTTGTCAATGCGAAGGGCAAATCAGCTCCTAAAACCCACCAAACTCTTTCCTAAAACTGGAGAAACTACTAATAAATCTTTTAACTTTGTTAGGGTATTTCATTAATCATTGCATCTACACTATTAAAACGTAGAAAAATAAATAAACTACAGGCTGATCGAAAGTCATAAATATTAACAAAAGTGTATGAGAAACTAATAGACGCAGTGAGTTTATTGATATCTAAATTCGCTTTATAAAAGCTTTTTAGATATCTAATAAACTACATGAGAAATCCTCGACAAAATCGATTTCTACGAAAATCACGATTTTGAGTCACTCCCAGTTATCTCTTTTAAATTATAAAAAGATATAGTTCAGCTAAATATGAACTATCTTTTTATTACTTTCAGATACTTTTAGACGAGCTACTAGCTTTGGCTAGCCAATTCTGCACGTCTAACATCAAGACCATCTTCTTTTTTGCAAGACGTTCTTCTGCACGTTGTAATGCTCTTTGAGCACGTTCAACGTCAATATCTTTATCTAATTCTGCTGTTTTGAACTATAATAGTTACTTCGCCTTTTATGTGTTTCCACAAATCCTTTCGCTTACAGCTAATATATTCTTCTCTGCCATCAGGAAAAACCCACTTTTAATGGTCCCACTTTTTAATGATACAACCATTGGAACGTAGTTAGCCATTACCCAACTTGTCCACTTGTAGTCCCTAATACAACCATAGAAGCCTCTTTTGCGCTATAAGCTTCTCCATTAGGAGTAACAATGCTTACACTTAAAGTATTCATTTATTTACCTCCTATTTGTATTATACTTCTACTCCTAGTTTACGAGCTTTTTCTAATACGTCTTCAATTCCACCAACTAGACGGAATGCATCTTCTGGGATATGGTCATATTTACCATCTAAGATTCCTTTGAATGCTTCTACTGATTCAGATACTGGAACATATGATCCTGGTTGACCAGTAAACTGTTCTGCAACGTGGAAGTTTTGAGATAAGAAGAATTGAACACGACGTGCTCTATCAACTGTTTTCTTATCTTCATCACTTAACTCGTCCATACCTAAGATAGCGATAATATCTTGTAATTCACGATATTTTTGAAGAGTTCTTTGAATTCTAGTCGCAACTTGATAGTGTTCTTCTCCTACGATTTCTGGAGCTAATGCTCTTGATGTAGAAGCTAATGGGTCAACGGCTGGATAGATACCCATTTCTGTTAACGCACGCTCAAGGTTTGTTGTTGCATCTAAGTGAGCGAATGTTGTAGCTGGAGCCGGGTCAGTATAGTCATCGGCAGGTACATAAATCGCTTGGATAGATGTAACAGATCCTTTTTTAGTTGATGTAATACGTTCTTGTAAACGTCCCATCTCTGTAGCAAGAGTTGGTTGGTAACCAACGGCTGATGGCATACGTCCTAATAACGCAGAAACCTCAGAACCTGCTTGTGTAAAACGGAAGATGTTATCGATGAATAGAAGTACGTCTTGTCCTTCTTCATCACGGAAGTATTCCGCCATTGTTAATCCTGTTAATGCTACACGCATACGAGCACCAGGTGGTTCGTTCATTTGTCCGAATACCATGGCTGTTTTGTTAATAACACCTGAATCTTTCATTTCGTAGTAAAGGTCATTACCTTCACGAGTACGCTCACCTACACCAGTGAATACAGAAAGACCACCGTGTTGTTGTGCAACGTTGTTAATAAGTTCTTGGATAAGAACTGTTTTACCAACTCCGCACCACCGAATAGACCGATTTTACCACCTTTTAATATATGGAGCAAGTAAGTCAATAACTTTAATACCTGTTTCTAATACTTCAACGTGTGTAGATAATTGTTCGAAATGTTGGAGCTTCTTTTATGAATTGACTCTTTTCGTACTTCTGCTCCAGGTTCTTCACCGTGGTCAACTGCTTCTCCTAGCACGTTAAACACGACGTCCTAATGTATAATTTCCTACAGAACTGTAAATTGGGCTCCTGTATCTACTACTTCAGCTCCCTCTATTTAATCCATCAGTTGATGACATCGCAATTGTTCTAACTACGTTATCACCAATTTCTAGAGAAACTTCAAGAACTAATTTTTCTTTTTCCATCACCTTTATCTACAAATACTTCAAAGCATTTTAATAGATTAGGCATATGCCCTGATTCGAATTTTACATCTACTACAGGTCCCATAACTTGGAGAATATAACCTTTATTCATATGTTGTTTGCTAACTTAATAGCTTCTCCTTTCTTATTTACTATTTTGCTGCTGCTGCTCCACTTACAATTTCTGTAATTTCTTGTGTAATTGCAGCTTGTCTTGCACGATTATATTTAATCGTAAGTGTATCAATAATATTACCTGCATTATCAGTCGAATTTTTCATCGCTGTTTTTCTTGCAGAATGTTCACTAGCTTTACTATCCAATATACTTCCATAAATCATACTTTCTGCATATTGTGGTAGCAAGACATCTAATACCGCTGTTTCACCAGGTTCAAATTCGTAAGCACCTGTTGCTTTATTGTTAGAATCCTTAAATTGATTAGTGTCTTCTATAGGAAGAACTTTACTTTCTGTAACAACTTGTTGAATCATACTAACAAAGTGATTGTAGTGTAAATAAATTTTATCGTATTCTTTATCAATAAAGTAACCTACTACTTTATTAGTAATCTCTTTAACCTGTGTGAAACTTGGCTCATCTGGTATATCTCTAAAACTATCAACTACATTATAGCCATTTTTCTAAAGAATTCTGCCCCATAGTTACCTATTGCTACAATACCATAATCACCCTTCAGTGTGTCTTTTCATTTACTGTGTTGACAAAATTTCTAATTATATTAGAATTGAATCCACCACACAATCCACTATCACTAGTAATTACTACATAAAAAGAGTTTTCTTAGCTTCTCTTTTTTCTAACATTGGGTGTTTTGATATTCGCTTACCTCCGAAAAATTGTCCCCATAACTTCTTGCATTTTTATTCATGTATGGATAAAATTTTCTGAGTGTTAGTTTGTGCTTTTTAACAATTTTGATGTTGATACCATCTCCATCGCTTTTAGTTATATGACTAGTTTTCTTTGTAGAATTGATTTTGTTTTTAATATCTCTAAGTGACGCCAATTAGTTCACCACCTTTTCTCTACTTTTTGATTCTAAGAAAAAGTTTTTTTGAAAGCTTCAATTGCTTCATTCATTACTTTTGTCATCTGGTAAGTCTTTTTAGTTTCTACTATGTGCTTTAACTGCTTCTGTTTCATGAGCGTCTAAATAAGCATATAGTTCTTGTTCAAATCTATGAATATCTTTAACTTCAACATCATCTAAATACCCATGAGTTAAAGCATAAAGAATCATAACTTGTTTTTCTACAGGTAGTGGTTTATGTAAGTCTTGTTTTTAATACTTCAACTGTACGTTTACCACGTTCTAGTTTTTTCACGAGTTGCTGGATCTAAGTCAGAACCGAACTGAGCAAAAGCTTTCTAATTCACGATAAGATGCTAAGTCAAGACGTAATGTACCTGAAACTTTTTTCATCGCTTTAATTTGCGCTGATCCACCAACCCTAGATACTGAAAAGTCCAGCGTTAATAGCTGGTCTAATACCATGAGAAGAATAAATCAGATTGTAAGAAGATTTGTCCATCTGTAATTGAAATTACGTTTGTAGGAATATATGCTGAAATGTCTCCAGCTTGAGTTTCTACGAATGGTAAGAGCAGTAATACTTCCTCCACCAAAATCTTCATTTACACGAGCTGCACGTTCTAGAAGACGTGAGTGTAAATAGAATACGTCCCCTGGATATGCTTCACGACCTGGTGGTCGTTTTTAATAGTAATGATAATTCACGATATGCAGCTGCTTGTTTTGATAAGTCATCATAAACGATTACTACATCTTTACCATTAAACATAAACTCTTCTGCCATAGCAACCCCTGCATAAGGTGCAATGTAAAGAAGTGGTGCTGGTTGAGATGCTGATGCTGTAACTACGATAGTGTAGTCTAGCGCACCGTGTTCTTTAAGTGTTTCTACAACACTACGTACTGTAGATTCTTTTTGCCCAATTGCAACATAGATACAAATAACATCTTGTCCTTTTTGAGCTAAAATTGAGTCGATAGCTACTGCAGTTTTACCTGTTTGTCTATCCCCGATAATAAGCTCACGTTGTCCACGTCCGATTGGTACTAATGCATCGATCGCTTTAATACCAGTTTGGAAAGGAACTGATACAGATTTACGTCCCATAACCCCAACTGCTGGAGATTCGATTGGACGACGTTTTGTAGTATTTACTGGACCACGTCCATCAACTGGTTGTCCTAATGGATCAACTACACGTCCTATTAATTCTTCACCAACAGGAACGTCCATAACACGTCCAGTACGACGAACTTCGTCTCCTTCTTTAATATCAGTTGTTGGTCCTAAAATTACGATACCAACATTTGTGTCTTCAAGGTTTTGAGCAAGTCCCATAACCCCTGTTTTAGTGAATTCAACTAACTCACCACTCATTATTTCATTAAGACCGTATACACGAGCTATACCGTCCCCTACTTCTATAACTGTACCGACATCTGTTGACTTAACTTCAAACTGATAATTTTCTATTTGTGATTTTAGTAATGAACTAATTTCTTCAGCTCTAATAGCCATTTATGTCCCTCCTTGTTTCAACTTCTTTCTAGACAGCAGAAATTTTTTTGACTTCATAGCATTTAATCTAGCTCTAATACTAGCATCTACAACTTTATTATTATAAGTTAGTTTTAAACCACCTATAAGACTCTCATCAACTAAATTATTAAGTTCTACTTTTTCTAATTCTAACTCATTTCTTAAGTTTTTCTTTTTAGATTTTCTAACTGAACTTTCAGTTAGTGGCGAAGCTGATTCAACTTTTACAACAACGCTATTTGAATATCTACTAAACAATTCAGTCAAATTGCTCTAAAAACAAAATTTATTAATGAGATTTGCAGATTATCTGCTAAAATTTTTCACTACATTTACTATATGTTTGTTTACTCCTACAAATGATGCATCAATCAAAGTGATTTTTATTCTTTTCTATATTAGGGTTGTTCATCAATGTAACAAAATCCGAGTTTCCATTTAATTACTTTTTTGCAACTTCATGGTAACTCATTGAAACTTCTTTTCTAATAGTTATTTTCTTTTGCAACTTCAAATAATGAATATCCAATTTTATTAGCTAATACTGATTTACTCATTATTTCACCCTACCTCTTTAATGACTTTATCAACATATTCACTTTGTGTTGAGTCATCTAATTCTTTTTCTAAAATTTTCGAAGCTACAAGCACTGATAAATCAGCAATTTGTCTGTTGATTTCTTCAAGCGCTCTTTTCTTCTCATCCTCAATATCTCTTTGAGCATTTACTTTTAATTGTTCTGCTTGTTTGCGAGCTTCTTCAAGAATAGCTTGTTTTTCAACCTTAGATTGTTCACGAGCATCTTCCATCATAACTTTAATTTCTTGTTGAGCATTTTTTAATTTTTCTTGATTTTCTTCAAGTAAAACTAATGCTTCTTTTTGATTTCTAGCAGCATCATCAAGTTGACCTTCAACTAATCTTTGACGCTCATCTAACATATCAATAAGTTTGTCCCAAGCAAATTTTTTCAGTAATACTAATAAGATTAATACAGCTACTATGTTAATAGCCATATTTCCTAAGTTCATACCCTTGATGAGAAGCGTGTTCAGTAGCTAAAAATACTAAATTTTCCATTTACTAAATGCTCCTATTCTTCATAGTTATTTTATTACTAATATTAGACTAAATTATTTTGCTAAAATCATGAATGCAATAACTATTGCTAAGATAGGTACCGCTTCTACAAGTGCGAACATAATGAATGCATTTGATTTTTAATTTTGGTTCAACTTCTGGTTGGCGAGATACACCTTCCATGAAATTTACCGAATAAAAATCCGTTACCAATACCAGCTCCAACTCGCTGCTAATCCTGCTGCTAATCCTGCTCCAATTAATTCTACCATAATTATATTTTTCCTCCTTGGATAATAAATGAAATTTTTATTAATTATTAATTTTATACTTTAAAATTGTGTACTTTATTTAAATTAATGTTCATCACTAATTTTATGTGATAAATAAATGAAATGATAATACTGTAAAGATGTACGCTTGGATAAACCCAATAAATAGCGAGAATCCTTTCCATACTACTAAACCTGCAATACCAGAAATTGCACCAAAGACACCTGCTGTTGTTAGTGTTGCTAACAGTGCTAATAGTACCTCACCTGCATATATATTACCGAATAAACGCATTGATAAAGTCAATAGGTTTGTAAATTCTTCAATAACTTTGAATGGTGCTATACCAATTCCTGATGAAGTATATGTCCCAACGTAATGTTTTGGTCCTTTATACTTAAGTCCAGCATAATGGGTAAATACAATAACTAATACCGCCATTGAAAACGTAAATGTTGGATCGGCAGTTATAGAGTTTACATAGACTACTTCATTGTAGCTAACCTCAATAAGTACCCCAATAGTATTTGCAACAGCTATAAATGAAATAAGTGTTAATGCAGTTGCCCATAAACCTTTACCATATTTTTTCCAGTCTACATTACCTTTAATAACATTATCACTAACAAAAACAGCAAGTAGCTCTGCAGCATTTTGACGCTTGCTATCTGGTCTTAACTTTACTCTGCTAGTTAAAAACATTACAAATATAAAGGTTAAAATAACTGTTATTAAAGTTGTTATTACACTAGGAATATTGACTGTAATATCATAACCAAAATAATTTGGTAATAAGGTAAGTATGTTTCTTTCCATATATTCCCCTCACCTCTTTTTGCTTGAAAGTATTATTTCTATATTTCAAAAATATGTTTGTATTTCATAAAATTTTAGAAATATATAATCATATTATATTACTTTTTATCAATTTACTAGTGATTTCTTAAATTTTTATGCAACTTTTTTGAAAAATATTTTTATTTATTTTTTTAGTTCCAAAGATTCTGTCTCCAGCATCCCCTAATCCAGGTACGATGTAACCGTGGTCATTAAGTTTTTTCATCTAAGCCCTGCAATAGATATTTCAACATCTGGATGTGAGCAGTGTAAATGCTTTCAACACCCTTCTGGGCTGCTATTAAACACATAAATTTAATATCATTAACTCCTCGTTTGTTTTAATGAGATCTATAGCGGCAATTGCTGAACCACCAGTTGCTAACATTGGATCTACTACGATGAAATAAACGTTCTTCTGGATTACTTGGTATTTTTACAAAATACTCATGTGGTTGAAGTGTTTCTGGATCACGATATAATCCAACGTGACCAACTCTTGCTGATGGTATTAAATTCATTAAATCCATCTACCATTCCTAATCCCAGCACGTAGAATTGGAACAAAACACAACTTTCTTACCTGCTAGATCGTCTTACAAGTTGTGTTTTTGAATCGGTGTTTCAACTACTACCTCTTCTAAAGGTAAATCTCTAGTAATCTCATAAGCCATTAGTGAACCCTACTTCATTAGTTAAGCTGTCTAAAGTCTTTCGATCCCTGTCTTTTTATCTCTAATAAAATGATAATTTATGTTGAATCAATGGATGATCAAATACATGAACTTTTGACATAATTATAGTTCTCCTTTGTTATATTATTATATTTATTTTTACTCTAATTATTTCATTTTTAACAAGGGATATCCGAAAATATTTATTCACTTTAAAAATATTTTTATTAATTTTGTTATATTACTAGACTTCTATATATAAAATATTACAATAATAAAAACAAGATAAACGGAGACTTTAACATGCAAAGAAAAACTATTTTTAGGGATATTTTTTTACTTACTAGTATTTTCTACTATATTATCCCACTACTTTTTGAAATTTCTACAATGGTACTAGTGATAAAAGCTGGTTTCATTTTTAATATTAGTTTATGGATTCACTTCATTTGCTATAACACTATTAATATCATACTTTATTCAAAAAAACTATATTTATACCCGTATTAAGTACTATTCTAGCACTTCCTTTATTTTTCATTTTTAATTCAAGTGCTCTAGTTTTTAATACTTATTATATTAGTTTTTCATTTATAACTTATGGTCTATCATCATTATTAAAATAATTAAGGAGAGCTATGACGATATTCAAACGCAATTTAATAATAGCAACAGGTATATATTTACTTTTTTTATCTCACACTATTTTAGCTAATCCATTTTTATGGCTTTAAATCTATTAGAAGCTACTATAGTTGGAATTTCTAATTTTTCGGTGGATTTTACTTTAAGTTATATATTTATGTACACAAATAAAAGCAGACTCGATGAACGTACCAAAAGTACAATAATTACAACTTTTAGTACTATTAATAGCATTACTGATATTTTTAATCCTTTTTAAATTTCCAACATCTTTTAATATAATAATAAATAAATATTTAGCAATCATAATTCTTTCTATTTGTACTTATTTTTCGTAATAATACTAGCGAGAAAAATGGATAATTCTGTGATAGTAATTTTACTTTTTGCTCCATCAATTATCCAAGGGATTGTATGAGACTATCATATAAAGCGATGTTTTTCTATAGCTAACCCTAACTTTAATCTATGTTTAATAGCTGCAATTTTTATTGGATATTATATTATAACAATAGGAAATAATTAATACAAAGAAATTGACAATTCTCTTAAAGGGATTGACTCGACAGAGTCACTTTCTTAAAAATCGTGATTTTAAATCACTCCCAATAATAAAAACTGATAACCTAGATTTTTCTAGATTATCAGTTTTTCTTTAATGAATTATCTATTTCAACTTTTAAAACTTTACCTGATACAGCATCACTATATCATACTCCAATCCATTAGCGCGTGCTTCAACCTTATAAACATATATGAAACTCTATTATTTTGCGTGCATAATCATCTTCATATTTTGGTTTAATTTTTACAAAGTTTATATTTTGTTCATCTACTGATATTGCCTCCGCAACAATAGAACGAAATCTCTTGTTGTGATTTAGTATTTTGTACGTTCTGTGAGTGTTGTTAGAATTATTATTATTTTGAACATTTGAAGACTGGTTATCATTTTTGTGAATTACTGTTTGAACCATTATCTCCATTGTTACTATTGTTGTTATTTTGATTTGATTGGCTTTCCAACGTTCATCTTTACATTCAGATACGCTTCTTGAATTTTTAGTTCTTTGTGCTGTCTCATACTTATCATATGCATATGCTCCAACTCGCCTGTTACTACTGCAGCTAATGCACCAATAATTAAAGGTTTTAAAAAGTTTCTTCTTGTTTTTAGGTTGTTCGTTATATTCATACTGACCATTCATTGTTTCTTCATAACCTTCTTCATAAGTTCCGTCAATTGTTTTCAATCTCATTATTATTAATATTTTTGTCATTTCTCTGTTCCTCTTTTCTTTATATTTTTATTATACATTTCTTTTTATGAACGTTAAATGAAGATTTCATTTTATTCTTCTCTTTTGATATTTTTATTATATCTTTGTTTTATGAATCTTAAGACGAGATTTCATTTTTATTCTTCTCTTTTTGATATTTTTATTATATCTTTGTTTTATGAATCTTAAATGAGAAAATTTCATTTTCGTTCTTCTCTTTTGATATTTTTATTATATCTTTGTTTTATGAATCTTAAATGAAGATTTCACTTTTGTTCATCTCTTTTGATATTTTCATTATATCTTTTATTTTATGAATCCTAAAATGAAGATTTTATTAACTATAAATTCCTATTATAAAAACACACCTTTCTAATTTTTAAGGTGTGCCTCATTATTGTAAGATTCACTACAAATCTTGTTCCTTTTGAGTATTATCTATGCCGCTATTTTACCATCATGCAATTCTATGGTAATAGATAATCCTAATCCTGAAGAATTATCTTCGGTCGTTGTTCTTGATTTATCTACTTTATAAAATCTATTCCATATGTTTACTTTTTCTTCATCACTTATTCCCAACCATCATCGGCTACTTCGAAAATTGATCCTATCTGCTGGCTAAACAAACTGTTACTTCCGTTTCAGCGTATTTCAAAGCATTTGACAATAAATTATCTATCATACATAATCAAGGCCCTCATTACAGAGATTGATATATCTTCTTCTATAGTCGTGAACAACTTTATATTTTATTATCGAATAAAATTTTATAGTCTTCTAAAAGTATATTTTTATTCGTTCCGACAAGTTTATTTCTTCTTTGTATTTTTCTAGTCGACTATCAATCTGAGATAATTCTAAAATTTGATTTATCATGAAGTGTTCTTACTTTGTCTTTCAATAACCTCAAAAGATTCCTTAGCATCACTACAGAATCTGATACTTTCTGCTCCATATTCACTTTCTGCCATTATTACAGACATGGTGTTCGGAGTTCGTGCGATATCGAACTAAATTGGCGTTCTCTTTTTGATGAATTTTTCTAAAAGTTTCTAACATCTCATTAAAATTTTACCTAACATGAACTTCATCGGTTTCCTTCCTCTATTTATCCTCTTACTTGATCATTGCTCTGAGCAATTGCCTCAGCTGTTTCAGTCATATCTCTTACAGGTTTCAATGAACTCCTAATAATTAATATCCACCATACATTATAACTATGATAACAAATGGACTACCAATACTAATTATTATAGGCAATATCAACCAGTAATATTATTGGTAACGCAGACAATACCTCTTACATATCCCATTGCTAATCTAGCTGAACTGGTTTCTAAAGTCATATATAAATATTTATCATGGTTCATCTTTATACTCAGAAATACTCCAAGACTAAAATCATTTGCTAAAATTTCTAGGCACTCATCCCACAAGTTCATCTTTATCATATACAGATAATGTAACTACCATCTTCAAATGGAGTAAACTCATCCTTACCACTTTGAAATTTCCATTTACTCTTCTATTAACTAGCCCACTTTCATACCACTGCCACTAACAAAGAACGTCCCAATTATAAGTGATCCATTAATAAAACTATAAATGTGTACCATAAAGTGATTTTAAAAGTCAGCGATACTTTTTCTAAATGGAAATATCGGTAATTTTTAATTTTGTATTAACGTACATCCTAACCCCTCTTGGTATAAATAATAGTTTTATCTGTACCGTTATCTAATCTAATATATATAACATCTACTATATTAGAGCCCGTCATAATCATAATCCCAAACGTGATTAAGAATCTGATGCAGACTCAAGATACCTTCCTTATTTTCTCATAAGGTATTCTAACACTTCATCGCCTTACCAGTTAAACCAATATTTTTACCATTTCTTAACCTTGCTTCTTCGAAATATCAAAACAACATCATCGACTTGAATAACATTGGTCATTACTAAACCATAGTTACGTCTCATCAGAACTCTTATTCTACTAATAACTCATCAAACTCGACACACAATGATCATCAGCACCACTATCTAGACCGACAATTTTGTCCTCCTAAAAGTATCTTTTGCCGTCAACATTATAACTGGGTATTATTTTGCTCTCGACAAGTCTCGTTATAAACTCACTCATCATCAACATTTGGCATCATTATATCTGTAATAATCAAATCCTTACTCACTATAACACAAAATCTAAAAGCTTCCCGCCATCAAAAACAACTATCTACACTATAGTATTTTTCTTTAAATTGCTTAGTAATTATTCTATTCAAATCAGTTCATCTTCAACAACAAAAGTATTTTCTAATAATCTCCTCGTGCTAAAATTTCTACTATATTTTGCTAATTCCCACACTAAATGTAAAGACATCTACTTATATATTCTGCAACTAAATATATTCTATAGTAAATAAATAATGAATCTAAAAATGAAAAAGACACCTATTTATAAATAGATGTCTTAGACGTAATAAGGATTTCAACCTGAGCCTCCTCCATCAGAGCATGTCACTCTATACTACTCCTTACGTTTATCCTTATTATGTCATATTATCATGCACTACGTAGGGTGACTTAAATACGATTTAATTAAGTCATCCCCCATGATTCTATTCCTTTCTTCTAAATTATAGTATTCATATAATGCTTTCGCATCTAATTTTTCTTTTTCTTCTTTTAATATCTCGAACTAACTCTCACGGTGCAGAACTATTATTCTGTTTCCATATTTGACTGCATCTTGGATATTATGATGTTAATCGGTAAAAGCTATTCAGTTTTTCTCTTCAATCTTTTTGTCGAGTGAGCTCCATTATTTTCTTCACCAGTGTTTTCGGGTCTAGTGCCGCCGTATGTTTCATCAGAAGTAAAAGGATTTGGGTGTCGTCATGGTAAGCCGTCAAAGTGCAATGGCTTGTCGTTGTCCACCGGATAAAAGACCCATTTCACTACTAATCTATCTTCCAGACCTAAAGTCTGAAAGTCGATAATCATTCCTTTAAACCAAGCTTTTCTATCTTCTTTTTGTCATGCCTACTTTAAAACCTCTAGTTTTCCCACATCGAGCGCTTAAAGACATATTTTGTGCCTACAGTCGTACGTGGACGCTGTTCCGATACAAAGGGTTTTGAAGCCTCTACTAATAAATCCAGCTCTTTTATGTTTCTATATTGCGTCTTTTCCTTCGATTAAAATCTCTCCACCATCTAGTGAAAAAGAACCTGCTAGGTGCATTAAGAAAAGTTGATTTCCTCTGCTCATTTCACTCCAAAATAGTAGTGAAAATCACCATCCTTTTATTTCAAAGGCTAACACTTTTAATGCATGTTGTTCTCGTGGTCGTACCTGGAAAGAACGTTTTATCTATTTTATTGATTTTATAAATGACATGATCGTCCTCTCTCTGTAGTAGTTTTAATTGCGGCGGTGATGTTAAGAATAAAGCTGTAGCTAATGCTGAAAGCTTAATTTGAAATCATTAGCACCTATAATGTTAGTTTTAACTCCTACTAATAATAATCTATAAATTGTCGCACACAAATTACATATTAATCTTGTTGTAAAGATGCATCACCCTTAAGATTACTTCACCTATAATTGTCGCTGCCATGAGGCTGTACCTGACTCAATTCCACTATCTACATCAGAATAACCATTATTTTGAGCTAAAATAACAGCTAAAGATAGTCCATTCATGACAGTAAATCCTAAAATCGTCATTTGATTGGTAGAAATACCTAAAGCTGTTTGCCATCTCTCATTATCTCCTGTTGCCGTTAAACTCTGACCTAATTCTGTTGAGAAAAGGAATAAGAGACACCATGAGATAGTGTAATCCAGAAAGAATAATTCCAACAAGTACAGTATCCTTATGAGTTGGTAGGTTGCTAACGCCACGTTTGCTAAAAAGCGGTATCTTTAACTGATCAAACTTAAATTTGGTCTTCCCCATTATTCTAAGATTCTGAGACATAATGCAGTCATTATTCCTGCAGGTTATATAAGTGCATTTTACAGAGCAGTAATCAGAGCCACGAGTCACAAGTCCCTTCTCTATTACCTGCTATACGAGAAATTAATGTAACAATAGGATGATCATTATGTATGCAGATTACATACAGCTCTAAAGGATAGCACCTTCAGCTGTCATGGCTACCAATATTTAAACTCTAAAACTTATAAATAATCCAAGCGATGGTATTCACAGCATCCCTATGATAAGTCGCTGAAATAAATGTAAATCATTTACACCTCTTTATGTTAATATCACATCTAAAGTGTATATATAATATAGAGCGACTCATAAACAACTATTTATAATATCGATTTTTATGAGGCCCATCCTTTAATATTACTTCCTAAAATAGTTTGGTAATAATATAAATATCAATAATGTTATATCTACTACTTTTTGCTTTTATCTTTAATTTCTTTTGGAATTTCGATTCCTAATTGTTTTGCTTTTGTCATTTGGGTAAATTACACCCTCATTAGCAAGTACGATTGGCATATCTTTAGTATCTGCAACTTTTAATACTTTATGACAACTTTTGCTGTTTCAACACCGATTTGATGAGTCAACACCTAGCTCTAAAGTCCTCCATCAGCTGGCCATTGTATCTGCGGATGGGAATGCTGGAATTTTCTTTAGCGTCTGTTACTTTTACTACTGTTGCCATTGCACTAGCGATTGTATTATCAGATTGAGTTACAATTGCATCAGTTTGTAAGCTAGGCTTTCTGTTACTTGTTGAATATCATTTTGTATTCGCTACTGTTGATACTTTAACTTCTAATCCTAATTCTTTAGCTAATTTTTCAGCTTCTTGAGCTTGTTTTACAGAGTTATCTTCACTTGCTGTGTATAAAATACCAACTTTTTTCATGTTAGGTAATACTTTTTTCATGATTTCGATGTTGTTTAATTGGAGTTCTATCACTAACACCAGTAATGTTGTTTCCTGGTTTATCTTCAGCTTTAATTAATCCTGCTTCAACTGGATAAGTAATACCACCCATGATAATTGGTTTATCTTTAGTTGCGTTTGATAGAGATAAAGTAGCTGGTGTTGTAATACCTACTAAAATATCGTTGTTATCTGTAACTAATTTTTGACCCATACTGCTAAGTTACTTTGATCACCTTGAGCATTTTGAAGATCAATTTTTAAATTCTTACCAACTTCATATCCTTCTTTTTTAAGTCCATCTTCTAAACCTTTATAAATTTGATCAAGAGCTGGGTGACTAAGTAATTGAAGTACCCCACTTTTTACCTCTTTATTATCAACTTTTTAGTATCTTCACCTTTTTACTAGAGAAGTAACCCATAACCTAATACACAAACTAATCAATACCGCAAATGCTACAAAAATTTTATTTACTTTTCATTTTAATAATCTCCTTTTTACTTTAATAATATTTTGTAATCAAAATTTTCAGAAGCGTATCTATAAAAAGACCACTAGTATAATATCAGTGGTCCTCTACGATATATTTTTCATATATAAAAACCACCTAGATATTTCTATGTGGTCTTGATTTTTCATCACAAATAATCCACATAGATGCCTACTTCTCAGCTCGAGAGCCGTATCTATGTTAAAAAGAAACAAGATCGACTCAGTATCTAGTGGCTTTTGCCAACGAATATTTAATTGTAGCGTGTCAACTTGATACAGTTTCATAAATCTTTTTTCTCCTTTACGTTTAATTCTTGTTTACATTATAGCAACAGTATTGTCAATACATTTTTCAAAAATAAATAAAGAAATTCTGACAATTACATTGAAACTATATATACTACTACTAAAAGCTTAATTTATCAAGGCAAATCAAAAATAATCTTTTCAAAAATGTTAAAAGATATTAATGGTATTTTATACATTGCTTCTGTACTAAAATAATCTATTGAATTATATAAGTATGAAACTCTATAAATAATTCGTTTCCATAGTTAATCACATATAAAATAATACATTGTTGAGACTTGAATACTGTTATACCAACTGTTTGAAATTTCAATAAATTGAGTTTTCATGAGAAATAAATTGATATATCATTTTCCATGAAAATTTACACTGAAAATATATTTCCATAGGTATGATAGGTATATGTTATTAAAATAAGTAAGGAGAATTTTTACATGGATATCATTCAGCTATGATGAAGACAATTATTTAACAAAGGATTTATACAATAACTACAATTAATTTGTATGTATAATTTATTACTGTTTCATAGTTATTACAGCTAAAATATGCAACTTCTCAATTAGGTGCGACTGCTTGCTCAAGCAGGATTTGCCGCAGTGTTTATATTATCGGTACACTTGTTGCAGAGACTTTGTATTGGAAAATAAAAATTAGAAATTGTTGGTCGTAAACAAAGTCTTACGTTTGGAGCTTTAATCTAGTTAATCACAACAGCAGCTACCTAATTTCATCTAACATTGTTATTTTAGATACTGTTCAGCTTCTTCAAATGGATTCGCATATGGAACTATCTCTACTGCAGCAAATGCAATAGTTACTACTTACATTCCTAAAAACTCGTAACATGGTAGGTGTTAACTTACTACGGATTAAGTACAAGTTTAGCTGCTGCAATTGGACCATTTATCGGTATGTTATTGCTTCCTATCACAGGATTTCAATGCAGTTATTATTTTAGCAATCGTATTATCTGTTGCTAGTTACAATTGCTTGTTTCTTATTCCAGTTCAATATTGAGGTGAGACGAAAAACAAAAAATTATTAAACAGTTGGGCTTTTAAATGCATTTATCGAATACAAAGTATTATTCATTTCTACTGTAGCATTCCTAGTTGGTTTTAGCTTACTCTAGTGTATTAGGATTCTTATCTATCTACGCTGATAGCTTAAACTTATCTGCTGGGAGCATTCTTCTTTGTAGTATATGCTCTTATCGTTACAGTTTACTACGTCCATTCGCAGGACGCGTATTTGATGCACGTGGTGAAAATGCAGTTATGTATCCAAGTTTTGTATTCTTAACATTAGGATTATTATGTTAAGTTTCACAAACAGTAGCTTCATGTTGTTATTCTCTGGGTGCTTTAATCGGTTTAGGAGTATGGAACATTCATGTCAAATGGACGCAGTTTGTTTTAAAACTTGTTGATTCTACTAGTAGGTATTGCATTATCACATGCTTTATCGGATTGAACCTTGGTCTTGATTTGGACCATACGCACTAGGTACAGTTCAAGGAATCTTATCATACAGAAGATTTACATCCTTTTGTGCAATAGTAACAATTGGGTAACTGTTCTTTACGCTATGTTCTACAAAAGGTAAAGTACAGTGCTAAAAACTAAAAACTAGTCGATAGTAATATTAACAAACTTTAGTAGTCCACTTAGGGCTATATATAGAATAATCATTACTAATATAAAGAGAAGTGATATGTATACCTCCTCTTCTGAAACTATTTTTCTGGATAACTGCCTTGCGACTTCGTATCAACTTTTCTTTTATTATCTTTTTAGGATCTTCATTAAGATGATAACACATTGCTAGAGCATAGATTAAAGACATCTGCTAGTTCATCTTTTTATCTCTTGTATATCATCCTTCTTCACTCCATTGAAAATGTTCTAGTAGTTCTGCCGCTTCAATAGAGATAGCTTTTAGAAAATCTTTTCTAAAGTATCGTACTCTCCCCAACCTCTTTTTCTCTAAACTCAGTTATTATAGTTTTTAACTCTTCCATCTTTTTGCCTTTAAATTAAGCTGTTATTTGTTAAATTATTATATAGATTGTAAAAATTCAGCTAAACTTAGAGTTTCACTTCGTCTTCCAGGTTCAATATCGCTATCTACACACAGCATTTTGTAAGTCTTGTTTTATCTTTTACCGTAACTTGAAATCAAATTGTTTAATAAAGGTTTTTCTACGCTGTACAAAAGCGACATGAACGACTGCAATTTAAAGAATTTGGTATCAGTTTCAAATTCTGAGTTTCTTTTTGTCATAATTTTCACAACCGCACTTTCTACATTCTCGGTGCAGTACGAATACTTTTTCGGTACAGTAAATAAATACTCAACATCTGTAATATTAATAAAATTGTTAGTGAGTTATAATCTTTTGTTCCTACTTTTAGCATTTTAATCTATTAGCTTAACTTCTTTTTGCATCATAACTACATAACCATCAATTTTTCAGTATTCTCAATTAAATGAGTAAAATTGGTGTAGTAATGTAGTACAGTAGATGTTAACTACCATTATTTTTCTCACAGTCTGACATCTCCTCAGCGATTATTTTATCCAGCATCGACTTTTAGTATCATTATTAATATCTCAACATTCGAATAATCAGCAGCTAGCGTCTCTGATAAAAGTTGGTAAAGTCAATACTGCACGTCAATGTAAATTACTATTATTTGCTAACGCTTCTGTAAGAGAACCAATCCCAGGTCGATTTCTATTACTCCTAGTTTCATTTTCTCAGCTCCATCAACAATTCTATTTTAAGATATTTCGCATCTATCAAGAAGTTTCTGTCCTAGACTCTTCTTAAATGTGAAAGCCATGTAGTATTTCAAAAGTTTTCTTGGGTGTTTCCTATCATTATTTTAATCCTTTACTTATTTTTCCATCTCATCTAATAAACGTTCTTTAGAAATGTTATACATATTAAGTTTATTTAGTAATTATTTTAGCATTAGTATAACCTATAGTTTAATCTTTCACAAAGTTCTTTCTTTAGAACTTTTTGACGTAGCTCCTCCTACCAAACCTAACTCTATCAATATTTCATTAGTTATATCATTATCACCTCATCCATCGGTGTACATGATTTTTCCTGCAGCTATAATATCTTCTCGCTCGCAGCTTCTATTCCAATTTTCCTTTACTATCAACGGCCTATTTGATATATATGCATGTTTTTGCCGTAGGGATATTTTTCTATATATGCTTCAATTCTTTTCCTGCATAATCGGGATCGATTAGAACTAATTAATCCTCTTGTTTTTCTAAAAGATTAGACTGTTTATTTTTCTTAGTGAGGCAGATCATTAGTTTCAAATGTGATCACAATCTCTTGCTTCTTTAACCTATTGGTATCATCTTCCTTCTACTATTATTTCTTTTATTTTCATTTTATTATCCCTTTTAAAATTTCATCAGTCTATTATAACATATTTAGACAAATTTTGCTCATACTAGTATATATTTTCGAAATGAGTTGTATAGTTCATCGTAATTTCGCGATGAACTGTGTATTTATAGTCTCCGCAAAAATTTCTTTTCTAATTCGAAATTTCTCTTTAACCAAATCAGTGCTTTTCCTTTTTACATCGTATTTCCAATGTTTTTCAAAACTTAACTAAGTAACAATCGTAAGTCTTATCTTTTCCGATATTCTCAAAAATAGAAAACATACATAAGGTCAAATAGTATACCACCATTTTACTTTTTCTTCTTTCTAACAAATAAACTTTCTCACTCTTCATAAGATAATTATATAATTCTTCCATAATTCCCACCTCTTTATAGTCATTATAACATAAAATCCTTTGCAGAAAACTCTGCACAGGAATAGTTTTATTAGTGTATATACTTTTTCTAAAGTTAGCTCACTTACTTCACTAACTGTTTCCAATCGATAGAAAGGCATTTTATCGTTCTAAAAGACATCTGGTTTTGATTCTTCAATGCTGTGTAATTACACAAAGATAATTTTGTTTCATGCCTGAATAACCACCCTCACCATGTAATAAAGTCACTACGACCCAGTCTGATCTTGAATCTCTTGACTTATCACTTGATAATTGCTCGTAATAACCATAACATGATTTAGAATCATTTAGTCCTCAATAACAATATCATAACTGGATGATGAAATAACTTATCATAGAATATAATGCTGCTTCCTGAAAACAATCCAGATGCGATAAAGATAACAACATTTGTTCAGAACCATTTCACCTACAGAAATCAGGTAATTTTTTAGTAGCATAAATTGAAAACATCTCACTTCCATCTAATGTTCCACCGATTTCTAATAACTAATCCGACCCCTATTCCTAATATTATCCACAAAGATACACGCTAAAAATGGATCGTAACAAGTGGTGAATACTATGAAAATGATGACGTTGCTATAGATGGGATATGATAAAAATACGATGCAATCGAAAGATCCTCTACTATCTGTTTATACCCTAAATATAAAAATGGCATATTGAAAAGATGTAATAAGCCCTAGTGGCAATCTAAATAATGACGAGCAATAATTGATACAATCACTCCCTCCATCTAATATATTATTGGGAATTAAAGAAAATCTAATCCCGCTGCAAAAATTGATGATCCCTATAATTATACTAATATACTTTTTAAAAATTCTGTTTTGCTTTCATTGATTCTCCTTTTATTTTATGACAAATAGGACAAAAATAACTAGAACGACCTCTTATTGTAGCATTTTCTACATCGCGACCTAACGGACAAACTTTCTTTCCACAAATCTGATGAGAAATTTTTGCATGTTTCCTTCTCACCATCAGCATGAACATAATCGAAAAGTGTAGATCCACCTCTCTATCGCTAGATCTAAAATATCAACTAATTCTTCAATAAACTTTCTTTTCTTTTTGAAAAGTTCACTAGCCTTAGTTAAAGGATGTATTTTTGACGATATAACACTTCACAATCATAAATGTTACCACATCCACAAAATACATTTCCTTCAAGAAGAAAAGAGCCTTTTATCGACTGATGCTATATTTATTTTCAGCTAATTTTATCTAGAAAATATTTTTATGCAGTATCAAACGGTTCTGCGCAAGATTTACAAAAAGGTTTAAATTTACTAACATCTTCTATGTACCTTAGTCTCGAGATCTTCTTATATCACTGTAGACTAGTTTTTCTCGGTCGATAGTTCCAAAAATCACATGTTGATGTTTCGAAGTAGTTTTTGATAGTACTGATATATCTTTTACTAAAAATGACTCCCGTCATTCCAAATGTGTGATAATATATCCTTCATTTAATGTAAAAATATAAATATTTCCTCTTCTAAATAATTTCTCTATAGTTTTACCTTTTACGTCTCCGATTTATATCCTGCTTTAACTATAGCCATTTTATTCGATTTATGACTTTCTATTTACTACATTTGAATATTTTACATCTAGAATTTGCTTATTTATTACTGCTTCTTCGAGTCCAAACTTTTATATTCTCTACCTCATGGTAATTCTGGCATAATGTACTCCTATCCATATTTGTTTTGTTTTAATATAAATATTTGAAAATATCAAAATTTCCTACTTTTCTAATTTTTCAATATTTATCTCCAATTTTCACCTTTATTATAGTAACAAATTGAAAATTTGTGAGTATAATAAAAAGTTATATTGTATAGAAGGGATTATATTAAATGAAAGAAAGAATATCTAGAAGATAGAATTAGTTCTAGATCTCAGATAAAAGATGAACAATCCCTAAAGGGGATTCAGTAATATTTACACTTATAGCACTATTGTTTTAGGAACTGGAGCATTTTGCTGCATATACATTTCTCAACTATAATTCCAACTCATAGAGGATACATGTTGATTATTTAAAGAAGTTGGTCCTAGCTTTCAAAAATTTTCAGTACTAATTTTAGAATTGATATGAATGACTGACCGTAAACCAAGGGCAAACACGTGCAGACAGTAGAACAGACTCTATGATTTTAGTAACTGTTAACAAAGATAAAAACGTATGGATATAGTTAGTATTCCTCGTGACTCACTTGCTTTTAATGCACGTGAAAAAGATGACGAGAGTAATGATAGTGCATATTTCTGAGTAAGATTACACATGCTCATGCTTATAATGATGTAGAACAACAACGCATGTAGAAAACTTATTTAACACACCTATTAACTTTACGTGTATAAACTTCAAAGCTTTTGAGCAAACAGTTGATGCTGCACGGGAATTGAGTTACATGTTCCATTGATATGGATGAACCAAAACGCTAACGAGTGACAGAAAATACTGTTAAACTGAAAAAGGATGGCACACTCACAATGGTGAACAAGCTCTTTGCCTTTGCTCATAGTAGATATTACGATAGTGATATTGAACTGGTCAACGTCAACTAGGCTATCCATGCTCTTTATCGATAAAGCCAAAAGAGTTTTAAATGCTCTTACAAAAATTAATGATGTTATTAATATTGCTGGAGACAAGTATAGAACACAACCTATCAACACAGAAATCTCTTCAGCGATAAAAATGTTCTTAATGATGATGATATTCAAACTCGTATCACATAGAATCGATGGATATGATGTATTGTACCAATGATGTTTATTACTACTATCCTCGTCCATTATCTCTACTATACGCATCATCTGCTTTAAGAGATAATTTAGATTTCATATTGCCAAGCAACAGACTTATTTAAATATTTATCTAGGTCACGCTCATGTTGGGATTAAAAGAATATAGAATTAACTAATTTACCTAAAACTATATATCCAAGTCGCACTTACAGTAATGTCACATGGAAGTTTATGAACTAATCTTCTAGAACAACTTACAAGGAAGATTTATGATATAACAGTAAGTAACGAAAATAGACCTGATGGAAAATAGTAATACTACTAACAAGCCCTAATAGTGTACAGTAAAATCATACAACTGGTGTCAGTACCACAAATGCATCAAAATACTGGCGTAAATAATAATCGAATAGTTTAATCATCAAAAATAATTTTTGATGGGATATAATATTTATTTGAAAAATTTACATTTACAGTTCAGTATTTGAAGATGTGAAATAATTGTTTCTTTTATTTGAGCTATCTGTAAAAATTTGATTCTTCATCACTTAATTCCAGCTATAATATCACCTTCTGTTGACTTAAGGTAATAGAATTATTTGCAGTAAGTTACTTAAAAATAATATTACCAGTAGTTGTAGCTAATATACTGAACTTCTCACTAGGAAGATTACTTACCTTAATATTTCCTAGTTTTATTAGTTATATTATACTTTATTGTTGATGATGACAAATCTGTATCTCCTGTTTTATTATCAACACTAATATCTTTTAAATCATTAATATTATTTAATTTAACATTTTCCTGCTGTAACATTAATTTTTAGGAATTATTTTTACTATTTAGGTTATCTATATTTAAATTTCAGTTGCTAATTTAATATCAGCATCTGAAGCTGAAATATTAGTTATATATACATCACCTAGTTTACTATTAATTGTAAGAGATTTAATATCTCAGATTCTTAATAAAATAATCTCTATTTTATTAACTGAATTGATATCGATATTAGAAAGATTTAGTATTTTATAATAAGTTTTCTTTTTCCAGTAAAGAAATTAAAATTAATACCACATAGTATTTTCTTTTATAGATAACTTATTTCCTATGTGCTCTATAACTACGTTCTATAGCAGTATAGTATTCTTTTATATTAGACAGTATTCTCTCTGTATGGGTTATCAGAATCAATAATATCTAAATCTAAATTTTAACATCATTAATTGAGACAGTATAATTCTTTTTCTCTAAATTAGAAGAAAATCTAGGGTATGAATCATTATTTCAAGTAAGTTGCTAATCCTATCAATACTAATCCAAAAATTATAAAACTCATTAGAAATTCTTATAAATTTATTCTATTATACACCTCTTTTGAAAATCTTTCACAAAATTGTTCTAATGTTTATACCATTTTTGACGTGATTTTTATATATTTTTCATCAACCCAGTAAATACCAATTAAACCAGCCCTGATTAACAAATCCAAATCCTAAAGTATCTAAGAAATACGAAATATTTCTTTCGTAAATAAGATAAAATGATTTTAATATTGATAAGATTCCACTAATGAAAATAGCTATAATAGAAAGTACAGTACTAAATATTATGATAGAATAACTATAAAAAGACTATGACTCGGAGGATAGTTATCCAAGCAGGAAATAATAATACGGTAATAATAAAGTTGAGCTCTGAGGATTTTCGTGGTATAAACCTCCATACTAGTTTTGTTTGTTTTTCAATATTATGTTCATCTAAAATTTGATGACAATGATATTAATATCCCTAATTGATGATGGCTGCTTCTTCTTCACTTAAACCCTCATCACGATCAGTCAATCATTTCTTCTGATTGAGTGTTTTATACATCTCCTTTTGGCGATATGAGTTTTAATTTATTTCCCAAAAGAGCGCAAAACTGTGTCTTATTCATGTTTTTCATCTCTAATATATATTTATGTGTGCATTACTTATTACTTTCAGTCGATAAGAAATTCCTGAATTTTATTGAGATTAACATCTGTAATTTTATATTATTTTCTTAGTCTACTATGTTCTACCGAATATGAGGTAGCTACAATCGTTTGCTTCAAGCGTTTTAAGATTGGATATACGTTGATTCGATATAGAATTACATTTGAAACATCTTTTATAATTTTTATACCCATATGATTCAGAATTTCACGTAAAGTAGCAAGAACACATCTTTCCAATAAACCCTCTTTTGAATTGAGCTTCCATACGCATATCTCCTTTCACGTAATACTATACATATGTATAATTTGATCCAGTAGTATAATAGAAATACATTCTAATTATTGACATATAATACATCATAATTAATACTAGTAAATTCAACAAATTATAAATTACAAGGGTACTATGGCGATTTATTACAATCAAAGAAGATTCATACATGAATTTGTAGAGAAAAATCTACATTCATTACTATCTTATAAGAATTTAGTAGCGAAGAAGTCGAGAGTTTATTCAAAAATGAAAGAAAAACACTGCGATGCTACAGACATGTTTGCTCATGTTATGTATAGGTGATAATAATGGGAAATAACTCTACTAATGATGATGGAGAACTTAGGTGGACTGCTGGCGTCTAGATGCTAGACGTACTAGTAAAGAACAGGAATTAAAAATGTTCGTACAGTAATAAGATACCGTGGAACTCAAAACTAGGAACTGGTGGTTTAGTCCGTGCATATGGTGGTGGTGTAATTAACGCGCTAAAAATACAATATTGGTAGAAAGATGCGGATAAGTGTAGATTAGAATTAGATTATAGTCTCAAACGGAAGGAAATAGGTATGAAATTGGAAGAAACTAACTTTATCGTGAACAACCTAGAATAGCCACCGACATAAAGCATTGCGTTTAGTACATATTGTAATGCATAGATAGACTACGATAACACGAAAAGAAATTGGACTTTGCTAACCTAACTAACGGTCAGAATCTCAAATTCTATGTTCAAAGAGAAAACAAGCGATTTGAGATGCAATCAAAGCTGAAGGAGTCAGAAACCATATTTCACGGTCTCTTATTCCTTCATGGCTTCCCTATTTCTTACCAGAAAATTCTCATCCACGCTCTGAGATCACCTTCTACTATTGTTGCTACTGTATTGAATACTAAATGCCAACCAGACTCTTATAACTTTAACTGTCTATTCACTAGGATGCTAAATACTCCTCGCACGATATTGAACTGCAAAGTCTCAGATTAGTATATTGAATATGCTATCACATTCTCCACCACTAGTTGCCAATGAAGGTTGTTTATGTTTATTAGAATCGTCTAACCTATCAAAGACTCCACCTCACATTTAAAAGTTTCTACTTTACTATCATGATATTATCAATATAATCTTTTAGAAATTTTGATACTGCATTAAAATTGTGAAGTAGCATGTAAATAAACACCGCTTCATTTTCTCCATAGTCTTGGTAATTCTGTCTATTTTATCCCGTCGCACTAGGCACTCTAGCACTGATCATGCCATTAGCTATCGACTGTCATCGGAATATGACGCGCTCGGACTCGCATAAAGTAATCTGATACTATACTAGAAGCCTTCACACTGTTACCTTCACCAATCCTTAAACATAGATATTGAGTCTGTCATCCATCGCATCTGGACGTGACTGTGCAAATTTTCGCCTTTCCGCCAGGTATAAAATGTTATAAAGGAGTGACTACGCATCTTTGAAGAAATCGATTTGTCGAGTCACCTCGCACAGTTATTAGACATTCAAAAGTATAAAGCGAATTACGCACACAAATCAAAGTGGCTCATGAATCATATAAACCTTGTTAAAATTTAGGACTTTGAGTCAAAATTCATTTATCTACATTAAATTCTGAATAAATAGTGTGTTTATGGTTAAACGCCATGTTTTGAACAACCGACGATAATGTTAATCTCATCATTTGTCTATGAAATTAGTGCACATTTGCTCCAGCTTCTAGTAGCTTTGAATAATCTGCCAGATGACCCTTGTGGCTTTTTCTATTTTTCTCCAGCTGTAGCAATCGAGAAATCCTCTGAGTTACATTTACCATCCGCACCTGAAACTGCTGTAATTTTAGCTCAACTCATGAATAAATGGTCTAGATACCTGTTTCAACAACTGAGATCATAGAGCCACCCATTTGGAGCCGTGTCATTGGACAGCCTCAAAATTTTCAGAGCTTTACGCTAATCGTAATCATTTTGCCATGTGACGTGGCCATAGTAGATAATCTCCCTGCCACCGCATCGTCTGTTTTCGCATCTAGATGTTTGCCTCTCCGAGATAATAGTTCCTCTACTTTCACGAACATGAATTTGGATGGAAATATCTTTATCGCGAGACTGGGAAACATTGTCTCACAGAAGAACACTTGCACCAAGAGTTCACGAAGTTCTGTACAACTAATGTATTTAATCTGCATGTGGATTATCAATAATTGAGATCGTCATGGAAGTCCTGATCACGTCAGTCCAGTTTTCTTACCACACAGCATTTGCACATTAGCAACAATCGCTCCTACCATCTCTCCTCCACCACGAGTCGTTATGATGATTTCTCATCTGGTCTACTTCCATAGAACCCTGGAATCAGGAAGACGATCGCTCTCTACACATGGCATGCCAGGCTGCTTGAGTTTTTCAAATCAACTCTCACCCTTGGTAGTTGCAAAGATTAAGTCTTAGCATCTACAAAGTGATATCTAAATACTCTGCCATTAAGCCGGCTGTTAAATATTCACCACGACACTAAATACTCTATATAATACTTTGGGCTGATTTTAATTTAGCTAGTTCTGTATTATCAAGTTTAAGTTTCAAACACTTTTTAATAGCAATAAATTTATCTTCAATCATTTAAGATATTATAGAATTTATAATACATGTATTATGTACATAAATACCGTCGTCTATGTAATATCTTCTTATCCGCCTTGTAGCCTCACTACAGCGACATTATCTATTAATTTCTACAATATTTTTTAACTTTTTTAAATTGTTCGGCACTCGCTACAAACTCCTCCAAATTTTGATATACGCCATCTTAACTCCTTTCCATTCATGTTGTTGTATTTTATTACTGTACCTCATCCTCATATCTCTGTAGAAAAATCAATAATTTCTGAAAAAAATCTAACATTTATTTTTTAATAATACTTTTCTTCTTATTTTTAGTATTTGAAACTTAGCAACTACAAATTTACTATCTTTTACTTCATCAACTAAGAAACTTAATTGTTTTAATGAAATTTCTTTGTTTCACATAATAGTTTTCTCTGTACTGTTAACACCCTCAACAAATTCACAGATAATTCAACTGAACGAACGTACTAAGTAATTTCTTCTAGATTAATTCTTGAATGATTCAGTCATTCTTAATTACCATCAACACAGGTTGAACCTTCATTAATATCAACTATATCTTGAATAGCATTTCCTGTGGAAGTTTTCCTGTCATATCCATAAAACTTGCAGTTCTCGATAGAAGAACCAATAAAATATAATATTATTATTTAAAGACAGCCCTTTGATTCTTTTCGATAGAAAGCATTACAGATGTTCATACTTCATTCTCTACCCATTTGTTTCTCAATATATTTAACAGCTAAGTCGTATTTTTTAAATAATCAATATCATTTTTTAATAACTCTCATATAAGGAAAATCAGCTTTATGAATATCAAAAAGCCATTGCATTATGGGTAATTTCAGTAACAACATCCCACCGTCTACATCAGCACTGGATCGACTGCATCTAAATCTTGGCAGTTTAGTGTAGAATCCAATTCTTGATGTTTCTGTACATATTATCTAAGATATAGTTACTTGACCATTAAAAAATATACTCATTTTACTGTGACACGTCTAGTTCTCTCCTAGAGTTAACAAGCCATGGAATTTTCCACCAACACTTCAACTTCAAAATAAACTTACCATTCTTCTCAACTAAAGCAACAAATTCTAAATGCTTCACCAGCTAGCTTTGTTCCTTTAACAACAACAACTATTTTCCATTTTCTAAAGATATTTAATAAAATCATACTTAGGATTTAATCCTCTAAGCACTCAACCTCTTTAAATTTCTTCATCATTAATAATCTCATTCTTTCATCTGCTAATAAGATCATACATTCTTTTTGAAAACATCTACTTCCAATTTTATTTAATTCTTAGTTTACCGTTATTAATAATATATACCCACCAACAGTTATATCCTAAAATTACATCTTCATGATGTTCTCCTAAGTTCGTATTTTAGCTTTTCAATTATATAGTTGATTTTATCAAGTATTTTATTTATGTCAAATAAAATCAATTTGAGTACAAAAAGATTTCAACGTTTTTTGATTAATTTCGGAAACTATTTTTATAACTTATTTTGGGCAAATTACCATTATAAAGACAATTAAGTTCTTTTGCTAAGCACTTGTACTGAGAACATTGTATCATATATACAACATTCAGGAGATTTTAAGTGATTTGAAAGTACAGAGATATTAATAGAAAATTAAATCCAGAGTGACTATTCTTCAGGTTTAAGTGAAGAGTGGACTTTTCGTTTTAAAGTTGGAAAAATAGTCGTTGACAGAAAGCTACTATGAAATAGCTGAAAAGCACTACTAAATCTTTTCGCTCGAACTTGTGATGAAGAATTAAAAATGTGTAGAAGAAGCATGAGATAAATTCTCAACGAAACACTCCTCTAGTAGTCAAAGATAATATGTTCTTGAATTATTCAACGGACCGCTAGCGTTTAAAGGCGTAGGTCTTTCACTTCTCCACAACGCTTTACAAAACAGCTTTTCAAAGTAGAGATAGTGATATTCTTATCTTAACAGCGACTAATTGGAATGGGGTAATGAAGGTTTCCCAAAGATGTAGATAGAACAAAATTATGTGGTCTTCTATCCCAACGATAATTGTAAGTACGGTACAAAACCACAAATGCAAACTCAAGAAGGTAAGAATACAAAGTTTGTGCGCGATTCATGGAAACTGACGATGTAAATGGGATTAAAGAACTATTCGTTGATGAAAATTGAATTGCACCTAAAAACATTAAGTTATCGAAGTACGCTCGTCAATTATCAGACGTCTTATCCTCAAGTAGTTTTACTACGTTGTTTCTTATAGACTTAGTAAACTCAGGCAAAATTAAATTAAACGATAAGTAGCTTTATGATACCTGCTAGCTTGGTAATATTCTAGCTGGTTACTACGCTAAAATCAGTTTACCTGTAAATAAACTAATCTGTGCAAATGTGCCAATAATGTGCTATGATTTCTTAACAACTGGTGTTTTATGATAAAACAGAGAACTACTTAAAAGCCAGTATCACCTATTATGGACATCTAATTTTAGTAACTTAGAACATCCTTTCTACATCAGTGGTTGCGATAACGCATATGTACTAAACTTGAAAGACCTAAAAGAAACAATTCCTTTAAGGAAGTTACTGGTGAAGTATTAGATAAGATAAAGCAAGTTCCAAGCTGGTTGCTGATGATGAGCAAACTAAAGAAACTATTAAAAGCTATCATGAAAAAGTGCTATCTTATTCTACAGCAGTAACTTAGTGCTTAATCATTTAGATAATGAGCATTTTATTATTATCAACATCTCCATATAAATTTACTGAAAGTATCTACCTCTCTGTGAAACTCATGGAAGATGAATTTACTCTTATGAGCAACTTCATGAACAAGCAAAAGTTATTGTCCACAATTTAAGAGATGTGAAGCAAAAAGTGGGCATAAAGATGTAATTAATAAGGAAAGTACGGCCATCTTGAAAACCAAAGGTGATTTATAATATTAGTATTGTACTTCTGCAGATATTGGATGTGGTTATTAAGCCTTGGTGCCCTTTAACCCGCTTCCACGCACAGATTAGAAAAGATTGTTAATGGTCTAGAATTCGTCGGATTTGAAGAACGTTTTTCAAATGAAAATAACCTAGTTTATCAAACATTACCACTACATCACTCAAACAAAGAATTTCAGGTAGAATATCATCGATGATGTATAGTCAGCCGTGGTTTGGTAATAGCTCTACTTGTGTAGTCCTTTGGAATATGGTGCGTACTTCTTGATACACCGGTGATAAACAAAATCTGCAATAGTGCCAAATCGAGGACATCCCGATAATGTTTCCTTAGCCATTTTCAGTCTAAGTTCATCTTGTACTACCGATAGTAAAGAAGCGGTAACTGTAAAATGTAGGGTCGATGATTTAACTACAACATTAATTCTGACTTCGAAACTTCCTACTGAAGAAGCTTCGGCGTACCAAAAATTCAAACTTCAAAGATGCAATCTACTCTTATCCGTATCGGATGCATTATTAAAACGACATGACTTGGGACTTCTAACAAAAATTTACTGGAACAAAATCCATAGAACCTTACGAAAGAAATATACATGAATATCACGAAGTTAGAAATCTGTGAAAAGATTAGTAAGTTCAGCATTTTCATTTCTGGGTAGTTCTACATATAGATATTGATATAATATTGAAAAATAAAAACTAGACACTAAATTAAAATACAATTGTAAACAATATTACTGATTGATAAGAAGGGTGAAGTAGTTCCTAAAATTAATATGTTAACAATTTTGAACTTCTTCTTTTTATTGAGAGAAAGTTCATTTTGGTAATTTTTATACAAATAAAGGAGAATTTATTAAAAATCAGAGTATTATTACAATTTAACAGGAATGAGTGGACAACGTCTATTATTATTAAAATCACCCGGCACTTTGACGTAGTTAATTGTGGCGTCACTGATTCACTGGTAAAAATATGGAGAACTGTGGAAAGCGTTGATTCACACTGTTCCTGAATACACAAAAGAGCTAGTTGTTGAAGACTTATAAAATTGTTGAAGTTTCTGAAGGAATTGATGGTATTCTGCGCTATCAACCTTGTTGAAGCTTTAATCAAGCAGAAAGACTATACTGAAACGTAGTGGTTGTTGTTCTAACAGCTCTGCAAATAAAGTAAGACGATGTACCGATGATTATCCCGAGATTAACTCTGCTCACCTAGATGTTCTTCAACTCCAAGAGAACGTCTTGGAACTAAAAGTTATCGTTACTAAACCTAACTGTTCAGTTCAGAAGTTATGTTCCTATCTTTGAAACGTTAAAAATATACCTTTGTACATACCAGTTTTTCTATCAACACGGTGACCCATTACGTGGTTATCCAGTTGCTGCATCGATAGTAATTGATGGTGCAGATAGTGTGAGTTCTTCTCTTTTCTTTTAGCTGTTTCATCGATGTTCTTCTAAAGGAACTGCCATAGTTAATTTCTCAATTATTTTAAATAATTCTCGCTGTTCTAAAATAGTCCGTTAAGACGTCGAATCGGTGATTCTTTCTCTTTCTTTAACATCAAGCCAAAGACTCTTCAGAAAACCAATTCCCAGTCGTTGCCAGGGAAACCCATTCTAGTCTTTCTTCATCAGGAAGTAGTTATTGGAATATTTAAAACTCGTAAGTCTCATTCACCAAAGAGTGTCAAACATCAATATACCATGTCCATTAAATTAACGTCGAATACCTCTTCACCTGCAAATACAGACTTTATCAACGTATTCTTCTCTCTTCGATTTCTGAAATGGAACAACACTTCTTTTAGTGTTTTTCCTGAAATCATTTTCGAGATTACCTTTAATTAATAGGGATCAGCATAGATTTTATCTTGTCCACCTCGAGTTAATTTTTCCACTCATCAACAACATCTCTAATATCTTTTAAAGAGCTATCAGTGTGCTACTTAACATTTGTATTTTTCTTCAAAAACAAAAAGTATCACTATTATGAACAACGAAGATCTTAACCATTTCATTAAATATCACCTCATAAACACATTATTTATTATATATCTTTTAGTTTAAGATGTCAACAAAAAGTTGACTCATTTGTTTTTAATTCATTATATATTTTCAATCATGTTCGCTAACGACATTATGAATCCTACAAAATCGTCAACTTAGCTGTTAACACCATATACGGTGCCATTGTGTGTGATTATTCGCACTAAAACCCTTAATTATTTCATAGCTCAAAGGAATAGTAACAAACATCAGTAGATTCGACCACGAAGTATACGTAACTATAAATAAAACATTTAATAAATATACTACGATAAAAAGCTAATTACCATTGTTTTTAATCGCATTATTTCTTCCCTACTAATATGCATAGGTTCTTCTTCCTGATTCTTTATCATTATCTGGGTCACGGGATATTATTCACAATAATATTGCTCTATCATGATAACAACGGCAGTGAAACGACAATAATATCAGCATTAACACAGCCAGTTTGGAAATAGAATGATAAAGCTACTATAATTGTTCCCATGAAAAATCCTGAAACAATTTCTCCAAATGGAGAATAAGCTATGAGATATTTACCTCCAGTATAGAAATATCCAGCAAGCATACACACTAAACCAGACTAATAGTACATAGACACTCGTCATAAATGTTAAAATTAATCCAAATACAAATGCTAGTGCGTACAATACTAAGGCTCCTACCATAACCTCTTTTTGGACTTCAAATTTCCTTTTTAATATCGAACCAGAAATCCTTCTGAATCAACCTTATCTAACCCGTGTTTGTAGTCATAATACTCATTAAATCAAATTAGTTGCTCGCTTGAATTAATAAGCAAGCTCAGCAGAAATAATATAAATTTTAAAAATTGAGAAATTTACTCTCGTATCCTAATGCACATGTGGTCTAAAATAACACTGGATGCTATCGATGCTGGATAACTATGTGGTCTTGCACACATAAAAATTCTTTTTAGTTTACTTTTATTTATTCACAACATCCTCCTAGTTATCTTCTTACCTTGAATATTATATCATATATTTGCATTCGATGTTATCAAAAATCTTCTCATTTTATTCGAAACTACGAATTATAATCGTTTTCAATTTTTATGGTATAATTAAAGAAGAAATATAATTATACATGGAGAACTCATTATAGAAAATTGCATGGATTGGAACAGGAGTTATGGGTGAAGCATGGCTGGACACTCTATTAGATGCGGGTCATGAACTTTTTCGTCTACAACAGAACAAAAGAGTAAAACTGACAACTTATTAAACGTGGAGCAACTCTTCTTGAAGAGATTAAAGATGCACCATATTGCCGAAGTCATATTCACTATGGTTGGTTACCCAAAGATGTTGAAGAAGTATATTTAGTAAAGAAGATTAATTACGACAGCCAAAAGGGCAGTCTTGCAGATATGACTACTCTTCACCCACACCTCAGCGGAAATAGCTGGGGACTAGACTTAGACTCATTCTTCAAAACAGTATCTACAGGTTCAGGCGGAAGTTTCAATGACTTCATATGGGCCACGTATCCTAAACGAGACTTCAAACCAGGATTTTCACTCACCACTTTATTAAAGATATGAAACTTGCTTTAGAAGAATGTGAAAAAATGAATATCAAACTTCCTGGACTTGAGACAGCGTACAAAATTTACAACGAGTTAGAAGAAGAAGTTCGTAATACAAACGGAACTCAAGCAATTTCTAAATGGTATAACTAAAAATGAGTTGATTCCAGACGATCAACTCATTTTAATATATATTTTCTCCAAGTTTCAATGCTGAATCTTTTATGTGTCCAACCTCTTGAGTTTTTGCTACTGGTAAAGAAGATGGTATATACTCCTGAATAATTTCAAATATTTCTTCAACAGAAAATTCTTTTCAATTTTGTGAAAGTTCCTATTAATAATCCTGAAATTTATCAAAATACTCTAATTGTTTTAATTGGGAAAGATGTGTTATTAGCCTCTTCCTATTGAAGTACCTAATCCTTTTCATGAAAAACACCTGTGTTTTCCTACTTTTGGTAAATATTCTCGTCCTGCAAAGTCTTTAAAGAAACACTCTATATTTCCTCAACAACTTCACCTTCAATTTTTCGTTCCTTTGTAAAAACTCTAGTTAACATCAAATAGGGAGTTCTGTAAGAATGTATTCTCAAAACTTTTCGTATTTCTTCTATTTTCTATATCTAAAATCTGATATAAATAATTTATTTTATCTGTACTAAAAGAAATTTAATACTGTCGTTAAGTCACTATATCCAAAAATGGTTTTATAGTTTTCTTTTATTACTTCATAATCATATATTCTAAAGATTTCATTAGCAATATCTCACCAGAAATATCAAAGATTGCTTTATCTCATTATTCCTATAAAACGACATTAATTCATCAGCTCTGAGTTGTGACTTGGCAGACGTCCATACTTATCTCTATAGATATATTTAGTAGAAAGACATACTAAACCCATCTCACTAAAGTATTCTCAAATTTTCTAACCTATCTTTATCTTCAGTATTTTTTCCATTTGAACATACTACCAAAAGCTATTTTATATTTATATTTAATATCATACCTGACTGTTTTTCCTTTATTCTATATGATAGTAAAAGACAGGGACTTAATCCTATCTTTTACTTTTTATAATATTTTATAACCTAATTACTTTGCGCTTTCTACATAATATTTTAGACTACTTTGTCCGCCTTCATATATATTATTTAGACGTAGATTACCATTTGACCTTTTTGTTTTCCACCATTAAAGTTATCAATTAGAGGTACGATAACTTTATCTCCTTCTATTGTATACTTATCTGGTGTAGCTGGAGATGTGTACTACTCCTCCCTATACCACCTAAATGTCATAGAAGGTACATCTTATCTTTCTTGAAGTAAATAACTTCATTCCATTTAATACTCTTTATTATACTTAGATTCATTTCCTTTATAACTGTCGTCCACTTCTTTATAAGTAGCATGTTGTATTCAGTTACTTTTTATAGACTTGTTCAGCTATCAAAATGTTTTCTGCAAAAGCTGTATTATAAATATCAGTAATTTCTCAAGTGACATTGGTACAACATTTGTACCAGGTTGAGCATCTTTGCGTGTCTACTAGGATCTGATAAGTAACCAAATAATCCTACCATACTATCTATCACTTCCACCTAATTGTACTCCATTATATTTTCGTAGCAATTGCAAAAAGCAGCATCTTTATCGTGATCTTTGTTATTAATGTTTATGTTATTCCATTTCAATTTATCGTTACCATTAACTTTTAGATCCTATCTTATCTAAGTCATCTCCTGTTGATGTTAATTTTTCCACCATCAACTTTATAAGAACTCGATAATTTTATTTTACATCATTAACTTTAAAATCAGCATAATAGCCACCTAAACGAAAGTAGATTACATCATATCCTTCACTGTTATCTCACCGCATAACTTACAGTCGGTGCATATTTTTCAAGATATCAATTACGACTTGTGACAAGTGTAACTCTGAATTAAGCGCATCGATATCATTTAATGTTGATAGTTTTTCAACAATTATCGTAGTCTCTTTATCTAATTGTTTTCCATCTACACTCCTAAGTTAGCACTATTATTCGTCGAAGCTCCTTCTTGCATTTCTTCGTATTTAATAATTCCAAACATCATTATATTACAGCCGCAACAAAATTGCAGCAAAAACCTAATATATTTCTTTTATTCCTTTGTTCATACTTTCTTCCTCTTTCTCTAATCTTTAATTGTCTTCTCTATCAAACGTAGGAACGTAGAAAATGTCTTCCCTCAAGACCAAATAATTTATCACTAAATGTTCCAGGCTCTACATTCCTAAGTTTTTCTCAAACATCATCATTCTAGCATCTATATTATCGATAAAATGAATAATCTCCGCCTCTTTAATCATAGGTAGTTTTGGTGAACCAATTCATACTTGCCATGATGTGCAAGAATCATATGTCTAGTAAAATAATCTCTTCAGATTCAATTCCCTAATTTTTCAGCCATTCGTGCTGCTTCATCACTCATATAACAATATGCCCTAATAGCTCACCTTCTAATGTATAAGAAGTTCCTACAGGTCCACTAAGTTTCATAGTTTTTCCAAATCATGTAAAAAATAATACCACTATATAATAAATCTTATTTAATGATGGATAAATTCTACCAAGGCCTTTGCTATTTTCAACATTGATTTGTGGTATGATAAATCAATCCTGAATAAAAAAATCATGATGCATCGATTTAGTATGCAGGGGTAACTAATAAATTGCTATATTTGTTTAGCAATTCAATTGTTACAATTCTAAGTTCTCATTACTTATTTCTTTTCAGAAATAATTTAATTCATTTATCATTACATCTTTGTGTACTGGTGCTGTTTGAATATAATCTTGTATATCGATATTGTCATTTTCTGTAGCCATTCGATAGTTTTTCAATTTTCAACTGTAGTTTTCCACGATAATCTAAAAATCGTTCCTTCTACATAAATTATTTTACCAGCTTTTAAATTTTTCACTATCTTCATCTTTAACTTCCCAAAATTTTTCCATCAATGCTGCCAGTTTTATCTTTCAGATACAATGTTAAATATGGTTTCCCACTCGTTGCAATTCCACGAATTACATTATCTAATAATAAAAACATACTAATCTCTTGATCGGTCTTAAACTCGCTTATGAACATTTCCTCACTCCTTCTTTTTGTATATTTTTATATCCATCTTATATTTTACTTTTGTATTACAAAAATTCAAATAAATATAGTATAATACTTTCGATAAATAGAAAAAGCCCCGAAAACCTCTGAGCTTTTCGTCTTATTAGTCAAATAGATCTTTTTGCTTTTCTACTTACCTTGTCCAGAAAGCTTTCATCTTCTTCGACTTTTTTCATTATTTAATTTAGCAAGTTCTAGGTATAATTCACGTTCTTTTTGTTGATAAGTTTTTAGGAATTTCAATAGATACCACGATATAGTGATCTCCTTGACCATATCCCATAACGCTTTTAACCCTTTACCTGCAAGACGGAATTTACGTCCATGTTGTGTTCCTGCTGGAACATTTAGTTCAATTTCACCTGTTAATGTACGAACATCAACTTTTGTTCCTAAAGCCTGTGCTGGAGAAAGTTTTAATTCAGTGTAGATATCATCATCTTCTCTGTGGAAGTATGAATCCTCAGCAACGATTACTCTATAGAATAAATCACCTGCTGGACCTCCATTTTCTCCTGCTCCACCTTTACCACGAGACGAACACGTTGTCCTGAGCTAATTCCTTCTGGAATTTCTACTTCATATTCTACCTCACGGTTGTGTATCCTTTACCGAAACAGTGAGGACATTTTATCTTTAATGATTTTTCCGCGTCCTTGACATTCAGAACATGTACGTTGACTTTGCATACGTCCGAATGGGTATCTTGAATACCGTTTCTTGTCCACTACCATTACATCTGTGAGATGTGTTTACAGATGAAGAATCTTTAGCTCCACTTCCGTGACAGTGATCACATTCTACATCTTTACGAATTTTAATAGTTTTTTTCGTACCGAATACGGCATCCTCAAAACTTATACGAATGCGGTGTAATAAGTCTTCTCCTTGACGTGGAGCATTTGGATTACGACGTGATCCTCCTCCACCGAAGAAACTTGAGAAAATATCTCAAGGTCATCAAAACCACCTGAGAATCCAGAGAAACCTCCACCGAAGCCACCAAATCCACCTTTGACCGGCTCCACCTTCAAATGCTTGCGATGACCAAATTGATCATATTGAGCTTTTTAGTATCGTCACTCAGTACTTCGTACGCTTCTGAAATTTCTTTAAACTTATCTTCAGCGCCTGGCTCTTTTTTGTTGATATCTGGGTGATATTGTTTTGATAATTTACGATATGCTTTTTTAATTTCAGCTGCACTTGCGCTTTTACTTACGCCAAGCACCTCATAATAATCTCTTTTAGCCATCTTAATCTCTCCTATAATTATTTAATCAGGGAGTGACTCAAAAATCGTGATTTCGGAGAAATCGATTTTGTCGAGTCACCTAAGTTTATTAGATATCTAAAAGCTGTTATAAAGCAAATTTAGATATCAATAAACCACTACATCTATGAGTTCCCATATAAACTCTTTTCAGAATTTAAAAACCTTTGGGTAACTCCCTTAGACTATTTATTTAATTATTTTTCTCAGTGAGTCTGCATCAATTGTGTCATCATCGTTATTAGATGAAGTTGCTCCAGCATCTGCACCTTGTGCTCCTCTGCGAGCATTTGCTTGTTCATAAAGTTTCATAGTCATTTCTTGAACTGCTTTTGTTTAATTCATCTTTAGCGACTTTTAATTTCTTCTAAGTTATTGTTTTTAATAGCTTCTTTCAATGTATCGTTTTTAGCTTTTAATGTTATCTAATAAGCTTTGATTCTACTTTATCTTTAGCTTCTTTCATGCTTTATCTGCTTGGAATGAAAGTTGGTCAGCTTCGTTACGTATATCAGCTTCTTCTTTACGTTTAGCATCTGCATCAGCATTAGCTTCTGCTTCTTTGACCATTCTATCGATATCAGCATCAGTTAATGAACTGCTTGATTCAATAGTAATTTTTGTTGTTTTTGAGTTCCAGATCTTTAGCTGTAACATTTACAATACCGTTTTTGTCGATATCAAATGTAACTTCGATTTGAGGTACTCCACGTGGTGCTGGTGGTATATCTGAAAGTTGGAATCTTCCAAGAGTTTTTGTTATCAGATGCCATTGGGCGTTCACCTTGTAATACGTGGATATCTACTGCTGGTTGGTTATCTCGACTGTGAGAATACTTGTGATTTAGAAGTTGGGATTGTTGTATTTCTTGGAATTAATACTATCATAACTGATCCATTGTTTCAATACCTAATGATAATGGAGTTACGTCTAGTAATACAACGTCTTTAACGTCACCTGTAATTACTCCACCTGGATAGCGACACCATAGCTACTACTTCATCAGGGTTTACTCCTTTATGAGGCTCTTTACCCATTTCTTTTTAACAGCTTCTTGTACGGCTGGAATACGTGTAGATCACCAACTAAGATTACTGATCGATTTCACTAGGTTTAATCCAGCATCTTTAAAACTTGACGAGTTGGGATTAATGTTCTTTCTACTAAGCTGTGAGTAAGTTCATCAAATTTAGCACGAGTTAATGTGTTTTCTAAGTGAACTGGTCCGTTAGCTCCAGCTGAGATGAATGGTAATGAAATTTGAGTTGAAGTTACACAGATAAGTCTTTTTTTAGCTTTTTTCTCTGCATCTTTAAGACGTTGCATTGCCATTTTATCTTGAGATAAGTCGATAGCTTGTTCTTTTTGAATTCTTCTACAAGATAGTCAATAATAGCTTGGTCGAAAGTCATCCCCCACCTAGTAAATTATCTCCTGATGTAGCTAATACTCGAATACTCCGTCTCCTAATTCTAAGATAGATACGTCAGTACCACCACCCTAAGTCGAATACTAATACTTTTTGATCTACATCTGTTTTTTCTAATCCGTACGCTAATGCAGCTGCAGTAGGTTCGTTGATAATACGTTCTACTTCTAATCCAGCAATTTTACCAGCGTCTTTAGTTGCTTGACGTTGAGCGTCGTTGAAGTAAGCTGGTACTGTAATAACAGCTTTAGTTACTTTTTCACCTAGGTAAGCTTCAGCAGTTGCTTTTAAGTTTTGTAAGATCATTGCTGAGATTTCTTGTGGTGAGTATTTTTTACCATTTACATCTACTTTTATAATCTGTACCCATGTGACGTTTGATAGAAATTACTGTGTTAGGGTTAGTGATTGCTTGACGTTTTGCTACTTCCCCTACTTGAATTTCATCACCTTTGAATGCTACTACAGAAGATGTAGTTCTGTTACCTTCTGGGTTAGGGATTACTTTAGCTTCCCCACCTTCTAATACTGATACACATGAGTTAGTTGTTCCTAAGTCGATACCTATAATTTTTGACATATTCTTGTCCTCCTTAAATTTATAATAACTATATTTTCAAATTTATTTGTTAAAATGAATATTTCACTCTAACAAAGTCTTATATTACTTTTTATATGCTTTTCAGTTTTTACACTGAAAATATTCTTCGCAGTGGCTACCTACCAATCATTTCGTTGCTACGCTCCTCATTCTTGGTGTAGCTGTGCGATTCTTACTCCTAACTTTTTTCTTCACCTTCTAGGTTCGAAAAAACTAAGGATTAAGAATTACGAGTTTACTTTCACCATTGCTGGTCTGATTACTCTATCTTTTAGTTTGTAACCTTTTTGGAATGTATCTAAGATTACTCCGCTTTCTTTGTCGCTTTCTTCTCCTTGCATTACTGCGTGGTGGAAGTTTGGATCGAACTGAGCATTTTCAGTTTCTACTAGTTCAACACCTTCTGATTTAAGCGCTGCTTGTAATCCTTCGTATACCATTTGTACACCTTTTAGAACTGTTTGTACTTCTTCATTAGTTGACTCAACTTGTAAAGCACGTTCTAAGTTATCCAAACTTGGTAAGATTTCTGTAATCACTTTTTGACTCTTATAAGCATTTATAGTGTCAATTTCTTGATTTTTACGTCGTTTAAAGTTTTCAAATTCTGCGTAAAGACGTAAGTATTTATCTTCTGACGCTTTTACTTCTTCTTGCAGTTTTTCAATTTGTTCTTGTAATAACTCTTCTGCAGTTTTTTCAACTACTTCTTCAGAGTCTGTAGTTTCTTCAGTCTCAACAGTTTCTTCTGTTGTTACTTCTTCTTGTAGAGTTTCTTTTTGTTCTTCAGTAGCCATCTCTACCTCCTAATTATTTTTAAATTATTATTTAAATTATCACGAACACAAGCTATAAAGTGTCATGATTTTTGAATAGTCCATTCTCTTTTGGTCCAAATACGGCTATTACACCTTGACCTTTAGATGTGTATAACTACTAGACACTAATGAAAGATCATCTATATTCCCCAAGCTTAAGCTCAGTTCCTATTTTAATAGATGGTTTTGTCTGTTACTTCATTATTATCTAGAAGCTCGACTATCTTATCATCTTCTAAGAGCGATACTACTTCTTTTTAATTTTTTTCTACATTGTCTATATCAGGTTGTTTAAGTAAATTGTACTTACCCCTAATGCTACAGTCTTTTTAATTTTATTTTGCAACAATCTATTTAAAGCCACCACTATCATATCGTAGTTGTTAACTTTATTCTTTAAATATTTCTCTAACTCACCGTGAATCATTACGTGAGCTGTTGCCATATCCACATCATAGAAGTAACTTTGAAGAAGTTTATTGATCTCCCCTATATCTTCTGCAGTGAAGTCTGCATCAAGTTTATAGTTTTGTTGGAATACCTCTCCTATATTTGTTACTAATATAACGAGAATGCTACGACTACTTAGAAGAATAACCTCTATCTTATTAATGCGCCTATCCGTTTTTGTCGGGGCTAGTATCACCGCCGTACAATCAGTTAAATCCGATAGTACTATTGCATTTTTTTCTAGATAGTTATTTTCCGAGACTATATCACCACCAGAGAGTTGTTTAAGTTTTTCATTCTCACTATTCGATAGTTCATAATCTTTTTTTATGTAATCTACATAATAGCGATAACCTTTTTCCGAAGGCACTCTACCTGATGAAATATGAGTCTTTTTAATCAATCCTTCTTTTTCTAATTTACTCATATCATTTCTTATCGTTGCCGAACTGAAATCAATATTTTGAGCAATTTGCTTAGAACCTACAGGCTGATTAGTCGTAATAAAGTTTTCGACTATAGATTGAAGAATGAGTACTTGTCTATCTATTAACATCGTCATCACCTATTCTCCAATTTTGTGTTTTTAGCACTCTAAGTATCTGACTGCTAATCACATATATAATAATACCATTAAGGTCAAAATAAGTCAATAGCTTTTTGAAATATTTTTGACTTTTTGACCTTTCTGTTTTTCAACGTGAGAAAAACCTTGTAATACCAAGTTTTAAATGAGTCTTAAAAAGTATATATTGAAACAAATAATAATAAAACCATTCAAAAACTTTCATCACTTATGATATAATAAGGTTAATCAATAGAAAAGGAGTTTTTTATAATGAAGAAAATATTTAGACTTTGCACTATGCTTTTTATCTTCCCTACTTATACTAACAGCATGTAGCAGTGAAAAGACAAAAAGTATTTACTACAAAAATACGGAAATAATCAAGAAAATGAAACAACATTAACTTATAAAGGAGAGGTTGTTAATAGATTAAAAACTATTTCTAATATCACTGACCTAGGAGCTGATGAAGAATCTGCCTGCAATAGTATAAAGACATCTATCGACGAAGAGAATAAAGATATCGATGGACTTTCCTACACTATTGAAAAAGAAAGATGGAAAAAGTAATTATTACTTGGGATTTAGATTTTACTAAAATAAACTTCGAAAAAGATAAGAATCGCTTGCATTTCAAAAATCTTCTTTGGATGAAGAAAGAAAGCTAAGCTACATAGAAGAAAATCTTAAGAAAAATGGTGCTGTAGAGAAAAAAATAATATTTTATAAATATAGTGTTTATTAGCTAGAACTTTTAATCTTGCTGATAAACACTTTTTCTTATGAATACACTGGATTTTATCCTCACCTTCCTTGTATCTTCAATAAAATTCTAGTATAATAAGTAAACGAAAGAAGTTAATAGAGGTAAAAATTTTTGGAACTTATTGAACTTAGAAAAGAACTCGAAGAAATTAATAAAGAATAACGGAATTTAAAACTTCATTAAAATAGAAGATAAAACTGAACGAGTTGCTGAAATTGAAAATATGATGCTTGAGGCTGATTTTTGGAATGATAGCGAAGCGACTAGTCTATTAGTTACCGAATCAAAAAGTATAAAAAGAACTTGATGAATTTAGTGAAATGATAGACTATTTAGAGCACTCTGAAGAGATGGTTGAATTTCTAAAAGATGAAGATGATGAAGAAATTTATCAAGATTTACTAGAAACAGTAGTCAATCTAAAATCAAGTGTTGAAGATTTTAGCTTTAGATTATTATTCTCAGAAGAATATGATAACAACACTGCTATACTAGAAATACATGCAGGGGCTGGTGGAACTGATGCTACAGATTGGTCAGAATTAATGTTACGTATGTATGAAAGATTCTTCACAAAAACAAGGATTAAAAATACAGTTACTTAAACTATCAATCTGGTGATATCACTGGAGTTAAATCAGCAACTATAAAAATTGAAGGTGACTTTGCATATGGATTATTAAAAGGAGAAAAAGGTGTTCACCGAGTTGTTCGTATCTCACCTTTTGACCCATCTGGAAAAAGACATACATCGTTCGCTTCAATAGATGTAATTCCAGAATTTAATGATGATGAGATTAACATTGAAATTAATAATGAAGACTTAAAAAATAGACACTTATAGAGCTCAAGGAGCTGGTGGGCGACACATTAACACTACTGATTCAGCAGTTCGTATTACCCACCTACCTACTGGTATCGTCGTTCAATCACAAAGCAGAACGAAGCCAAATTAAAAATAAAGATGTCGCGATGAAAAATTTAAAATCAAAAACTGTATCAACGCGAAATAGAAGAAAAAGAAAAAGAATTAGCAGACAATTCTGCGTGAACAAAAGGATATTGGTTGAGGGTTCTCAAATTCGTTCCTATGTATTTACTCCATATACAATGGTAAAAAGATCACAGAACAAACTACGAAGTATCTACAATAGATAAAAGTAATGGATGGCGAGATAATAGATTTTTATCGATGCTTATCTACATTACAATATGAAAGAAAAAGAAATATTATAAAGAAAAAGCGAGAAAATATTTTTCTCGCTTTTAATTTATTTAATTTTTCTTTTCTACGTTTATACGCAACTAAGCTAGTACCAACACCTAACAATATTAATCCCTAATAAAGAATTTCCAGATTCACTACCAGTAAGTGGTAATTTTTATTGTTATCTAGTTCTCTTGATTTATCTGGATTAATAGTTTTTGGTTCTGGATTTTTAGTTTATTTGGCTCTGGATCTTTCGGTTTATTCAGTTCTGGATCCTTCGGTTTTATTTTGGTTCTGGATCCTTCGGTTTATTTTGGTTCTGGATCCTTCGGTTTATTTGGTTCTGGATCCTTCGGTTTATTCGGTTCTGGATCCTTCGGTTTTATTCGGCTTATGATGATTTATTATATTCATACCATTTTCTTCAACCCTCATAACCGTTTGGAATATTCACTTCTTTAACCGAATAAGTAATTAATTTTCCATCTTTATATTTATCTAAATTTGAAAATTCATATCTCCAACCATTATTTTCCGTAACAGTCGCTGTTTTTCCTGTATCTTCTCCATTCGCATAAAGTTTAACAGTTATTGATACTGGTCTTTATTTGATCAATATTATTCATATCATCCCAAATTTTTTGTCCTTGAAGACTTATTTTTCTCAGGTTCATGAGTATTTGTTATTGTATATTTCCCATTATCATCTTTTTGAAATATCAGTAGAATATGTTTTTACTTCCATTTCTTTAACTGCATATTTAATTTCTTTACCATTCTCATATTTAGGCAATGATTTTTGATTTAAATGTCCAATTAGTTTTTTCTGATACTTCTATTTCATCAACAACTTTTTCACCATTTAAAATCTGAACTCTTATGATTTTCGAACGTTTTCCATCTTGGTTATTATTATCGTTCCATACTTTAGTACCTTCTATTACTATTTCTTCAGGAGTATGACTATTTGTAATTTCTTTTACCAACAACATTTGAAACATAACCTTCTGGAACATTAATCTCTTTAACTGAATAACTTACTTTCTTTACCATTTTCATATTTTCGGTAAATTTGTAAAAATACCAGTCCATTTATTCGGATTATTTTGCCCTTTTTCTGAGTGTTAAAATCTTATCTGGTAAAAGGAGTTTCCACAGAACCCTCTATAGACTTATAAAGTTGAACTTGTATAGTCGAAGGTCTCTTACCATCTTGATTGTTTGCATCATCCCAAATTTTCGTAACTTGAAATTCTACTACTTTCGGAACATATTTATTAACTCACATTAAAATCAGTAATCGTAGTTGTATACTCATTCACAGCTTCTTCTGTAATAGTATATTTTATCTCTTTACCATCTTTATATTTCGGCTTTTCCAGTAAATGATACTTCCCATTTTTCCTGATTGATCTGCTTTTTACTGTTTTTAGTTTCAACTTTTTCACCATCAGCTAATAAATTAATTTTTTTATTTCAGATGGTCTCTTACCATCTTGGTTATTACCATCATCCCAATTTTTTGACAGCCTTAATATTTACTGTCTCATTAGAATAACTATTTGTAATAGTATATCCAGTATTTACATCACCTGTCACAGAAGCTTGGTATCCATTAGTTGCAACTTCTACAACAGAATAATTAATAGCTTTCCCATCTTTTTCTACGACTAAGTTTTGGAAACTTCCTTTCCAATTGTTTTCAGAGCTTAAGATTAGTTTCTTCCTGTAGACGATCCATTTTTCTAATAATTCGACTTCACATTATTTGGTCGTTTTACCATCATTATTATTATTGTCATTCCACACTTTTGTTACTGGTATATCAATCATCTTTTGTACAAACGTATTCGTGAATTTTAATTCTTCAGGTGTTTTTGATATCGTTACATTTAGTCTATTTGTTTGTGCATCTTTTGTTACACTCACTTCTACTTTATACACAGTTTTATCATATGTAATACCTGGTTCGTTCCCTACAACTTCTGATATTTTGTACTTATGTGTACCTACTTGACTTTCGTCATATTCGATTCCTGCAAATGATATTGTTCCATCTGCTTTGTTCGTTACCGTTTGAAGTACTTTATCTTTTTCGTCTTTCAACTCAAAACTATATTTTCCTTCTTCTAGTGTTTTTCCCTTCAGTACTTTTTAGCACCCTAATGTTACACTTGTTTTTTCTGCAGGAGTGTATTGGTTTGTGAATTTTAATTCTTCAGGTGTTTTTGATACTGTTGCATTTAGTCTATTTGCTTGTGCATCTTTTGTTACACTCACTTCTACTTCATACACAGTTTTATCATATGTAACACCTGGTTCGTTTCCTGCAACTTCTGATATTTTGTACTTATGTGTACCTACTTGACTTTCGTCATATTCGATTCCCGCAAATGATATTGTTCCATCTGCTTTGTTCGTTACTGTTTGAAGTACTTTATCTTTTTCGTCTTTCAACTCAAAACTATATTTTCCTTCTTCTAGTGTTTTCCCTTCAAGTACTTTTTTAGCACCTAATGTTACACTTGTTTTTTCTGCAGGAGTGTATTGGTTTGTGAATTTTAATTCTTCAGGTGTTTTTGATATCGTTGCATTTAGTCTATTTGCTTGTGCATCTTTTGTTACACTCACTTCTACTTCATACACAGTTTTATCATATGTAACACCTGGTTCGTTTCCTGCAACTTCTGATATTTTGTACTTATGTGTACCTACTTGACTTTCGTCATATTCGATTCCCGCAAATGATATTGTTCCATCTGCTTTGTTCGTTACTGTTTGAAGTACTTTATCTTTTTCGTCTTTCAACTCAAAACTATATTTTCCTTCTTCTAGTGTTTTTCCCTTCAAGTACTTTTTAGCACCTAATGTTACACTTGTTTTTTCTGCAGGAGTGTATTGGTTTGTGAATTTTAATTCTTCAGATGTTTTTGATACTGTTGCATTTAGTCTATTTGCTTGTGTATCTTTTGTTACACTCACTTCTACTTCATACACAGTTTTATCATATGTAACACCTGGTTCGTTTCCTGCAACTTCTGATATTTTGTACTTATGTGTACCTACTTGACTTTCGTCATATTCGATTCCCTGCAAAATGATATTGTTCCATCTGCTTTGTTCGTTACTGTTTGAAGTACTTTTATCTTTTTCGTCTTTCAACTCAAAAACTATATTTTCCTTCTTCTAGTGTTTTTCCTTCAAGTACTTTTTTAGCACCTAATGTTACACTTGTTTTTCTGCAGGAGTGTATTGGTTTGTGAATTTTTAATTCTTCAGGTGTTTTTGATATCGTTGCATTTAGTCTATTTGCTTGTGCATCTTTTGTTACACTCACTTCACTTCATACACAGTTTTATCATATGTAACACCTGGTTCGTTTCCTGCAACTTCTGATATTTTTGTACTTATGTGTACCTACTTGACTCTCGTCATATTCGATTCCCGCAAATGATATTGTTCCATCTGCTTTGTTCGTTACTGTTTGAAGTACTTTATCTTTTTCGTCTTTCAACTCAAAACTATATTTTTCCTTCTTCTAGTGTTTTCCTTCAAGTACTTTTTTTAGCACCTAATGTTACACTTGTTTTTCTGCAGGAATGTATTCATTTATAAATCTTTTTCGTTATTAGGATAACTTACACTCAGATGTAAGATTACCTTTTCCCATCATCTGTTACTTTTTACAGTGACATTAATTTCTTTATTGTCATATCTTACCCCGTTAATAGTTTTTCCACCATTAACTTCCACTATAACAAAAATTATATGTACCTTTTTTTCTGTAAAATTAACATTTCTAAATACAATTTCTCCACTTTCAGAATTTCTAACTTTTTGAATTTCTCTACCATCTTCACTTTTTAGAATAAATTCAAATTCATCTTGTTTAAGTTTCTCTAGACGATTACCTGATAATTCTTTTTGAAACAGCTATATCTATATTTAACGGATTAACACTATACTTATTTTTTTAATAGTTAAATTATCTGTTTTTCTACACTATATCCCGCTGTTTTTTCAGTTAAGATATTTCCTTTATCATCTACTTCTTTTTACGCTATAAGTATATTCGCTTCCTGCCTCAGTTGTTTTTGGTAAATCGGTCCATTCTACACTACCATTTATTTTAGGTACTTCTTTGTTGTCTACTTTAACCTCTTCTTCAACTCCATTAATTGAACGATACAATTTGAAAAATAATGTTGGACGTACCTCACTTTGACCACCTTCCCAAATTTTTATTAGCGGTAATCTTTGTTTTTGGTACTTCATATGTATTTATAACTTCTGTTTTAGCATTATTATAAGATACTACATAATTTCTTTCTCCTACAGTTACTTTATCTCCTGTTTCTAATGGTAAATCAGTCTTTTCTTGAAGTTCGCGGACAGAGTAGACTAGTTTAGATCCATCAAGATTTCTTTCTGGTAATTGGTCTGTCCATCTATAAGTATAAACACCATTAGCACTTGTTACAGTTGGAGTATATGATCCAGTAACTGGTTTTGCATTACTAGCATCTTCACCTTCTTTATGTACATATAAACCTAATTTGACTTCTTTATAATCAGAAGAAACTCCATTTTTCCATACCTTCGTAGCTTCAAAATCAATAGTTTTTCGTTTATTAGGAATGTTTTAAAAGTCGACGTATTCTTTTTATTAGCTTTTTCCTTAGCGACGTCAATTTCAAATGGATATTCTTTTTCATTAAGTTTATAACCATCTTTAGCAACTTTTTCTTTTTGCAATATATTTTCCATCAGGTAATAATCCTGAAACTGCTATACCTTTTTCATTTGTAGTAATAGTTTCTACAAATTCACCATTTTCTTTCTTAATATCAAACTGAACACCAGAAAGAACAACTGAGGCATCACCCTCATCATATTTAAGTATCTTAACTTTACCTGCTAAATCAGCAGTTATCGTTGCCCCAATAGCTTTTGTACTTTTAAGATCTTTAACATGTGTTGTCTCAGTATTTTTTTTACCTGCCCACTCTGTCCAAGTAGGTTGAGCTTCGTTATCTATTTCCATACCAACACTATTGTATAATCTAGTTGTATCTTGAGGTGACGTTGAGCTATATTCTAATAGAAAACTCTTTGTTCCTGTATTAGTAGGTAATAATAAATCAAATCCTGTTTTACTATTTGTAAAAGTAAGTAAGGCTGTGTTGTCTGAATCAGCTTTATAAACAGCTGCATCTGTTGTAACCTTATATACTTTTCCTGTAGAAACAAGATCTTTCTCATATGTTGATTCTTCTGTATATACAGCTTCTTTTTAGAGAATGATTTTTCAATATATGTTGCTAATGAGACCTTTACTAGTATCAAAAAGTCCTTGATTTTAACGACTTTCCCCGATAAATCTTTTTTAGAGCAGTTCACTCGAACCCAGTAATTCATATTCCCACCATCATAACCCGCTTTATAAACAGTTTCCCCTTTTACGTTCTGATTAGCAGCTTTCAAAACTTTGTAAGTAATAGATTGTGTTTTTCCATTGGGAAGAGTATAAACAATAGTCTTATCCTCATTCGTTACTGTTTGTTTAGCCGAAACTTTAAATGTTCCATGTATATGATGTTTATCTTCTACTTTTTCGTTAAAAGTAAATGTAATTTTACCTGTGGCACTTGAAGCTACTACTTTACCTAAAGTTTCATTACTATTAGTATCAACTAATGGAAGTTCCGCATCTTCTAACTTTAACGGTGATGGTATATCTACAGAAAACTATCACCATTTCTAATTACACCAGGAGCTTCATTAAATGAATATTTCCCCAGCAAAATTTACATTAGCTTCCGTTTGATCCTTTCCGTGAAGTATATTTCCAGGTAATACATTGTCATCTAACGTTGACAATAAACGAAGGTTTGTAAGTTGTACCTTATTATTTAAATCAGCTGCCTTCACTTCCTTTTAAAAATACTATTATTAAGAATCATAGATATTAATAAAAATCGGAATTGTAAGTAGGCTAATTATCTTCTTGAACCTTCTTTTTCATATTTTTTTAAAAAAACCTCCTATTTTTTTATATTTAATTGTCAATTTACAAAAAGCGATTGTTACGCTAAAAATCCTATCCTCCTTCCTAATATATAAATAAAGTCTAATTTTATATACAATAATAATTTCTGTATATTAAACTAGATTAGTATGTATTAATTTTATTCGTTTTAACAAATTGAAGTTTTAACACCTACTATGAATAATTATACTCTTATCAATTATTCTGTTTTTAAATTTTTATCAATGTTTTAAAACCCTATAAACACCTAAATAAACTACAGGTGTAAACCCTTTATTATTTCCATTTGTTTTTGTGTCTGTAAAATAATTATGTATAAATAAGTATTTTAAATTAATTATATGAAAATAAGCAAGGTATATCTAAGATTTACATATTAGTATATAAGGTTTCGAAACTAATATCTCTATTTTTAGAATTTTATAAATTACTGTGTAGCAAAATAAAAACTATATAATTAAAATAAAAACTTTCAAAAATTAATTTCTAGGAAAATCAAATTTTTTCAAAGTTACTACTACTACCATTTTATTAAAAATAAATACTTAATGAAGTATTATTTATCAGCTTATTTCTACTACTTTTATGTAAGTAATTTTTACGTTTTTCATTAAACACCATAACTAAATACACGTAAGACATTTTATCTGTCTTACGTGTATTTTCTATATTAAATTATAGTTTTTCGTATTCGGCAGGTACATCAAACGGGAAAAGATCACTAGAACAAACTACGAAGTATCTACAGTAGATAAAAGTAATGGATGGCGAGATAATAGATTTTATCGATGCTTATCTACATTACAATATGAAAGAAAAAAAGTACTATAGAAAAATAGACCTACCGGTGTGTACCGATAGGGTCTATTAATTTTATTTTTTTCTCATCAAATCTTTTCTTCTATAAGTTTTTTCTTCTGTTTTTCAAACTTACTTTTTTATCTCCAGAACTTGGCCATGGAAGACCTTTTTAATTCATTAATATCAGCTACAGAATAATCAACCGTTACAGTTTCTATGGCAACATTATCTTGATAATCAACCTTGTCTTCTAAACCTTTTATACCTTTGAACTTTTTGTCCTAATTTCTCCGCTTGCTTTTTTAAAAGCTTCTTTAGTTAGTCCTAATTCAGAATAAGTAATAATATTTTTGGCTGTTTGTCTTGTTACAACATCACCTTTATAATAAAGTGTAATTTCCATTTGTACACCAGGTTGTTTCTTAACATAAACCTTACTACCTTCTTTTTTTCAGACATCCGACTAAAAATACTAATAAAAAACTGATATAATTTGTAATATCTTTTTCATTTTATAAACTCTCCTATCCTTTAGATAACAATATTATACCATAGTTTGAAAACAATACAAACATTATTAGAAAAAAAGCGATACAAATTTGTATCGCTCTTTATTATTATAATTTTTCAGTATTCGGCAGGTACATCAAATGGATTTTCTTTATTAATATGATCGTAAAACATAATTCCATTTAAGTGATCGATTTCGTGTTGGAAACAAATTGCTGGTAAATCTGTTAAAAGTCAAAGTAACTTTTTTTATCGTTTTTCATTATAACCAACTACTTTAATTTTTTTGAATAACGAGGAACATATCCTTTAATTTCTTTATCTACTGATAAACATCCTTCTCCACCAGCTAAGTAACATTTTGCAACTGAGTTTGAGATGATTTTTGGATTATATAATGCATAAGAAACTGTATTTTTCTGGGAACTCTTCGTCTGGAATGTGCACTGCAATCATTCTTTTTGAAACATTAATTTGCGAGTCGCTAATCCTATCCCTGGTTTTAATCCTAATTTTTCTGCTTTCTCATCATCTTGAGATGCAATTACATATTCTAATAATCCACGTAAAAATAGCTTTATCTTCGTCTGAAATCGGACTTTTTACTTCTTCAGCACGTGCTCTAAGTGTTGCATGTGGATCGATAATTATATCTTTAGTTGTAATCAAATTTTTCTCCTTTATTTCTAATTATTTCTCTCGGTCTTTCATCCTTATTTTTATTATTTCATAAATATCTCAGAATGTCAAAGTTTCCTACCCGACAGTTTTTTAGAATTCTATTTTTACAAAACATATTAGTGTAATTTTTCAATCTTTGTTTTAGAATTTTCTGAATTTTACTTTTTGTGTTTTCTATATTTCATGATATCATAGTAGTATTGATAATTTATAAATAAGATTTTTTAGGAGGGTGTATTATGACTTTTGAAAAATTACCAATATACTAGACCAGATACTGATCGAATAAAAACAATTAGAAACATTAATAGAAAAAGTTAAATTCGGCAAATAGCGTTGAAGAAACTTTAGAAATTTTTAACGAATACAACAAACTTCGTAATAGCGTTGAAACATTAGCTCAATTAGTAGAAATTCGTGCAACAATCGATACTACTGATAAGTTTTACGAAGCTGAAAAGAGATTTTTGGGATGACTTCAATCCTGAATTAACTTCTCTTCTTAGCAAATTCGACAAAGCAATATTCGATTCTAAATTCAAAGAAGAACTTAAAAAAGAAATTGGGGAACACTACTTTAACCTAATTGAATCTTCTCTTAAAGTATTTAGCGATGAAATTATCGAAGACTTAAAAGAAGAAAATAAACTGACTTCTGAATATACTAAGCTTACTTCAAGTGCTAAAATTCCGTTCGATGGTGGAATTCACAACTTAAGTGGTATGGCTAAGTATACTCAAGATGCCAACCGTGAGACTCGTCTATTAGCAAGTCAGGCTGTCGCAAAATTCTTCAAAGAAAACTTAGAACAATATGATAGCATATATGATCGTATGATCAAAGTTCGTACTCGTATCGCGAAAAAACTTGGTTTTGATAACTTCGTAGAAGTTGCTTACCTTCGTCTACGTAGAACTGACTACAATGCAAAAGATGTAGCAAACTACAGAAAACAAATTTTCGAAGAAATCGTTCCTGTAGTTGAAGAACTTAAAAAAGCACAAGCTAATCGTCTAGGACTTGAAAAACTTTCATTCCATGATGAAGGTGTAACATTCAAATCTGGTAACCCTACTCCAAAAGGTGACCGTCCTACACTTGTTGATTATGCTAAAACAATGTATAAAGAATTATCACCAGAAACTGATGAATTCTTTACATTTATGACTGAAAACAACTTATTAGACTTAGATACAAAACCAGGAAAAGCTGGTGGTGGTTACTGTACATTTATTCCAGATTACAAAGCACCATTTATCTTTGCTAACTTCAACCAAACTCCGCATGATGTTACAGTTTTAACTCATGAAGCTGGACATGCATTCCAAGTTTTCCAAAGTAGAAATCATATGCCAGATTACGTTTGGCCAACTTTTGAAGCTTGTGAAATTCACTCAATGAGTATGGAATTTTTAACATGGCCATGGATGAACCTATTCTTCAAAGAAGATACTGATAAGTTCAAATACTACCACATGACTACAGCAATTAAATTCTTACCTTATGGTGTTACTGTCGATGAATTCCAACACGAAGTATACGAAAATCCAGAATTAACACCACAAGAACGTCGTATGAAATGGTTAGAAGTAGAAAGAAAATACCTACCATCACGTTACTACGAAGAAATTCCAGAACTTGATGAAGGATTATTCTTCTATAGACAAGGACACTTATTCAGCGTACCATTCTACTATATCGATTATACTTTAGCTCAAGTTTGCGCCTTCCAATTCTGGAAAAAGGCTAACGAAAATAGAGAAAAAGCATGGGAAGAATACCTACACCTATGTAAACAAGGTGGAACTAAACCATTCTTAGAATTAGTTAAAGAAGCAAATCTAGAAAATCCATTCAAAGATGGAACAATTTCTAATATTGTGCCAGAACTTAAAAAATACCTTGACTCTGTAGATGCTTCAGAATTTTAAAACTTCTTTTAAAGGCAGAGTGATTCAAAAGACCTAAATTTTAACAAAGTGTCTATGAAAACTCATAGACGCAGTGGTTTATTGACATCTAAATTCGCTTTATAAAAGCTTTTTAGATATCTAATAAACTGTGCGGGGGTGACTCCACAAAATCGATTTCTTAAGAAATCACGATTTTTGAGTCACTCCCTTTAAACATAAATAATAATTAATTTAGTAGGAGGATAAAAATATGAAAGAAAAGAAAATAGCGGCATTTTTCGATATTGATGGAACTCTATATAGAGATTCTCTAATGACAGAACATTTTAAAAATTAATTAAATACGAAGTTGTAGATGAAAGATATTGGATAAATGGCGTAAAAGATACATATATCAACTGGGATAAGCGTTTTGAAGACTATGATAACTATCTATTTGGTGTATCTGAAGCTTATGTTCAAGCAATAACAGGTCTTCATAAAAAAATATTGATTTTTGCAACAGAGCAAGTAATGAAACTTAAAGCTGATCGTGTTTATAAATTTACTAGAAATATTATTGAAAAACATAAAAATGGACACCTTATTATTTTTTTATCTCAGGTAGTCCTGACTATCTTGTTGAAGCTATGGGGAAAAACATCATGCATTTCTTGCGATTGGTAGTAAAATATATTATAGAAAATGATAAATTTACAGGTGAAGTAATTCAATGTGGGATGCTGATAGTAAAAATAAAACGATTGACAAGTTAGTTGAAGAATATAATATTGATCTTTCTGAATCATTCGCATATGGCGATACAAATGGTGATTACAACATGCTAAGACGTGTCAGCAATCCCGTTGCAATGAATCCAAGTCGTGAACTTCTTAGTAAAATCAAAGAAAATAAAGAGCTAGCTGAAAAAGCTACTATTTTTAATCGAAAGAAAAGATGTTATTTATAAAACACGAGCAACTATTGACATTGTTGAAATATAAAATATAGAACAAGAGCCTGACCTAATTGTCAGACTCTTGTATTTTTTATTCTATATCTATTGGTTCTTTCAGACTATTCCTCAGAATCTTTCCATACAAATAGTGCTCCAACACTGTTGATAATGTAGAAGATGTATTTACCAACATTAGCGAAGTTCCCTTGAACTACTGCTTTTGTAAGTTGAACAAAATTGTATAATAACCAGAACGGCCATTGTGTCGTTAACTTAAATGTATTTAATCCATTCCCCATTAATGAAAATGCAAATGCGACTGTAGTGATGTATGCAAGAGTGTTCATCTTACCTTGATATCCAATGTAATTTGTTGCATAAGAAAATACAAATGAAAGAATCGCAATTGCTGTTAATACTGTATACAGTTTTGCTTTAGACATTGTATTTGGTTTGTCTGTAAACTTATTCCATACATAGATTGCACCTAAATAGATTAAAAATGTCACTGGATATGTAATGATTGCCACCTTATTTCCTAAAAATATAATCAATCACTCCCGATAACACTGCATTAATAATACCAAAAATAGTTTCCAAGTTTACTTAATTTTTCCTGTGAATCTTGTCGATAACATTGAAATACCAACATTAATAACAGAAATAAATCCAAATGGAACAAGTGCAGTCCACGGTCCCCAATCAACGAATTTATCCAATCTTGTTGCTAAATATCCAGATTCGATAGCTATACCAATTACTAAAGCAACTCCTAATAAATCAAACCATTTTGATGTTGCAAATATTTTTAACTTTTTCATAAAGCATATTATTCCTTTTTTTAAAATTATTACATTTTATAATGTAATCTTAATTTTTTTAGGTTCTTAGTATCTTTTTTTATATCACTTACTAAAAATCTTATTTTTCATTATACATCAAACATTTTTCAACTTTCAATATTATTTTTTTACGCTTTCATACAGTTATTATACAACAAAAATAATTTCTTAAAAATATAATTACTACATTTACTTTATTAAAGTTTTTTTAATCTGATACATAAAAATCATTTAATTTTTACTTCATAAGAAATTTTTTATTTTTACTATAAAACTTTTATTTTTTAAAATTTTCTTTCTAATTACTTTACTTTCTAATTGATAATGATTATAATTTATAATAGGAAAAATATTAATCATGAAAGTGAGTTTAAATTAATGAAGAAAAATAAATTATTTTTTTAGCCCTAATGGCTGGAACTATCGTTATTAGCGGATGTTCTGCTAAAATCAGATAAAAGGAAGAAAAATAAATCAGCTCAAGTTGATACATCAAAAGGAACAAAAAGAACAACTTAAACAAGCTACTGAGCTTTACAAAAATTCGTAGAAAATCAAGTAGATACTCTACTTAAAGATACTGAAAAAAATTTGCTGAAAACTATTAAAAGCAGGAAATCTAGAAGAAGCTAAAAACAATACCCTCTTATTCGTATGGCATATGAACGTTCAGAACCAATTGCTGAAAGTTTTGGAGAATTAGATGTAAACATCGACTTCCGTCTTGCTGACTACTTAGAAGAAAAGAAAACTGAAGATGGATGGCGTGGATTCCACAAAATAGAAAAAATTATGTGGGAAAAAAATACTACTAAAGGTACTGAAGAATATGCAGACCAACTAGTAAAAGACATTAAAGAACTAAAAGCTAAAGTTGCTACTGTAGAAGTTACTCCTGACTTAATGGTAACTGGAGCTGTTGACCTACTTAACGAAGTTGCAACACAAAAAATTACAGGTGAAGAAGAAATCTTCTCTCACACTGACCTTTACGACTTCAAAGCTAATATCGAAGGTGCTGAAGAAATCTTCAAAATCTTTAAACCTTTAATCGAGAAAAAAGACAGCAAATTAGCAAAAGATTTAGTTGAAAAATTTGCTACAATCAACGGTTTATTAGATAAATATAAAACTGATGACAAACACTATAAACTATATACTGACTTAACAAAAGAAAATACAAGAGAACTTTCTGAAGCAGTAACTAAATTAGGTGAACCACTTTCACAAATGGGTGTAATTTTAGACGAAGAGGCTAAGTAATATGGAAGAATCTGGTAAAAAATGGATCGATAAAAAAATAACAAGACGTGATTTCCTGAAGAAAGCAGGAATGACTGGAGCTGGTGCCGTTGTCGGGGCCTCTGCTCTTGGAGGTTTTTTCGCTAACAAAGCTGAAAATAACAGAGTTATTGCTGATGGAGATGAAAAGATAACATTCTACGGAAAGCATCAGGCTGGTATTACTACTCTTATGCAAAAATGTGTTTATTTCGTCGTATTAGATTTACACTCAACTAAACGTGACGATGTTATTGATATGTTCAAAGAATGGACGAAATACAGCGAAAAATTAATGAATGGTGAACTAGTCGAACCTGCGCTTAAAAACCATTATTTACCACCAAAAGATACTGGAGAAACGGTAGGATTAAACCCCTATCGTTTAACTCTTACATTTGGAATTAGTCCAAGTTTCCTGAAAAAAATGAACTTGGAAAATAAAAATCTTGAAGAGTTTAAAGACCTACCACCTTTTGCTAGGGAACAACTTAAAGAAAAATATACTGGTGGAGATATATGTATTCAAGCATGTGCAGATGATGAACAAGTAGCCTTTCACGCTGTTCGTAACCTAGTTAGAAAAGCTCGCTCTACAGTAACTATGAAATGGAGCCAATCAGGTTTCGCTGCAATAGGAAATCGAGTCGAAACACCTCGTAATCTTTTTGGATTTAAAGACGGTACTGCCAACGCTACTAAAGAAGAGCAATTTGATAAGATCGTATGGTGTGATAAAGATAACTGGATGAAAAATGGAAGTTATATGGCTGTTAGACGTATTCAGATGCACCTTGAAACTTGGGACAGAACAAATTTAAACGAACAAGAAAATACCTTTGGAAGATATAAAGAAAGTGGTGCTCCTTTCGGAGAAACTGATGAATTTGCACCTATTGACCTTAACAAGAAAGGTCCAGATGGAAAACCTTTAATACCTGTAACTTCACATGTCCATTTAGCACATAAACCAGGTGTTGAATTACTTAGACGATCGTATTCTTATTCAGACGGCATAAATGAAACTACAGGTCAATTCGACTCAGGTCTCCTATTTATTTCTTTCCAAAAAGATCCAAAACAATTTATTACAATTCAAAACAGCTTAGGAACTGAAGATAAAATGAATGAATACATAACTCATATAGGTAGCGGCCTATTTGCTTGTTTTGGAGGAATTAAGGAGGGTGAATATATTGGCCAAAAACTTTTTGACTAAGATTATTTTAGCCTTTATCGTGATTCTTAGTTTTAGCTCACCATATTTAAAAACTATTGTAGCTAAAGAATCATATAGTAATCTTTTCATTAAAATTACAGATGCCAACACCGCATTAACAAACAATGATAAAGATAAAAGCTAAAAATTAATAGATGAATTTAAAACAGAATTTGAGTCGACAAAAAAATTCAGATTCTGAAGCTGGAAAAAAAGTTAAACAAACATTAAAAATCAAATGATATCAATGAAGAGCAACTAAGAGAGCTATCAACTGCCCTACTTGCTTTTTGAAAAATGAACAAAAATCCTCTAGATGTAGAAGCAGAAAAGAAAGCTTTTAAAACGAAACTCTTTCCTGCTTTTGATAAACTAGAAAAAGCAATTGATACTGAAAATATAGAAACTATGAAAGCAGAGTATGTAAAGTACAATGCTGCTTGGGTTAGAAATGAAGGTATTGTAAGAACACTTGAACCTGCCTACTACGGCAAAGTCGAGACAACAATGTCCTTCCTTCGTAGTTCAATGGAAGTTGAGCCTTACGACTATCAAACTACAAAAATGTATTTAACAGATTTAAAAAACTTCCTTGATGACTTTCTATCAGGAAAAAAACTAGAACAATCTTCAGATGTGAAAACACTTGAACAAGGTATAAAACTTCTAGAAGAAAGTTACTCAGCATTCAAAGATGGTAACAAAGCTCAAGGTTCTCAAAAAATGAAGAAATTCATTGAAGTTTGGCCTATAATCGAAGGTGAAGTTCGTACGCGTAACGCTTCGTTATATACTAAAGTAGAGAGTGAAACTCCTATTATTATGGTTAAAGGTAGCGAACAAAAATATCAAGATCAACTTAAAAATTTGATTTCAGAACTTTCTAAAATCGATACGAAGTCTAACTATACTGCAATAGATTCTATGTTAATATTACTTCGTGAAGGTGTAGAAGCACTTATTATAGTTCTTTCTTTAGCTAGTGCTTTAAAAGCAGCAAAACAAAGAAAAGGATTAATCTGGATATACACAGGTGCTATAGTAGGTATTCTTTCTAGTATACTTGCAGCTGTAGTCTTAAAATACTCTTTCCCTGCTCTATCATCTGGTACTAACAGAGAGATTATTGAAGGTGTTGTTGGTATCTTTGCAGTAGTAATGATGATAGGTATCGGAATTTGGCTACATAGTAAGAGTTCTGTTAAAGCATGGAAAAAATATATGGACTCTAAACTAAATCTAGTACTTTCAACTGGAAGTTTTATATCTATGTTCACACTTAGCTTCCTAGCTGTGTTTAGAGAAGGGGCCGAAACTATTCTATTCTATGCTGGAATCATGCCACTTATTTCAACAACTAACTTATTAGTCGGTATAGCACTTGCTGTTGTTGCCTTGATTATTATCGGTATAATTATGGTAAAAGCCTCAGGAAAACTTCCTATCAGTAAAGTATTCCTAGTACTATCTTGGTTAATCTATATTCTAGGATTCAAGATGCTTGGAGTAAGTATACATGCTCTACAAATTACTGATATTGTTTCAAATCATATTATAGACTACTTACCTACTATTGAAATTTTAGGAATTTATCCTAGTTACGAGTAGTAATAGCTCAACTAATTTATATCGTTGTTGTAGCTATTAGTATATTTTTATGAAAAATCTAAAAAAATAAATAGGTAACAAATGATGAAATATGGAGATAAAAATATCTACTGTAGATCGTCTAACTGAACTAAGAAAGAGATTAATACTAAGCCTTGTGTTTTTTATTGTCTCTTTCATAGTAAGTTATTATGGTCTTCGGATATTTATAAATTTTTAACTAGTAATTTTAATAATAAATTGATTGTTCTTGGACCTAATGATATACTATGGATATATCTAACACTCGCAGGTATTTGTGCCTTTACTTTTTCGATACCATTTATCTGTTATCAAATTTGGGCATTTATAAAACCTGCTTTAGAAGAAAAAGAAGCTCGTGCATTACTTGCTTATATTCCAGCAGTATTCATTTGCTTCACAGTAGGTTTAATCTTCGGGTTCTTTCTAGTAACCCCTGCTATTTTAAATGTGCTTCTTTCTATTGGTGATGACTTATTCAATACACAATTAACAGCTCAAAATTACCTATCGTTTGTAATTAATACTACGATTCCGATAGCAATACTTTTTGAATTCCCTGTTGTTGTAGCATTTCTAACATCATTAGGTATTCTAACACCATCATTTTTAACACGTAATAGAAGATATGCATATTTTATACTAATCGTAATAGCTGTTGTTATTACGCCTGCTGACTTTATCAGTGACATCGTTATGTCTATACCATTAATTTTTAATTTATGAAATTAGTATCATTATTAGCAAGTATATTTACAACAAAAGAGGTGAAAAATAATGGGATTTTTACGTGATATCAGGGCCCCCTGGAGTTATAGTTCTTATTATAGACTGCTCTAATCATCTTCGGTCCTAAACGTCTACCTGAACTTGGAGAATCAATAGGAAAAAAATGTTTCACATCATTTAAAAAAATCAATTTCAGGTCTAACTGAAGAAGAAAAATTCAACAAAACAAAACGAAAAAAAGACAACTAAAAATAGACTTTACAATATGTTTAAAAGCATATCTGTAAAGTCTATTATTTTAGTCTTATTTTGATAATTCAGTTAAATCATATGGTGTTTGTTGATAAACTTGGTTTAACCAGTTGTGATAGAATAAGTAAGCAACACCTCTCCATCTATTTTTAGGAGTCTTAGTATCATCATTTTCTGGGTAATAATTCACCGGAACTTCTATAGGTAAGTTACTATTTTTATCACGAATATACTCATTGTGAAGTGTATCTGCATCATATTCAATGTGTCCAGTCACAAATATTTTTCTTAAATCTTTAGTTGCTGCAAGAAGTGTTCCAACCTCTTCTGATCTAGCTAGTACATCAAGTTCAGAAATAGTAGATAGCTTCTCTTCCTCTATCTTAGTATGTCTAGAATGAGGAGCTAAGAAAGTATCTGTAAATCCTCTAGTTAATGTGTGATTTTCTAGAAGAACATCATGTTCAAAAACCCCAAATATCTTATCATCAACTTGCTCTTTTTTTACACCAAAATGGTAATATAAACTTGCTTGTGCTGCCCAACATATATTTAATGTTGAAAATACATGTGTTTTACTCCAATCAAAAATTTGATTTAACTCTCCCCAATAGTTTACATCTTCGAATTCTAAATGTTCAATTGGTGCTCCTGTAATAATTAGTCCGTCATAATAGTTGTCTTTCACTTCATCAAATGTTTTATAGAATTTTTCTAAATACGATTGTGCTGTATTTTTTGCCACGTGACTAGTAGTATGTAAAAATTCTACTTTGATCTGAAGTGGAGAATTCCCTAAAAGTCTTAATAACTGACGTTCTGTTTCTTCTTTCTTCGGCATTAAATTCAAGATTAGTATTTTTAAAGGTCTAATATCTTGGTTTTTCGCCCTATTTTCCTCTATTACTACTACCCCTTCTTCCAGCAGTTTATTTTTTACTGGTAATTCATTTTGTATACATATTGGCATCGTCTATCTCCCTAACTACTCTTTTCTTAAATAAAAACTCGCCACTATTACAAACTTATGTAATAGGGACGAGTCTATCGTGTTACCACCCATGTTCGTGAATAAACTTATTCACCTTTATCGATACGTGTTCATATCATTGTGCTATATCGTGCACCTACGTAATTACCTATTAGATAATTATTACTCCGAGACCATTTTTCAATTATATCTTTTTCTTACTTTCTTCCACCAACCGAAAGTTCTCTGCTTTGAATCGATTATAATCTACTTATCTCTTCAATGTGTTTCATATTAGTTTACTTAACATTATAAAGAATTTAACACTATTTTGTCAATAGAAAGCGCCTTAAAAATCTTAGAATCAAAGAAATCTTCGTTTCTCTATTATCTATGAATTACTTGTTAAATTCAATAAGTTCGAACTTGTTTCCATCATAATCAAGAACACTAACTGAAGTATTTACTATTACTCCACGTCCTGCTTCTTTAATACCTTTTTGCGTTAGAAAGAACGGATTAAACCACCATGACATACCGCTAATATTGTCTTATCTGGGTGTTCTTCGTGCTTTTCTTTAAAGAATGCTTCTACTCTATCTCTGCATCTGAATCTAATTCCATACCTCTTGTTTCTCCAGCCTTAAGACCAGCTCCGTACTCTGCAAAAGATACACCTTCGTATTCCCCATATGATTTTTCTATTAATCTTTTTATCTTTTATTACAGATAAATTTTTATTTTCTTCACTATTTGAATTGTCTAGCATGTATCTAGCAGTATCAAATGCTCTTCTAAAAGTGCTACTATAAGCAACATCAATAGTATATCCTTCTATTTTTCCCTGCGACAATACCTTGACGGATTCCTTCTTCATTCAAAGGAATATCTGTATGTCCTTGAACTAATTTATTTTTATTATAATCTGTTTCTCCATGTCTTGCTAAAATAATACGCATGATCTCATCTCATACTAAAAATTGAGGGAGCGACCAAATAAAATCAATTTTTATAAAACTATGATTTCTTAGCCGTTCCTTAATAATTTTAAATATTAAATTTCTCTAATATATAGTCTCTTCCGTCATAGTGCAGTACGTTTAATGCTGTTGTTAATCAACATATTAGATTCAGGATATAATCCTAATGTACGTAAAAAGATACGAATAAAGGCACCATGACAAACTACTAAAATCGTCTGATCTTTTGTGATTTAGATATTTTTTCATTAAAGAATGAGCTTGCTCTTTTCATAGACTTCCTCATCTTTTTCAATAGACTCTAAGCCAGTCTGAGCTTCTAATGCTGAAAAATATTCATCAAAAAGTACTCTCTTCGAAATCACCGAAGAATTTCTCTATTAAACGAGCATCTTCAGTAATTTCTTTATTGATATTAATCTCATTATTAGAATTATCAAGCATTAGTCTAGCTGTCTCTACAGCACGTTTTTAACAGACTACTGAAGGCAAAATCAATGTCATACTCCGTTAACTTTTTGACCTGCATTTCTCGCTTGACCTCTTCCAGTTTCATTTAATTCAATATCACTGTGTCCTTGAATTAATTTATTTTTGTTATAATCTGTTTCACCATGTCTTACTAATAATATTTTTCATGATTTTTTACCCTATTCAAAAATGAAATCTTCATCTTCAATTGATTCAACATTCATACTTACAACATATCCATCACCTTTAACACTGAAGAAGTCATGGTTTTTAGTGTTAGTATTCATTGCATTTTTCAATGATTGGATTAATTTCTTTATCTTCGAAGTATCCAGGGTATCCTAAGTTAGCTAAAGCACGGTTAGCATTGTACTCTACGTAGTCTTTAACATCTTCATATAGACCAATCTCGTCGTAAATATCTTTAGTATATTTTAATTCATTTTCATATAAATCTAATAATAATTTATACATTTCTTTTTCAGCACGCTCTTGCTCTTCTGGAGTTAAAGTTTTGAATAATTCTTGAGCATCAAATCCTGTGAAACTTCCGTGGATAGTCTCATCTAACAAAAATCTTACGGATAATTTCTCCAGATGTCGTTACTTTTCCTTGCCCAGCAAGATATAATGGATAGAAGAAACCACTATAGAAAATATAACTTTCTAAGAATACTGAAGCTACACGAGCCATATATAAGTCATAAGTTGGAACTTCTGGTTTAAATAACCTCATGTAATAATCTTCAATTAATTTCGCTTTGAATTGAAGCTCTGGATTACTTGGAACCCATTCGTCTAATAAATAATCTGTTTCTTGTGAAGGGATTAATGATGTAAAGATTGTTGAGTAACTTTTCGCGTGAATTTGCTCCATCATTCCCATAAAGCTGTATACAGCTTGTTTTCTCATATCTTCAGTATGTAGAGATACAAGAGGCATACCTTTATCACCTTGTTGAGTATCAAGACCAGTTAAACCAGCTAATACTTTTTTGTAAGCTTCACGTTCTTTATCATTTAAATCTTCGTTCCAGCTCTTAATATCTTTTGACACTTTAAACTCAGTATCAACCCAAAATTGAGCAATATTTTGACGCCAATACATAAATGTTAAATCATCTTGTTTATTCCAGTTTACAGCTTTCATAATTAGTAATTTTTCCTCTCTTTTCTATATAGCACATGAAGTACATTCTTCTACAGAAAGTAGTTTGTTTCTTGTGTAATATAGTGATTTCAATCCTTTGTGATGAGCATAAATATAATATCTGGCAAGTTCTCTTGTTGTGATATCAGAATTTACGAATAAAATCACAGAAATACCTTGGTCTACATGTTCTTGAATAACTGCCATTAAATCAATAAGTTTCATTTGATACATAGTAAACGCATGATTTATAGAACCATTGAGTTTTTGGACTTAAGTATGGCATTGGATAGAATGTTTCAGCATTCCCATAACTTCTACGTTCAATTTTATCAACAATCGGCAATACACTTGATGTTGAGTTTTGAACATAAGAAATACTTTGTGTTGGTGCTATTGCCATTCTATAAGCGTGATATAGTCCATTTTCTTTTACTCTATTTTTTAGACTTCTCCAGTCTTCTCTTGTTGGAATATGAATTCCTTCAAATAACTCTTTTACTTTATCAGTTACTGGTAAGTAGTCATTTTCAATATATTTAGTGAAGTATCTACCATTATAGTAATCTGATTTTTCAAAGTCTTTAAATGTTTCATTACGTTTTTTAGCAATTTGCATTGAACGTTCTAATGTATAGTAGTTCATCATCATGAAGAAGACATTTGCAAAATCTTTCGCTTCTTCACTCTCATAAGCTATTAAGTTTTTAGCTAAGTATCCGTTTAAGTTCATAGCACCTAATCCAACAGAGTGGAACTCATCATTAGCTTTTACTACCCCAGGTGCGTTTTTAATCTTAGTAGAATTACTTACAAATGTTAATGCATCCATACCTGAGTAGATAGATTCTTTAATTTTTACTTTCCATTACATTTACAATGTTTAATGAAGCTAGGTTACAAGAAATATCACGCTTAATAATGTCATCTTCACCGTAGTCTTTAATTATTGAAGTTTCTTGTAATTGGAAAATCTCAGTACATAAGTTACTCATCTTAACTTGTCCAATTTCACGAAGTGCATGATCTTTATTCGCGTTATCTTTGAACATTAAGTATGGGTATCCTGATTGTAATTGAGTTTGCGCTATTAAATTAAGCATATCACGAGCATCAAATTTACGCTTCATGATATTTTCGTTCGCTACAAATTCATCATAGTGCTTAGCGATATCAATATCATCAAGAACTAATCCATACTCTTCATAAATAGAATGTGGTCCAAACATGTAGAAATCTTTGTTCTCACGAGCTAAATCAAAGAATAATGATGGTACGATAATACCTGTAGAAATTGTTGGAAGACGTAATTCTTCATCGGCATTAACTTTTTTAGTATCTAAAAATTCTAATACGTCGTAGTGGAAGATGTTTAAGTAAACAGCTCCAGCTCCAGGACGTTGTCCAAGTTGATCCGCATATGCAAAACCTTGTTCTAAAGATTTAGCTACAGGAATAACACCTTTAGCTACCCCTTTAATTCCTTTGATACTCTCACCACGTGCACGAAGTTTTGATAAGTTAATCGCAACACCTCCACCAATTTTTGAAAGTTGTTTAGCTGTAGAATCGATGTAGTTAATTGAGTTAAGTGAGTCACCTACTTCTAATAAGAAACAAGATACTAACTCACCACGACGACTTCTTCCAGAGTTTAGGAATGTTGGAGTTGCTGGTTGTAATCTTTGTTCAAGCATAGAAATCATTAACTCTTTAGCTAAAGCAACATCTCCGTCAGCTAAATACATAGCAACGATGAATACGTGTTGGTTAAAGTTTTCTAAATATTGTTTTTATCATTTGTTTTTAATGCATAATCTTTATAGAATTTACTTCTGCCATGTAACTTTTTGAATTCAAATTTAAAAGTTTGCGACTAATTCTAAACATTCTAAATTTCATCTTCAATATATTTATCAAAGATATTATAGTAGTAATTTTTCTTCTACTAAGTATCTAAGTCTTTTGATTTCTGAACTGAATTTCTTTGTACGAAAGTCTACTTCACGAAGAAATTCTTCTATAGCTTCAACATCCTTTTCTAATTTGAAAAATCCATTGTCGCCTCTTTTTGTCACTTCATTATTTAGTTCAATATGGTTAAAATTTCTCCATTCTTTACACTCTCCAAATATATTTTTTTAAATTTTATTAAGTCTTTTTGTATTACCGTGTAATTCTATTTTCATAAGTAATGGCACATTATACTTTTCACTAATCGTCTCTGAGCTTTTAGCAAATCTATTACCCCAGTTTTTATTACCACTACCTACTACTCCCTTTTAAGTGCTTGTGATTAGTTTCTAAAAACTCTTCTACACCATCAGGAACTTGTCCAAAACCAATCGTAGGTGTTATTATATATAGTCAAAATCAACTTCATAATCAATATCAAATAGATCAATAACATCCTCTTCGGGAATCTTACACATATCTACAAATCTCTTGCAATTTCCAGTTAATGAAAATACAATTATCTTCATTCTCTCTCACGCTCCCACAAAAATATTTCCGAAATTATTTCCCGGAAATTTATGACTTATATCAATTATACACTCTATTTTATTATTTTTTTCAATCATTATCATGAAAAGGCTTAAAATCTTTTTTTGGAAATTTGTATATCTATTTAATAATTCAAAATTCTATTAAGCAACTTTACACATACAACGATTAAAATCATCATAAGAAAAAAATTTTTCCTTTTAGTTTTCTTAATTTTATAAAAAACTTTAAACAAAAATTCCCCTGTTTAAAGTTTTTCTTCTATAATATGTTTAGTTTATTATATCGCTTTTTCTTCTCGCAAATTCAGAAAAATAGAATTTATCAACTCTATGACGACTCTCTGTATAATGTAGAAATCTGTTCCTTCTGTGTATATATCACTTCGTAAAACTGCAATATGTTTGTGACCATTTAAATCAATATATGTAGTATCTTCTTCATTAACAGGTTCAATTTTAAAATCTTTTATTTCCATAAGAGATTTTTAATTCCTAAATCCTTTTCTAGATATTCATATAATGATTCCTCTACACGATTTGTAGGTAGATCCCCTATTGTACTTTTTCTAATATAATCTTTATCTAGGATTACTGCTTCTCCATCAACGATTCTTTGACGTACCAGATAGATTAGTTTTTTTCATCTGGCTTAACAAGCCCAAGCCTTACTAAAAAATCCGGAGCATCTACTTCTTTATTCACCAACACTTTAGTAGTTGCATCTACATCTTGAAATTGGCGACGTTCTTTAAAACTTAGTATTCCCGTTACAGGTAATCTAAATCTATGAACATCTAACACTATGATCCTTTTCCTTGTATTTTGTGAATATAACCATTTTCTAATAATAGAAGTAATGCTTTTCTTATAGTTTCCCTAGAAACATTATATTCTCTTGCGAGTTCATTTTCACTTGGTAAGAGAGATTAGACCTGTATTGCCTATTCTCTATTTTTTTCTCTTAACTCTAAATAGATCTTAAAAAAACTTATTCATGATTTCCCCCAAAATAAATAACTATATGTGTATATTTTACCATAATTTACATAAATATTAAATATTTTTACTCAAAAAAACTTTTTATAAATCCTTGTATTTTTGTTAATTTGTGTAAATATGTAAAACCAAATTTAAAAGCAAACCTCATTTCTACAACTATGTTTATGTGTTATAATGTTTATTGGAGGTGCAATAATGAGAAAATATATTATACAGTTCCTTATTGTTATAGAAAAATTTTTTTCACTATTTATTAGTGGAATACTAGCCATAATATTTTTACAATTGTTTTAATTTAAATTTTTATAAAAAGTTTCTATCAAAAAGAAAAATTTAGCCCCAAAAATTGGAACTACATACGAAGAATTAATAAAAAAATACCACTAATTTACTAGATTATCTGAATCATAAAAGCAATATTAAATCTTGATTGGTATACAGATAAAGATATACTTCATATGCAAGACGTTAGGACACTATATAGTTTAAGCTACAAAACAATGATATTTTTTTATCGTAGTTTTTTACTATTTCTACTATATTGCTGATAATACTTTGTAAGAAAAGAACTATTTTCTATATAACAAATACATTTTAACAAAGTACTACTTGCATTTATTATAGTAATAGGTATCCTATCTTGTATCATTTCATATAATTTTTACTTCATTTTTGGATAAAATTCCATCAGTTGCTATTTTCAAATGATCTTTGGTTATTAAGTCCTGATGAGTCAAACTTAATTCAAAATGGTGCCCTGAAGAATTCTTCATAAGTCTCATTACAACAATAATCTACATATCTTTATACTATTTATTTCATTGTTTATATTAAATACTGTGGTAAAAGAAAAGAATGAAAAATAATTAAACTTAAAGATGATATTAAAAATTTAATTTCTTATAATTATGTGATATAATTAATTTTAGTTTCAAATAAATAAATTACGAAAGGATAAATTATGGCTCAAAATGATAAAAAAATGTTGTTACTGAAGATAAAAGTAACATTTAGATTATGTGATGATTGCCTTGGTGTAAATCTTAAAACTTTGATTCCAAAACTAAAAAAGAAAGCACCAAATGCAGAATTTATCATAGGATGTCAATCTTATTGTGGACCCGGAAGAACTCAGACATTCACACTTGTTAATAGTAGAATTTGTATAGCAGATACTGAAGTCGAACTGATGCCTTTAGTTGATGAAAAACTTAGAGATCGAATGAGTGCCGAAGACGAAGAAAAATACAGAAAGCGTCTTGAACGTCGTCTTGAACGTACTTTCTACTTCATTATACCTGAAAATGCAACTATAAAAGTTGGTGAAGAAGTAGATGTCGATAAAGAAGGAGTAATCGCTCGTAAAGCAGGAAAATCTTATCTAGATGATCTTATTATCGAAGGAGAAGTTGATAATACTAAACCTGGAACTTACGAACTTATATACCGAGTTAATATCGATAACAAAGAACACAAGAGAAAAAGACTTATCACTGTTGTTGATGAAAACGTATAATTAACATTCATAAATATATATCAATCTAAACCTATGAGATAATCGTTGTATATACCTCTACTCATAGGTTTTTCTTTTATTTTTATGAAAAAAATATTTATACTATTTTTTTGAAAATTACGTTTACTTTTTTTGTAAATATGATATAATATAAGTAAAAGACATAGTAGTCGGAGGTTATGATCATGGAAAATAAATATTCTAAAAATTTTTAGTCAGCAGTAGACGGTTCAAAACAAGCTGAATGGGCTTTCAAAAATGCCGTTGCCATTGCTCGAAGAAACGAGGATGCAGAGTTATATATCGCGTCTGTTATTGATGCGACAATCGCAACTTCTGGTTTATCAGATCCTTACATTTTCAACTCTTTCTACAAACGTACTAAAGAATTAGTTGATAGCTATGTAGAATCTGCTAAAGAAGACGGATTAACTAAAGTATTCGGTATCGTTGAACAAGGTATTCCTAAAATTGTTCTTAGTGAAGATATTGTTGACGAAAAAGGTATCGATCTTGTAGTTTGTGGATCTTCTGGTTTAACTGGATTCAAACGTATGCTTATGGGATCAGTGTCTGAAGGTATCGTTAGATATGCAAAATCTGACGTAATCATCATTAAACAACGTTCTATCCCAGCGGATTTCGAAGCAACTATCGCTAAAAAATTCCAAGAAGAACAAGAAAAATAAGCATCTCTAAATAAGATTTAGATTAATATATTTTAATTTAAATTCATTTAAAATTTTTTTCCTTTTTATAATGAACGACGCATATATCGTATGCGCCGTTCATTTTTTATTAATAAATCTTTTTCAACTTTTAAACTATCATAATTCAATCTTGCAAGTTGCACAGAATTCGGTCCAAAATACTTAGTATAATCATGAAGCTGTTGCTTATCGTCATAAATATAAACCCTATCTCCGATACTTTCTTCATCACCTATTTCTACTACTAAGTGACTCATCATTGTTGAATAAATATTTCTCTCTTTACCATTAATTAAACATGTTTTTTCCTTTTAATCTATCTCTTAGTATTCCATCACCATAGCCAATATTAACAACTCCTACTTTTTTTATCAGCATCAGCTATATACAATTTGAGTATCAATACATTCGCCTTTATTCAAAGGTTACTATATTAATAATTTCACCATAAACAGTAATCGGGTTTTTTATAACTAAATCCTTAAGAGCAACTGGATTTTCCTTCACATTATAAGGCATAGCTCCATAAAGAATAATCCCTAACCTCTGATGTGTTGTTTTCTCAAAAGTACCATCTCGTAAAAATGAAGCACTATTTTTGTAAGTGAACTACTTCAAAATCATGATGATATTATGCTTCTTCAAGAACTTTCAATACCAATTCTTTTTCTTTTTCATAGAATCCATCAAACTCATCAGCAAATGAAAAAAATGAGACCAAAAATCCTTTTAATTTCAGATTGTTCTCTTTACAGAAATTTATAATTTCTAGTACTTCTTCGAGATTTCTTGCTCCAGCACGTCTCATACTACCCGCAAATTCCAATTGCGACGTTAAGTCTCTAACATTTTCAAGATTTTTCTTTTAAATATTCAAGACCCGCTATATTTATCTCAACATTGTATTCTCTAACTAAATCAAAATTATAAGTTGGATTTAAAAAGAAAAAAATATTAGCATCTTCTCCTAATGTTTCTCTTATTACTACACTCTTCTTCTTTTGTCGTTGCAAAGTAATTTATCCCTACTTCGAGTATAATTTTTACATTCTCTTAAATCTAAATTATACGCATTGTTTTTTTAACTACAGCTATTATGTCCTGTGCTCGTTCTTTTAAATTTATTGCATTTTTGTCGTATGTTATTATAATTTAACTCAATTGTTGCATAAAAATCCTTTCTTAGATAAAAGGGAGTGACTCAAAAATCGTGATTTCGGAGAAATCGATTCGGAGAAATGATGTACCCAAAATTCTGGACACATATATATTTAGTTTAGACAAGTGGATGTTATCCTGTATTGTACAGGAGGCATCCATTTTGTTTTTGATTGAATTCTCTTGTTGTTGTAATAATTTATATATTCAGATACAGCTTTACTAAACTCTTCAAATGACATATAAACCTTTTTCATAACCATAATATATCTCCGTCTTCATTCTTCCAAAAAGTGATTCCATAATACTATTGTCATAACAATTTCCCTTTCTAGACATCGATTGAATGATTCCATGTTTTTAACTCACTTCTATAGTATGAATGTTGATACTGCCATCCTTGATCCAGAATGCATAATTAATCCTTCTGTTTTTGGAAATTTATTAAATGCTTGTTCTAACATCCTTTTTATCTGATCTAAATTTGGATGTAAAGATAAATCATATGATATTATTTCATTTGTATGCATATCTAGAATCGCTGAAAAATAGCACTTTTCCCCATGAAAAATTGAATTGTGATACATCTGTAGTCCATTTCTGTAAAGGAGCAGTTGTACTAAAATCTCGATTTATTATATTATTAGCGACTTTTCCAACTGTTCCTTTATATGAATGGTATCTTTCTTTAGGAGTTTTTTCCTTTCAATCCTTCTTTATGCATAAGACTTTGTACTCGTTTATGATTTACTTTAAAACCTCTATTAATTAGTTCATTGTGAACTCTACGGACACCATATAGTCCTTTATTTTTCGGTAAAAAAATAATTTTTAATTTCTTTTTAACACTGGTTCATTACGAATAGCCACAACATCTACTTCTTCCTTATTTACTAAATAATAATATGTTGATTTTTGCCATTCCTATTTCTTGTAAAAGACATTTTAATTGATATCCTTTTTTTCTAAGTTCTTTTGATGATTCTTTGCTTTTTCGCCTTGAGTTGCATGAGCCCATTTTTCTCGCCCTCAAGGCTATTAATTTTTTTATTATTTCTTTTTCTGCTTTAATATTTTTCAATTTCCGTTTTTATAAATTTATTTTTCTGCACGTAATCTAATTAATTCTTCTCTTTCTGATTCTTTTTAATGGTTTAGGACTACTATTTTCTTTCATGATAGGTACCTTTCTTGGTCTTCCTTTCTTCTCATCTACAAGTCCATTATAACCTTTTTCCTTATATTTTTGAACCCAATTATATAATATCCTATAATTAATTCCATTCTCTAGCGCAACGGAATTATATGAATAACCAGCTAAAATTTTTGGAAACTAATACTAGTTTTTCTTCTGGATTCCACTTCTTATTTTTTTCGTTTTTATGTTGCAAGACGCCTACGCCTAATGAATCAACCATTCTTTTTCCATTTCTAATAGTATCTCTAAATTTTTCTAGTTGTTATTCCATTAGGGTGTATCTGGATATTCTCCTCTTCATACATCTCAACACATTTTTACTTTAAACTCATAACTATAACGCATAAAAATACCCCTTTCACTGGTTTGTCCAGTAAAAGAGGTACATATCAAAATCGATTTTTTTAAAGCCACCCCCTGCAAATTTCATCAGATATCTAAAAGCTTTTTATAAAGTAAATTTAGATATCTATAAACCACTGCGTTTATGAATTCTCATATAAACTTTTTAGGACCTTTAAATCAGCCCTTTTTATTTTTACTTAAAATCAACAAAGTTATTTGTTGTAATGATTCAATATTCCTAGGTAATATTTAACCCCTACTTTTTAATATTTTTTTCATCAAAGTTGAAAGTTGGTGTGTGTAATCCTGAAACATAGTTTTTCTTCATTTCTTAAACCTAAAAACTATAGTTTATAGGAGACAATCTACTAAAGAATGAAATCTTCTCCGTATAAATAAGCTTCTTCTAACTCAATATAATCAATATTTTTCTTTTTCTATAACTTCTTTAATTACTTTATAAGGAACTTCATCATTAATTACCGCTGGATAACCTTCAGCAAAGTCAACACGAATACTTGCTCCAGTAAGATGTTCAAGACCAACACGAGTATTTTTCAATTGCGACTTTTTATCGTAGCCAGATCTTCCATGCTGTATGTTCTAATAGTTCCTTCTAGGTAGGCATTCTCGCAACAACATTCATAGCATCTCCGCCGTACATTTTACCGATATGAATAATATTAGTATTACGCGCTTTTGTATGTAATGCATTAAGTTTTAACATCTCTTGGAAGAACATTGTAGCTACATTAAGAGCATCGATTCCAGTATTTTTTAAACCTACATGAGCTGCACGCCCTTTAATATAGATTCTATATTCATTAGCACTAGCCATAATTTCTTTTGGTTTAGAGATGATATGCCCTTCTGGATAATCTGGATTCATATGTAAGGCATAACTTGCTAAAATGTTATACGGTGAAAAATTAAAATCATTGATTAATAAATTTCCACCGCCGAAAGTTTCTTCAGCTGGTTGAAATACGAAAATGCTATTCACCTTCGTATCATTATTTTTGTAATAATCTACCGCTTCTATAACACTACCTAAAAAGCATAGTAGTATGTCCATCATGTCCACAAGCATGCATCACACCATCATTATTTGATTTAAAATCAACATCATTTTCTTCTGTGATAGGCAATGCATCAATATCAGCTCTGAATAAAATCGTATCTTTAGTTTCTACGCTTGCTTTGCAGATTACCACCAACCCTGTCTCAAGAGTTTCTTGATATTCTATACCATATTCTTTTAAGACACTAGCGATAAATTCTTTAGTTTTATGCTCTTCCAAAGATAACTCTGGATTTTGGTGCAGATGTCTACGCCATGATGTTAAATTCTCTTCAGTAATTACTTTCATCTTCTCTTCCTACTTTATTATAAGTTTCTTAATTCTGCGATAATATCTACTTTTTCTTCTGCAACTTCACTACGTGTTTTGATTACTCGTGCTGGAACACCCGCTACTACATCTCCACTAGCTACATCTTTTGTTACTACACTTCCAGCTGCAACAACAGCATTGTCTCCAATTTGTACACCTTCTAAGATAACAGCATTAGCTCCGATAAGAACATTGTTACCTACACGTACTGGTGTAGCATTAGCTGGTTCAATAACACCTGACAACACAGATCCAGCACCAACGTGAGAGTTTTCTCCAACTTCTGCACGCCCACCTAAAATAGCATTCATATCGATCATAGTATTTTTACCAATTTTAGCTCCGATATTAATAACAGCACCCATCATGATAACCGCATTATCTCCGATACTAACGTGTTCACGAATTGAGCATCCTGGTTCGATACGAGCGTTAAACTGAGTTAAATCAATCATCGGCACACCACTATTACGGCGATCATTTTCTACACGGTAATTTACTACCACAGCTTTATTAGCTTCGTAAAATTCCACCCAATCAGCAAAATCCGCAAAGATAACTCTTGAGTTTCCTTCACCATAAACTTCTAAAGTTTCTGGAAATTCTACATCAGCATTAAAATTAACATAAACTTTAACCGGTGTTTTTCTTTTTAGATGTTGCTATAAATTTAATAATCTCTTCTGTTGATTTCATTTCTTTCTCCTATTATCTATATGATTTTTTTCTATTTTATATCTAATTTTTACATATGTCAAACTAACTTTATTATAATATTCTTTGTTTAAGGGAGTGACTCAAAAATCGTGATTTCGTAGAAATCGATTTTTTTAAGTCACCCCGCACTAGTTTATTAGATATCTAAAAAGCTTTTATAAAGCTAATTTAGATGTCAATAAACCACTGCGTCTATGAGTTTTTCATAGAGACGACTCAATAAAACTCTTTTTAAAGAATCCCTTGAATCGCTTCTGACTTTTATTATTCTATACCCTAGTACATCTTTCATAGAATATAATCTAGGTTCATCAACACTGTTAAGCCACTGTGCAGCTGTAACAGATCCTTTTGCGAACATTTTTTTACTTAGAGCTGTATGTTTAATCTCAATTACTTCATCTTCTCCAGCAAAAATCACTTCATGCTCACCTACTATAGTTCCACCACGAACCGCGTGAATTCCAATCTCTTTTTCTTGGCGTTTCATATCTCCGTGACGACCATAAACTCTAGTATAATCTTCTACATCTTTAACCGCATCTACTAACATTTTTGCAGTTCCACTAGGTGCATCCACTTTTTTATTGTGGTGTTTTTCAATAACTTCGATATCATATCCTAATAACAATTCACTAGCTTTTTTCACTAATTCTACTAAGACATTTACTCCTAAGCTGTAATTCCCAGCGAAAACTACTCCAACATGAGTCGCTAGTTCATCGATTAATTCTAATTCTTCTGCAGTATGACCAGTTGTCGCTATTACAACTTTCGTTGTTGTACGTTTAGCATACTCCACTAGTTCAGCAGTCCCAGCGTGATGAGAAAAATCAATAATCACATCAGCCACCTTTTCTAAAGATTCATATGAAGTATAAGTAGGAAATTTTTCTTCTAATAATTCACGACCTACACCTGCAACAATTTCTAAATCAGTACTGTCTTGAATATAGTTTTTTAGAACTTGTCCCATAGTTCCATTATAACCACTTAATAAAACTCTCATTTTTACTCTCCTTGTAATGAATTAAGTCTTGCAATCTCTTGCTCTAATTTTGTCGCTAATGTTGGAGCAACGTGTGTCATAGGTAGACGGTAGTGACAAGCTGATTTCCCGATTAATTCTACACATTTTTTAACTGGCATTGGGTTTGGTTCAGCAAATAACATGTGGATGAAGTCTAAGTATTTAAGTTGTAATTCAAACGCTTTATCCACTTGTCTTTCTAAAGCATATTTACACATTAAGTGAGTTGCTTTTGGATAAATATTAGCTAAAACAGAGATTGTCCCTTTACCACCTGCTAAAATAATAGGTACATTAATGTCATCATTTCCTGAGTAAATATCAATTTTATCCCCTACTAAGTTTCTAACTGCTAAAGTATGAGCAATATCCCCTACCGCATCTTTGTATGCCACGATATTTTTGTGCTGAGATAAGTGTAAAATAGTCTCAGGAGCCATAACTTGTCCAGTTCTTCCTGGTACATTGTAAAGTACAATTGGTAAATCTACACTATTCGCGATTGCTTCAAAGTGTTCAATTAGACCTTGTTGGCTAGTTTTGATGTAATATGGTGTTACTACTAATAATGCATCTGGTCCTAATTTTTCAATTTCTTGGCTTAATCTAATTGAGTGAGCTGTATCGTTAACCCCACTACCTGCAATAACAGGTACACGTCCTTCTACTCTATCAATAGCAAATTTAATTACCGCTACTTGCTCATCGTCAGGCATAGTTGAACTCTCACCAGTAGTTCCCGCTACGATAATCGCATCTGTACCTTCACTAATTTGGAATTCGATTAACTCTCCAAACGTATCATAATCTACACTTCCATCCTCGAAAAATGGTGTTACTATTGCTACTCCGCTTCCTGTATAAATTGTCATAATCTTGTTCTCCTTGTTTCTAACTTATTTTTATATAATTTTTAATAATATTTTTTTATGTTATTTTTAAATTAAATATCTTGTCTAATTAAATCTTCTAAAGTCTCACCTTTTACTACTAGGCGACTAGTTCCATCTTTTACAAATACTACCGGCAATTTCGGTAATCTATTGTAATTGCTACTCATACTGTAGTTATACGCTCCTGTTGATGATACTAATAGTAAGTCACCTTGCTCAGCTTTAGGTAATTTCGCATCCATTACTAACATGTCTCCAGACTCACAGCATTTACCAGCAACTGTATAAGTTGTATCTGCTTCTTGATTCATTTTATTAGCTAACATTGCCTCGTATTTTGCTTTATATAATGCATAACGAGGATTATCTGCCATACCTCCATCAACGAACACGTATTCACGACCTGCAAAAGTTTTCTTAACTCCACCAACACTGTATAATGTGCTACCTGCGTTACATGTTAAACTTCTACCAGGTTCAATAACTACCTTAGTTAAATCTAAACCGAAATTATCACTTTCACGTTCCACTACTTCGATATACTCTCTTAAAAATTCAGCAAGTTCAAAAGGTCTATCTTCTTCAGTATAATAAACTCCGAACCCTCCACCTAGATTAAGAACACTTATAGTTAAACCTAATCTTTCTTGAACTTTTTTCGTAAATTCCATAACCACTTTTACAGCTTCGAAAAATGAAGTTTTCTCAAAAATTTGTGATCCGATGTGTGAATGGAATCCTACAAAGTTAAGATTACTTTGATTATTAATATCTGCGATTAAATCATAAATTGTTTCATCATATACTGAATAACCAAATTTCGAATCATCTTTTGCAGTTTTGATGTATTCATGAGTATGCGCATCGATACCTGTATTAATTCTTAGAAGTACATCTACAGTATTCCCACTCTCTCTTACGATTTCATTAATCATTTCATATTCATAGTCATTATCTATAACGATAGTTCCTACACCAACTTCTAATGCATATTGTAGTTCCTCACGAGTTTTATTATTTCCGTGGAAATAAGCTCGTCTCATATCATATCCAGCTTTATATGCTGTGTGAATCTCACCAAGTGAAACCACATCTACACCTAAACTTTCTCTACTCGCAATTCTTAATACTTCTAAACAACTAAAAGCTTTCGATGCGTAAAGAACTTCTGTATTGAACTTCGAACTTTTAAAATTATTAATAAAAGTTCTACATTGGTTCACTAACATATTCTCATCATAAACATAAAGTGGTGTCCCGTATTGAGCCTTTAACTCACTTACTCCAACACCTGAAATATTCAGTTCACCATTTTCTACCGTCATACCATCAAATAATCTCATTACTTTTCTCCTTCAAATAAGTTATGAAAAATAGACTACAAGAACAAAAAGGTCCTTGTAGTCTAGCTTATAATTCTATCCTATTCCTCTTGCCCTTATTATAAAAAGCTCACCATGAAGAAAATGGGCATTTTTCTAATGACAGTGTTATGCCTATTCGACATAACCCCAGTGAAATAAATCACTTCGGCGATGCTACCTTTTTAAATTAGTCATCATGACCTCTTTTTATAATACTTATCTATTTACGTTGTATAAATAATATCATGGTTTGAAATTATTGTCAATAGTTTTTCAGAAAAATTTTTTATAATATCCTAGTTTTGGTGTTTACATATACACAATTAGTATTGGTTGTAATTACTCTTTAAAAACAACTATAATATACACATATTAAAAGAAGACAGCATACTACTCTGTTTCTTATAAAAAAATAAAGGATTATAAAAATATGATTAACTTCACAAAAAAACGACGATTTAAATAAAATTATCAGTGACAACGATATAGCGATTATTCAATACGGAGCGACCACATGTATGCCATGTCACTCAATAAAAAAACAGAATTACTACTTGGCAAGAAAATCACAAAGACATTGCAAAGATACTACATTTCATTAGAAGAAAATATGGAAATTCTTTGCTCAACGAGGCATTCTTTCAGCACCAACTGTAGAAGTTTATATTGAAGGAAGACTATCTATTCAAAAAGCGGATACTTCGGTCTTGATGAAATTCTAGAAAAAAAGTAAGTACTGTGAGTGAACAAATGAAATAAAAATGGGAGTGACTCAAAAAAATCGTGATTTCGTGAGAAATCGATTTTTGTCAGTCACCCCCACTGGAGTTATTAGATATCTAAAAGCTTTCATAAAGTGAATTTAGATATCAATAAACTCACTACGTCTATGAATTCTCATATACACTTTTTTTAAAAAGTTATTGTTTTTGAATCGCTCTTGTTATTAGTTTTGGCTTTATTTTGCTAATATATCAACAGGATCTCTTCCTAATAGTTGCTTAACTTGATTAATATCTATAATCCTAAATCCTTCTATATTTGATTCTAGCGCTCAGTACAGCTTTCGTTACCCTCGATGTATCGATAAGTAATATCTTTTCATAGTCAGGTACTTCTTCTTCTGCCCTCTTAAGAAATCTCATAATATGCTCAGGATGTAGATATGTCTGACCTTTATATGATTTTATTTCTACTACATACTTCTTACCATTCTTCTCGAGACATAGATCAAAATCCCTACTTCTATTTTTTGGTTCTGTAACTTTATAACCAACATTTTTAAAAAGCATATGCAAGTAATAGTTCTTTACCCATTGGCGAAGTTAACTTCTCTAAAGCTGCAAGTAAGGGTTTAGGTTTAATCTTAATAATCGATTTCTTTTAATCCCTCAGGATCTTTTTGTTAATAGTTTTCTATTAAACCCAATAATATAATCTTCCACTATAGCAAAATGACCATGTGCTATACAGTTTCTAATCGCTGTTAATAAAGCATTTATTTTTGAAAAAAAGTAGTATATTTTTGCAACTATTATTTTTTTGACAATTAGAACAAATATTTTCCTCAAAAAAATCTCCATTCATCATTACTTATAACATCCTTTGAACCTATCCACTTCACATCACGACTTTCATCCATTCCCATTTGATTCATAACATAGGTAAATGAAAATTCATCATATAACTTATCAGAAATCAATTCATTTTTATCTGATTGGTATGAATCAATATTCGGTGTATACCAAAGTAATTTTTATTACAGTATCCATTTCTTCTGAAAGCTTAATTGGTCTAGGGCTGTGGTGTATTTTTATAATTTTTCACTTCTGCTACTACAACATTTTCGTAAAACATATCCTTCTCCTAAAGTTAGTAAAATTTTTGAAATCAGTTTATATTAATTTTATTATAGCATAGATCGTACATAAAAAGACACGTATAGGTTATATACATGTTTTTAAGAATAAATACTAAATTTTTCAAAATTTAGGAATTTTGATTAGTTTTTATCTTCCATTTACATAATCTTAAAAATGTAATTTTAATTCTAAATATAATAAGAATATCTTTTCTGATGAGATTTGCAGTGTTATAATAAAAAGTAGGCTACTGCCCGGAAGGAGGTGTTTATATGGTTGATATATTCATCCAAATCCTTGTTGGGCTATTTGTAGGAGTTATTCTCCTATTTATAGAATATTTTTTATTTCTAAATGATAAAAAGCAACAAGAAGAAGTAGTCTTATTTAGGCACGACGTATATGTATCACTTCATGTATGAATATATATTAGCCTACTAAATTGAGTATGTTAATACATATAAAAAGCAACTGAATCCGCATTTCAGTTGCTTTTTCGTGTTTATATGTGAATATATTCATCCAATTCACTTATCTACATTCTACACATCCATTTTCTTCTTGTCAATTAATTTGAAGGATAGGATATAGTAAAATTATTACATTAATTCCCAAAGTAAATTCCAGTTAAAGAAAACATACTGAAATTTAATTTGAAGCTAGTTTTATCTAGAAATTAACCTTTTATAATTAACCGAATTTGACTAAGAACAAAATTTTTGTCTAATTTTTGAGTACAGTCCCTTTTACTACTTTATCTCATTATACTTACTCCATTACAAACCTACTCGCTAATTTATATACTTGTTTTAATTTCCTTAGTCTCTAAGTTCCAAGTTTTTAATTCTTCTTTTTATTAATTCTGGAAATTTTTCTACTGATTTTCTTACATATTCACTAGCATCTTCTTTTTAATTGTGCTATTCTTTTTATTGCTTCTTGTGGATTTTTCTTTTAAAATATGGTCTACTAGTCCATATTCGTAATCCTTCTGTGACTGCCCTTCTAGTATTTGGATTATCTGAACTTAGCCAGTCATCAACTACAGGGATTGAATTTTTCACAACCTTTATTTTTACAATATTCATCAAATGCTTTCACAAGAACCTCTTGTACTCTCCAATTATCATCTTTAGATACTTTATCTCGCATAAAAGTTAGGGATATCACTATCATCTGATAAATATCCGAAAAGAAATACACCATACATTCTAACTTGATATACTTTTTGACTCATAGGATAGAAAGCTAACTTCTTATTATAATCTCTATCATTATTTTTTTATAATCAGCTAAAGGCTCTTTTCTCTTCTTCCTTGAATCCACTCTTTATTAGAGAAAAATTCTTGCTCTAGTCTTTTTAATATATTCGTTCAAATAAATTCACCACCTTATTATTACTAAAAAGCATATAGAATGTTAGACACTCTATATGCTTAAGGATGATTTGCTAAAATTAGTTGTTAGCTTTTAAGAAATCAACAGTTTTTTGGATTACTAACTCACCACGTAAGTCTTCAACACTAATACGTTGTTTGATTCCTTCTTCAGTCATGTTGTACATAGTAGCAAGTTCTTTAACTTCTGCATCGATGTCAGCATCTGTTACTTCAACTTTTTCTACTTCGGCGATTTCACCTAATACGAATGAAGTTTTTGATTTTGATTTTCTGCATCAGATTTCATTTCAGCTTTAAGTTCAGCTTCACCTTTTCCAGTGAATTGTTGGTATAAATCAAATGATAATCCTTGACGAGATAAGTTTCCAGTGAATTGTTCAAACATAGAATCAACTTCTTGTTCTACTAATTTTTTTCTGGTACAGAAAGTTTTGCATTTTCTACAGCTGTAGAAATTGCTTTATCAGAATAAGATTTTTCTGCTAAGTTTTCTTTTTCTAATTTAATTTCTTCTTTTTAATTTTTTTCTTTGTATTCAGCTACTGTTGAAGTCGCTTCTTTAGTGAATTCTTTAACAAATTCGTCAGTTAATTCTGGTAAAACTTTTCTTTTTACGTCGTGAACTGTAACTTCGAATTTAGCTTCTTTTACCAGCTAAGTCAGCTACTTGGTAGTTTTTCTGGGAATGTTACGTTAACTCTGTGTCAACTGGTGCAACTTTTTCCTTCTAATTGTTCTTCGAATCCAGGGATGAATGAACCTGATCCTAATTCTAATTCGTAACCTTTAGCTTCTCCACCTTCGAAAGCTTCATCTCCGATGAATCCTTTAAAATCGATAACTACGATATCACCTTTTTTAGATTCTCCTTCTTTGATTTGCCATTCAGCTTGACGGCTTAATAAGCTATCTAATCTTTCTTCTACATCAGCATCAGTTACTTCTACTGAGTCTTTTTCTAATCCAAGGTTTTTGTATTCACCTAATTCAACGTTTGGTTTAACAGTAACAACTGCTTCGAATTTAACACCTTCTTCTTTGCTGATTTCTTTAACATCGATATCAGGCATAGCTAATGGTGAAACTTCTAATTCGTCGATAGCTTTAGTGTAAGCTCTTGGTAATACATAATCAACTGCATCTTGGTATAATGCTTCTTCACCGTACATTTTTGTTGAATACGGCTCTTGGTAATTTACCTTTTCTGAATCCAGGTGCGTTAACACGTTTAACTGCACGTTTGAATGCTTGATCTAATCCTTTCGCAAATTCTTCTTTTGTTGCTGAAAAAGCGATAACTACTTTTTCCATCTTCTTTATTTAAAATTTGTGACATTTATTTTTTTCCTCCAAAAATACTTTTTAAGTATCATCAAAAATGTTAGTATAAAAAAATACTAAAAACTCTTGATTAATTATATAGTAAATAGCATAAAAAGTCAATAATTACACATCTAAATTATTGTTTTCAAAAGTAATTTCCATACTTTCAAAAAAATTTTTCAAACTACAGATAATTTAATACTAAATTACAAAAATTGTAATACTTCTTGCTTTTTTTATTATCTACCTACTATACTGAATTCTTTTTATCAATTTATCATTCTCTCTAAAATTTGGATAATATTTTTCCTAACAATTCATAAAATCTAGGTGTGTGATTTGTTTCTAGTAAATGAGTAAGCTCATGAACAACTATATGTTCTAAACACTCAATCGGATATTTTTATAAGTTCATAGTTTATCCAAATTCTTTTCGCTTCAATATTACAAGTTCCCCAGCGGGTTTTCATCTTTTTAATTCTTAGTTGTTCAGCATGGATACCCATGATTTTTTTCGTATTTATTAATAAACTCTAAAAGCTTTGTTATAAAGAACTTTTCTAAGATAACTCGTAACTATTTGTCCCCTATCTTTATCTTTTATCCTTTATAACTAAAATGATTTTTATCATCGGATAATATTACTACATTTTTATTCCCTAATCTTACTTCTAAAACAAATTCTTTTCCAAAAATAATATGTTTTTCACCAGTTACAAACTGTTTCACAGTATAGCCATTCATTAATATATTGTTTCTTCTTAATTTGATTTCATCAATATTTTTCTTGAATCAATTTCTTTATAATATAATTAGGTGTTCTTGGAGGGCACTTACTACAACCTCAGCGTTTTTCGACTTTTAAATAAATGTTTTTCATTTTTTTCTTCTGTACTTAATCATAACGACTAAATCACCTATATTTATTACTCTTTTCATACTCCCCCTCCTTTATTTCTTATTATTTTTAGCTCGTTACCAACTAAAGCTGTACCAACTCTTATATGAGTCGCACCTTCTTCAATCGCGATTTTGTAATCATTACTCATACCCATAGATAAAAATTCACACGGTGCATATGGTAATTTAAGTGCTTTTACTTCATCACGTACTTGTCTTAATTTTTCTAAAACAATTACGCAACACATCTTCATCATCAACAAAAGGCGCCATTGTCATTAGACCTACAACTTTAATTTTTTCGAATATTGTTCTAATGATTTTATAAACTCTACTGTTTCTTCCGCTGTTAATCCATGTTTACTTTCTTCACCAGAAACATTAACCTGTACGAAACAATTAACTTCTTTTTTCCGCACGTTTTTCGATTTCCTTAGCTAAGCTATCTCTGTCTAGAGCATGAAAATAATCTACCTCGTTTATAACATCACGTACTTTTCTAGTTTGCAAGCTTCCTATTAAATGCCAAGTCTTACTAGAATATTTACTTTTTCTCTCAACATAATTTTGAGGACGATTTTTCAGCAAAAATCTGTAATTCCCGCTTCTATCGCTTCTTCAACTCTAGTATCTGTAACATACTTAGTTACAGCTATTAATTTCACTTCATCAGCATTTCTACCAACTTTTTCACAAGTTTCAGCTATTTCTTTTGTTATGGTCTCAAAGTTTTTCTAACGTTCATTTTCTCCTACTTACTCTATTTTTTAATGTTATATTATAATTATAACATGATATTTATTATTTTGTTATTAATTAAATAAAAAGGGAGTGACTCAAAAATCGTGATTTCTTAAGAAACAAGATTTTGTCGAGTCACCCCTCAAAGTTTATTAGATATCTAAAAAGCTTTTTATAAAGCGAATTTAGATATCAATAAACTCACTGCGTCTATGAGTTTTTCATATACACTTTGTTAAATTTTTGAGGGATTTTTGTCAGTCCCATAACAAGTAGTCGGACGGAGTCGCACCGCCATCTCCTTCTTAATTAAGAAGGACGTCATCCTTTTTGAACTACTGCCCTACTTGTTGTGCTCATTATATCAGATTTTTACTTTATACTCAACTATTCACATAATTCCACAAATTCCTTTAAATTTATTAATAGAGGTAATAAAAAAATTTCCGAAGAAACTGAATTTCTCGGAAATTATGCTTTACGCTTATATTTTTCTGAATTTCTTATTAATATTATTCTTAATCCCAAGAAGAAATATATTATACAACTAATAAATAATATACCTAAGCTAAAGATTAACAATAAGATGCTATACACTAAGAATAGAAATGCAACTACATTATGGTTTTATACCTTTTTTTCAAAAATTGCAAATAATAATAGTAAAAATAAAAACTATTAAAAAGTGCGAAATATACCCCAAGCAAGTTGTCCCATTACTTGGAAGATAAAATGCATATCCTTCGTAGAAACATTGGCACTATCTTGAGTAAGACGCGTTTGTTCACGAATTTGATCAACAATTTTGTTTCTTAAATACTCGTTTCCTACATATCCTCGAAATAGATTAATCATTCCACCTACAAATGCAATATATACAATATAAACTATACTAGAGATAAGTAATAATATCTTCTCTAATTTATCAAAATACATTAATTTTTCACCTTTATTTTTGCAGTTAGCACAAGTTCCATAAAAACGATAAAGAGTTATCTTGAACCTCAAAAAGAATACTCTTTTTTCATATATTCAATAAGTTTATTGAATATTGGGTTAGATACTTTTTTTCAATGCTATTGCAGTTAGTACATATTAAATGATGATGAAGTTCGTCATCTACAGATTGTCTCAAATGATATTTAGAAACGCCATTGCTGAAAGATATTTTTTTCTAATATTTTTTTAGTTCATAAAAAAATATCTAGAGTTCTATAAACGGTAGCTATACCAATATCTGGTGTTTTTTTCTTTAAGAATAAAAATACAGTTCCTCTGCACTAAGATGTTTATCTTCATTTTCAACTAAAAATCTCTACAATCTTTTTCCCTTTGTGGAGTTAATTTGTATGAAGATTTTTTTGAATAATTTTAATTATTTCTTCATAAATACTCATATACTATTTCGCGCCTTTCCTATTTTTTTCAAGTAAGCTAATGCAAGCATCGTCTTACTGTCAGTTATAACATTATCATCTAAAAGCTTGAATGCTTCTTCAATTTTATATTTTCTTAAATTAATAAATTCATCGTCATCTGGATCAATTTCTCCAGCATATTCTAAATTATCAACATAGTAAATTGTGATTAACTCAGAGCTATAACCCTAATGCTACGTGAACATCGCATAGTTTTTTCCAGTCTTTCTTCTTCTACTACATATCCTGTTTCTTCACGTAATTCTCTAATAGCAGATAATTTCTTATTATCTTCACCTGGTTCTAGTTTACCTGCAGGAATTTCTAAAGTTACTGCTTCTATAGCTTTTCTATATTGTTCAACAAGAACTACTTCATCATTCTTTGTTAAAGCTAATATTGCTACAGCACCCCTATGATTTATCAGCTCGCGTTTTGAAGTTTTCTCCATTAGGTAAAGTTACTGTATGTACTTCTACATCTAAAAACTTTCCCCTTAAATATTTTTTCAACTTCAATAGTTTTTCTTCTAAATTCATTTTCACAATCTCCTCTACATTTTTACAAACTATATTCTTCTAGATCATGTGCTATCTTTACATTACATTTATCACGTAATGATTCTATAGCCTCTTTTTTTCAATATTTCTATCATATCTAGCACTAATATGTGTTAGATATAGATTCTTAACCTTACTTTGTGATATTATTTTTTCAATATCTAAAATACTTAAATGATAGTTTTTCTCGCATGGTGTGCATCTTCTTTAAGTAAATAAGTGCACTCTGAAATTATAACGTTACTATTTTTTAACAAACTCCCTTAAACCATCAAAGTACCTAGTATCCGGTATAATAGAAATTTCTTTTTCAGGTTTGTCTTCGGATAAAAATTCGCTTGAATTATACACTGTTCCGTTATATTCGAAAGTATCTGCTTCTTTAATTTCTTTGTAAAACGGACCTGGCATAATACCTAGCTCTTTCAATTTATTTGCATTCAAACTTCCTTTTTGCTTTTTTTGAATACAATTTTATATCCAAAACATTCAACATTATGTGTTAACGGAAAACTAAAAACAGCTACATTTTTATTATCTATTATACACTGTTCACTAGAAATTTCAATATATTCTACCCTATAAGAAAGTGAACAATGTGTGAACAACAAATTATTTTCTATGAAATCTTTAATACCAATTGGTCCATATATAATAACATCAGAAGCCTTTGTGTCTAAAAGAAAAACTTCTAGACGATAAGAATCCAATTAATCCAAGAACATGATCGAGCATGAAGATGGCTAATAAATATTTTTAGTTATTTTTGTTGGTTTAATATTTGTTCTTAAAATTTGATGTTGTGTCGCTTCACCACAATCAAACATCCAGCATTCTTTTTAATTCTTGCATAAAATTAAAAACAAAACTCGTGTATTTCTAAATTTTTCCAGGAAGCCCTGCTCCTGTACCTAAAAATTGTACTTCCATCGTATTCCTCAATTCAATTTTCTAAAATAATAGTGGCCTAAAAAGAAATCCCATTTAAGCCACCTTATGTAATTTATAGTTTAACTACAAAAATCTGTGCATCTTGTAGACAAGTAATAACGTGTTCTACACCTGCTGGGATTTCTAATAGTTCAAATTCATTTACAGTTTCTACTTCTTCTTCAAAAGCTACTGTAATTTTTCCCACTAATGTTTAGTAATAAAAATATTTTCATCATTACTATATGAGTCTGTTTGATTCCCTGTTTTAAGATTCATGTGCACTACTTGATATCTATCATTCTCTAAAACAATTCCACCCTAATAATGCATTTTTTTATCTAATTTAATTTTTTTCATAGTTTTATCTTCCTTTACGTTTGTATAACCCGTCTTCTTCAATCATAATTAATTTTATTCTTGAACAATCTTCCTACCGCGCGTTTAAAGCTTCCTTTACTCATTCCAAATACTGCTTTAATCTCTTCTGGATCTGATTTATCAGTAAATTCGCAATAACCGTTATTTTCGATATAGTCCATTATTGCTTGACCATCGCTATCCATCCTTTCATGTGCACGTGGTAAGAATGAACCATTGATTTCTCCGTTATCTTTAACTCCTATAACACGTAGTGTCACTTTCTCACCAAGGCGTGGTTCTTTCTCACGTTCACTTTCATGAACGAAAACTTTGTAACCATCTTTTGTTAGTAAAAATGTTCCCACACGCATTAAACGATAAGGATAAGCTTCAATATCCTTGTTTTTCATACTCTTAGTAGCTTTTGAATATAATGATGCTACAATTGTTTCTGTCGCTAGACGAGCAAATAATTGTCCGCTGAAATCACGACGAAGTGTGATAAACAGCTCGTCCCCTTCTTTTGGCCAAACACTCCTTAACTTAGGTAAATCTTCTCCTAAAAGTGGGATTTCACGAGAGAACCCAATATCAAGCCCTACCCTATCTTCCTCAACTTTTACAACTTTACTAAATGCATAATCACCATAAGTTACTTCTGGTATATTTGGTGTTGCAATAATTTCCCACTACGTGAAGGATATACGAACATTGAATACTCTTCTCCAATTTCGTAATCATCTAAACTTTCAACGTCAGATTCATTACAGCTTATTTCTTCTTCATTAGGGTCCTTTAAAAACTAATGATGAACTTTTCTTTTCTACTAACTCTAAGAAATGAATTTCTCCTGTAATAAATTTAATATCTTCTCTTTCCATCAAGTACCTCTTTCTTTTATTTTTGTTAAATACTTTACAGTATTATTGTTGAGTATCTTCTCATAAAAAGGCTGATACCTAATATCAACCTTTAAATTAATCGGTAAAAAGTAGTATCAGGGCGTACTTACTTTAACCATATTTTTATTTGTTTTAATTGATTTACTCTTATTTCCTTTGGAAGAAATCTTCTTTATTTCATCTTCATTATACCCAACTTGTAATCTCTTATCATCAACAATGATAGGTCGTCTAAGCATTCCTGGATTATCTTGAATAACTTTATATAACTGCTGAATAGACATACTTTCGATATCCAAGTTTAATTTTTGGAACGTTTTTTGATCCAAAAGGAAATTATATCTTCTGTTCCGTGCTCTGTGATAGATAAAATATCTTTAATTTCATCTGTTGTTAGAGCTTCTGAAAAAAATATTTCTTTCCACAAAGTCTATATCATTTTCTATAAGCCAAGCTTTTGCTTTTTCTACAAGAAGTACAACTAGGCGATGTAAACAACGTAACTACCACCAGCACTCACACTCCTTTTATAAAAAAATAACATTAATATTTTTTTATAATTCTATATACTACTATATTATACTACATATATTATCGTTTTTACAATATACTATTAGAAAAAAATATTTTAATTTGTCAACTAAAAACACTTATTTTTACATTGTTTCACACTTGACTATCCTTGTAAACACAAGCATAATGTTATACCCTTACATTTTTTATTTGATTAGTTAAAATAAATTATATAATAATAAACTCATAAAACACTTCTTTATATAATCTAACTATCATATTATACAATCTAAAAACTAAAACATAAATAAAATCTATCAAAAATCCTATTATTTATCAAAAATTATTATCTAGAACCCTTACCGTACTGAAATTGACAAAGTATTTTTAGTGTGTTATCATAGATATATGCCAGCATGGCGGAATTGGCAGACGCACTGGACTCAAAATCCAGCGATGGCAACATCGTGCCGGTTCGACCCCGGTCGCTGGTATAATGATTAAGACAAGGTTTTTAAGCCTTGTCTTTTTGATAAGAGCTTTTAGCCAGTTGAGGAGGCGAAGTCTCCAAAACAAAAACCACCCGCTATTCGGGTGCGAGATAAGAGTTAAACAATTGAAAAATCATCCTTTCTTGATAAAAATAAAGAGTAGTTCAAGCTCTCAAAAATAAAGAAAGGATGATTTTAATTATGACAAATAAACATAATAGTTTATCTCATACAAAAGTGGTTATGTAAATACCATATTGTATTTACACCTAAGTATAGACGAAAAAAATAGAATTTAATCAATACAAACGAGATATAGTAGATATAATAAAAAGGTTATGTAAGTATAAAGGAGTGGAAATAATAGAAGGACATATAATGCCAGATCGTATACATTTGCTACTATCAATACCGCCAAAATATAGTGTATCAAGTTTTATGGGATATCTGAAAGGGAAAAAGTTCATTAATGATATTCGATATGCATTCAAATTTGAAATACAGATACGGAAATAGAAAGTTTTGGGCAGAAGGATACTATGTAAGTACTGTAGGATTGAATGAAAGTACAATAAGAAAATATATCAGAGAACAAAAATCGCATGACATTGCGATAGACAAAACTGACAACAAAAGAATATAAAAATCCATTTGGAGATAAGAAAAATAGATAAACCCGTTTAACGGGTAGTGGGCGTTAAAATACAATAGGGCTTGAACGAATGTGAAAGCCAGCGCTATGAGGTGCGTGTTAGTAACAAAGGGTTATACCCGAAGAAAAACCACCCTTTTTCAGGGGTGGTCATTTATTTTTAAAAAAATATAATTTTCTAAAAATTACTAATAAAATTTATCTTAAGTTATCTCAATGGATAACAACCTAAATAATATGCGGATAACGAATACTAACTCAACAACTGAATTAATAAATAATCCCATAATAATCCAGTTTGGACAATATGCTGGTAAAATCGCGATAGCTCCCACAAAAAGTAAATTAAATATAAAAATTCTGTAACAAATCGAAATCAATCTATGCCAAAGTGATTCATAACCTTTAGATTTTTTTGATCGTATAACTCTTTCCTTAATGAAGAAGAAAAAAATTATTGCAATTGCTGATAATATAAAACCAATAATAACAGTTAATATTGTAATTATGAATTCATTTTTGCAAAAAAATACTTTTTAAACAATAAGATGAAACCAGACATATGATTATTGTACTCCAAAAATATCCTTCTATCTTTTTACTTAGTTTTAACATCAGTAAGCTCCTTAATCTTTCTTTGAAGATTTATTTTAACATCCTCTGCATAAAATTTACCTGAATATTTTTCTGCCTCAACAGTTATATATAAAAGTTTGTTGATTATATACATGTTCAAATCCACTCTCATCACTACCACGTATTAACAAACCACTAATTGCATAATCTTTTCTCCTCCTTCATTAATTTATTTAAAAAGATTAATAGGATTGAATCTATGTGAATTAGCCTTTATATCCAGTGTTAAATCAGTAATTTCATTAGTTCCAACTAAATCAATCAATGCCTTTCTTTTCTCTGAATCTTCGAGAAAAGATTATTTTTGAGGTGAATTTAATTTCTTCTACATTTCTAAGCAATTTAAGGAATGTTTCTTTTTCTTCATAGATTCCTTTAATCATAAAGTTTCCACTTGTAATTTTTTTCGTATAATATCTTCGAAAGTTCTTTTTGTTCCTTACATCTGACAAATATAATAAATTCAATTAAAAATCATAATATGCAAATATTTGTTTTAACAATTCAATTTCAGTTTCTTTTTAGGGTTTTTTTCTTTTCTTTTTAGATTTTTATCAATAACATATTCATCTCTAGGTTCTAAACTTCCTGATTCTATCACAATATAATTATCATCGCTAAATATTGATACATGATTAATCCCCTTTATTGAATCTAAATTCTCATCAAATTCTAGGGAAATCTTCCCTAACAGGGGTTTTTCCATCGTATTCCATTGCTATTTTCTTTAAATAATTTGCCAAATTGAAAAAGTTATTGAGACATACTTATACTCCTTTATTTTTTATTATATTATACCATTTCTATAACAGTAAATCATTCAATTCAATAAAAATACAATAGTTTTAATATAAATTTTCCCATATATTATCTTCACTTACTTTATATATATAATTTTTCATAGTAAATTTATAATCTCACATACCGCTATTTTTTGCTTTTACAAGATACTCAGTTTATGGTAGTATTATGTATAACAAGATAGCTTGAATCAATAACTTTTTTATCAATAAATAGAGACTTAAGAAAGGAGTTACAGAATGGAGATAAACACTTCCCAAATACTAAAAGGGACATTAGAAGCATGTATTTTACAGCTAATAAAAATAAAGAAATGTACGGCTACTGAAATAACTGAGCAACTTTCCAATTATGGGCTCAATATGGTTGCTCAAGGAACTATATATCCCCTACTATTAAAACTAGAAAAAGAGAATTTAGTCACTAGTTATTTGAAAGAAAGTAACTTTTGGACCTCCTAGAAAAATATTATTCTATTACTGATCAAGGTAAAGAATATATAAATTCATTTAAAGATATATGGGGCAATATAAGTACAACAATTACAGAGATTATGAGAGATAAATAATATTAGCAAGGAGGATGCACTATGAATACAGCTAACTTACTAAAAACACAATAATGAACTTAGACTACAACTTAATGAAGAAAATAAGAAATTTTTATGAAGAGCTTTTAGTCGCTTTGTCGTATGAAAAAATACTACGAAAAATGAATCTGCTTTTAGAAATTCAATTACTAGAGATATTACAAGATTTGATTCTATATCAAAAACAAGGAAAAAAACTTTATAGATGTTTTTGGAAATGATATAAACAAATTATCTTCATCAATAATTGCAGAACTACCAAAGGAAAACAAAATGAAAATATTTAGATTTTCTCTAGTTTATCTTTTAATTTTTGATTATTAGTTCCTTAGCACCTTCTATATTCTCTAGAACTATCCACCCTAATTTTAACCATATTATCTATAACATTATTGGTATTAGGTTCATTAATTTGCTTATACCTACTAATTTATAAGAAAACAGATAAAAAAATAAATGGTTTTATATATATTTCATCATTAATAATATTTGAAGTATCATTTGGTCTAATACCTATTCTAGATAAAGTTAAAAATAATTCCAGAATACCTTTTCTTTAGAAGTAACAATATCAACTAACTTCTTATACATCTATGAATTTTTAGTTCACTTTCTTACATATACATTTTTACTTTCAAAAAAATACTACTCTAAAAAGATATAATAAAAGCTACCCGACTAAAGATTTAGTCAGGGTGTTCCTTCACAAAGTTCACCTAAGTGAAATAATTTTAATTTTAAAAATAACATTTTTTCTCTTGAATAATTTTTTTAAACCTGTTATAATGGTAAAACATTATTTTAGGAGGAAGCCATGAATAATTCAATTTTCGATAAATTAAAACGTGCTGAACAAGGTGCCAAACTTAGTATTCTGTCATATTTATTGCTGACCGTTTTAAAACTTTGCGCTGGTCTATTTTTTAAATCTTCAGCCTTAGTTGCCGATGGTATTAACAACGCTACCGATGTAATTTCATCAGTTTGTGTTCTTATCGGTTTGAAAATCTCTAGAAAACCAGCAGATGAAGATCACCTTTATGGTCACTTTAGAGCCGAGCTTATATCTACATTAATAGCTTCATTTATTATGCTATATGCAGGGATCGAAGTAGTAATGTACGCGATAAAAAAAATCATCTCAGGAAAAATTGAACAACCTAACCTACTTTCTGCAGTTGTCGCTTTTATAGCGAGTGCTATTATGCTTGCAGTTTATTTCTATAATATTCGTCTAGCTAAAAAAATTGGAAGTAAATCTCTTAAAGCTGCGGCTCTTGATAATCTTAGCGATGCTTTTGTTTCTATCGGAACATTAATAGGAATCATCGCTACATATATCGGACTTCCAATAGCTGATTCAGTAGTCGCTATTATCGTAGGATTACTTATTATTTACACTGCTATTAGTATTTTCAAAGAATCTACACACGTTCTTACTGACGGCGTTGATACTGAAGTGATAGATAAGGTTAACGATATTGTAAATGATATTAAAGGTGTAACATCAATAGTAGATACGAAAAGGTAGAACTCATGGCTTTACTATACTTTTATCGATATTACTGTTACTGTAGAACCATCATTAAATGTTAAACAAAAGTCACGACATTACCGTGAAAATCGAAAAAGCATTATCTAAAAGAATTCTATTATTGTGAAACTTTAGTACACTTAGAACCACATGGTATTGCTTTGCCATTCATATTAAAATATTCCAGATGAAATTATACTTCTTTTTAACTTAAGTTATTTCTAGTATAATTTCATCTTTTCTCACCGATGTTTGACAAAAACAAATACTAAAAAGTATAATTATTGTACGTATAAAAGTATTTTTCCATTATTAATTATCTTTTAATTGAATAGTGTAAAATACTACTTAAATATAAAATTGGAGTTTTTAAATTTATGACGCACGCAAAAGCAATATTCTTCGGTGAACATGCAGTCGTTTATGGATACAAAGGAATACTATTCCACTTCCACAAATGAATGTAGAAGTCACTTTAGAAAAACAGATATAATTCAACAAAGAGATGAAATTCTTAGCTTTTATCGCTGATTCATGTGGAATTGATAATAAAACAAAAATTAATATTACTAGTACCATCCCTGTAGGGCGTGGACTAGGTTCTTCTGCTGCTGAGTATCGCTATTGCACGTGCAAAAAAACTCCCAAATGTTAGAGAAATCGCTAATAAATGCGAGAAATTTATCCACGGAATCCTAGCGGTATTGATGTAAATCAAGTAGCTTTAGTGATACTCCCTTTTATTTTCAAAAAGACGGAGCTAGTGGAGTTAAGTTTTAATTTAAATAGTTATTTACTGATTATCGATACTGGTGTTGTTGGAATCACTAAAGAAACTCTAAAAACACATAGCTGATAATTATTTTTAAATACGAGAAATATATTACTGAATTAGGTGAAATCACTGATTTAGTAATTGAACCGTTAAAAAATAAAAACATCGATCTTGTCGGACAATATATGTACAAAGCTCATGATCTACTACGTAAACTTGGAGTAAGTCATGCGAGCAATGATGAGGTTGTGGAAATTTGTAAAAACAATAATGCACTTGGTGCCAAAGCTAACTGGTGGTGGCGCTGGTGGATGCTTGCATTAGTCTTAGTAAAACAAAAGAAAATGCACTGGAAATTCAAAAACGCACTAAAAAGAGAAAGGATATTCATCATGGATAGTTACAGTTTAGGTTATGCTAATATTGCCTTAGTTAAATACTGGGGAAAAAAATCTAAAGATCCTGTCTTACCTTATAATCCTAATATTTCTTTTTAAGATTAGACAATCTTTTATCAAAAACAAAAATAGAAAAAAATAACAATGTTGATGAATTTTATATCAATGACGAAAAACAAAAGTCAAGAAGAAGCAGATAAGATGATTAAATTCATCTCTAAATTTACACCTACTGAACGAGAAGCTATAACTATAAGAAGTTATAATACTGTGCCTACTGCTGCAGGACTTTCTTCAAGTTCTAGCGGAACAATGGCGTTAGTACTTGCTTGTAATGAATATTTCAAATTAAACAAAACTACTAAGGAATTAGTTGAAATAGCTAAAGAAGGTTCTGGTTCTTCATGCCGAAGTTTCTATAAACTTGCTGCATGGCTTGAAGATGGAAGTGTTGAAGAGTTAGAATGCTCTTTAGACTTCGGAATGATGGTTCTTGTAGTTAATGAAGATAGAAAGAAAATTTCTAGTCGTGTAGCTATGGAGCGCTGTGTTCAAACATCGACAACATTCGATGCTTGGGTAGAAAAAGCTAAAAGTGATTTTGTATTAATGAAAGAAGCTCTAAAAAAGCTAGACTTTCGAAAAAATTGGTGAGATTACAGAAAGTAACGCACTAGCTATGCATGGTACAACTTCTACATCTACTCCAAGTTTTTCATTCTTAACTGAAGAAAGCTACATGGCTATGGATATCGTAAAAGAACTACGTTCTAAAGGTTATAGATGTTACTTCACTATGGATGCTGGCCCAAATGTGAAAGTACTATACTTAAGGGGAAGATCAAGACAAATTATATGAGGAAATTTCAAAATTATGGAAGAAAAATAATTTTTGTGCATGGAGTAGCATACGGTAAGCTCTATCTCGCTGGTGAATATGCGATTTTAGAAGATTACGCTTCTGCACTAATAACAAGTGTCCCTAAAAATTACAGTATTTGTAGAAGAAAGTAATAAAACTACTATCTTCGATACAATTAATAAAACTTCTGTTGGCCTTTTTGAAGAAAAATAGTAACTTCACACTAGTTCAACAATTTATCCAATTTTTAACAGAATATACAAATAGTGATAAAAACATTTGCTCTTACTATTTTCAATGAACTTCATAGCGATGATAAAAATACGGTCTAGGTTCATCTGGTGCTGTTCTTGTCGCTATATCTCGAGCAATATTATCATTCGAAAAATATTACGTATAATGATTCAACTATTTTTCAAATTGGTTTGCCCTATTTAACATTAAACACAATCTAAGTGGATCTATGGGAGATGTTGCATGCAGTATCAATGATGGAATCACCTTCTATCAAAAATTCAATGCCGAATTCGTTAATAATATGATTCACCAAAAACAAGTCTGTTAAAGAAATAATTAATACAAATTGGGATGGACTTCTTATTGAAAATACAGCCTAAAAGCTGATTTAAGCATCTTAGCACGTTGGACCGGTGAAGCTGTTGATACGAAAGAGCACGTTAAACTTTGAAACAACATAAAGATAATTACAAAAGAAGAATTTAAAGTTTTTGTAGAGACTTCTAATCACCTTGTAAAAACATTAAAAAGATAATTTAGTAGAAAACGGATGCATCAAATGCTCTTTAATACGATAAATAAACTTAGAGAAAATCTATTATATTTAGAAAGTTTTCTCTAAAATACCTATGGAAACTAATGCAATGAAAAAAATTATATCGACTCACATTCTGCTGGTAAACAGAGTGGTTCTGGTAGCGGTGATATTGTATTAGGATTTGAAAAAAATAACGATAAGTATCAGCTACAACTGAACTTAGAAAAACTATAATATACTACGAAAGGATTAATTATGAGAAAAAAAGATCATATTAGATTGGCACTTGCTGATAAAAACAAAAAGTAACTAGCTTGGACTCATACGCAATTGATTACAATAGTATTCCACTTTTCGGATTAGATGATGTGGACACTTCTACATCAGTTTGTGGGGATCGTTGGGAATATCCATTCTTCATCAATGCTATAACTGCTGGTGGAGAAGATTGTAATAAAATTAATCAAGATTTTATGGAAGTTAGTGAAAAATGTGGAATTAAATTTTTCCCAGGATCATATTCTCCAGCTCTTAAGAGTAAAGAAGACGAAGAAGCTTATCCTAAAGGCTATTCGATAAACTTAGGATTAGATAAAGATCCAAAACTTGTTTTAGAAGCAATTGAAAAATCACAAGCAAAATATATTCAACTTCATACTAATCCTCTTCAAGAAATCGTTATGCCTGAAGGTGATCATAACTGAAAGTTGGTACGCTAACCTAAAAGAAGTCAGCTCTAAATCTCCTATTCCTGTAATCTTAAAAAGAAACAGGTTTTGGCATGAACAGAAGCTACTATTAAACTAGCAATCGATTTAAATATTCCAGCCGTGGACATCAGCGGTATGGGTGGAACAAACTTCGCTAGAATCGAAAATGGACGAAGAACTGATAAATCAACATACCTAGAAGCAATTGGATACACTACAGCAGAAAGTCTAGAAATCGCCTACTCTTATAAAGATAAAATAGATATTATCGCAAGTGGTGGTATTCGTAATCCTCTAGATGTTGTAGAAATGTCTAGCTTTAGGAGCTAAAGCAGTTGGTGTTTCTAAAATTTTTCTTAGAAATCTTTGTAAATGAAGGGAAAAGATGCACTAATTCAAGAAATCGAAAAATGGAAAAAGAAGTTAAGTTCTTGATGATACTTATGAATGCTAGAAATATAGCTGAATTAGATAAAGAAAAATAAGAAAAATAGATTCAAAATAAGAAGATTCCGTCCGTATTGGATGGAATCTTCTTTTTGTTTATGCTGGGGAAGACTCAAAAATTGGGATTTTGTCGAGTCACTCCACACAATTTATTAGATATCTAAAAAGCTTTTATAATAGCAAATTTAGATATCAATAAATCACTGAATCTATAAGCTCTCATATAAACTTTGTTACTTTTTGGGATATCCCCTTCTACTTTTGAGCTTTTTCTAATGCTGATAGTCTTTTAATTGCTTTATTTAAATCATCTTGTAAATCATTAATTTTATTTTTATTCTTCTGATTTTCAGCAATTAAGTACCAACATGAAATTAGTAACATAATATTTAAACAAATTATTGCAAACATACTATTCTCCCTAGTGATAATAATTAAAATAAGAATAACACAATTTCTTTCTTTTAACAAGAGCAGTCATACTCCATTATATAAAGATATAAAAACCTCATCTTTCGATGAGGTCCTTATTTTTAAATAAATCTAAAAGAGGGAAAGTTTTTAGATTTTTATTAATAAATTGCGTGATAATTACCAATTATTAATATTTACGTTTTCTAGCCGCTTCAGATTTTTCTTACGACGAACGCTTGGTTTTTCATAAAACTCACGTTTACGAACTTCTTGGATAGTTCCGTTTTTTAGAAACAGCACGTTTGAAAACGACGTAGTGCATCTTCTAGTGATTCATTTTTACGAACTACAGTTTTTGACATTGATTTCCCTCCCTCCGATACTACAAAATCTTAATTTAATACTTAATTAAATGTTTAGAATGTAAAATAAATACAAAACATTCAATCATTAAGACTGCTTTTTGAGCAATCTACTTACATATTGTATTATATTCTTACGTTCTTGTCAACCTTTAATAGCAATTTATTAACATATTTCTACGAAAAATAACCTTTTTCATTTATACATTAATGATGCTATTTTTCTAATAACCAATTTTTAAATTCTTCAATAAAATTAGCATAACCTTCTTTTATTTTTATGACTAGGTACTTGAGCTAAAAATACTTGATTTGGCAATTTAGTTTGACCTTTTTAGTTATTAAAATAGTAGCTTTTTGTTGAGATGCATTTTTGAACATCTCATCTGGTAAAAGTACTACCGCATTTAAATTAATATCTTCTTCTAAGAACTTTCTGAAATTATCTTCAAGCTCAAGAACTTTTTAGGTACTACTAATACTCCTACACCATTATCATTTAAATAATTAGATGCTTGCTCGATGAATAATAAAGCATTTAAGCTATATCCTTCAGCACTACAAAGTTTATAGTTTAGGCTATTATCCTCATCAGCATAATAGCCAAAAAGGTACATCACTGATGATAACATCTTGTTTTTAATATTTAAAGGTTTAAGTGCATCTTGATTAATGATCTCAACATTAGTTTCTAATAAATTGAAAATATTTTTGTTGTAATCTAGCATAGTTATTATCAACATCTACAGAAGTTAATTCGTAGTCACCTTTTTGATAAGGCAGCTAAGTTAATTAAGAAGTTTCCACTTCCACTAGCAAAATCAGCTACAGAAATTTTTCTCATTATTGTATAAACACTCTAAAAATATGAGATACGTACATAGTAATAACTTCTGGTGTAATGTCGTAACTTGGATTATTTAACTCTTTTAAGAGCTTTTAATAGTAAAAACTGATAAACTTTTCTAATATCCTCTTTAGAAATTGTCGACAATATCAAAATACTCTTCATCATTCTCTAAAGTTAAGTAATTTCACTAAAGAGTCAAAATACAACCCTTCACCTTTATTCTCTTCTACCTGTTTATCTATCTTAAAAATAATTTTTCTAAATCTGACATGGTTCCTCCTTATTCATTTTCAATAATATTTTTAATACTGGTTCTAATTTTGAAATTATTCCAGTTACTAACGCATTTCCCCATCATAAAAATATCTTCGACGCATAGGCATAGTGTTAGTCAATTAGGCGGGGACATTTGTATCATCTCACACTCTACTTCTGTCAAAATTCGATATTTTTTTATTAGTTTCATCAAATACTATGTGAGATGAACGATTAACAGTTCCCTCACTTGTTAGCATTGTTCTAGCAGGTTCTTTAATATTTTTCAGGAAAAACTCATTGCTCCTTCACTATAAATGTATTTGATGCCCTGTTTTTGATTCACGCTCTATTCTTTTAGATCCTTTTTAAATATTTCCATTTATCTAATTTATCTTCTTCTGCAAAGTATTTGCTTAAGTCTTCATCATTATATTTTTCTGCATTTTTAATAACTTCTCTAGCGAATAAACTTCAGATTTTTTTGAGTTACATCTCTGTGAATAATCTTTCCATCTATCATCATTCCAGTATCTAAAAACTTTCCATCTTTATAATTTTCTGTTACATCTAATGCATCAGAATAAGTATTAATATCTGTATTGAATAGAATATCTAATTCACTTTCCGTTGGAAAAACTTTCTCAAAAATACTGTTTTCTAGGTTTTGTTCATTTTTATACTCTTAGAATACTTTTGTATAGAAGCAAAAATAAATACCCTTCTACGTTTCTGTGGCATTCCATAATCACCAGCATTTATACTCTCCATTGTACATAGTATCCTAATTCATCAAACGTCTTTAGCATAATTGCAAAGTCACGCCCTCTTTGAGAGGCTGGAGATTTTAATAATCTATCTACATTCTCAAGCACAAAACGGAGTATTTTTCTACTAATACGTCTCTTATATCCCAAAGAGTACACTTTTTCCAGCTATTCCTTTCACCACTCTAAAGAACGTGCAACTGAGTAGTCTTGATCAAGGAAATCCTCCAACCAATAAGGTATGATTTGGAAATTTTTCTTATCAACTAAATTAATATCTTCATTTGAACAGTCATCTTCTCCAAATCTTGTTGTGTAGCATTCAAAGGCGTGTTGTGTCTTTGTTGAAGGTTCAAATTGATTCGCCCAAACAAAAATTCCATCCACCTTTTTCTATAGCTTTTCCACTTTTTATCAAATTCGCTTATTTGATTTAATCCAACTCTGAATCCACTCAACTCCAGCGAATAATTCTACAACATCTAAATTCATGTTATTCTCCTTCAATTATATCCTGAATATTCTTTAAAACATACTTTTTATTTAACCAAAACATTGTTTTGTCATCTTATTTTCATTTGGCAATTCATCCATATCACTCTCTGTACCATTACCGTATTTTTATTCCATTTATTACATATGCCGATCTTTGCGCATGTGGTCTTAGATGGAATATTTGTGTTTCTTTTGACTTTAATAAGTTATTACTTATTCTATTATCTTTTATTTCAAATTCAATCCCATCAATAAATTGCGATTGATATCTTTCCCACTCGAGTTTTCCAATTCTTCTAAATCTGATATTGGCATATTCCAAAATTTAGAACCTACTAGCTCATATTCTCCTGCCATATTTTTCTTTAAATACAACAAATAGAAATCTTTTTCATAAAAATAATTATATAGTTCTGAACTATCAAAGGTCTCTTTGAACAAAAATCTAAAATTTTTAAATTTTGAAATGACATACTCTCTCTAGGATTACCTTTTTATCTATCCTTATTGTTTTTATTCCTATATTAGCTTTTTCAAATTCTTCAACATTATCAGTCTTAACACCAAGCATTCTTGATATCAAACTACTATTTGCTTGTTTAGAATTCTTATTGATTTCAAATTGACAATATAGTTCCTCTTCTGTTTTTCCCTTTATATTCATTAATCTTGTTTAATACTACATTATCAAAAAGTTTCTTCTTTCAATTCTGTATTTTTCAAAAATAGAATCATATGTATTAATTTGTCCAACAACATAATTATTAATCACATATGACATGTATGATTGTTTTAATGAGTATGCTCTTCTTTTTGCAGGAATTTCACTATAATATTGCTTTTTGCTCACTTTTCTTAGCTGTTGCTCCTTTGGTACATGCACCTAAATATTTTTGTATCACCTTCAGATAGTTCATGTGCTCTACCTTGTTGAATTTTTGTACATAATTGTAGAATAATCCTCTTTAATAATTATTAAATCTTCTCTACAGTTCTCTGATAAAATAGAAAACAGTTTTTCATACTCTATACTATACTCTGTTCTTAAAAATATCTTTTCTCTTAAATACAAAATTAACAACATTAATCTCATTTTTCTAGTACATGAGATTTTTCAAACACTGGTTCAACAGGTCTATCATTAGGTATCATAGTAATAACTAATCTTTCTCCTGCCTTTAAACCACCATCTCTTTTTTCTCTATTGGTGTTACCTTTAATTCTGTACCAGCTTCTAAAAATCAGGATTAGAATCACTATTTGGTTTGTAGTAAAAATAATATTCTTCTAACAGATTTCCTAGACTACCTTTTCCCTCTAGGATTATTAAAATATGCTATTTTTCTTGAAGTTCATTCTTTCTGAGTAACCAATACCACTTTCTCTTATCTCACTATTTGAATAATAGTCTTTAGTACTTCAAAAACTTTTTCCTTCTAATTTTTAGCATATTTCTCTATAGCCAATGGATTATGTTTATCATAAGGTAAATTCACAATAATACAGCTCCTAATCAAATAATAATTATTATACCATAATTTTTACAGCAATATGTCTATAATCATTTAATTTATCTATTTTCTTTATCGAAAAAAATCATTTAATAAATTTACATCATCATTCTCATAATATTCTTGATATAATTTATCCAAAAACTAATTCATCTTTTATATTTTTCTATGTAAATCATAGCCTAATATATTCTTTATAATTCAGTTCTGCTATTCTTTCAATAACTTTTTACTATTTCTAAATATCCCATAATAATTCTTCCTCTAATTTTTCTATATTGAGTCCCTATCATTTATTCATCCAAGTGTCAACAAAAACAATCAGATAGGATTGCTATTTTTATCTTTTTTTAATTCATTTACGCTTTTTCTTCATACATACTTCTATCAACATCAACTAGTATCCAATCTCTTGTGTCTGCTATTTGTCGTCCGTCTTCTATTAGCGTTGTATTGACAGTTAGGTGCAAAAGTTTGAACATTTTTTCCGCTCACTCAGCACATATCCTACCCAGTATCCATAAGTAGAATTCGGCGTGATGAGTATTTATCTGTTGCGTATAATTGTAAGAAATTATCTTGAATATCTTGATGTCGACTACTATTTCATTCGAAAAACTAAATAATACTTTTTAATTTTGGAGCTAATTCTTCTTTACACCAAGTTGTGTCATCTGAAGTTATTCTTATTGTTAAATCAGAAATATCTGCTTCTTTTTCTTTGATTATTTCTAAACAATCGACGACATACTTAACCGCATCATAGCCATATTTCTCTACTCTATCTCCATCTAAAAATCCGTTCTTCTTATCGCTATTGTTATATTTTTATTGTCAAAACTGATTAGATAGTTCTTCTGCTCTTTCTAAAAGATATTCCCTGCAGAATGAGATCCAATACCTCTGCATAATAATCTTGTCCTGATATTTGATAATATCCGAATGGTTCTAGCTCACAACCTCGCTGCTTTCCAAATAACTCAGCTGTTTTCGGAAAGAAACTTTGTGCAAATTTAAAATAACCTGTTCTTAGTACACTAACTTTTCTTCTATACCAGCTAATCTATCTTTATGTGCTTGCATTAATACAAATAGTAGATTACCAGTTGGAATCCTCTATCGTTATAATAAACTTTCATTCTAAATTTCCTTTCCTATATTTTTTGCTTTCATGAAATATTTACCCAAAAATGTATCCTCGTTTGGATTTTTCATAGAGATCTTTAATCTGTTTTCCTGTAAATACTTCTGTCTCAGATATACTAGTTTTTAATCCTTTGATTTCTCCATATTTTCTACAAGAGTTTTAGCTAATGCACGACTATCGGAGTAACCTGAAAAACCTTATCGTCTGGATAAATATCTACTATATTTGGTAACTTTTCTAGTAGATTCTTTGGTAATTCATTATATCGTTTCCCAAAGATTAGTATCCCTATCCTTTTATAATAATTCATTAATTCAGGTGATTTTTGAATATAATCATCAGATAAGAAACTCCATTGCTTCGTAATAATATCACTAATAAAACCTTTATTTAAACTAGTTCCATATAAAGTATCTACCAAATAAACTGTGTGATTACTATGATGAACTAGGACACTATCTAGCACCTTTTTTGAACTTTTTCCATATAGTTTTTCCGCTTCATAAATAACTGATTGCGATGATACTAGAATAAATCTATTCGTCTTTATTTCTTTTATTATTCTACACAGATTTTTATATCTTTTGTCACTGTTATCAAGTCCTAAATTAGTTTTTAGTTTCTGAGAGGAAGGGCGCATATATAATAATATCATATTCACTATGTAAGACATCTATTATATTTCTCTAGTAAAAGTATTCACATGTAGATTATCTCATTTTAAGTAACTGATTAAATATCTCTCGCCCTACTGATCCTGTCGCACCTATTAAAGCAATATTTTCATTATTTCACATCACTTTCTATATAGCTATCACTTCATCATAAGATAGACTTCCTTATCTTTTTCCGAGATTATCGAGCGTTATAGTCATATCCCAAGGTAAGTTAAGTTTTGGATCTAATGGAGTAATTCCTAAGTATTTTTCAGTAGGTTTATAATAACCAAGTTACGATATAATTCAATATTCCATTTTCTACTAAAGATTGTGCACCGTTAGCTACTCCTTCAGGAATAAATACCGCCATACCAGGTTTTACATCAGAGACATTACCTTTTTATATGTAGTCGATTACGGCGCAAATCTACAAAACACATTCTAAATGTTCCCACGCAACTGTCATTAGTTTCGCCTATCCTTGGCAGTGCATACCCCTTAGAGGTTCCTTTTATTCGACACTGAAACATTGTTTTGCAGATCGTTATTGAAGAACTCTTCTGGTACTCAAATTTTATTAAATCATTTTTCTCTTCCAGTTTTCTAGAAAAATATCCTCTATCATCGTGGTGAAGTGGGCTTTGTCAAAACTAACAATCCATCGATACCATTGTATTCTTTACATAAATCCATTTCCTAAACCTCTTCTCTATATAAGTCTACTCTATATTATCATACTTCTTTTGTGCAAAACAAGTTGATAAAAATCTAATAAAAAGAAGATCATATAATCAAACTTAATCGAATTTCCTAGAAATAAAACAACTCATTTGATTATATAGACCTTATTTTTCACTTGGTTAAGTAAGTAAAAATACAAAAACTTCTGTTTTAATTTTCTTACTCAAATACTTTATAAATCT
>BNJU01003174.1_pt1 | contig 115714 bp, 93 predicted proteins | sample 8539281 | NCBI WGS metagenome assembly BNJU01 (sample SAMD00202456, study PRJDB9452) | human saliva metagenome | isolation source: human saliva | place: Japan
CCAAGTCAGCCGCATCGTCGGGTGTGAGCAAAAGAAAGCCCCGGGCCAGCTGGCCCGGGGCTTTCCGTATTGTGGAGCGGATGACGGGAATCGAACCCGCGTGATCTGCTTGGAAGGCAGAGGCTCTACCATTGAGCTACATCCGCGTACCCCCGAAGGGGACACGCAAGATCCTAGCGTCAAACGTCCACGTGCGCGACATTTAGAATCCCCTCCCGTATGATGGGGCAACGGACACACGTCCATCGGGGTGTAGCGCAGCTTGGTAGCGCATCTGCTTTGGGAGCAGAGGGTCGCAGGTTCAAATCCTGTCACCCCGACCAACAGCGGCAGCAATGTCGCAACGGCCACAACGAGCAGGGGAGGGGCCATGCCGTCCTACCGGACCATCCTCACGGTCACCACCCTGGCACCCGGACGCCGCCCCGAAGAAGTCGAACAGGCGGCGCGCCGGGTCACCCGACTCGAATCCTGGGACATCGCCATCGCCGCAGGGCAGCCCCGTGTCACCGCCCGATTCACCGCCGTTGACGACGCCGAGGCCCGAGCCACGCACGCCGCGATCGTCGGTGGCGTGCGTGAGGTTGCGAACGTGCCTCGGGCGCGATTGGCAGCTGTCGTGCGCGGCCGCTCCCACTACCTGACCCCCTAACGAGCCCCGATCCGACAAGCCAGCCCAGGCCTCGTTCCAGGCCCCACGGGAGCGACAAGCGTGTGTGATTGCGCACGAGAAGGGGCCGTGATCGGCTCCATACACCCGTTTTGGCACGGCGAAGAGAGACATCGTGGGGGCCGTAGCGTACACTGGGCGAGTTGTTATGCGCCCAAAATGGGCGTTCCCCCGATTTGTAGACTACGGAGCGTACGCACGTGAAGAGCACCGTTGAAACCCTCGAGCCCACCAAGGTTCGTCTGACCGTTGAGGTTCCCTTCGAGGAACTGAAGTCCGAGATGGACAAGGCGTACAAGGAGATCGCCGGACAGGTCAACATCCCCGGCTTCCGTAAGGGCCACGTGCCTCCGCGCATCATCGACCAGCGCTTCGGCCGCGCCGCCGTCATCGAGCAGGTCGTTAACCAGGTCCTGCCCGGCCACTACTCCGACGCCGTCAACGAGAACGACCTGCGCCCCATGGCTCAGCCCACCGTCGACGTCACCGAGATCCCCAACGTGACCGGCGCCCAGGGCGGCCAGCTCGTCTTCACTGCCGAGGTTGACGTCGTCCCCGCCTTCGAGCTGCCCGAGATCGACGAGTCCATCGTCGTCGAGGTCGCCCCCACCGAGGTCACCGACGAGGACGTGGAGAAGGAACTCGAGGACCTGCGCGGCCGCTTCGCGACCCTCAAGACCATCAACCGCAAGGCCAAGACCGGCGACTTCGCGACCATCGACCTGGTCGCTACCATCAACGGCGAGCAGGTTGACTCCGCCTCCGACGTCTCCTACGAGATTGGCTCGGGCACCATGCTCGACGGCCAGGACACCGCCCTGCGCGGCACCAAGGCCGGCGACGAGGTCACCTTCACGTCCACGCTCAAGGGCGGCGACCACGAGGGTGAAGAGGCCGAGGTCACCATCACCGTCAAGGCCATGAAGGCGCGCGAGCTGCCCAAGGCCGACGACGACTTCGCCCAGATGGTCTCCGAGTTCGACACCATGGAAGAGCTCACCGAGGACCTGAAGAAGCAGGCCGCCGAGTCCAAAGGAGTCCCAGCAGGCCCTCGCCGCGCGCGATGCCCTCATCGACGTCCTGCTGGACAAGGTCGAGATCGTCCTGCCCGAGTCCGCGGTCGACCACCAGGTCGAGCACCGCGTCGGCGAGGACGCCAAGCCCAACGAGAAGAAGGAAGCCCGCGAGGCTGTCGAGAAGGAGATCCGCACCGAGCTGCTCTCCGAGGCCCTGGCCAAGAAGTTCGACGTGCAGGTCTCCCAGCAGGAGCTGATCGACTACGCGATCCAGATGTCGCAGAACTTCGGCATTGACATCAACCAGCTGTTCTCCTCCTCCCAGCAGATGGCTAACGTTGTGGCCGACCTGGGCCGCTCGAAGGCTCTCATCGAGGCCCTCAAGGTCGTCACCGTCAAGGACACGAACGGCGCCGACGTCGACCTGTCCAAGTTCTTCGGCACCGATCCGGCCGCCGAAGAGGGTGCGGAGATCATCACCGAGGTGGCCGACGAGCAGGAGTGAGTGAGGGCGCGGTCCCATCCGCGCTCGATCACCCCGATCTGACGACGAGGGGCGAGGCTACGGCCTCGCCCCTCGAGCGCATGTGCCGACAGCGAAACGGCGGCCCGGCGCGCGCACGAGCGGGCGCGCACCGGGTACGGTTGACACCAATGGGGCCGCTTGGGCCCGCGAACAGACGAGGAGGTACGCGTGAGCGTGCACAATACCGGGGTTGCCGGCGAGGGCTCGCAGCTGGGACTGGGCGACTCGGTCTACCAGCGCCTGCTCAAGGAGCGCATCATTTGGCTGGGCGGCGAGGTTCGCGATGACAATGCGAACGCGATCTGCGCGCAGCTGCTGCTGCTCGCGGCAGAGGACCCGGACCGCGACATCTACCTGTACATCAACTCGCCCGGCGGCTCGGTGACGGCCGGCATGGCCATCTACGACACGATGCAGTACATCAAGCCGGATGTCGTGACGGTCGGCATGGGCCTGGCCGCGTCGATGGGCCAGTTCCTGCTCACTGCGGGCGCGCCCGGCAAGCGCTACATCACGCCCCACACCCGCGTCCTGCTGCACCAGCCCCTGGGTGGCGCTGGCGGCTCCGCGACGGAGATTCGCATCAACGCGGACCTGATCTTGGGCATGAAGAAGGAACTCGCAGCAATCACCGCGTCTCGAACGGGTAAGACCGTTGAGCAGGTGGAGGCCGACGGCGATCGCGACCACTGGTTCACGGCGCAGGAGGCCCTCGAGTACGGCTTCGTCGACCGCGTGATCGACAGCCCGCAGGAGATCGGAACGCGAGGAGAGAACTGATGAGCACTCAGCCCTACTTTGAGGCGGTCGCCCGCCAGATGCCGCAGGCCCGCTACGTGCTGCCCGATTTCGAGGAGCGCACGGCTTACGGTTTCCGCCGCCAGAATCCCTACACGAAGCTGTTCGAGGACCGCATCGTGTTCCTGGGCGTGCAGGTCGATGACGCCAGCGCGGACGATGTGATGGCGCAGCTCCTGGTCCTGGAGTCCCAGGATCCGGATTCGCTGATCACCATGTACATCAACTCGCCCGGCGGCTCCTTCACGGCGCTGACCGCGATCTACGACACGATGCAGTACATCAAGCCGCAGGTGCAGACGGTGTGCCTGGGCCAGGCCGCCTCCGCAGCGGCCGTGCTGCTGGCGGCTGGTTCGCCCGGCAAGCGCCTGGCGCTGCCCAACGCTCGTATCCTTATTCACCAGCCGGCGATGGAGGGTATGCAGGGGCAGGCCTCGGACATTCAGATCGTCGCCGACGAGATCGACCGCATGCGCGCGTGGCTCGAGGACACCATCTCGAAGCACTCGGGCAAGCCGGTGGAGCAGGTGCGTCGCGACATCGAGCGCGACAAGATCCTCACCGCCCCGCAGGCCGCCGAGTACGGCCTGATCGACCAGGTGCTGGAGTCTCGTAAGGCTCTGTGACGTTCTCGTCATCGACGAGGCCGTGGCTTCCCCGCGCGCACATGCGTGGTGGGTGCCACGGCCTCGTTGTTATTTGCCTGGTCAGACGGTTGCCGCGCTGACAATTGTCGGCTACAGGTGAACTTTTCATAACAATAGGCGTGGCTAAGCGGGAATATCCCTCGCGTGCACTACGTTATTTGCTAGTAAGTGCGAAAGCACATCCGACCGAATGGCAAAACGTTCAACACCTTGGAGGTCTCGTGGCTCGTCTGACTGATGGCGCGGAACTGCTCAAGTGCTCTTTCTGCGGGAAGAGCCAGAAGCAGGTACGTAAGCTCATTGGCGGCTCCGGCGCATATATCTGCGACGAGTGCATTGAGCTGTGCAACGAGATCATCGAGGAGGAACTCGGTTCGCAGCAGTCCTCCTCGTCTGCGACGCCGCTGCCCAAGCCGCGCGAAATTAACGAATTCCTCAATACTTGGGTGATCGGTCAGGATCGGGCCAAGCGTGCGCTGTCCGTGGCCGTGTATAACCACTACAAGCGTATTCGTTCGCGCGAAGCTGGCAACGCGGAAGACATGTTGGGTACCAAGTCCAACATCTTGCTCCTGGGTCCCACGGGCACGGGCAAGACCCACCTGGCGCGCTGCCTCGCCCGTCTCCTTGACGTGCCTTTCGCGATCGTGGACGCGACTGCCCTGACTGAGGCCGGCTACGTGGGCGAGGATGTGGAGAACATCCTCCTGCGCCTCATCCAGGAGGCCGACGGCGACATCAAGAAGGCCGAGAAGGGCATCATCTACGTCGACGAGATCGACAAGATCGGCCGCAAGGCCGAGAATGCCTCCATCACACGCGACGTGTCGGGCGAGGGTGTGCAGCAGGCTCTCCTGAAGATCATCGAGGGTACGGTCGCCTCCGTTCCTCCCACGGGCGGACGCAAGCACCCCCATCAGCAGTTCCTGGAGATCGACACCTCCGGCATCCTGTTCATTGCGGCTGGCGCTTTCGCCGGCATCGAAGACATCGTCAAGGCCCGCCTGGGTCGACGCTCCACGGGCTTTGGCTCCGAGCTCAAGAGCGCCTCGGAGATGGGCGACCTCTACGAAGCCGTCAGCGCTGAGGACCTGCACAAGTTCGGCATGATCCCCGAGTTCATCGGCCGTCTTCCCATCCTGACTTCCACGAAGGAACTCACGGAGGAGGACCTGGTGCGCGTCCTCACCGAGCCGTCGAACTCGCTGGTGCGCCAGTATCAGCACCTCTTCGAGCTTGACGACATGGACCTGGAATTCACGCACGAGGCGCTGCTGGCGATTGCCGCGCTCGCGAACGAGCGCAAGACCGGCGCCCGAGGCCTGTCTTCGATCATGGAACAAACCCTCTCGGACCTCATGTTCGATCTGCCCAGCCGCGACGACGTCGCCCGCGTGCTCGTCACGCGCGACCTGGTCGAGGGGCTTGGCGAGGCCGAGCTGTACCCCGAACGCTCCTCGGAAGGCAAACGCAGCGCCTGATCCCTCCCGCTACACTGAGGCTCAGTCGAAACGATAGGGGAGGAAGTCATGGCAGAGCGTGACGAGGCCGTTGTGTCCGCGTCGGCGGACCGCGGAGTGAGCGGCGTACCCGCTGAGCTTGCGCAGGCGCGTGTCACGATCGACAACATTGATGCGGCCCTGGTTCATATCCTGGCTGAGCGTTTTCGCTGCACGCAGCGCGTCGGACACATCAAGGCGCGCCTGGATCTGCCGCCCGCCGACCCCGAGCGCGAGGCTCGCCAGGTCGAGCGCCTGCGTGCCCTGGCCGCATCCTCTGGCCTCGACCCCGATTTCGCTGAAAAGTTCCTGGGCTTCATGGTCCGTGAAGTCATCCGCCACCACGAGGACATCAAGGCCGAGTACGACGAGGTGTCCCGCGCCTGAGCTGGGCCAACCCGGCACCGGCCTCGTCCATCACACGGGCGGCGAGCCGGTGCGTTGGTTGCCCTGGGGACCCAGCCGGTCGGCTACACTGTCTCGCGTCGAACATCAGGTGTTGGGAATGGGGAGTCATGGTTAATCTAGGCGACATTGCCAAGGCGACGGGATTCTCGAAGGCCACCGTGTCTCGCGTCCTGTCGGGCGATCCGAGCTTCACCGCGAAAGAATCCACCCGACACCGAGTGATTCAGGTCGCCAACGAGCTCGGCTACGCGCTGCGCACATCCCGCTCCAGCATCCCCCTGACCATCGCCGTGCTCGAAAACTTCGACCCGTCCAACGGGCCCCAAGACTCCTACTTTTCCGACGTGCGCGAGGCGCTGCGCGAACGCGCAGCCGAGAACATGATGTCTCTGACGTTCTTCCCGGACGTGCGCGCCCTGGTCGAGGCCGGGCAAGACTACTCCGGCTTCGTGTCCCTTGGCCCCGCGCCCCTGACGCGGGACAACCTGGAGGCGCTGTACGAGGCGCTGCCCCACGGCGTGTTCATCGACATCAATCCCGCTCCCACGCTCTTCCACTCCGTGCGCCCCGACCTTCAACAGACTGTCATCGACGCAATCTACGCGCTGCGCGAGAGCGGCCGGGAGCGCATCGCGTTCATCGGTGGGGACGGGCACGTGATGGGTAGCCACGTGTTCGGCCAGGACCCGCGTACCGTCGCCTTTGACGAGTGGGCGCGCCTGCTGGCCATGCCCATCGAGGGTCTTGTCCGCGCCTCCGGTCCCTTCTCTGTAGACAACGGCCGACGCCAGGTCGACGAGCTGGTTGAGTCCCTGGGCGAGGACCTGCCCGACGCGATCCTGGTCGCCGCAGACTCCCTCGCCGTGGGCGTCCTCCAGGCGCTATCTGCGCGAGCGATCCGCGTGCCCGATCAGGTCGCCGTCGTCTCCATCGACAACCTCGAGGTGTGCCAGTACACGGCTCCGCCGCTGAGCTCCTACGCGATAAAACGTTCCGAGCTGGCCGAGACGGCCCTCATGCTGCTGTCCGACTCGATCGTGGGGCGCTTCACGCACAAGCATCACGTGCTTCTGTCGACTCAGCTGGTTGCGCGCCAGAGTTTCGTGCCCGCCACGGCCGAACCCGAGTTCTGAGCGCCGGGCGGAACTCGCGTCGAGGGCCAATAGACAGCCGGCGGCGGCGCGGTGGGCACTCACCGCGCCGCCGCCGGTTTCATCTCAGATGAGCGAGAGCGTCACGTCGAGGACCTGCGTGCCACTCGCGTCGACGTGGAACTCATCGTGGACCGGTGAGCCCCACGAGTCGTCGCCGCCAACCCCCATCTGAGCGGTGAGGAGGCGCAGGTAGGTCGCCGCGCGCCGCTCGGGTGCGGGCATCTCCCACCAGTGCCCGGCCTGCTCGATCTGGGCCGAGGAGTAGGGCAGGAGCGAGACGCCCAGCTCGCCGCGCGCCTCGATGCGCAGGCCGTGGCCCTCAGCGTCCCTCACCTCGCACCAGCGGACTCCCGGGTGGTAGCCGGTCTCCTGGGGCACCGCGTAGGGAGCGAGTCCCTGCACCGCGCTGGCCTCCCACACGCCGAGGTTCGCCCCGTCCAGTCGGTCCGCGTACGCCTCAACGGGGCCGAGGCCGTAGAAGCGCAGGTGGTCAATCGAGGACGGCAGTGCCCACTCCATGCCGAAGCAGGGCATCGTCGGGAGTCCCTGTGCGCCCGGGTAGGTCGCGGTCAAGCGGATCGTGCCGTCGGCGCGCAGCTCGTAGCAGACCGGAACGATCACGTCCTCCAAGCCCGCGAGCTTGTACTCGTAGGTCACGACAACGCCGCCGGGTCCCTCCTCGACGCTGGTGTCCACGCAGCGCGCGTAGGCACCCGCCGTCGTCCAGCACGCGCGATCGAATCCGTGGCCACACCCACGGTCGTTGTCCGTGAGCGGACGGAAGGTGGTCAGGCGCGGCGGGCGCAACACCATGGCCGTCTGGCCGCGCTTCCACTGAACGATGCCGCCCGCCGTGCGAGACAGCAGCGCCTCGTTGTCGCCCTCGCGCATGCCGATGTTCCAGCGGCCCACCGTGAAGGAGGCCCCGCCCGCAGGCGCGGTGTCGGCCACCTCGGGACGCGAGTGGATCGTCTGCCCGACGGACACGACATGTCCGGCCTCGCACCAGGGCGTATCGGAGGCCAGGACGAGCGCGGCCTCCAAAATGATCTCGCGCTGCGTGTCGGCCAGGAGGTCGCTCGGCCAACCCACGGCCACGGCGCGTACCTCGCCGGGGGCAGCCACGGCCTCGTACGTCTCCTCCCACGCGACCTCGCCATCAGCGAGGACCCGGGCGCGGATACACAGATCGGAGGCAGGGGCGGGCAGCGCCACCGCGGACACCGCGATCCCATCCGAGCTCGGGGTGAGCGTCACGGGGGAGTAGAGGGCCTTGACGGCCTGCGCCTGGGGCTTAGGCGTACGATCCGCAAACAGGATGCCGTCGCAGGAGAACTCCCAGTCGCACGGGCGTTCGCCGAAGTCGCCGCCGTAGGCCAGGAACTCCCCACCCGACGCGGCCGTGGCCTCGTGGTACAGGGCCTGATCGACGAGGTCCCACATGAAACCGCCACCATATTCGGGGTAGCTCTCCAACGCCGTGTAGAGCTGAAGACCACCCACCGAATTACCCATCGAGTGCATGTACTCGCACGACAGGTAGGGCTTCTTGGGAGCAGAGCGCAGATACTCCTCAATCGCGTCGGGCAGCGCGTACATGCGCGACTCGATATCGGAGGCGTCGTCGAACTCGCGATCCCAGGTCACGCCCTCGTAGTGGACCGGGCGCGCCGGATCCAGCTCGCGCGAGCGGCGGTACATCGAGCGGAACACCTCACCGCCATACGATTCGTTGCCCAGCGACCAGATCAGCACGCTCGCGTGGTTACGATCCTGGCGCACCATCGACTCCACGCGATCCACGCACGCGCCCTCCCACTCCATCTTCGAACCCGGAATCGCCGTCTCGGGCGTCGGAATGTCGCCCGGCGTGCACCACGAGCCGTGGGTCTCCAGGTTCGCCTCGTCGATGACGTACAGGCCAAACTCGTCGCACAGATCCAGGAAACGCGTGTCGTTGGGGTAGTGGCTCGTACGAATCGCGTTGATGTTGAGCTGCTTGCACCGCTTAACGTCCGTGATCATGGTCTCCAGCGACACCGTGCGGCCCGTGCGCGGATCGAACTCGTGACGGTTGGCTCCGCGGAAGATCAGGCGGCGCCCGTTGAGCATGAAGACGCCATCGACAATCTCGAAGCGACGGAATCCCACGCGCTGGCTCACGCGCTCCACACTCACCCCGTCGGGGCCGCGCAGCTCGAGGGTCAGCGTGTACAGAGCCGGCGACTCCGCACTCCACGGGAACACCTCCGCCAGGTCGGCAGTCAGCTCCAGGCGCTCCGCGCTCGCGGGTCCCTCGGTGCGCCATGCGACCTTCCCGTCCGGGTCCGTCAGCTCGGCGGCCACGGTCAGGCCCTCCCAGGCCCCCGCGATGGTGGCCGCGACGCTCAGGCCGCCCGAGCCGCTCGCGTGGTCGTAGTCGGCGCCCACCTCGAGGTTCTCCACGTGGGCCGCGGGCAGCGCCACCAGGCAGACCGAGCGGAACAGGCCGTGGAATCGCCAGGAGTCTTGGTCCTCCAGCCATGAGGCGCTGGAGTATTCGTAGCACACGACGACGACGTCGTGCTGCTCCCGGTCGTCGGCCAGGGCACCCGTGATGTCGAACTCGCTGGCCGTGTAGCCGTCCTCGCAGTAGCCGACGAACGTGCCGTCCACCCAGATGTAGAGGGCAGTCGCAAAGCCGTCGAAGCGCGCTCGCACGCTGCCGCGCGCGTCCAGGGTCTGTGCCACGGCCTCGTCCAGTGTGAAGGAACGACGGTAGACAGCGACGCGGCAGTCCGCGGGAGCAGCGGGGGCCTGCGGGTCCTCGTGCCCATCCCAGGGCATCTGGATGTTGACGTAAGCCGGGGGCCACAGTCCCTCGGTTTCAAGCGTGGAGGGGACGGGCACTGCATGCACGTGCCCCTGAGTGAACGCACTGGTGGGATTCTCCAGCGACACGCGCGTGCCCGAGGTCAGTGCCACCTCCCAGATTCCGTCGAGGCTCTGGCGGGGCGCTGTGGAGCGGTGCGAGGATCGGGCGCTCAGTCGATTGACAGCGAAGGCCTGCGGATCGTGGAGCCAGGCCGGGTTGGGCGTGTGGATAAGAGCGGTGTGGGACATGGTGACCTCCGAACGTGCGACGTTGCGTATGGAGCGAACTTGCTCTGCAATCAGGGTAACCGGTTGTTTCGATGAACGCAACTATGTAACCGCATAACTGTCTGTAATCAAGAACACCATTGCAATACCGGGGTAAATACGTTAACTTAGAGGTGTCCAACCAAGAGTTGCTTCGAAGGAGAGGGACCATGTCGCACGAACAGGGTGCACACAAGAGCTGGGTATCGCGCATCTGCTACGCGATCGGCAATCTGGGACAGGCTGCGTACTACAACGCGCTGTCGACATTCTTTGTCACCTACTACGCGGCGCAGACACTGTTCCGCGACTACGAGGCCGAAGAAGCCACGGCGATGATCGGCATCATCACGGCACTCGTCTTCATTATTCGTATCGTCGAGATCTTCATTGACCCGCTGCTGGGTAACCTGGTGGACAATACGACCACGCGCTGGGGGCGCTTCAAGCCCTGGCAGGTGATTGGCGGTGTCGGCTCATCGATCCTGCTCTTCGCGATCTTCACCGGACTTTTTGGCCTGGTCAACGTCAACAAGGGTGTTTTCATCGTCGTCTTCATCATCGTCTTCGTGGTGCTCGACGTCCTGTACTCGCTGCGCGACATCTCCTACTGGGGCATGATCCCCGCCCTGTCCTCCTCTTCCCAGGAGCGCAGCGTGTACACGGCTCTGGGCACCTTCACTGGCTCGATCGGCTACAACGGCGTCACCGCCATTGTGATCCCCGTGGTCGGGTTCTTCAGTTACATCGTCGGAGCGGACCGCGAGAGCCAGGCAGGATGGACCGGTTTCGGTGCGGTCATTGGGATCCTCGGTATCGTCACCTGCCTCACCGTCGCATTCGGCACCCGCGAGGAGGAAAGCGTCCTGCGCGATTCGGGTGACAAGTCCAGCCCCCTCCAGGCGTTCCAGGCGATCGGTCGCAACGACCAGCTGCTGTGGGTGTCCGTGTCCTACGTGCTGTACTCCATCGCCAACGTCGCGACAACGGGCTTCATGATTTACCTCTTCAAGTTCGTGCTGCGCCTGCCCGACAGCTACTCGATCGTCGGCATCATCGCCTTCGTCGTCGGCCTGATCGTCACGCCCCTGTACCCGATCATCAACCGCCGCGTGCCGCGCCGCTACCTCTACCTCGGCGGCATGGTGCTCATGGCTACCGCCTACATCTTGTTCATCCTCTTCTCCAAGAACCCCACGATCGTTTTCATCGCCCTGGTTCTCTTCTACCTGCCCGCCACTTGCATCCAGATGACCGCGATCCTGACGATCACGGACTCTGTCGAGTACGGCCAGCTCAAGACTGGCAAGCGCAACGAAGCCGTGACCCTGTCTGTCCGACCCATGCTGGACAAGATCGCCGGCGCCCTGTCCAACTCCATTGTCGGTTTTGTCGCCATTGCGGCCGCCATGACCAACGACGTCGATCCCAACCTGCTGACCAGCGCGAACATCGAGACCTTCAGGACCGCGGCCTTCTACGCGCCCCTCGGCGTCATCGTCCTAGCCTTCCTGGTCTTCGCCTTCAAGGTCAGCCTGACGGAGAAGAAGCACGGCGAGATCGTCGAGATCCTCAAGCAGAACATGAGTCGCGCCGACATCACGGAGGGCTAAGCTCTCGCGGTCCTGACAAGAGGCTTGTTGGGTGAGGAAAGGGGGCGGGGGACGCGCGGGCGTTCCCCGCCCCGCTTTGTGTCAAGGATCGACGAGGCCGGGGCTGGCTTCGCTCTCACCATGCCCCACGCGAGGCTCAGCCCTGTGCGTACGTGGCCGCCACGGCCTCGTACCGGTGTTTTCAGGGTTGTCTGATGAAATTCTGCGCACGCTCCCTGATAGTTTTCAGGTAGCTTTCAGATTTGTAGATTGTAATGTAACTCGGAAGTGAGACCCACGCCCTAAAATCATTCAAGGAGTTTCAATGAAGACTCGCACGCAGACGCGCGTCCTTGCAGTTATCGCCCTCACCCTCGCGGCGGCCCTAAGCGCATGTGGTTCGACTGACTCGTCCGCGTCGTCGTCCAGCACCAAGTCGCCGAGCGCGGGTTCGAACGCCGCGAGCAACGACCCCAACCTGGTCTTCGCCCAGTGCATGCGCGAGAAGGGCTTCGATGTGCCCGACACCGGCCTGACCCCCGACCAGCTCAACGACACCTCCGACGCATTCAACAATGCCCTCAACGAGTGCATGATGAAGGTGTCGAATCTGACGGGCGAAGGCAACATCGCGAACGATCCGGCCGTTCGCGAGGCCATGGTGAAGGGAGCCGAGTGCTTGCGTGGCCTCGGCTACGACGTGAAGGACCCCCAGCCTGGCGAGGGCCTGAACCTGCCAGATATCCCCGAGGACGCCCTGAACAAGTGCTTCGCGCAGGCCGGGGGTGCCAAGTGAACCGACCACGATCCGCGCGCGCCGTGGCAGCCACAGCGCTCCTCGCGGTCGGTGCGCTGGCGATGTCCGCCTGCCAGGGGTCGAGTGCGGCTTCCGACGCGCCGCAGTCTTTCGATGGGGCGACTGCGACGATCACGCGCGGGGACCTGGTGGGGGAGACCACCGTCCAGGGAAATCTGCGATACGCCGACTCCTACGTGCAAAAGAGCGCCTTTAACGGCGTCATCACCTCCCTGCCCACGCCCGGGACGACCCTGGGCCAGGGCGACCACGTCTACACGGTCGGCGGCACGAACTCCTACCTGCTCCACGGCGCGGTCCCCGCTTGGCGCAGCTTCGAGGAAGGCATGAGCGACGGCCAGGATGTGACCCAGCTGGAGACCGCCCTGTCTGAGCTCGGCTACTTCGAGGCCACCCCCAACGGCCACTTCGACTGGAACACCATCTGGGCGATCAAGAAGTGGCAGAAGGCCCTCAGCCTGCCTCAGGATGGAACGCTGCCGCTCGGAACCGTGCTCTTTGCCCCCGAGGACCTGCGCGTCGGCGCGCTCAAATCCCGCGTGGGCGACACGGCCACGACCGAGACGGAACTCTTCACGGCCTCGTCCTCACGACAGATCGTCTCGGCGAACCTCAAGCTCTCCGACCAGGCCCTCGGCGTCGTCGGAAACTCGGTGACCATCCGCCTGCCCGGCTCCGCCAAGACGACGACCGGGACGATCAGCGCGGTCGAGCCCCCGACCGACAAGCCCGGGGACGCCTCGTCAAGCAACAAGGAAGCCTCCAAGGAACGCATCGTCCCGGTGACGATCACCCCGGATGACCCCTCCGCCCTCGAAGGGCTGCAGGAGGCCTCGGTGTCCCTCGGCTTCACTTCTGAGTCGCGCTCCGGCGTGCTCTCCGTGCCCCTCGGCGCGCTCGTCGCGCTGAGCGCCGACCAGTTCGGCGTCGAAGTCGTCGACGATGCTGGCAACATCACGCGAGTTCCCGTCACCGTCGGCCTGTTCGCTGGCGACCGCGTTGAAGTGAGCGGCGACGGCATCACCGAAGGCCAGCGCGTGGTGGTGCCCAACCGATGAGCCACATTCTGGAACTGACCGACGTGCACCGGTCGTTTGGCTCACCGCCCGTGCACGCCTGTAACGGAGTGTCCCTGGCCGTCGACGAGGGCGAGTTCGTCGCCATCGTCGGGCCGTCCGGCTCCGGAAAATCGACCCTGCTCAACCTGATTGGAACGCTGGACCGGCCCACCTCGGGCAGCGTGCGCATCGACGGAACCGACGTGTCCTCCCTGCGCGACACCGAGCTGTCGGGTGTGCGCTCGTCGCTGATCGGCTTCGTGTTCCAGCAGTTCCACCTCACCGCCGGCGTGTCCGCCTTGGATAACGTGGCCGACGGACTGCTGTACCGGGGCGTGCCGCGCGCCAAGCGGCGCGAGGCGGCCCGTGAGGCCCTGACCCGCGTGGGCCTCGGGCACCGCATGGACCACAAGCCCCACCAGATGTCGGGCGGCGAACGCCAGAGGGTCGCCATCGCGCGCGCCATCATCGGCCACCCGGCCCTGCTGCTCGCCGACGAGCCCACCGGCAACTTGGACTCACGATCCGGCGCGTCCATCGTCGAACTCCTACGCGAGCTCAACGAGGCCGGCACCACCATCATCGTGATTACTCACGACAACGAACTGGCGGCCTCGCTGCCGCGCCAAATCGCCATTCGCGACGGCGAGATCGTATCCGACTCCGCGCACCCGGGAGGTGACCATGACGAGTAGACGGCACGCCCGCACGCACCGCTCTCGCCTGCGCGCCTCCGACGTCGCGCGCCTGGGCCTGACCGGCCTGCGCGCCCGGCCTATGCGCGCCGTCCTGTCCGCCCTGGGCATCGCGATCGGTATCGCCGCCATGGTCGGTGTCGTCGGAGTCTCCGCATCCTCGCAGGCCCGCCTCCAAGAGCAGCTGCGGGCGCTGGGCACGAACATGCTCACCGCGCGAAGCGGCGCCGACCTGAGCGGTGCGGACCTTATCCTGCCCGAGGACTCTGTGGGACGCGTCCGCATGATCCCCGGAGTCACCGACGCGGCCTCCACCTCCACGCTGTCGGGCGTGTCCGTGTACCGCTCGCGTCTGTCCGACCCGAACGCGACCGGCGGTATCATCACGATGGCCGCGGACACGAACCTCCTCCAGGTCGTCTCGGGAAAGATGCAGTCCGGTGCGTGGCTCAATGACGCGACCGCTCGATACCCGGGCGTGGTGCTCGGCTCCAAGGCCGCGCAGCTGCTCGGTGTCGTCGAGCCGGGCACACAGGTCTGGCTGGGAGGGCGATCCTTCACGGTGCTCGGCATCATGGAACCCGCGCCGCTGGCCGAGGAGCTCGACAACTCCGCGCTCATCGGTGTCTCCGCTGCCTCGACCTACTTTGACTCGGGTAAGACGCCGACGACGATCTACGAGCGTTCCTCCGAAGATCAGGTCGAAAACGTGCGCGCCCTTCTCGGCCCGACGCTGGCTCCACAGGGGGCCACGGGCCTGAAGGTCTCGCGCCCCTCCGACGCGCTGGCTGCCCAGAACGCGGCCGACCAGACGCTGACCACCCTTCTCGCGGGCGTCGGATCGATCGCCCTGCTGGTGGGCGGCATCGGCGTGGCCAACACGATGATCATCTCTGTCCTGGAGCGCCGCAAGGAGATCGGCCTGCGCCGCTCTCTGGGGGCCAAGCGCAGCCACATCAGCGTCCAGTTCCTGGCCGAAGCCCTGATCCTGTCCTTCCTGGGCGGCGTCGCCGGGTGCCTGATCGGCGGGGGAGTCACGTGGGGCATGTGCATCGCCTACGGGTGGCCGCCCACCCTCCACTGGTGGGTGATCGCCGCCGGCCTGGGCGCGACCGTCCTCATCGGTGCGATCGCCGGCCTGTATCCCGCGATTCGCGCGGCACGCACGCCTCCGACGGCGGCGCTCGCCTCGCAGTAGTCGCACTTACGCACGAGGCCGTGGCCGACTCGCAGTTCCCCTACCCTTCACGGGAGAGCGTGAGCCAGCCACGGCCTCGTCTATGCACGACGGATCGGGGCGAGCCGGGTGCCGCTCAGGCTTGCACCGGGCCGCCGTAGATCTCGTCGATGATCGGTGCGAGGCGGCGCGTGGCCTCCAGGCGCTTAACCTTCAGCGAGGGCGTGAGCAGGCCGTTCGCCTCCGTGAAGTCGGTCGTGAGGACCTTGATCTTGCGGATCGACTCGGCGCGCGAAACGTGCTCGTTCGCCGAGGCCACCGCCTTTTCCAGGGAGGCCAAGACCTCGACGTTCGTGGCCGCCTCCGCCACGCTCATCGGGGGCAGGGAGTGGGCGGCGAGCCAATCGGGCAGCATCTCCGCGTCCAGGGTGATGAGCGCGGCGATGAACGGCCGCTGGTCGCCCACGACCAGGACCTGGGAGATGAGCGGGTGGGAGCGCATCGGATTTTCGAGGGCGGCGGGGGCGACGTTCTTGCCGCCCGCCGTCACGATGATTTCCTTCGCGCGGCCCGTGATGGACACGTAGCCGTCGCGGTCGAGGGACCCCAGGTCGCCCGTGCGGAACCAGCCGTCTTCGGTGAAGCAGGCGGCGGTGGCCTCGGGGTCGTTGTGGTAGCGCTGGAAGACGCTCGAGCCCTTGAGGAGGATCTCGCCCTCGTCGCTGATCTTGAAGGACATGGGCGGCAGGGCCGGGCCCACGGTGCCGATCTTGGACAGGCGGGGCGTGTTGACGGAAACCGGGCCGACCGTCTCGGTCAGGCCGTAGCCTTCCAGGACGGGGATGCCGACGCCGCGGTAGAAGTGCGCGAGCCAGGGGGCCAGGGGCGCGCCGCCCGACACGATGTAGTCCGCGTTGCCGCCCACCAGACGGATGATCTGCTGGTAGACGAGTTTGTCCGCCAGCGCGTGCTGGGCCTTGAGCGACGCTGACGGGCCCTCTTCCGTGTCCAAGGCCTGGGAGTAGGCGATCGCGACCTTGGCCGCCCAGCGGAAGATCTTCTGCTTCGGGCCGCGCGCCTTCGTGTCCGCCGAGTTGTAGATCTTCTCCAGGACGCGCGGGACGACCAGGAGGTAGCTCGGCTTGAAGGACGCCAGGTCGGGCAGGAGGTTCTTGATGTTGGGCGCGTGGCCGAGGACGCCGTTGCCGCTGATCTGGAAGACCTGCAGGAAACGCGCGAACACGTGGGCGAGGGGCAGGAAGAGGAGCAGGCGCGAGTTCTTGCCCGCCGCGATTTCCGGCATCCATGCGTGGGCGTTGAGGCACAGGTTCGTGAAGTTCTCGTGGCTCAGGACCGTGCCCTTGGGTGTGCCCGTCGTGCCCGACGTGTAGACGATGGTGGCGATGTCGTCCTTCGTGAGGGCTTCGGAGCGGGCGAGGACGCGCTCGCGCGGGGTGGCCGAGCCCTCCGCGATGAGGGTTTCGATGGCCTCTGAATCCAGGGAGAGGACGTGCGTGTTGTCCCGGTTTTCGCGCTCGGCGGCTGCGCGCACGATCTCCGCCATGGACACGGTCTCGGTGATGATGAGGTGGACGTCCGCGTCGACGAGGACGTGGGCGACCTGGTCGATGGAGCTGGTTTCGTAGATGGGCACGGGGACGAGGCCGACCGCCCAGCACGCGAAGTCAAGGAGCGTCCACTCGTAGCGGGTGCGGCTCATGATCGCGACCCTGTCGCCGGGTTCGAGGCCCCGCGCGATGAGGCCGGCGGCGAGCGCGTGGACCTCGTCGTAGAACTCGCGCGCCGTGATGGAGCGCCACGTGTCGCCGATGCCGATCTTGCGCAGGATGAGGGGGCGGGTGGCGCCGCGCTGCACGCGTTCTTTGAGCAGGTGGGGGATCGTCGTGTGCTCGTCGATGCGCACCAGGACGGGGGCGTGCCACTCGAGGGCTTCTGTGGTCGTCTGCGCCTGCGTCGTCTCGTCGTTGTTGGACGAGGCCGGGTTTTCCTTCGTGGTCATGCGTGCTCCCTGGTCGCTGGGCGGTGAGCGCCGCGGGACGGGGCCAGCGGCGCTGCTACTGCTCCTATCCTACGCTCCCGTAGGGTGGGGGAGAGGGGCTGTCTTAGGGGTGGCATCTTGTGTTCGCTGTGGCCGGGCGGAGCAAAGCTGCGTCGGTACTAGTCCAGGCCGAGCTCGGCTTTCACCTCGTCGAGCGTGTACACATCGTCGGGGTGCTCCTCGTAATCGTGAACAGTTTGCTTGATGAGAGCATCGAATTCTTCGAGAGTGTGCGCGCTTTCTGGATGCGCGAGGTAGTGCTCGAGCGCGGGCAGGACAGTGGTACGGAGCCATTCCTCGTCGTCCTCGGTGTACTCGCGAACGATAGGTGGCCGCGCGCCGGATGCGACGGCCTCGGCGGCTGCGAGTTCGTGCTCTTTGGGGCGCCAGAACGAGGTGACATCCTGCTTCTCGGCAAGTTGGTACTGGATGAAGGCGTCGAGGAGTTCGTAGTCGAAGGGCTTGTCCCACGGCTGGTGGGCGACTTTCTTTCCGAAGTCCGTGCCGCGCTCACGCATGACCGGCTCGAAGCGAATCATGGTGGCGCGCTCGGGGGCCACCGCCATGTGCTTGGACGCGGCTGAGAACCCGATGATGTATGTCCCGTGGTGGATGAACATCGCCTGGTTCCACGCGATGCGCAGCTCCAGCTCCGGGTAGGTGAGTCCGACCCACACCACTACGTCCACCATCCGCTCACGGTTGTCGTCGTCGGGGATGGTCGCCAGGAACTCGTCGAGCGTTGTGATCGCCATGTCTTTAGCCTAACAACACCCATGCACATCTGCGGCACGCGCGGTGATGGAAGCCTTGATATTCGGCGGTGCGCCGCCACCTAATGCGCGAAGGGGGCCGCCCGTGGTGTTCCACGGGCGACCCCTGACAACTTGAAAAAATGCTCTATGCTGTGATTCTCATCATCATCTTGTAATGATCAGATGCGTTATTTGAGGTAAAGATACCCTCAAAAGCAGCGAATAGTTGGTCAAGTGGAATGCTGCATATCGTGTGCAAATCCATGTCCAGAGCATCATGTGAGCTGTTGTTGCAGAATGCCATGAGGGCCCGTGTTGCAGGGTCAGGAGAGCGTCCGAGATCTGAAATAGAAGCTATGTTTCCAAGGTGGATAAAGTATGCTTCGATCACCCGTCTCATACTATTGCCGACAAACAGTGTCTCGTTTCGATCATGTTGCTGATCAGTTAGTGTGCTGTAGGACTTTCGAATTTGCTTCCATAGTTGACTGTATTCATTCTCTATAGAGGTGCGGTTACTTGGGCCGTCGATGGTGGACTTTGCGTGAGTAGTTGTTTGTGAAGAAGTAAGCGTACGTTTAATTTCGTAGAAGTTACATTGTTTAGCTTTAGATCCTTCAGTTGGGAGCTCATACGAAGCTTCGATATGAAAGCGCGTGCTGTGGGTGAGGATGATAAGTTGGTCGACATATTTATGCTCTGCTGTCTTTCTGAGCTGTAGAATAGAACGAATTAAGTGTCGAACATACCCAGATGTGATGAAGCTACTAAGGCCATCCATTGCGTTGATTGGGTCGTCAATGACAACCGTATACTTAGTGTTGGTTGCGACGATTCTTTCGTCAAAGTGATAAAAGAAGTAAAGAAAGCATATGAGGTTGCGTTCCCCGTCGGAAAGTGTTGACACATTTGTTCGTCTCTTCTCTCCGTTTTCGTCTTTCCGAAGGAGGATGTATGCATCGCGTTTAGCATCAGTAGATTGCTGGTCGTCGATGAAGTCGTCCGTCGATGCTCCGAGCTCAAAGCTAGTCATCCCGATGCCAGACAATGCCAGATTAATGTTCTCAATGGCAGGATGGATATCCATACGGCTCTGCTCGGCTGCTTTAATGAGATCGTTTAGCTGCTTTCGTGTCTCGCCTTTCCCGTCAATCTGTTCTTCTAGTGATGTGATCCGTGCTGCCGTCCCCGTCTCTCCTCCGACAATCGAATCGAAAGCCTTGAAGGCCTCAAGGCATGTGTGGTGGGAAAAGATGCTCCAGAACTTATCTTGAAACTCTCTTTTGAGGTTGTCCTGATCGTTCACCTTTGCGTTGTGCTCACTGACGAGCGCGTTCAGTTGTTCGCCCAGCTGGTGAAGTGTGCTGTTGAAGCTATCGATGTCCCATTCTTCTGGCGCGTCGAAGCTCTGCGACTGTTTGTCCAGTTTCTTTTCGAGGAGTGTGTGTGATTTGGAGAGGGCCTTCTCTATTGCGTCAAGCTGCGCATTCCGTGAATATTCCGCGACGTCTTCGAGCGGATGATTGCCAATCTCGCTCTTGAAGTCGGATAGCTGCTGAAGTGATAACTCCAGAGTTGCTCGGCGTGACTCGAGTCGAGCGACGGCGTTGTCGTATGATCGATCCCAGAGCTTAGCGAGATTGTCGCTGAAGTCTTGCGGTGTCTGCTGCTGGCAGAAAGGGCAGCGATCACCGAGCGTGTCCTGATGGGTCTCCATGATGTGTTTACCCTCGCGGACCCAGTCAGAATGCTGTATCTGTGAAATGAGATCGGACAGTGGCGAATCTACCGCCGGTATCAGTGGCGTGCGGAGTAAGTCGGGAAGGTCCTTGAGGTCTTGCGGAATCTGTGGGATGGCGCGTACTCGTGAAGCTATTTCAAGGGTAGTGGTGAGAAGTCCCTTTTCTTGCGTGGCAAGTTCGTCGAGAGTTGCTGGGAGTGCGTCCTCAGGTGGTAGAGGGTTCTGTCGAATATCTATGACCTTGTCGCGCAGCTTCGTTCTACTTCTATTGTATCCATCCAGACATGATGAAAGCTGTTCAGGGACGATCTTTCTATTGCTCCAGATCGCGCTCAGTAGTTGTTCCTCGGCCTCGGATTGGTCATCCTCAGCACTTCCTTTTTGATTTTAGAAGTTCAATCTCCTCGCTGAGCGTTTCTCGATCCTTCTTTTTGCTCTCTATATCCTTTTCGTTCGATATGCTCTGTTCTCCTAGGAAAAAAATTCCATTCTCAGCTTCTTGAAATGTCTTTTCTATGTATGTCGAGTTAAGGACGAGAATCTCTCTGTTTGAGGAGTCGCCGGTGCTGCGTGTGATCCTGGGGTCGTCAGGTCCCTTGCTCAATATTCGTGTAATGGATGTCTTGCCTGTGCCGTTTGGGCCAAAAATGAAGTTCACTTTCTTCAGGTTTTTCAGCGTCGTTCCTGGCGCGAAACATGGGGTTCCGCTGAGGTCTACTTCTGTAATCATTACCCCTCCTTGGGTTGACGGTTGACAGTTGTAGCCTAAGTGACGGCGGTTCAGTCATGTGGATGTTTGGCAGTTATCTGGAATTTACAAGTAGATGTGCGGTAAGTTTCAGGTGTGGGTGCTGGTTCGTCTGATGCATTTGCCTGAACCTATATACGGTGTTTTACCTGCGTAGATGGTTCGCTGTCGTCATTGGGTGGGTAAAACGAGGGGGCCGCCCGTGGTGTTCCACGGGCGGCCCCCAGCAGCCTAACGCTCAGCCCTTGCGCTAAGCAGGAGCCTCGCCCAGCTCGAAGGACTCGACAACGGCCTCGGTGGCATCAGCGTCGTCGGAGGCGGCCACGGTCAGGGCTCTGACTGCGATGAGGAGCAAAGCGGCGGCGGTGCCAATACCTACGAGCAGACACAAGCCGTGCAACCCGCCCGAACTCGTCAGGTCAACATGAGTGAAGGCAAGGCTCGGATAAGTCGGGGCATTCCTTTGATCGGTTGTGTGGCAACACCCACCATCTGAAGGCCCAGCCCCTGTCCGCCACCTGTCCCGGGACGGTAATCTGCTAGTGCTTCGAAGCGAGCAAGATTCAGGAGAGCCATGGGCGGGCGCGGGAAACGGCGTCCTCGAGCGCCTTTTTCAAAGCGGCCCACGCCGTGAGGCGGGAAAGTGCCGAACCGTCGGCCGCGTCAAGTTCGGCAACGACTCGGGCTCTTTGAACTGAGAACACTCCAATGGGCAGAAGTCTGCCATCAGGATCGTCGCGACTGAGAAGGCGACGGAGAAGACTCTTGGGGTCGCGGTAGTCCTCAAGGGTTTTCTCGGATACTGACTCTTCTCGCTGCAACCAGGCGCGGCAATCCTCATCACCGAATAGCGATGCCAGAGCCCAAGTCTCGGTCATTGTTACTGGTACTACGGGAACAATCGGCGTGATTGTGGCGTCTTGAACTGAATCCACGGCGTCCCTGATCTCCTTCAGGCGTGCCTCAATACCTGCATTATCCGCGTCGCGATGGACGAAGATCAGATCGTAGAGCTCCGCATCATTTGTGTGCAGTGCTAAGAGCTTCTCGCGAACTGAGCCCTTCAAGTCGAGGCGCGCGCTGACCGAAGCGGGCTCGGACGTCAACCGGGTGAGCAGGAGCTCCAACACGTTGGTTAGTGCCGCATCCGAAGAACCCTCGCACAAGAGGCAGCAGTACCATTCATTCATCTTCGTCGCCGATCGACTTGTCCGGGTTCTCAAGGAACGCCGCGATCTCGCCACGCGAGACGGGACGGGCTCCCGTTCTGTCCTCCGGTTTGGTCTTGGCCCTCCATGTGCCGGGGAGTGGGTGAAAACCGACGCTGCGCAGGATGCCTCCCTGGCCGTCGGGAATTGATTTTCCGACGGCACACAGGATGTCATCATCTTTCGTGGCTTGGATGAAGTAGGGGGAATGGGTGTTGACAATGACTTGTCGGGCCGAGTGCTCCGTAGGATCGGAAATCCCCTGCAGGAGCCGGTACATATCGGCGATCTTGGATGGGTGGATACCATTCTCAGGCTCTTCCATGCACAGCATTCCGAAATAGTCGTGAGACACCTTCATCGCGGATAGGGCGAGGAAGCGAAGGGTGCCGTCAGAGAGCGACCGCGCGGGCAGCTCCGGCGTGGCCCCGATCTTGGCGCGCAGTTCGAGCGTGTCGCGGGCACGGTCCTGAACGACACGCAGATCTCGTATGTCCACAAGCGCTCCGATCGCGTCGCGAACGCGGTTCATGACGTTACTGCCGTCCCCCTCTTGGAGTTCCTGGCGGAACAACGAGGAGGGGATGTGGGCGCCTGTGGCGGAAATGGGTCGGGCCTCGACCACATCATCGGGGGCGCGCATCGCGCTCGGTTCCAGGGCGACGAATCGCCAGGAGCGCATCTCCGCCTGCGCGGCAAGGATAATTGGGTTCTCGGCCGACGCGGTCGCGGACAGCACTGTTCGTTGTGCGTTGTTCGCTGCGATCTTCCTGGGTCGGCCCCTGCTTCCATTCTGGATCTGGATGATTGTGTTGCCGTTCTCCTCGGTGGTGGATAGCGGGAAGAACTTGTGGGCTCCGTGTACGAACCTGTTCACGTAGGCTGCGGAATCCGGAAAGCGGAGATGATCTTTCGCTGAGGGAATTGGTGAAAGCTGTTCGTTGACCAGCCTCAATTGCAGGCCCGTTGAGAGGGGGTCTCCCCGGCGGACGGCGAGTCGGACCTCGTAGCGCACGAACGTGCGTTCGGGTTCGACTTGTTGACTGAACTCGTCGAGAACCGGGGAGGGGAGGATCATTTCCGCTGCTAAACGAAGGTTTTCATGGCCCTGGATCACTCGGGTAGAGAATAGGGAGGAGACGTCCGATCGCTGCTGAGGTGTGGGTCTGATGAGTGTGCAGGCTTCGAGGAAGTTGTGGTCACTCAGCAGGGACAGGAATTCGATCGCGTCGAAGAGGTTTGATTTCCCCACCGAGTTCGGCCCCGCGATACAGGTGAATGGGCCGAAGTCAACAGAGACATTCTCAAGGTTCTTGAATCCGGAGACTTCGAAACGGGTGAGCATGTCTTTACCTTCAATAGGTGACGCCAGAATCTATTTAAAACATATCACATTGCGCCCGGAACGTGACGGCTACGGCTCCGGAACAAGGCCGTGCCCCGGGCCCAGCGGCCCGGGGCACACACCCGCCAAAGAGCGCAGCCAGTGCTCTAAGGGTTCACCCCTTCTTGCGCTTGGCAGGAGCCTCGCCCAGCTCGAAGGACTCGACAACAGCCTCGGTGGCCTCAGCGTCGTCGGAGGCAGCCACGGTCAGGGCGCCCACGGCCTTCGAGGCGGCCTCCAGGTCGCCCTTCACGGACTCCAGGGCCTCGACCTGAGCCTGCGGGGCGCGCACCGTCACCGCCAGGAACGGCGTACGCGGCGACACCTTCGCCTCAGACTTCACGCGACGCAGCGCGATCAGAGCAGAGGACGCGGCCTCGAGCACCGAGGGATCGCCCTCGACGCCAGCCAGATCGGAAGCAACCGGCCACGGCGCGGTGTGCACGCTGCCCTCGCGGTACCAGCTCCACACCTCTTCCGTCACGTATGGCAGGTAGGGGGCCAGCAGGCGCACGACGTTGTCGATGACGATTGCCAGAGCCGCACGGGCAGACGCGGCCGAAGCCTCGTCCCACGCGCCATCGCGGTTGTAGGCGCGCTCCTTGACCAGTTCCAGGTAGTCGTCGCAGAACGTCCAGAAGAACGACTCCGTGACCTCGAGCGCGCGAGAGTGCTCGTAGGACGCCAGGGCAGCCGAGGCCTCGTCAATGACGGAGGCCAGCGCCGCCAGCACCGAGCGATCCAGCGGCACCGTCACCAGCGACGGATCCAGATCGATCGCCGCGTCCTCGCCGCCCATCGTGAGCGCGAACTTCGAGGCATTCAGCACCTTGATCGCCAGACGGCGACCAATCTTCATCTGCTGCTCGTCGAACGCCGCATCCAGGCCCAGGCGAGCCGACGCCGCCCAGTAACGCACGGCATCCGAACCGTACTTCTCCAGGATGCCCATGGGGGTCACGACGTTGCCCTTGGACTTGGACATCTTCTTGTGGTCCGAGTCCAGGATCCAGCCCGACAGACCCGCGTGCTTCCACGGCAGCGCACCGAACTCCAGGTCCGCGCGCACGACGGTCGAGAACAGCCACGTACGAATGATGTCCTGGCCCTGCGGGCGCAGATCCATCGGGTACGTGCGAGCGAACAGGTCCTCGTCATCCAGCCAGCCACACGCCAGCTGCGGGGACAGCGAGGACGTCGCCCACGTGTCCATGATGTCCAGCTCGCCCACGAAGCCGCCGGCCACGCCGCGCTGCTCCTCCGTGTAGCCCTCCGGCACGTCCGTCGACGGGTCGACCGGCAGAGCAGCCTCAGAGGGGGTGATGATGTCGTCGTAGTTGACCTGGCCGTCCGCGTCCACGCGGTACCACAGCGGGAACGGCACGCCGAAGAAACGCTGACGGGAGACCAGCCAGTCGCCCTTCAGGCCCTTCACCCAGTTCTCGTAGCGCACGCGCATGAAGTCGGGGTGGAACTCCAGCTCGCGGCCGCGGCCGATGAGCTCCTCGTTCAGGTCCGCTCCCGAGGCCGGGTTCGTCCACGCGCGGCCACCGTTACGGATGTACCACTGTCGCGAGGTGACGATCTCGAGGGGCTTGTCGCCCTTCTCGAAGAAGTTGGTCTGACGCATCGTCTTGGTCGGCTCGCCCTTCAGCTCGCCCGACTCGCGCAGGGCGGCCACCACGGCCTCGCGCGCAGAGAACGTCGTCTTTCCGGTGATCTCCTCGAAAGCCGCGCGGCCCGCATCGGTCGTGATCCACTCGGGGGTCTCGGTGATGATGCGGCCGTCCTTGCGCAGGATCGCGCGCAGCGGCAGCTCCAGGTCACGCCACCAGTCGATGTCGGTCGTGTCGCCGAAGGTACAGCACATGGCGATGCCCGCGCCCTTGTCCATCTCGGCGTCCGGGTGGGCCAGGATCGGCACCTCGACGCCGTACACGGGGGAGGCGACCGTCGTGCCGAACAGCGGCTTGTAGCGCTCGTCGTCCGGGTGGGCGATCAGGGCCACGCAGGCGGCCAGCAGCTCGGGGCGCGTCGTTTCGATGCACACGTCCACGCCGTCCTCGACGGGCGCGCCGGCGGCAGCAGCCTTCGCGGCGGCCTCCGCGTCGGTGATGTGGAAGGCCAGGCGGTGGTAGAAGCCCGGGTACTCGCGGCTCTCCAGCTCAGCCTGGGCGACCGCCGTCTGGAAGGTGACGTCCCACAGGCCCGGGGCCTCGGCCTGGTAGGCCTCGCCGCGCGCCAGGTTGCGCAGGAATGCGGCCTGGGCGACCTTGCGCGCACGCGCGCCGATCGTCTGGTAGTTCTGCTTCCAGTCCACGCTCAGACCCAGGTAGCGCCACAGCGCCTCGAACTGAGCCTCGTCCTCGACGGTGAGGCGCTCGCACAGCTCCACGAAGTTCTTACGCGAAATCGGCTTCTGGTCGCGAGCCTTGATCGACTTGCCGTCGCCACCCACGTGCGGGGGCTCGAAGTCGGGGTCGTAGGGCAGCGTCGCGTCCACGCGCACGCCGAAGTAGTTCTGCACGCGGCGCTCGGTGGGCAGGCCGTTGTCGTCCCAACCCATCGGGTAGAACACGGACTTGCCGGTCATGCGCTGGTAGCGGGCCACGACGTCGGTGTGCGTGTAGGAGAAAACATGGCCGATGTGCAGGGAGCCGGATACCGTCGGCGGGGGAGTGTCGATCGAGTACACCTGCTCGCGCGTCGCGCTGCGGTCAAAAGCGTAGGTGCCCTGGCTTTCCCAGGCCTCACCCCACTTGGCTTCGAGGCCTTCGGGGGCGGCGCGGTCGGGCACGCGAGGCGCCTGCGCACGGGTGTTCATGGCCATAATTGAGTTGTCTCCATCCGAGTCGTGGACTGTTTGCCCCACTAGCGTACTTTTGTGCAGGTGCGCCGGTCCAATGCAGCGCCGACGCGCAGGGCGCGGGTTGCTCACACGCTCCGTTACAAAAGTCCCCTGTGCGTCCTCCCCGGGAGAGCACGAGCGCGCGGGGATACCGTGGGTGTCACACAAGGGTGCCGGGCCGAGGCCCCCGCGCGGAAGGGGAGAACATGAGCACGCGATCGCTGGGCGAGCAGACCGTCGACCTGTTGGGGCGCCTGGTGCGCCTGGGCTGCGTCAACGACCTGACCGCCGATTCGGGCGGGGAGGAGCGCGCCGCCGATCTGCTGGAGGAGTTCTTCGCGGGCCTGCCCGTGTCAATCGAACGCATCACCCCGCACCCCGGCCGTACCACGTTGGTCGTGACGGTGGAGGGCACCCGGGGCGCGGATCGAATCCAGGGACGAGGCCGTGGCTCGGATCAGGGCCGCGGCTCGGGCGCGCTCACCCTCATCGGGCACACCGACGTGGTCCCTGTCGACGAGGAACGCTGGACGCACCCGCCCTTCGGGGCCGACATCGACGGAGGCGTCATGTGGGGGCGCGGCACGGTCGACATGCTCCACCTGACCGCCGCGATGGCCGTCGTCACCCGCGAGGTCGCGCGCCGCGCCCAGGCCGGCAATCCTCCCGCCCGTTCCCTGGTGTTCGTGGCCGCCGCCGATGAGGAAGCGCGAGGAGGACTGGGCGTCCCGTGGATCGGCGAGCACAGGCCGGACGCCTTCCCGTGGGAGGCGGCCCTGTCCGAAATGGGCGGCTCGCGCATCGTGGGAGCCAGGGGAGGGGAGAGCATCGTCATCGTCGTCGGAGAAAAGGGGGCCGCCCAGCGTCGCCTGCACATCCGGGGCGACGCCGGCCACGGCTCGGTTCCGCTGGGTCGCACGAGCGCCGTCGAGCGGCTCGCCCAGGTGAGCGCGGCCCTGTCCTCGGCCCGCTGGCCTACCGCCACGGACGAGGTCTGGGCTGGGTTTGTGCGTGCCTTCGAGTTCGAGGAAGCGACCGAAACGAGTCTGATCAACGGCACCTACGAGGGCGACTACTCCGAGTTCGGGGACCTGGCCGCCTACGCCCACGCCGTCTCCCACGTGACCGTCGCCCAGACCGTGGCCCGCTCGGGCGGGCCCATCAACGTCATGCCCTCCCACGCGACCCTCGAGCTGGACATTCGCACGCTGCCAGGCGTCGACGATGACGACGTGGACGCCGCCATCACGGCGGCCCTCGGCGACCTCGCGGACCACGTGCATATCGAGCGCCTGCTCAGCGAACCCGCCACGGCCTCGTCAACAGACACCGACCTGTACCGAGCGATCGAAGCGGCGCTGAGCACCCGCTACCCGGGCGTGCGCGTCGTCCCCGTCCTCATGCCTGGTGGGACCGACCTGCGCGTGGCCCGCAGGCACGGCGGCATCGGATACGGATTCGGCGCCTACGACTCCGGGGCCAGCCTGGGGCAGGTCTACGCCCAGCTCCACGCACACGACGAACACATTGCGCTCGCGGACGTGCGCGCGACCGCCGAGGTGCTGCACGACATCGTCACGCAGTACCTGACACATAGATGACAAGTAATCAACCACTGTTACAAATGATCGCCTGACGAGGATCTTTCTCCCAAGACTTCTCCGGTGCATACGGTAGGTGTCGGCACTCACGCCGCTACTAGACACAAGGAGACCTTGATGCACATCGCACGCATCCCACGAACAGCAGCCGCCCTCGCCTCCGTCGCTGCCATGATGTGTGCGACTCTGGCGGCCTGCGCGCCGTCGGGAGGTGCGGCCCAGTCGGCTTCCCGTGAGGGAACCATCGCGGTTGGCCTGCCCGGATCTCTGTCCACCCTGGACACCGCGCACGAAACTGGCATCATCAACTACTACGTCGCGCAGGTCGTCTCCGAAGGGCTGCTCGCCGTGGATAAGAACGGCCAGCTGATCCCCGCGATTGCCTCCTCGTATCACACGGACGACGCCCAGACCTGGGTTTTCGACATCAGACCCGACGCCCTGTTCCAGGACGGGAACCCCGTCACCATTGACGACGTCCTCTTCTCGATCGACATCGCCAAGGACCCCGACAAGTCCCCGTCCTCCGCGGTCTATTGGCCCGTCGGCGTCCAGGCCGAGCAAAGCGGCGACAACCAGATCACGATCACCCTGCCCGCTCCCGCCGTTAACTTCGGGTGGACGGTCACCGCGAACGGCGGTTTGTGGATCACCGAAAAGTCCTTCTACGAGGCGGCCGCTTCCTACGGCTCCTCGACCGACCTCATCATGGGCACAGGCCCCTACAAGGCAGTGTCCTTCCAGCCCGACTCCAAGGCTGTGTTCGAAAAGAGCGGCACTTGGTGGGGAGGGGACACGCCCGCCCAGACCATCGAATTCGACTTCTTCTCCGACGAGAACGCGCGCTTCCTCGCGCAAAAGAACGGAACGATCGACATCGCCACCCAGCTGCCGATCGACCAGGTGTCGCAGTTCCAAGGGATCAACGGCGTGAACGTCCTGACCGAGTCGGATCGCTCCTACGTGGGCCTCACCTTCGATCAGAACGTCGAGCCCTTCGACGACATCCACGTTCGCAAGGCCATCGCCCACGCCGTTGACCGCGACACCATCGTCTCCTCGATCCTCAAGGGACAAGCGACGGTAGCGACGGGCATCGAACCCCCGGACCAGCTGGGCAGTGAGATCGGCGAGCAGGCTGCCGCGGACGCGCAAGCGGGCTTGCCCATCGACTCCTTCGACCTGGACGCCGCGCGCGCCGAACTCGCCCAGTCCAAGGTCCCCGGCGGTTTCGACGCCGAGCTGACCTATCCCTCGTCGATTCCAGACCTGGGATCCGCCGCCCTCGCGATTGCCGACAACCTCAAGCAGATCGGCATCAACCTCACCGTCACCTCCAAACCCATCGAAGAGTGGATCTCCGAGGTCGGCAGCGGCGCCTACGGCCTCTCCTACATGAGCTACACCTCCACGACCGGCGACCCGGGCGAGGTGGCCGGATGGCTGCTTGGCCCCGACAACCCCGCACGCTATGAGAACGCACAGGTCCAGGGACTGATCGCCTCTCAGGCCACCCAGACCGACCCGAGCAAGCGCGTCACCGACATCGTCGAGGCAGAGCGCATTGCTCAAGAGAACACGATCTACTCGCCGATCTGGTGGGGTAAGACGTCGACGGCCTTCGCCTCGCGCGTCACCCCGACGGAGTACACGCCCTACTTCTTCATGACCCCGTGGGCCTCCTCCCTGGAGCTGGCCAAGTAAATGCTGCGCTACATCCTCCGCCGCCTCGCCGGCGCGGCAGTGGTGCTCACCCTCCTGTCCTTCCTCGTCTTCTCTCTCCTGTACCTGGTACCCGGAGACCCCGTGAAGATCCTGGTGGGCACGAGGCGACTGACCCCCGAGGTTCGCCAGGCCGTGACCGCGCGTTACGGCCTGGACGAGCCCCTCGTCGTGCGCTACTGGCACTGGCTGACCCGCGCGCTCACCGGCGACTTCGGGGACTCGGTACGCTCCGCAACGCCCGTGACCGACGTGCTCGCCTCGCGCGTGTCACTGACCGCCTGGCTCACCATCGGCGCATTCATCCTCGCCGTCGCCGTCGGCATCCCCCTGGGGATCGCTGCGGCACGGCGCCGAGGATCCTGGGTTGATCGCACGATCGTCGGCTGGTCGGTTGTGGGCGTGTCCGCACCCGGCTTCGCCCTCGGCCTTGTCCTGCTGTATGTCTTCGGACTCATGCTCGGATGGTTTCCCGTTTTCGGTGAAGGAACAGGCATCGTCGACACCCTGTGGCACCTCACTCTGCCCGCGATCGCCCTCGCAACAGGAATCGGCGCGATGCTCGTACGCATCACCCGCGCGGCCGTCGGGGCCGAACTCGCCCAGGACTACGTGACCTTCGCGCGCTCGCGGGGAGTGCCCAGCAGGCGCATCACGGCCATGTACGTGCGGGGAGCGGCGCTGCCGATCATCACCTCCGCTGGCCTGATCCTGGGGACGCTCTTTGGGTCCACGGTGCTCGTCGAGGAGGCATTCTCCCTGCCCGGCCTCGGACAGCTCCTCGCCGACTCCATCACCTACAAGGACGTGCCCGTCGTGCAGGCGATCGCTCTGCTGGTCGCGTTCGTCATCATCGTCGTGACGCTGATCGTCGATGTCGTCGCCTTTGCTGTCGATCCGCGTCAGACGGTCGGTGAGGGGAAGGGAGCCTGATGGCGCTGTCGCTTTCTCCGCGCGCCCTGGGACGAGGCATTGGTTCCTCCGCACGCAAGATCCCCGGCTCGGTGGTCCTGTCCGTGGTCGTTCTGGTCGCTGTCGCGATCTGCGTGATCGTCCCGTCGGCGCTGGTTCCCGGCGCGCTGGACCAGAACCTGGCCCTCGGTGTGAGCCCGGCGGGTACCCCCGGGCATCTGCTGGGCACCGACAAGGTGGGGCGTGATGTTCTCGCCCTGACGGTTGCCGGTGCGCGCTCCGCGATCGTTGGCCCGATTGTCATCGCCGTGGGCTCGATGGTGGCCGGTCTGTTTTTCGGAATGAGCGCGGCGTGGCGCGGCGGGCTGTGGGATGCCTGCGTGTCTCGCTCCTGCGAGGTTCTCCTCTCACTTCCCGTCACGCTCCTCGCGATTGTCGTCGCGGGCGTGATCGGTGGCAGCTATTGGGTGACGGTCGGCGTGCTGATCGTGCTGTTTGCTCCCTCGGACGTGCGTATGATCCGCTCGGCCACGCTCGCGCAAAAGCCCCAGCCGTATATCGAGGCCACGCGCGTCCTGGGCCTGTCCGGTCCTCGTATCCTCGCCGTGCATATCCTGCCGAACATCACGCCGATCGTGTGGGCGAACCTCTTTGTCAACATCGCATTCGCGCTCGTGTCCCTGTCCGGCCTGTCCTACCTGGGCCTCGGCGTCGGGGCGCAGGATGCCGACTGGGGGCGCCAGCTCTCGGACGGACGCGCCATCCTCGCCCAGAATCCCGCCGCGTCTGTGACGGCCGGGCTCGCCATCATTGTGACGGCCACAGCGATCAACATTGCGGGTGACTGGTTTGCCGAGCGCAAGGAACGTGACTGATGAGTACCACGACGATACGTGAAAGCGGCGACGGCCTCGTGGCTTCGCACGTGAGTGTCACCGACCGCAGTGGACGAGTGATCGTCGACGACGTCAGCGTGAACGCCCGATCGGGGCGCACCCTCGTCATCGTGGGCGAGTCCGGTGCGGGAAAGTCGATGCTCGCGCGGACTCTCTGCGCGCTGACCCCCTCTGCGCTCGTTGCCAGCGGAACGGTGTCGCTGGGAGGGCAAGACTACGATCTGGCGGCGGACCAGGGGCGTTTGAAGAAACAGCGCGGTGGTGGAATCGTCTGGCTCCCGCAGGATCCCTTCACGTCGCTGGCGCCGACGCTGCCGTGCGGAGTACAAATCACGGCCGCGCGCACCGGCAGGCGCTCCGAACGCTCACAGCGTGCACGCGCGCTTCTGGCGGACGTCGGACTCGACGCCCGGGTTGCTCGCTCGTACCCCCACGAACTGTCGGGCGGAATGCGCCAGCGCGTCGCCATCGCGGCGGCGCTCGATTCTGAGCCGCGCGTCCTCATCGCTGACGAACCGACGACGGCCCTGGACGTCACGACGCAGCGCGACATCCTGAGGCTGTTGACACGCCTGCGTGACGAGCACGCCATGACGCTCGTGCTGGTCACCCACGACCTGGCGCTCGCGCGTCAGTTCGGCGACGACGTCATCGTCATGAAAGACGGCCAGATCGTCGAAGAAGGACCGGTCAATGCGGTCCTCACCTCGCCGGTACACGACTATACGAAACGCCTGGCGGACGCCGAACCACGGCTCGACGGACCCAACCCACGTGCAGGCAAGTCCATACCCGACGGCGGGGAGACGATCGTCGAGGTGCGCGACCTGACGAAGGCGTTCCGATCACGCAAGGAATCGCACGTCGCCCTCATGGACGTGTCCCTGGACATCGCGCAGGGAGAATCCATCGGCATCGTCGGAGAATCAGGGTCGGGCAAGACGACGCTCGCGCGGATCATTGTCGGGCTGGAACACGCCGACTCTGGAACAGTCCACGTCAGCGCGCACACCGAGGGAGGACCGACCGTCGGAATCGTGTTCCAGAACCCGTATTCTGCGCTCAACCCCGCGCGAACCATCGGACAGGCGCTCGCCGAGGCGGCGGGCGTCGCGGGTCGCCCGGCCAGCGACGTGGCGGAGCTGCTGGCAGCGGTTGAGCTCCCGGCCGAGTACGCGAAGCATCGCCCCTCCCGCCTCTCTGGTGGCGAGCGCCAACGCGTGGCGATTGCGCGTGCGCTGGCGACGCGGCCGCGCGTGCTCATCGCCGATGAGGCCGTGTCTGCTCTTGACGTGTCCGTCCAGGCCTCCATCCTGGACCTGCTGACGCGACTGCAGGCCGAGCAAGGATTCGCGCTCGTGTTCATCACCCACGACCTGGCGGTGGCGCGCGCCATGTGCGACCGCCTCGTCATCATGAAGGGCGGCGTCGTCGTGGAGGAAGGCCCGACTGAAGAGATCCTGCACAATCCTTCCGAGGAGTACACGGTTGAGCTTTTGAGCGCCGTGCCCGGTCGAGACGCGGAATTTGCATGAGCACAACCCCGACACCAACCACGATCCGTCCCGGCAACAATGCGCGCGAGCATCTGACGGCTCTCGGCATCCCTGCCGCGCACGCCGCGCGGTGGGCGGCGATGGGTCCGGCGGTGTCCGCGACCCTGTGGACGTACGGCGGGCACGCTCTCCTGGAGGCCCACCGGACGGCCTCGGCCCACCGAACGATTGTGGATGCATGTCTGCTGGACGGTGACGACGCCGGGGCACGTGCCATCGAGTCTGCTCGCTCGTGGGCGGTTCTCATCCAAGCCGTCCTCGATGCTGCTCCGGACGCCCCGCTCGCGAAGGCCGTGACGCGCGATGAGAGATCCCTCTTCGAGGAGGCACTTCGCACCCGAGGTTTTACTGCCGCAGGGGCGGTCGGCTCGCCGCTCTCCATCGAAGACGACACCGACCACGGGCACGCCAGCGTGCACGGATGGGTGCGGTGGAACGCTCGTCCCCAGGAGATTCCCGCGTATGTGAGGCAGAAAACCGACTTCACGTGCGGCCCGGCAAGCGCGCTCATGGCCCTCGCGCACGCCAGCGGAGGTGCCCCTCATGAGGTCAGCCACTGCCTGCGAGACGAGATGGAGCTGTGGCGCGAGTCGACGTACTCCCTCGGGGCCGGGCCTTACGGCTTGGCGGCGGCTCTTGCGCGGCGCGGACAAAGCGTCGAGGTAGTCGTCACCCATGAGGGGCCGGTCGTCGGGCTGACGCGCGCGCACGCGGCGTCCCCCGCAGCCCGCCGCGCCATTCACCGCCAGCACGTGGACGAGGCCAGGGCACTCGGGGTTCGGGACCGCATCGGCGACTGGGGTCTCTCGGAGCTGCGCGCCGCCCTCGAACAGGGACACAGCGCCATCGTGCTCGTGGACCTGGAGGATCTCAACGGTGAACAAACTCCCCACTGGGTCTACGTGTGGGGGATCATGGGCGAGCACGCGCTCATCCACGATCCATGGAACGACGAGCAATTCGGCGAGACCTGGGTCGAAACGTGGTTGGAGGCAATCACTCTCGAGCAGCTCTGGGAATCGGCTCAATGGGTGGAAGAAGAACGCGCGAGAGCATGCATCATCGTGTCCCTGTGATCGTCGCGCTCGCGGGCGCATAACGAGGCCGGGGCCAGGTCACCTCAGCAGTGAACCCAGCCCCGGCCTCGTACAACGCCGCGGGGCGATCAGAGGACCATCGCGGCGATCCAGCCGCCGATGAGCAGCGGGATGTTGTAGTGGATGAACTCGGGGATGACCGTGTCCCGCATGTGGTCGTGCTGACCGTCCACGCTCAGACCGGCTGTCGGGCCAAGCGTCGAGTCCGACGCGGGAGAACCGGCGTCGCCCAGCGCGCCCGCCGTGCCGATGATCGCGACCGTGGCGACGGGGGAGAAGCCCAGGGCAATACACAGCGGCACGTAGATCGCGGAGATAATCGGCAGCGTCGAGAAGGAGGAGCCGATACCCATCGTGATGATCAGGCCGACGACGAGCATGATCACGGCGGCCAGAGCCTTGGATCCGTTGAACATCGCAGAGGTCTGCTCGACGAGGGGCTCGATCTGGCCCGAGGCCTTCAGCACGGCCGCGTAGCCCTGCGCGGTGATCATGATCAGGCCGATGAGGCTCATCATCTTCATGCCGCCGGAGAACACGTCGTCGGCCTGCTGCCAGGGCACGACGCGCATTGCGAGCATCATGCACAGGCCCACGAGGGCGCCCACGAGCAGCGGGTCTGCCTCGGAATCCATCTTGGTCATGACGGCCTGGATGACGAAGCATGCGACGAGGGCGAGGACGGCCGCCCACACTTTGACCATGTTGATCGGCTTGTCGTCGGCCGTGCTGAACTCTGTCTCGCGCTGCTCGTACTCGCGCGGCTTGCGGTAGGAGAACAGCAGGGCGATCGCGCAGCCCACGGCCATCGAGGCGGCGGGGATTGCCATGGCGGCCATCGGGTTAACGATGCCTTCGACGGGCAGGCCGGCGTCCTCGATGTTCTTGTAGAGAATGTCGTGCAGGAAGATGCGGCCGAAGCCGATCGGCACGAACATGTAGGTCGTGACGATACCGAAGGTGATCGCACAGGCGACCAGGCGGCGGTCCATCTTCAGCTCGTTCATGACGCCGATGAGCGGGGGCACCAGCAGCGGAATGAACGCGATGTGAATCGGGATGAGGTTCTGGCTCATCACGCCCATGACGAGGACGCCGCCGAGGATACCCCACTTGGCGGAGCGGGCCACGCGCGCCGAGTTTGACTCGTCGGCGTTGCGCAGCTTCTTGATGATCCAGTTGGCCAGCAGGCGCGGCAATCCGGAGTGGGCGACCGACATGGCGAACGCGCCGAGGAGGGCGTAGGACAGGGCGATCTTGGCGCCGCCGGCCAGGCCGTCCTGGAAGGCGACCATCGTGCCGGACACGCCCATGCCGGCGACCAAGCCGCCCACGAGGGATGCCACGAAAAGCGAGATAACGACGTGCACGCGTGCGACGCTGAGGACCAGCATGACGATCACGGAGAGCACGACTGCGTTGAAAAGCAACATGAGTGTTCCTGTGCTGAGGGTGCGCGAAAGCGCCACGTGAGGTGGAGAAAGTAAGCCGCGTCGCGGCAGGTGGTGGTGTCAGCCGAGATGGGAATCGGCGTGGATGGAGGCGTCGACAGCACCTACCAGTGCGTTCGACAAACCACCTTCCTCGGCGGCCAGCAATCCTGCGATTGTGGTGCCGCCGGGGCTCGTCACCCGGTCAATGAGTTGCGCGGGGATTGTGCCCGCCTCGCGCTCAGCGAGGAGCAGCGTGGCGGCCCCCGCCATCGCCTGCGCGGCGATCTCGACGGCGCTGTCCTTGGACAGACCATACTTGAGGCCCGCGCGGGCGAACGTATCAATAATCTGGAAATACCAGGCCGGAGAGCACGAGGCCAGGGCCTGGAAGATAGGGAAATAGTCCTCGTCGATGAGGATGGTTCGACCAACGGCGTTCATGAGGTCGCGCACCGCGTCCACCTGGTCCTCGGTGGTGCGCGCGGCCGTCAGGGCCGTCATGGACTGGCCCACGGTCGCCGCCACGTTGGGCATGACGCGGATCAGTGGAATACCCGATCCGAAGTCCTGGGTGATCTGGTCGAGGGTACGCCCGGCCGCGAGGGACACGATGCACACATCGGTGCGTCCAACCACGACGGGGGCGATCTCCTTGATGACCGTTCGCTGGTCCTTGGGCTTGACAGCCAGGATGACGACGTCGACCTGGCGGGCCAGGGACACGTTCGAGGAGGCGGCGGTGGCGCCCAGCTCGTCGGCCAGATCGCAGGCCTTGGTGGCCGTGCGGTTGGAGAAGACCAGGGTTGCAGGATCGACGCCGGACGCGACGGCGCCGCGAGCGATGGCCTGGGCCATGGCTCCCGTTCCGATGAATCCGATGCGCATGAGCGTCTCCCTGAGTGTGTTGGTCACTTGCCAGGCAGCCTACCCGCATTTTGCCTGTTCTTGGTGCAGTGGCCGAACTGTGAGACGAGGCCGGGGCCGGTTTGCGTTTGTGAGCAACCCAGCCCCGGCCTCGTGGGGGAGAAAACGTCGGGAAAGCGCGCCTCAGCGCTTGCGCGTGCCGAAGATCGATCGAGTGATCTCACGCCCGGCGGTGCGCAGGACCGAGCCGAGGGCGTTTTCGACCTGGCGGGCGCGGCGCTCGGCGGCGCGCTGGCGCGCGGCCTCCTCCTTCTCCTGCTGCTTTTCGACCTGGCGGCGCAGGCGTTCCATTTCCTTTTCGCGCGCGGCCTCTTCCTTTGCTGCGGCTTTCTCGAGCTCCTTGGCGGCCTTCTCGGCGGCCTTTTCAGCCTCCTTGCGCGCCTTTTCCGCGGCCTTTTCGGCTTCCTTGCGTGCCTTTTCCGCTTCCTTTTCGGCGGCCTCCTGGGCGGCCGCTTCCTCGCGGGCGGCCTGTGCCTCCGCCGCGCGGCGCTCGAGCTTCTCCTCGGCCGAGTCCGGGTTCACGGCGTCGCGGTAGCGGCCCATGATGACGCTGGACTGGTTGATGCGCGCGACCGTGTCGGCGGACGCGGGGCCCATGACGGAGGCGGGCGCCCAAATGCCGACCGGGGTGACCGGGGTTGGGTTACCCTTCGGATCCAGGACGGTCACGACGGCCTCGCCCGTGCCCAGGGTGGTGAGGACCTCGTCGAGCTCCAGGGAGGTCTTCGGGAAGGTCTGGACCGTGGCCTTGAGCTTCTTGAAGTCGTCCGGCGTGGAGGCGCGCAGGCCGTGCTGGACGCGCGAACCGAGCTGTGCGAGCACATCGGAGGGAATGTCCTTGGGGGTCTGCGTCACGAAGACAACACCCACGCCCTTGGAACGGATGAGGCGCACGGTCTGGACGACCTGACGCTCGAACTCCTTGGTGGCGTCGGCGAAGAGCAGGTGTGCCTCGTCGAAGAAGAAGACCAGCTTGGGACGCGGTGCGTCTCCGACCTCGGGCAGGGTGGCGAACAGGTTGGCCAGCAGGTACATGATGACGGCGCTGACCAGGGCCGGGCGCGAGGAGATATCGCCGACGCCCAGCAGGGAAATGATGCCGCGACCGGTCGAATCCATGCGCATGAGGTCGGCGGTGTCGAAGCCGGGGGCGCCAAAGAACTGCCCGCCGCCCTGGGACTCGAGCGCGGTCAGGGCGCGCAGGATGACGCCGGCGGTTGCCTTGGAGACGCCGCCGATCATCGCCAGCTCATCCTTGCCCTCCTCGGAGGTCAGGAAGGAGATGACTGAGCGCAGGTCGGGCAGGTCCACGAGCTCCAGGCCCTGGCCGTCCGCCCACGCGAAGATCAGCTGGAGGGCCTGCTCCTGCGTCGTGTTCAGGGATAGGGCGCGGGCCAGCAGGATCGGGCCGAAGTCGGAGACCTCGGCGCGCACGGGCACGCCCGGGAACTGCGAATCCGCGCCGCCCAGGCTCAGCAGCTCGATCGGGAACGACGAGGACGCCCACTCCTGACCGTTGGCGGCCGTGCGGGCCAGGAGTTTCTCTGAGCTCGAGCCGGCCTCGCCCAGGCCCGTCAGGTCGCCCTTGACGTCGCACAGGAGCACGGAGGAGCCCGCCGCCGACAGCCCCTCGGCCAGGAGCTGCAGGGTGCGGGTCTTGCCCGTTCCCGTCGCGCCCGCGACCAGCAGGTGACGGTTAAACATGGGCAGGGGCATCTTGGCGCTGACGCCGGGCACGCGCGTGCCGTCCTCAATGAGCGTGCCGATCGTGACCACGGGGACGTCCCACGAATACGCGTTCTTAATCTGGGAAGCGAACGCGGACAGCTCGCCCGCAGCCTCCGGGGACGAGGCCTGGGCCGCCTCCGGCGTGGACGGTGCGGTCTCGGGCGCGGGGGCGGGTGCCGCCTCGGGGGTGGGCTCGGCCGGCGCGGGGGTTTCCTGGGTGGCAGGTGCGGGGGCGTCGACGGAGGTGCCAGCGGCTTCAAGCTGTGCGCGGAGTGCTTCGGCCTTCGCGCGGGCGGCTTCGGCTTCGGCGGCCTTGGCGGCGGCTTCGGCGGCGGCCAGGCGGGCCTTGAGATCCTCGATGTTCTCGCTCATGGTGATGTCTTTCGGGCTGTGGGCGCACAGCGCCCGGCGGTCTCGACGTTACCGCAACAGTATCCCTTGGGACGCCGGTCCCATGCGCGCGATAGCGGCGCTCAGGGCTGTGGCCCCATCCACAGGGGGATGTGTCGTGTCGCGGCTGTCCACAGGTGGCGGCGTCGTGTCGCGCCTATCCACAGGCAGGCCTCGCCGCCAAGACACGGGCTCAGGGCAGGTCGTAGCGTCAAGGGATGAACCCTCCACGTTGGATCGCTCACCGCAGGATGGCGGCCTTGACCAAAGCCGTGTACGACAGCGCCATCAACGACGACGACGAGCCCCCAGAACCATCGGCCATGCGCCTGCTGCCGGGGTCGACGACGGTCGCCGCTGTCCTGATCGTCCTGGTGCTGCTCGCCGGAATCGGGGTGTGGAGGCACGCGCGGGCCACCGATCGGGCACTCGAAGCAGACCAAGCCGCCGAACAATCGGCCGAACTCCACGCGGAGAAGGCCGCCGAGGCGGGTGCGGGCGGGACCAGTGCGACACCTGCCGGCCCCGCCACGCCAGGGACCGACAGCGCAGGAGAGGTCGTCGTCCACGTCTCCGGGGCCGTCGCCACCCCCGGCGTCCTCACCCTGCCCGCCTCCTCCCGGGTCATCGACGCCATCACAGCGGCGGGAGGCGCCCTGGAGGATGCCGACCTCGACGCGATCAACCTGGCCCGCCCCGTCGTTGACGGCGAACACATCCGCGTCGCCGCGCTCGGGCAATCACCCCCGGAGCCAAGCGGAGGCGCGGAATCCACCCAGTCCGCCTGCGTGCGACTCGACACCGCGAGCGCCACCGACCTGCAAACCCTGCCCGGCATCGGGCCCGCCCTGGCCCAGCGCATCATCGACTACCGGGCCACTCACCCACACATTCCCTCCGTCGACGCCCTCGACGAGGTGCCCGGCATCGGCCACGCCCTCATCGAGAAGATACGACCGGGGGTGTGCCCATGAGCGACACAGAACCACCCGACGAACCCAGAGAGGACTCCCTCCAACACGCCGAAGCGGCCCCGCGCCCCGACGAGGCTGGATCGCCCACGCCGCCGCGGTGCCGCCAGCGACCCGCCGACACCCAACGCGCCCCACGCATGATCGACCTGCGCCTCCTCGCCCCAGCCACCGCCACCTGGGCCGCCAGCTGGTGGGCCACCGCCCACCCCACGCCCCTACCCCTCATCGCCGCCCTCGCACTCGCATCTGGACTGACAACAGCCTCCTACGCATGGTCACACAGGCACACACACCCACCCCGACACGCCCTCACGCCCCCGCGCTCCCTCCGCCTGGGCGCCGCCCTCCTCCTGGCCACGACCGCCTGCGCGCTCGCGGTCGCCAGTGCGGCCGGCGCCTCCTACCTAGCCGACCCCGCCCGGTCACAATCCGGCCCGATCCACGCGTCGGTCAGACTCGAGCGTGACCCGGCCCCGGCCTCGTCAGGGTCGACGACGAGGCATCGGGCGCGCGTACGGATCCTCGCCGTGCGGGTGGGGGACAGGTGGGTGCCGTCGCAGGCGAGCGCGCTGGTCAGCGCGCCGGGGTGGGAGGGAGCGGCGCGAGGAGACGTCTACGAGATCAGCGGAAGCCTCGACGCAAGCTTCGCGGCCGACGCCCCCTCCGTCGGAGCCATCCGCGCCAGACACGCAGCCCTCACGAACCGTCCCGCAGGCCTGGACACCTGGCGCAGGAACACCCACCGCGCCCTATCCGCGGCCTGCCACACCCTCCCACGCGACGCGCGTGGCCTGGTGCCCGGCATGGCGATAGGCGACGACCGGCTCGTGCCCACCGACCTCGCCGACGCCATGAAAGCCACCTCCCTGACGCACCTGACCGCCGTCTCCGGCTCACACATCGTCATCATCCTGGCCACACTCAACCTGATCCTGCCCGCACGCGTCCCGCTGCGCGTGGGCGGGACCCTGACCGTGCTGGGGACAATCATCACCCTCGTCGGACCCGAGGCCTCCGTCGTTCGCTCCGTGTGCGTCGCCTCGGTCGCAACCCTTGGCTTGATTCTCGGCCGCGAAGGACAGGCCACAGCCGCCCTATGCGCCGTCGTCATCGCCACCCTCCTCATCGACCCCTGGGCGTCGCGCTCCTACGGATTTGCCCTGTCGGTGCTGGCGGCGCTCGCGGTCGTGGGGCCCGCATCCGCGGTCGCTCGGAGTGTCAAGCGTCGCATCCGGGGCGACACGAGCGCCGGACGAGCCTTGCGTCGGGGTGCGGAACTGGTGTGCGTGCCTGCCCTGGCCGAGCTGGTGACCGCCCCCGTCATCGTCTCCCTGTCCGGGACCGTGCCGCTGTGGGGGATCGCCGCCAACGTCGCCGCCGAGCCAGCCGTGCCCGTCGCGACACTCGCGGGGCTGAGCGGAGCACTCCTCGCGCCGACCTGCCCGGGCGCGGCGACTGCCTGTACGCGCGTGGCTTCCTGGGCCACCGCCTGGATCGCCGGGGCCGCGCGCTTCTTTCAGGCAATGCCGTGCTCTGGGACGCGCGTGCCCGGGGGAGCGGGAACCATCCTGGCCCTCTACGCCTGTGCGGGCGCCGGGTGGCTGGCGTGGCGCGCGTGGCGTCGGTGGGGCATCCCCCTCCTGGACGAGGCCGAGGACCCCTGAGCGGGGCGGGCGCGGGTGAGCCTGACGAGAGGACGCCACCCGTCCGGTGTCCTGGCCCCTGCTGCGCGTGCCGTCTGGTTACGATGGACATACGGCGGTGATACCTGCCACGACTTATATCCGCCCTGGGCAAAGGCGGACGCAGATGGCCACGGACGGTGGCAGACTTAGGGAGTTACCATCGCGTCGAAAGGTAGGACAACGTGGCGGCACGTGGAACGCGCTCGTCGGCACCCGCGCAGATCACGCTGGCTCCGATCGTCTTGATTAAAGGATCCGAGGGCCTTCTCGTCGACCGCGCCCTCGACCGGCTGCGCGCCCTGGCTCACGAGGCCGACCCGAACCTCGAACGCACCGACATCAACGCCGCGACCTACCAGGCCGGGCAGATCGACGTCATTGCATCCCCCTCGCTGTTCGGCGAATCCCGCATGGTCATCATCCGGGACCTGGAGACCATGAGCGACGCGCTAGCCGCCGACCTGATTGCCTACGCCGGCGCGCCCGCCCCCGACGTGTGGATGTTCCTTGCCCACCCCGGGGGCAACGCCCGCGGCAAGAAGGTCATCGACACGATCACCAAGGCGAAATGGCCCGTCATCCCCGCCGATCCGCTCAAAAACGACCGCGACAAGCTCGCCCTTATCGCCTCCGACGTGCGCGCCGCGCGCAGGCAGATGGACACCGAGGCCCAGCAGGCACTCGTCGATGCGCTGGGCAACGATCCGCGCGCGATGGCCGGAGCCCTGGCCCAGCTCCTCTCCGACGTGAGCGGACGCATCACCCTCGAGGACGTGCGCCGCTACCAGGCCGGGCGCGTCGAGGCCACCGGATACGACGTGGCCGACGCGGCGGTTGCAGGAAACTCCGCGAAGGCCCTGACCCTCACCCGCCACGCGTTCGCCACCGGCATCGCCCCGCAGCTCCTCGTGGCTGCCCTGGCCATGAAGTTCCGCGCCATGGCGAGGGTCTCCATTGGCGGATCCGCATCCGCCCTCAAGATGGCCCCCTGGCAGGTGGACCGAGCCCGGCGCGAACTGCGCGGCTGGTCCGACGCCTCCCTGGCTGGCGCCTTCGGTGCAATTGCCACCGCCGACGCCGAAACGAAAGGCGCGTCACGCGATCCGCAGCGCGCCGTCGAAAAAGCAATTATCACCATCTGCAGGCTGCACGGACGCTGACAGCGCGGCCCCGGCCTCGTCGATGAGAAGAAGAATGGACGAAGACGAGGAGAACAATGAAAACTATTCGAACGCTTATGGGGCGACTGCGGGAGTTTAAAACTCCGGCGCTCCTGACCCCGCTGTTCATCATCGGGGAGGTCATCCTCGAGTGTCTGATCCCGCTGACCATGGTCTCACTGGTGGATGCGCTCGATGGAGACTCCTTGAGTCCCGTCGTTCGCTTGGGCGCGCTCCTCATCGGCTACGCCTTCGCGTCGTTGGCCTGCGGTATTCTGGCCGCGCGATTCGCGGCAACTGCGTCGGTGGGCCTGGCGAAGAACCTGCGTCAGGACCTGTTTTTCAAGGTCCAGGACTTCTCCTTCGCGGACATCGACCGCTTCTCCACGTCCTCGCTGGTCACCCGCATGACCACGGACGTCACCAACGTGCAAAACGCCTTCGGCATGATGATCCGCATCGCGGTGCGCGTCCCCCTCATGATCGTGTTCTCCATCGTGATGGCGTGGCGCATCAACGTCCAGATGGCCCTGATCTTCCTCGGGATGGTGCCGGTTCTCGCCATTATCCTGGCGGCTATCGTGCTCATCGCATTCCCGATCTTCCGCCGTATCTTTAAGAAGTACGACGCCCTGAACAACTCCGTGCAGGAGAACGTCGCAGCGATCCGTGTGGTCAAGTCCTTCGTCACCGAGGAACACGAGACTACGAAGTTCCGCGCCGCCTCGCAGGACGTGCGCAAGGACTTCACGAACGCCGAGAAGCTCATCGCCCTCAACAGCCCCGTCATGATGTTCTTCATCTTCGCCGCGATCACGGCCGTCGACTACGTGGGCGCCTCGATCATCGTGAACTCGGGGGCAACCGAGCTGACGAAGGGCGGCCTGACCGCTCTTATCACCTACGGCATCCAGATCCTCGCGCACATGCTCATGGTCGCCTTCATCTTCGTCATGGCGACGATGGCCGCAGAGTCCGCGAACCGTATCGCCGAGGTCCTCACCCACGACCCGTCGCTCACCTCCCCGGCCAATGGCGCCACCGAGGTCGCGGACGGCTCCGTCGTCTTCGAGGGTGTGTCCTTCAAGTACTCCGAGAGCGCCGAAGAGAACGCGCTGTCCGATATCAACCTGAGTATCGAGTCCGGCTCAACGCTTGGCATCGTGGGCGGCACCGGTTCGTCCAAGACCTCGCTCATCCAGCTGATCTGCCGCCTCTACGACGTCTCCGAGGGATCCGTGAAGGTTGGCGGGCACGACGTGCGCGACTACGACCTGAGCGCGCTGCGCGACGCGGTCTCCGTCGTCCTGCAGAAGAACGTTCTCTTCTCCGGCACCATCAAGGACAACATGCGCTGGGGCAACCCGGACGCAACCGACGAACAGATTGAGCATGCCTGCAAGCTCGCGCAGGCCGACGAGTTCATCCAGCAGCTGCCAGGCGGCTACGACTACGTCATCTCCCGCGGCGGTACCAACGTGTCGGGCGGCCAGAAACAGCGCCTGTGCATCGCTCGAGCGCTCCTGAAGAACCCGAAGATCCTCATCCTGGACGACTCGACGTCCGCAGTGGACACGAAGACCGATTCGCTCATCCGCAACGCCTTCGAGACCGAGATTCCGGGCACCACGACGATCATCATCGCCCAGCGCCTGTCCTCGGTCAGCCACGCCGACCAGATCATCGTCTTGGACGACGGACGCATCAAGGAACGCGGCACCCACGAGGAGCTCATGGCAGCGGGCGGGGAGTACCGCGAGATCTACGAGTCCCAGAACGCCGCGAGCGAAAGCGAGGTGGCCTGACATGGCACGCACGCACGGACGTCCCGTTGACAACGACGGCGACAAGCTCGAGGGCATCGAGCGTCCCTTCGGCCGCCTCATGGCCTACGTGTTCCGCCACTATCCGGTGCGCATCAGCCTGACGGTTGTGTGCATCATTACGGCAGCCGTGGCCTCGGCCGTCGGTTCGATCTTCATGCAGCAGATCGTCGACAACGTCGTGACCCCGGGCCTGGAGAGCGGCTTCGGCGCCGTGCGCGCCACGCTCGTGCGCCTCGTCGTCATGATGGGCATCATCTTCAGTGCTGGCGTGATCGGCAGCTTCATCTACACCCGCGCCATGGCGATCGTGACGCAGGGGACGCTCAAGCACATGCGAGACGACATGTTCGACTCGATGGAGCGCCTGCCCCTGCGCTTCTTCGACACGCACCCGCACGGTGCAATCATGTCGACCTTCACCAACGACACGGACGCGATCCGTCAGCTCATCGGCCAGTCCATCCCGACGCTCATTCAGTCGGGTCTGACGATCATCGTCCTGATCGGAACGATGCTCTACTACTCTGTGTGGCTCTTCCTCGTTGTCCTCATCGTGGGCGCTCTCATGGCTTTCCTCACCGGCAAGCTTGGTGGCCTGTCGGGTCGCTTCATGAAGGCTCAGCAGGCCGCTCTCGCCGACGAAGAAGGCTTTATCGAAGAGATGATGGACGGCCAGAAGGTCGTCCAGGTCTTCAATCACGAGCAGGATGCGAAGGATCAGTTCCTCGAGTACAACCAGAAGCTCTTTGATTCCTCGCAGAAGGCGAACATCTACGGCAACGTGCTCATGCCGGCCCTGGGCAACATCGGCAACATCATGTACGTGGTCATCGCGATCGTCGGCGGCGTCATGATCCTGGAACAGACGCCGAACGTCCACCTTGTCGGCGTCGACGTCATCACGGTCGGCGTGGTCGTGTCCTTCCTGGGCATGGTCCGTAACTTCTCCCAGACCATTGGCCAGATGTCGATGCAGGTTCCCATGATCGCCCTCGGTATGGCGGGAGCGGGCCGCGTGTTTGCTCTCATCGATCAGGAGCCGGAGGAAGACCACGGGTACGTGACGCTCGTGAGGGCCCGCGAGCTGCCCGACGGCTCGGTCGAGCCGACCGAGGAACGCACGGGAATCTGGGCGTGGCGTCACCCCCACCAGGCGGACGGCACCGTCACCTACACGCGCCTGCGCGGTGAACTGGTCATGGAGGACGTCGATTTCTCCTACGATGGCGAGAAGCAGATCCTGCACGACATCTCCCTGTGGGCCAAGCCCGGCCAGAAGATCGCCTTCGTGGGCGCGACGGGCGCCGGCAAGACGACGATCACGAACCTGATCAACCGCTTCTACGACATCGCCGACGGCAAGATCCGCTACGACGGCATCAATATCAACAAGATCCGCAAGTCGGACCTGCGTCGTTCCCTCGGCGTCGTCCTGCAGGACGTCAAGCTCTTCACGGGCACGGTCATGGACAACATCCGCTACGGCCGCCTGGACGCCACGGACGAGGAATGTATCGAGGCTGCGAAGCTGGCCAACGCGGACTCCTTCATTCGCCGACTGCCCGAGGGCTACGACACGATGCTGACGGGCAACGGCTCCAACCTGTCCCAGGGGCAGGCTCAGCTGCTGTCGATTGCGCGCGCCGCCGTGGCCGACCCGCCGGCGATGATCCTGGACGAGGCGACGTCTTCGATCGACACGCGCACCGAGGCCCTCGTGCAGCAGGGCATGGACAACCTGATGGAGGGGCGCACGGTCTTCGTGATCGCCCACCGCCTCTCCACGGTGCGTAACTCGGACGCGATCATGGTGTTGGAGCAGGGGCGCATCATCGAGCGCGGCACCCACGACGACCTGATCGAGCAGGGAGGCGTGTATTACCAGCTCTACACGGGGGCCTTCGAGCTCGAGTAGGGCGCTTGACCCCGCCTCCCGTGCCCCGGCCTCGTTGTATGCGACGAGGCTGGGGCTTCGTCATGCGTGGTCGTGTCCTTTCGCCTGTGGAGCCGGGGGAGTGCTGGTCGACGCGAGGGATCTACTGGCGGCCTTAACCCGTTCCTGCGCAGCTGGGCCCTATTGGTGGCAGTGTGGGCAGCCTGCCTGGGCTACCACCTGTGGGGTTAATCTGTGCAGTGAAGGGGCCCAGGCACCCACCCGACGGGTCGACCGGGAACACAGCGGCGGGGAATGGGCATACGAAAGCGGGCCGCCCCAAAGGGCGGCCCGCTTCACGTCAAACTTATTGTTCGCGATCAGTCAGCGATCGAGGCGACGCGACGAGCAAGCTTGGACTTGCGGTTCGCGGCCTGGTTCTTGTGGATGACGCCCTTAGAAACGGCGACGTCCAGCTTGCGCGAGGCAACGCGCAGGGCGGCCAGAGCCTTGTCCTTGTCGCCGGCCTCAACGGCCTCGCGGGTCTGGCGGACCAGGGTCTTCAGCTCGGACTTCACGGACTGGTTGCGAACGCGGCGCTTCTCGTTGGTGAGGATGCGCTTCTTCTGGGACTTAATGTTTGCCACAGTCGGATTTCTCCTTGATGTATGTCTGACAGGGTCGGTGAGGGCTGTGTCAAGACCGGGACTTAGGCGTGGGGACACCCGCAAACGGTCCTAACCAGACCCCCTGCCCGACCAGGCCGGGAGTCCAACGACCAAGCATACCAGCCGCAGGCCCGTCCGTCATGCCCCGAAGCGAGCCACGGCCTCGTAAGGTCGGTCACGTGCCAACCGCGCCAACTGTGCTCGCGACCGAGCGGAGCGCCGGGCGGGCTCAGAAAGCGGGTGTTATTCCCCGTGCGTGCGGTAATGCTCCTCGAGCGCGTCGACGATACGGCGCCACGTCACCTCGGGCAGGATCGAGCCCTCGCGGCGTACGTCGGTGGCCTTGACCCACAGGGCGCGGTCCAGGCGAACCTCGGAGGGGCGGCCCTTCGAGTCCCATGCGCCCGTGCCGATATCGAACCAGTAGCGTCCCGCGGCGGCCTCCTGGGCTGCTTCGCGCGTGTGGTCCTTGCTGGTGAGCTGGAGGATGTAGACGCCTTCTCCCTGGGCGCCGATGACGACGGCGGGGCGGTCCTTGCCCACGGAGGCGTCCTCCTGGTAGGGCACCCACGTCCACACGACTTCGCCCGGATCGGCGTCGCCGTCCATGATTGGCTGGTACGAGGCGTGGGCCAGCGCGTCGGCGATGCTGGCTTCCCGGATCGAGGTGTGGGGGCGGTTCGAGGTTGCCGGATCGTCGTACTGATGGGCCTTGCCGTGGGGCTGAGGGCGGGGGTTAGGCTTGGGGGTGCGCGTGTTCGAGTGGGACTCCTGGCGCGATTCCTTGCGCTGTTCCTGGCGCGGCTCCTGACGCGTGGCTGAGGGCTCCTGGCTCGTCGATGCGCCGGTTGACGACGCGCTGTTCGACGAACTCATGTTCGCCACGAAGTCCACGAGGGCGCGAACGATGCCGTTGATGAGTGAATTCATGGCACCAGCATACGGGAGGTGGGTCGAACAGCGGTTATGCACAGAGCATCCTTGCGGCACGAGTTATCCACAGGGGTGCTCCTAGCGCGTGACAGTGAGTGCGCGTCGGTATCACTCTGGATGTGTTCGCGGAAGAACTCTCTACTGAAAGACAGGTGACAACGATGTCGACCGCAACAATCCACGGAATGACCGTTCCTCTCGATGCATTTGGCCGCCCGAGCGAGCCCTTCGCGACCCAAGCCGACATGGAGGCTCGCGCATCCCTGAGCGCCGCCCTGCGCTGCGCGCACTCCGGCAAGCTCGACAACGCCCTTGACCACGCCAGGGACGCCTACGACAACGAGGACGCGCCCATCGAGCTGCGACTCGAGGCCGCCAAGCTCTGCATCGACTGGCACGCGGCCCTGGGAGCGTACGGGCAATGCCGCAAGGTGGCCTCGGACGCCGCCCGCCTGGGTACCAGCTACCTGGAGCGCGATCACCCGCTGATCCTCATGCTGCGCAACTCCGAGGCCTACTGGCTGGCCATCCTGGGCGATGAGGACATGGCGGCCCGCAAGTTCTCCGCCTTGGTCTGCGACGTCAAGAACAGCCCGACCCTCGACCCGCAGCTGGCCTTCGCGATCCGCAACAACTCGGCCATGCCCTGGAAGAACACCGGCAAGTGGTCGCGCGCTGCGCGCGTGTACCGCGAGCTGCTGGCCGACATGGAACCCGAGTGCGACGAGGAGGACATGACGGTGCTGACGGTGCGCGACAACCTCGCCGAGGTCCTGTCCGCCGACCGCCAGTACGAGGAGGCGATCCGCCTGTACGAGACCAACCTGGAGGTGCTCCTGCGCGTCGCGGACTTCGGCGACTGGCGCGTCCTGCGCTTGCGCAATGAGATTGCGCGCAACACCTGGATGGGAGGGGATCGGGACGCCGGCGAGGACCTGTGGACGGTCCTGGCGGAGGATTGCCGCCGCTACCTCGGTGACCGCGACGAGATGACCGCTCGCATCAGAACGATCCTGCTCACGCTGGCCATGCTGCGTGGGGACGAGGAGAAGACCATGTCGATCGCTCGCAAGCTCAAGGCGGACCACCCCGACGACTGGGACGAGTGCGACATGACCGAGGCCGTGGCGCTGCTGGTCGAGGCCGGTATCACTCCGGAGGATTTCCAGTAGTGGCCGCGCGGGTGTGAGCCTGGGCGACTGTGCGCGACTTCCCGCCCCACAATTCGCACAAAGGGGCGCGTCAATGGGACGATAAGGAGGTTAACGACTTCACGGAGGTACACGTGCCCATCCCCACGCCCGCGCAGCAGGCTCAGATTCGCCCGTCCCGCACCCCGCAGGCGCAGATCCGCAACTTCTGCATTATCGCCCACATCGATCATGGGAAGTCGACGCTCGCGGACCGCATGCTTCAGCTCACCGGCGTCGTCGAGGCCCGCGAGATGCGTGACCAGTACCTGGACCGCATGGATATTGAGCGTGAGCGCGGCATCACGATCAAGAGCCAGGCCGTGCGTATGCCGTGGGCGTACGAGGGGACGCCCTACGCGCTCAACATGATCGACACGCCCGGACACGTGGACTTCACCTACGAGGTCTCCCGTTCGCTGGCCGCCTGTGAGGGCGCGGTCCTGCTCATCGACGCCGCGCAGGGCATCGAGGCGCAAACCCTGGCCAACCTGTACCTGGCCTTGGAGAACGACCTCGCGATCATCCCGGTCCTGAACAAGATCGACCTGCCCGGCGCCCAGCCCGAGAAGTACGCGCACGAGGTCGCCCAGCTGATCGGCTGCGAGGAGGACGAGGTCCTGAAGGTCTCCGGTAAGACCGGCGAGGGCGTCGAGGCCCTCCTCGACCGCATCGTCGAGGTCATCCCCGCCCCCGAGGGCGAGGCAGATGCTCCGACGCGCGCCATGATTTTCGACTCCGTCTACGACACCTACCGCGGCGTGGTCACCTACGTACGTGTCGTCGACGGCGTGCTGTCGACCCGTCAGCGCGTGCGCATGATGTCGACGGGTGCCACCCACGAGCTCCTGGAGCTGGGTGTCATCTCGCCCGAGCCCAAGCCTGAAGAGGGTATCGGCGCGGGCGAGGTGGGCTACCTGATCACGGGCGTGAAGGACGTGCGCCAGTCGCGCGTCGGCGACACCGTGACCAGCCAGGTGCGCGGCGCGACCGAGGCCCTCGCAGGCTACCGTGACCCCAACCCGATGGTCTTCTCCGGCATCTACCCGGTGGACGGCTCGGACTTCCCGGACCTGCGTGACGCCCTTGAGCGCCTCCAGCTCAATGACGCGGCCCTGACCTTCGAGCCCGAGTCCTCCGCGGCCCTCGGTTTCGGCTTCCGCTGCGGCTTCCTGGGCCTGCTCCACCTGGAGATTATTCGCGAGCGTCTGGAGCGGGAGTTCAACCTCGACCTCATCGCGACCGCCCCGAACGTCGTCTACCGCGTCGTGACGGAGGACGGGACCGAGGTGCGCGTGGATAACCCGAGCGAGTTCCCCGAAGGCAAGATCGCCGAGGTGCGCGAACCCGTCGTCAACGCGACGATTCTGACGCCCACGGAGTTCACGGGCACGATCATGGAGCTGTGCCAGGACCGCCGCGGCACGATGCGCGGGATGGATTACCTGAGCGAGGAGCGCGTCGAGCTGCACTACCAGCTGCCCCTGGCGGAGATCGTCTTCGACTTCTTCGACCAGCTCAAGTCCCGCACGCGCGGCTACGCCTCCCTGGACTACCAGGAGAGCGGCGAGCAGAGCGCGGACCTCGTCAAGGTCGACATCCTGCTCAACGGCGACCGCGTTGACGCGTTCAGCGCGATCGTTCACCGCGACGGCGCCTACAGCTACGGCCAGCGCATGACCAAGCGCCTCAAGGAACTCATTCCTCGCCAGCAGTTCGAGATCCCGGTGCAGGCCGCGGTCGGCGCGCGCGTCATCGCCCGTGAGACCATCAAGGCGCTGCGCAAGGATATGCTGGCCAAGTGTTACGGCGGCGACATCAGTCGTAAGCGCAAGCTGCTCGAGAAGCAGAAGGAAGGCAAGAAGCGCATGAAGTCCATCGGCCGCGTGGACGTGCCGCAGGAGGCCTTCATCGCCGCCCTGACCTCCGACGTTCCCACGGGCAAGAAGTGAGCGCGTGCATGGACGAGGCCGTGGCAGCCTCCGCGTCGGAGGCGGGCCAGGCGTGTGGTGGGCGTCGCCCGGGGGAGGCCCCGGAGGGCACCGTGTTTATGAGTCGGACCAAGTCGTTCACGCGGCGCACACGCGAGCTGCCGGCGAACCTGGCGCGCACGTGGGAGGCCCACGCGCACCGCTATGTTGTTGAGCCGCGTCGCGGCGTGGGCTACACGACGGTGGCCGAGGACTTCACGCTGGACCTGGAGGCGCTGTTTGGGCGCAGCGCGCCCGTGACGCTTGAAATTGGTTCGGGCACGGGCGAGCAGATCGTGGCTGCTGCCGCGGCGAACCCGCAGCGCGATTTCCTGGCGCTGGAGGTGTGGGTGCCCGGCATTGCGAAGCTGATGTCGAAGGCGGTCGAGGCCGACGTGGACAATATCCGCGTCATCGAGGCCGACGCCGCGCAGGCTCTGCCCATTATGCTCGGGGACGCATCCCTGGACGAGGTCTGGACGTTCTTCCCGGATCCGTGGCGCAAGGCGCGTCACCGCAAGCGTCGCCTGGTCTCGGATGATTTCGCTCTCGAGGTTGCACGCCTGCTGCGCGATGGGGGAGTGTGGCGCCTGGCCACGGACTGGGACGACTACGCCTGGCAGATGCGCGACGTCGTCGAGGCCTGCGAGCTCTTTGAGAACCCGCACGCAGGAGAGCGTCCGGACCCGGAGGACCCGCAGCCGCAGCGCGGAGGATTCGCCCCGCGCTTTGAGGGACGCATCGTCACGCACTTTGAGACCCGAGGCATTGATGCGGGCCGCCACGCCCACGACATTGTTGGCGTGCGCCGCGCGCGTGGCTGACGGATCCGCATGAGCCCCGCACAGCCAGACGGAGCGCGATGGCCAGCCGACGGCGCGCTATCCCCCGGCCTCGTCGAAGCCGAGTGCGCCCGCCCGCTCTCGCTGTACGTGCATGTGCCTTTTGCCGTGTGCGCTGCGGCTACTGCGATTTCAACACCTATACCGTGGGCTTTGGGCCGGGCGCGCAGATTGGCGACTACGCGCCGTCTGTCCTCGCTGAGGCCTCACTGGCCGCGCGGGTCATGGCCGAGGCTGGGCTGCCTGAGCGGGCGGCGCGCACCGTGTTTTTCGGCGGTGGGACGCCGACGATGCTGGACGCGGCCGAGCTGATCGCGATCCTGGAGGGGCTGCGCGCCCGCGTCGGGATCGACGAGGGTGCCGAGGTGACCCTGGAGGCGAACCCGGATACCGTCACACGCGAGGATCTGCGCGCCTTGGCCGACGCTGGCTTCACGCGGGTCTCTTTCGGTATGCAGTCCGCGGTGGCGCGCATCTTGGCGACCCTGGACCGCACGCACACCCCCGAGCGCGTGCCCCAGGTGGTTGAGTGGGCCAAGGATGCGGGCCTCGCCACGTCCGTCGACCTGATTTATGGGACCCCGGGGGGAGTCGCTGGCGGACTGGGAGGCCTCGCTGCGCGCCGCCCTGTCCTACGACTCCGAGCACATGAGCGCCTACGCCCTTGTCGTCGAGGAGGGGACGAAGATGGGGGCCCAGGTGTCTCGCGGCGAGCTGCCGACCCCCGACCCGGACGATGAGGCTGCTAAGTACGAGCTTGCCGACGCCCTGCTGGGCGAGGCGGGCTACGCCTGGTACGAGATCTCCAACTTTGCGCGCGCCACCGCATCTGACCGGGCCTCGGGGCTTCCCTCAACGACCTTCGAGCATGCTTCGCGCCACAATCTGGCGTACTGGCGGGACTGGGACTGGTGGGGCTTCGGACCGGGTGCTCACTCTCACGTTGGTAAGGCGCGCTGGTGGAACGTCAAGAACCCGGGGGCCTATGCGGGTCGCGTGCGCGCGGGTGGTTCTCCCGCGGCAGCGGGCGAGATTCTGGGCGCGCAGGAGCGCGAGCTTGAGCGCGTCATGCTGGGGCTTCGCACGTCGGAGGGCGTGGAGCTTGACGGTCTGCCGGGCGTCGCACCTCGGGACGAGGCCGTGGGTGGCACGTTCGGTCGTACGTCGGCGGGTGGGCGCGTCGCCGCGCTTATTGCCGATGGTCTCATTGATGGAGTTGCGGCGGTGTCTGGGCGCGCAGTGTTGACCCTGCGTGGGCGCCTACTGGCGGATTATGTGACGCGGGAATTGATGGGTTACTGAGGCCTGAGAGCGCGTCGAGCGACGCAATATCGGTAGATTGGTCAATATTAATAATTGTTCAGACAAATCTCAAAATAACTTGTAGGTAGGCCAATACAAGTTCAAGTGTGTCTACCAATACTGGCCATTTGTCACTTTGTGCTTGTATAGGGTGTGACAAGCTTCGATTACGTCGCAATAATGTTGACATCGTGGTTGAAGTATGTTTGCCTAGAGTTGTCATGTGAAGCCGAGCTACCTTCAGGTCGTCTCCTCGGTGAGGCTTGTGGGGAGCGGAATACAAGGAAAAGTGTGGGACTGTGACTCTGCGATACGCTGTCATTGCTGACATCGTGGGCTCTCGTACGTTGACCAATCGTGCAGAGGCTCAGAGAATCTTTGAGGCTGCTCTGGAGCGGGCCTCCGAGGGGCTAGCCCTGCTGGAGGTTCCTTACCCGACGGTGGGCGATGAGTTCCAGGCCGTGGCTTACTCCCTCGAGGATGCGTTGCTGCTGACGCTGCGCGCCCAGCTACTGTTGCCCCCTCAGCTCCAGCTTCGCTTCGGGATCGGCGCTGGACGCATCGAAGAGTTCTCCTCCGGTGTTCATCGTCAGGCCCCCGCCCGCCAGCGCGTGGGCGAGGGAGGCTCTCTTCAAGATGGATCGGCGTGGTGGGCGGCGCGCGCTGCGATCAACCGAGCGCACGACCTCCAGGACTCCTCCAACCCCTTCATCCGCACCTGGTTCGTGGCTCACGCCTCCATCGAAGGTTATGTGTCCGCGACCTGCCAGACCGCGGTCAACGCCCTGCTGAGTCTGCGTGACCACGCGATCCTCAAGCTCTCCGCGCGCCACCGCCGCATCACCGCCTCGCTGCTGCTCGGCAAGACGCAGGTGGAAATCGCGCGCGTTGAAAAGCTGTCGCAGCAGGCCATTTCGGACTTCGCCCGCGGGACGGGGGCGGGGCTCATCCAATCCTCACTCCTCATCGCGGAGGCTGCCCGTGCATGAAGCTTTGCTCCTAGGGATCTCCGCGTCAGAGCTGACGGTCCTGCTCACTTCCGATCCTCGGCGATGGTCGCGGCGTCTCGTTCTCTTCGTGACGCTCATGGCGATTGTCGTGTGCTACGCGTGGTTCATTGTCCGTGTCGATACACTCGCGCTCGTCACGGGTACCGTGCTTGCCCTCGTCTGGTTCGCGTGGGATCTGGCTGACGGCTCGGCGCGGTCGGTGTTGGCGCGCTGGGCGCTCGCAGCGATGGGGTTCGTCGCTCTGATGAGCGTGGACGCAGTCAGTCATCCGACGCTGGCGCTCCTGCCTGGGCGCCCGTTTGACCTCATTATCGCCGTCGTCTTCCTCATGACCGGGCCAGCCAATCACCTGATCACGGCAATCTTGCTGTGTGCCCGCGGGCGATCGCGCGACCCTGTCCCCGGGTGGATCAACGCGCCCGTGCTTCCCGCAATGCCCGAGTCCGTTGAGACGCCGGATACGAGCGACACACAGGTTGACGGGGCCGCAGCGGACCAGGGCGACGAGGAAGCCCCTCTCACGCCCAACTCCCTGCCGATCCTGACGAACGAGGACGTTGAGGATGAGGAGCCGGGAACAGCACTGCGCGGCGGTCGCTGGATCGGCCCGCTCGAACGTCTCCTCATCATCATTCTCGCCGGGGCGGGTGCCGAGGTAGCGATCGGGGCCGTCGTGGCCGCCAAGGGCGTCATCCGTTTCCCCGAAATTTCCCAGGACTCCTCGGGCGAAAAGGCCGAAGAATTCCTGATTGGCTCCGTGTCCTCCTGGATCCTGGCTGCGTTGGTGGCGATGTTCGTCCGCGTGGTGCTCGTCTAGCCCACGCGACGCCGCTAGAGTATTCCGGGTGAATACAGCAGATCCTTACGGGACGAACATCTTCGCCCACGACCCGCATCGTGACGGGCCGGGCGCTCGGCGCCCTCGCTCTGTGGCGGTCCACGTCGAGATCGGCATGGTCCTCGAAGACGTGTCGTCGGGCTGGGTCGGTGCGGTGACGCGGGTGGAGAAGTCCGGCGGTATTCACCTTGTTGAACTTGAAGATCGTCGAGGAGTGCGTCGTTCCTTCCCCCTCGGCCCCGGCTTCTGGCTCGAGGGGCGCCCCATCGAGGCGCTGCCTCCGCGCCCGGCTCCCGCCCAGGCCTCGGCGAGTGTGCAGACCAGCGCATCGGGGCGCAGGATCACCAACTCCGGTTCCTTCGCGCCCACCTCCTCTGGTCCGAAGGTCGCCAAGCGCTCGCGCATCTGGGTCGAGGGTCGCCACGACGCGGAACTCGTCCAACACGTGTGGGGTGAGGACCTGGCCGAGGCTGGGATCGCCGTGCAGCTCCTTGAGGGTGTCGACAACCTTGAGGCGATCCTGGAGGTTTTCGGCCCGACCGACACAGCGCGCGCGGGCGTACTCGTTGACCATATGGTGCCCGGCTCTAAAGAGTCGCGCATCGCCGAGGCCGTCTCCGCTCGGTGGCCGGGCGCGGTTCTCGTGCTCGGACATCCCTTTGTTGACATCTGGCAGGCTGTCAAGCCCGAGCGCGTGGGCCTGAACGCCTGGCCCGACGTCCCGCGCGGCATCGACATCAAGCACGGCACGCTGGACGCCCTCGGCTGGCCGCACGCCGATCAGCGCGACATCGCGATGGGGTGGAAGCGGATCCTGTCCACCGTGCGCACGTATCGTGACCTGGAGCCCGCGCTGCTGGGCCGAGTCGAGGAGCTCATCGACTTCGTCACAGTGCCCTGGGCTCAGTAAGAAAGTGGCGGTGCCGTGAGGTTCGCAATGAGCGCACCTATCAAGCGTCGCCCGGGTCGCCCCCGCTCGCGGGCGGGGAGTAGCATTTGCACTCAGAGAGAGGGAGTGCCAGGACGGAGGGAGTGACATGGCACGCAACAGTGCGCAAAACCGCAGGCTTGACGTCCTGCGCGCCATCGTCACCCAGTACGTGGCCACACGCGAACCCGTCGGCTCCAAGGCCATTGCCGCCGGGGGCCTGGGTGTCTCCTCGGCCACGATCCGCAACGACATGGCGGTCCTGGAAGAAGCCGGGCTGATCTATCAGCCCCACACGTCCGCCGGGCGCGTGCCCACCGACCGCGGATACCGCGTCTTCGTCGACCGGCTCGCCCAGATCAAGCCCATGACAACTCCTGAGCGCCAGGCTCTCGAAACGTTCCTCTCCGACTCGGTCGACATTGACGACGTCGTGGAACGCTCCGTGCGCCTCCTCGCGCAAGTCACCCACCAAGTGGCCCTCGTGCAATACCCGGGTTCGCGCGTGCGCACCCTCAAACACCTCGAGGTCCTCGGCCTTACCCCCGGGCGCGTTCTCGTCGTTGTCATCACCGCCGACGGCGAGGTGGGGGAGCGGACCCTCAGCCTCGACACGCCCCTCGACGACGGCCAACTGCTCGCCGTGCGCGACCACCTGCGCGCCCACTGCGACGCCGCGACCTCCCAAACCGCGCGTTCGTGCGTCGAGGCGGCCACGGCCTCGTCCCGACCTGAGCTGAGTGCGGCGGTCAGCGCCGTCGGTGAGGCCCTCACCGACGTACTCACCGGCGCCGGCGAGGCAAAGATTGTCGTGGCTGGCGCGGCCAACCTGGCTCGCGGAGCGCTCGACTTCCGCGACATCGCGCCCGTCCTGGATGCCCTTGAGGAACAGGTTGTCCTGATGCGTCTCTTCTCCGAGGCCGACCCCAGCGAGGAGCTGCACGTGAGCATCGGAGCGGAAAACCCTCACGATGCCCTGGCCGAAGCGGCCGTCGTCACGGGGACCTACCGCGCCGGGGCGGACGACTCTGGCGGATCCGCCCACCTGGGAATCGTTGGCCCCATGCGAATGGACTACGCGCGCACCATGAGCTCCGTGCGCGCCGTTGCCGCCTACCTCTCCAGGTACCTGGCCCAGGAAACCAACAACTGACCATGCGCCCCACCATCGACCAGACCATCACCGAGCGCCCACACGGGAAGGAACAGCAAGCGTGAGAGACTACTACGAGGTCCTCGGCGTCTCCCGAGACGCCAACCAGGATGAGATCAAGAAGGCGTACCGCAAGCTCGCGCGTAAGCTCCACCCCGACTATGCGGGCGCCGACTCCGAAGAAGCCTTCAAGGAACTGTCTGTCGCCTACGAGACGCTCTCCGACCCCGAGAAGCGCCAGATGTACGACATCGGCGGACCCGACGCCCTGCGCGGCGGCGCGGGCGCGGGTGCCCCCTTTACGGGCTTCTCCGACATCTTCGAAGCCATGTTCACCAGCGGCTTTGGCGCGTCCTCGCGCGGCCCCGCTTCGCGCGTTCGCCGCGGCAAGGACCAGCAGGTCACCGTCGACATCACCCTCGAGGACGCCGCATTCGGCGCCGCGAAGGAGGTCTCCTTCCGCACCTACGTCTCCTGCGACACCTGCCACGGCTCCATGTGCCAGCCGGGCACCTCTCCCGAGCAGTGCGGCACCTGCCACGGATCGGGCTTCGTCACGCAGATCCAGAACTCCCTCTTCGGCCGCATGCAGACCCAGGCTCCCTGCCCGAACTGCCAGGGCTTCGGCGACACGATCCCCCAGCCCTGCACGGAGTGCAACGGCGCGGGACGCGTCGCCACGCGCCGCACGCTCAACATCAACATCCCGGCCGGTGCCAGCGAGGGCACACAGATCCGCGTCAGCGGCGAGGCCGAGGTCGGCATGGGCGGCGGCCCTAGCGGTGACCTGTACCTGTCAATCCGCGAGAAGAAGCACCCGGTCTTCGACCGGCGCGGCGACGACCTGCACACCTGGATCACGATCCCGATGACCACCGCGGCGCTCGGCACCGAGTTCGAGCTGGAGACCCTGGATGGCAAGAAGACCGTCACGATTAACGCCGGCACCCAGCCCAACGACGACATCGTCCTGGAGGGCCTGGGCGTGGGGCACCTGCAGCGCTCGGGACGCGGCTCCATGCACGTGCACGTCGACGTGGAGATCCCCAAGAAACTGGACGAGACGTCGCGCGAGTTGCTCGAGCAGCTGGCAAAGGCGCGCGGCGAGGTCCGCGTGGAGCCCCACCGTCAGCAGCCGACGTTCTTCGATAAGCTGCGCGACACCTTCATGGGCTGACACGCAATGACCCGGCCCGTTTCTCGGTGAAGACCTGCGCCCCGATCCCGCCTCGGTGGGAGTGGGGGACCGCGTGACCCTGGCTGGTGCGGAGGGACGTCACGCCGCCTCCGTGCGCCGCATCGGCGCGGGCGAGTGGGTGGACGTCGTCGACGGGGCGGGCCTGCGCCTGACCTGCGAGGTTGCCGGTGCCGACAAGTCATCGCTGTCCCTCGTCGTGCGTGAGGTACTCCAGGAGGAGCGCCCCGTGCCCGAGATCGTCCTCGTCCAGGCCTTGGCCAAAGGGCGGGCGCGACGAGGCCGCCGTCGAGATCTGCACGGAGATCGGCATCGATCGGGTGATCCCGTGGGCCTCCCAGCGCGCGATCGTGCAGTGGAAGGGACCCAAGGCCGACAAGGGCCGTGCCAAGTGGGAGGGTGTCGCACGCGCCGCCGCCAAGCAGTCCCGCCGCGCTTTCGTCCCCACCGTTGAGGGCGTGATGGACAGCCGCGAGCTGACCTCATGGGTCGCGTCCCTGACGGACGAGGCCGGGGTTGCCTTCGTCTGTCACGAGGAGGCCAGCGAATCGCTGGGGGCGGCGTTGGCGAGCCTCCAGGAAGCAGGCGCGGACGCCTCCCTGCCCCCGCGCGTCGCACTGATCGTCGGGCCCGAGGGCGGTATCGGCCCGGAGGAGACGGGCGCACTGGTGGACGCCGGCGCCAGAATGATCGGCCTGGGTGCCAACGTGCTGCGTTCCTCGACGGCCGGCGCGGTCGCTCTGACGCTGATCCGCGCCGCCGCGGGAGCCTACTAAGCAGTGACGGTGCCCGCGATCCGCGCGCTCAGTGTGTGGGTCGCGCCCGGTTCCAGCGCCACCACGTCCGTGCCCGAATTGAAGGCGTCGGGCGGGCACGTCATTGGCTCGACGGCCACGCCCACACGGTCAATGTCGTCGGCCGAGTAGACCTGAAGCCACCTCACGTCCGAGGATAGGGACACTCCCACGCCGCTAGCGGGGGAGCGCAGCGTCACGGTCCACGTACCGACGGGGAGCTCCGTGAAACAGTGATCGATACTGGTCGAGCCGATCAGGCGGGGAGAACGAAAATCCAGCCCGAGGTCGCCCGCGGGGTGGGCGGTGGCCGGGATCATGTGCTCGTCGGCTTCATGCGCGAGGCCAGCGGGACTCGTCAGTTCCATCTCATCGGCGCGCGCTCCGCCCGCCGTGAGGTAGGGGTGGAAACCCATCCCGAAGGGGGCGGTACCTGAGCCGATGTTCGTGGCCGACAACTCCACGTCCAGCCCGGTGCCGGCGTCCAGGCTGTAGCGTGCGGTGGCCACAAGCGTCCACGGATAGGAATAGCGCGCTGGGATAAGAGTGCGCAGAAGGACCCAGGAGGCGTCGGCCTCGACAATGTCCCACTCCTGGAAGGCCACGAAACCGTGCAGGGCCGTGCCAAACGCGGGTTCGTCGACCGGCAGGTGATAGGACGTACCACCCCACGAATAGGTGCCGCCGGCGACTCGATTCGGCCAGGGGATAAGGACCTTCCCGAGGTATCCCGGGGGTAACTCGTCCACGCGGTGCGGGACGACCAGGTCGTGTCCTCGATGCCTGAGGCCAGCCAGACCCGCGCCGACCGTGACGATGCGTGCCTCGTAGTCCCCGGCCGAGACAGTCACCTCGCGCCCCGATGCACCAAGCGTGACCATGAATGCTCCTTCGCGTTCACTGAACATGAAACACGCTCATTTTAAACGAAGTCGAGTAGTTTGCGTCACGGCTTGAGCGTATCCTTATAGAGAATGACTCTCGATAGAAAGGAAGTCTAGGCAGATGGCCCACGAGATCACCGATGAGCTGATTGATCGCCTCCACGAATACTCCGACACCGCCCGCACGGTTGCGCGCAACGCGGTTGCCCACGCCGGCGTCGAGCCGGTCGCCTTCGACCGCGCGAAGGTCGTCGCCACTCCCACCGTCGTCTCCCACAAGATCGACGACTGGAAGGTCACTTCCCAGAAGAAGTCCGGCCGCTGCTGGCTCTTCTCCTCCCTGAACCTGCTGCGCTCGACAACGCGCACGCACCTGGGCGTCAAGGACTTCGAGTTCTCCCAGAACTACGTGCTCTTCTGGGACAAATTCGAGCGCGCCAACTTCTTCCTCTCCGACGTCATCGCAACGGCCGCCACCGAAGAGCTGGATGGACGACTCCTCCAGTTCCTCCTCGGCGACCTCCTGTCCGATGGCGGCCAGTGGGACATGGCCGTCTCCCTCTACCTCAAGCACGGCCTGGTCCCCAAGACCGCGATGCCCGAAACCGAGTCCTCCGGCCACACCGCCCCCATGAACGCTCGCCTGAAGGTCGTCCTGCGCCGCACGGCCCTGGAGCTGCGCGCGCTGGTCGCCGACGGAGCCTCCGAGGAACAGATCAACGAGGTCAAGGAAGCGGCCCTGGCTGACGTGTGGCGCATCCTCGTCATCTGCCTGGGCGAGCCCCCGGCCTCCTTCGAGTGGGAGTGGCGCGACGATAAGGGAGAGTTCCACCGCGACGGCGTCCTCACCCCGCGCGAGTTCTACGACCGCTACGTGGACGTGGACCTCACGCAGTACGTGTGCCTCGTGGACGACCCGCGCGCAGAGCACCCCAAGGGCCACACGCTGACCGTGGATCACATGGGCAACGTCGTGGGCGGGCGCCCGATCCTCTACGTCAACGCCCCCGTCGAGCAGATCCGCTCCATCACCACCTCGATCCTGGCCTCGGGCCGCGCCGTCTGGTTCGGCGCTGACTGCAGCCAGCAGTCCGACCGCGCCTCCGGCCTGTTCGTCGATGGCCTCTATGACTTCGACTCCCTGTTCGGCGTGGACTTCTCCACCTCGAAGGAGCAGCGCGTCAACACCTGCGAGTCCGCAATGAACCACGCGATGCTCTTCACGGGCGTGGACATCGACGAGGCCGGTGCGGGCCGCCGCTTCCGCGTGGAGAACTCCTGGGGCGAGGACCGCGGCGACAAGGGCTTCTTCACGATGGACGCTGCATGGTTCGACGCCAACGTGTTTGAGGTGGCCGTCCACGTGGACGACCTGCCCGCCGAGCTACGCGCCGCCGTCACCGAGGAGCCCCTCCACCTGCCCGCGTGGGATCCGATGGGGGCGCTCGCCTGAGTGTTCATGGCCTGGGACGAGGCCGGGGCGTGGATGCGTGATCGCGTGACCTACCCCGGCCTCGTCCGTTGATTTCCCAGGAGAAAGGCCCGATCAGGGGAGTGCCCGCGACGTGGACGCGCGCTGTCACATTTGGCCATCCCGTGAACGTTGCGCGCGCAGACGGCCCGCACCTGCCAAGATAGGCCCTATGACGAACCACACGAAGCCGACGTTGTTGATCTCCAACGTCCTTCCGGCGCGCCCGGGGGACGAGGCATACAACAACATCTGCATGCGCCTGTGGGATCGTCTTCTCCAGGCCGCGCTGCCCACCTGGAACGTTATCCGCGAATACGCGCAGGAAGACGGGGCCGAGGGGGCCGCGCTGCGCGCCCAGGGGGCCGACGCCATCGTCATCATGGGCGGCGAGGACGTTCACCCCGCCCACTACGGAGCCTCCCAGGGCTACGAGGCCGAGGGGCGCCACTGGTACCGCGCCGACCGCGGACAGATTGCCCTCGTCGACTATGCCGTGCACACGGGCACCCCGCTCCTGGGAATTTGCCGTGGCATGCAGATCATCAACACGGCGCTCGGCGGCACGCTCGAGCAGCACATCGAGGGCGCCCATGGCACCCACACGAACAACCGGATCCTGTCCGACCACCGCTTCATCCGCCACAGTGTGCGCGTCGGCGAGGGAACGAACCTCGAGCGTGCCCTGGCCCCCGTCCTTACCGACTCTGAGCTGGTTATCTCGTCGGCGCACCACCAGCGCGTTGCGCGCCTCGCGCAGGGCCTCCAGGTCAGCGCGCAGGCCCCCGACGGCACGATCGAGGCCATCGAATCGATGGACGCCCCCGTCATCGGCGTGCAGTGGCATCCCGAGGACCCCGCCGCTGACATCTCCCAGCTGCACGCGCTCCTCGGCCACCTGGACGCGCGCCGCGCTCCCCGCCTCGAAAGGGCGTCGACTACCCTGGTCGCATGACCATCTCCCCGGGAACGAACTTCGACGACCCCCGATTCCGCCACGATGGGCGCACGCCCGCCCAGCGCCTGGAAGCCGGCGACTACTACGTCGCGGACGATGAACTTTCGGCACTCACGAAGCGCGCTGTTCGCCTCCTGAGCCTCTACGAGCAGGCCCATCCCACCGACCCGGACATCGCCGCCTACCTGCTTGCCCAGGTTCTCGGGCAGGTGGGGGACGGCGTCGACATCCGGCCTCCGCTGCGTGTCGACTATGGGTACAACATCTCCATCGGCGACGGCTCCTGGGTCAACTACGGACTGACCGTGCTCGACGTCGCCCCGGTCGTCATCGGGGCGGATGTGCTCATCGGCCCCAACTGCTCGCTCTACACGGCGATCCACCCGAGCGAGCCCGGGCCTCGTCGGGCGAAATGGGAGTCCTCAGCCCCGATCACCATCGAGGATAACGTGTGGCTGGGCGGCTCCGTCGTCGTCTGCCCGGGCGTCACCATCGGTGAAAACTCGATCATCGGAGCAGGTGCCGTCGTCACGCGTGATATCCCCGCCAACTCCATCGCTGTCGGCAACCCCGCCCGCGTCATCAAAGACCTGGACCCGACCACGCCGCGCGCGATTGAAGCGGCGGGTGTCGGAGTCAACGCACACACGGGAGATCACGCATGAGTATCCTGCCGATCTGTATTACCGGCGAGCCTGTCCTGCACCGGGCTGCAGCTCCCGTCGAGTCCTTTGATTCGGAGCTGCACGACCTCGTCGCCGACATGATCGAAACTATGCACGCCGCACCCGGCGTCGGCCTCGCCGCACCTCAGGTGGGCGTCGGCTCCCAGGTGTTCGTGTGGAGGTACGGCGGTGCCGGCTCCTTCGACTCCCACTACCGCGACGTCCTCCAGCTCGATGAGGGACCCGCGCGCGGCTTCAACACGGCCCTGAGCGGCGTCGTCGTCAACCCCACGCTCGGCCTCGTGTGGGACACCGAGGGGGCGGGAGCCATCCTGCCCGCGCAACCCGATATGGTGCGCGAGTCCGAGGGCTGCCTGTCCGTCCCCGGCTACGGCTACCCCCTGCGCCGCGCGCTCGGTGCGGTCCTGCGCGGCTACGACGTGAACGGCAACGCCATCGAGGTTACTGCCCGAGGCTGGCTCGCGCGCATCTTCCAGCACGAATACGACCACCTGCAGGGCACCCTCTACGTTGACCGCCTTGCCGAGCCCTACGCAGCGCAGGCCCAGCAGGCCATCGCCGAGCGCGGGTGGGGAAGGCGCGGACACACGTGGACCCCGGGGGAGCGAGCCTAGGCCGCGTCCTCCCGGGGTCCCGGTACGTTCGCGTCAGTGGACCAGGAAGCCCAGCGAACGGAAGTAGTTGCGGACCTCCTCGGTGGCCTCGGGCGTGGGTGCCTTCGTGTCCTCCAGGTGGTACTCCAGGCCCAGCGAGTGCCATTTGTCCTTGCCCAGCTGGTGGAAGGGGAGGACCTCAACACGATCGATGACGTCCTTCCACCGCGAGACGATCTCGCCGACCTGGCGGACGTTCTCCGGGTCGTCGGTCAAGCCCGGAACCAGCACGAAGCGGATCCATATACGGGTGGCGCCACCGCGAGCCGCGATGCGGTCGCCGAACTCGATCGTCGGCGCCAGGGAACGGCCAGTCGTCTTCTTGTAGGTCTCCTCGTTACCGCTCTTCACATCCAGGAGCACCAGGTCGATGGCGTCGAGCATCTCGTCGTCGCAGTTTGCGCCCAGGAAACCGGAGGTGTCGATGCAGGTGTGCACGCCCATCTCCTTGGCACCCATGAGGATGCGCTTGGCGAACTGGGGCTGCATGAGGACCTCGCCGCCGGACAGTGTGATACCGCCCTTCGTCGTGCGGAAAATGCGGCGGTAGCGGGCAATGCGCGAGAGCAGCTCCGTGTCGGACACGGGAGCGCCGTCCTTCATAAGGAAGGTGTCGGGGTTGTGACAGTACAGGCAGCGCAGCGGGCAGCCGTTGAGGAAGACCGTCATGCGCGTGCCGGGGCCGTCAACGGCTGTGACGAGCTCCCAGGAGTGAATGGAACCCAGCGTGCCCTCACGCATGCGGCGCAGGCGCTCGGAGCGCTCCAGGTCCGTGATCTCCTCGAGACCTTCGACGCCAGCGCCGACGGTACGGGATTGGGGAGCTTGGAAATCCTGCTCACGGAACGTGGGGAGGGCGATGGGCTGCGACATGATTCCTTCTTCGCGGTTGAGTGGGCGCGGTGGTCGTGATGGGAACGAGGCCGTGGATCGTCAGCGGTGCGCGCTGATAAGGGCAGACATAGTAGTGGGGCGCCGGGCGTGCGCCCAACGCCCCACTACCGTCGGCCGATCAGGCCGAGTGGTGGAAGGTGCGGGACAGGACGTCCAGCTGCTGCTCACGGGTGAGCTTGACGAAGTTGACGGCGTAGCCGGAAACGCGAACGGTCAGGTTCGGGTACTTCTCGGGGTGCTCCATGGCGTCCTTCAGCGTGGACTCCTCGAGCACGTTGATGTTCGCGTGGTACAGGCCATCCTTGTCGCCGCGCTCCTCGCGGGCGGCCTTCATGTCAGCGAGACGCTCTTCGTAGGTCTTGGTTGCCATAACATTTCTCCTTAATCGTGAGACGCCGGCGGTGCCGGCTTGGGCGGGCCGGTTTGCGGCCGCACCCACGGGGGTGGGTGGCGGGGATCAACAAGGGATACGAGTCGATCCCCGCCAATGGTGGATCAGTAGCCCTTGGTACCGTCGTAGGCGCAGGAATCGTCCGGAACGAAGCCGGCGTCGAGGATGCCGACCAGGTTCTGGATCTGCTCTTCCTTGGAACGGCCGAGGCCCTGCGGGGTGATCGTGTTCGTCAGCGAGATGCCGTCGAGCGCGTCGTTGTAGTCCAGCTTGCCGACCGACAGCATGGAGGCGACCATGCCGTGCGTGTCGATGCCGTTCTCCGGGTTCGCGCCGGGGGCGAAGGGGGTGCCCTTCTGGTGGCCCGACGGGAAGGAGCCGGTGGCCTTGCCGTAGACGACGTTCGAGGTGATCGTCAGGACCGACTGGGTCGGGACCGCGTCGCGGTACATGGGGATCGCGCGGATCTTGTCCATGACGGTGTGGACGACGGTCGCGGCGATGTCGTCGGCGCGGTCATCGTCGTTGCCGTAGGTCGGGAACTCGCCCTCGGTGCGGTAGTCGACGACCAGGCCGGTCTCGTCGCGGATCGGGTAGACCTTCGCGTACTTGATGGCGGCCAGCGAGTCGGCAACGATGGACAGACCGGCGATGCCGCAGCCCATGGTGCGGATGATCTCGGCGTCGTGCAGAGCCATCTCAATGGCCTCGTAAGCGTAGCGATCGTGGCAGTAGTGGATGATGTTGAGGGCCTCAACGTAGGTGCCAACCACCCAGTCGAGCATCTCCTCGTAGCGCTTCCACACGTCGTCGAAGTCGAGGGGGCCGTCGCCCTGGACGGGTTCGTAGCCTTCCATGACCTGCTTGCCGCTCATTTCGTCGCGGCCGCCGTTGATGGCGTAGAGCAGGGCCTTGGCGGCGTTCACGCGGGCGCCGAAGAACTGCATCTGCTTGCCGACGCGCATGGGGGACACGCAGCACGCGATGGCAGCGTCGTCGCCCCAGTGGGCGCGGATCTGCGGATCGGACTCGTACTGAATCGACGAGGTGTCGATCGAGATGCGGGCGCAGAACTCCTTGTAGCCGCGGGGCAGGTTCTCGTCCCAGAAGATGGTGATGTTCGGCTCGGGGGCCGGGCCGAGGTTCACCAGAGTCTGGAGCAGACGGAACGAGGTCTTGGTGACCAGCGTGCGGCCGTCGTCGCCGAAGCCGGCGTCCGACCAGGTGGCCCAGTAGGGGTCGCCCGAGAAGATCTGGTCGTAGGCGATGGTGCGCAGGAAGCGGGTGATGCGCAGCTTGATGACCAGGGCGTCGATGATCTCCTGCGCGCCGGACTCGTCCAGCGTGCCGTTGGCCAGATCGCGCTCGAAGTAGACATCGAAGAAGCCGGAGAGGCGGCCGATCGACATGGCGGCGCCGTCCTGAGACTTCACGGAGGCCAGGTAGCCGAAGTAGGTCCACTGCACGGCCTCGTGCGCGTTGGTGGCCGGGCCGGAGATGTCGTAGCCGTAGGAGGCGGCCAGGTTCTTCAGCTTCTTCAGGGCCTTGATCTGCTCGGAGTGCTCCTCGCGGTAGCGCGCCCAGTGCTCGGAGAAGGGCTGGTCGGCGTAGCGATCCTTGTCCTTCTGCTTCTCGGCGATGAGGTGATCAACACCGTAGAGGGCCACGCGGCGGTAGTCACCGATGATGCGGCCACGGCCGTAGGCATCCGGCAGGCCGGTGATGATGTGGGAGGAACGAGCAGCGCGAATACGCGGGGTGTAGATATCGAAGACCGCGTCGTTGTGGGTCTTGCGGTACTGGGTGAAGATCTTCTTCACCTCGGGGTTGTATTCCTTGCCAGCCTCGTGGATGGCCGTCTCGACCATGCGCCAGCCGCCGTTGGGCATCATTGCACGCTTGAGCGGGGCATCGGTCTGCAGGCCGACGATCACGTTGTCGTCCTCGCAGATGTAACCGGGCTTGAAGGCGTCGATGTCGGCCGGGGTGTCAGTGTCAACGTCGAGGATGCGCACCTTGCGCTCTTCGGAGAGGTACTTTTCCTCGAGGGTGTTCCAGACCCGCATGGTCTTTTCAGTGGGGCCAGCCAGGAACGAGGCGTCGCCCTCATACGGGGTGTAGTTCAGCTGGATGAAGTCGCGGACGTCGATCTCATCGCACCAGTTACCCTTGACAAAACCTTCCCAGGCTTTCTGGTCTGCTGTCGTCATTCTTCCTCTTCTCGGATTATTTCCGTGATCCCTGTGGGGGACGGTCGTTGGGAGCCAAGCTCCGTTCGTGCACCGGATTCCGGCGCTTGGGTCCATTGTCCTACGACCGGCGGGGGCCGGACAACCTGTTTCGCCGATCGATCTATGTTCTGTGTCTCAGGGCCAGGGTCTAAAGTCTCGATTGCTTCAATTATAGGACGAAGGTCCCCATAAGGGAAGGGTGGGCTTTGACCACTTACACTGGTATCAGTGCCCCCGTACGAAGGAGAAATATCCCATGTCTGCACCCCGTCCGGTCCTCGGAGTTGGCGTTCTTGGAGCTGGAACCGTCGGTAGCCAGGTCATTCGTATCCTGCAGTCGAGTCGCGAGGATTTCGCCGCACGCTCCGGCGCGGAAATGGAGGTCCGTCGAGTTCTCGTCCGCAATGTGGATGCTCCGCGTGACTCGCCGATCGATCGGGAGCTGCTCACGACCGACCCCGCCGAGGCCATTGACGGGATGGACCTGGTTGTCGAGTTGATCGGCGGCATCGAGCTGGCGCGCACGTTCGTGTTGCGCGCCCTCACCCAGGGCATCTCGGTCGTGACGGGCAATAAGGCCCTGCTCGCCGCGCACGGCCCCGAGCTGTACGAGGCCGCCGCCTCCCACGACGCTGATCTGTACTATGAGGCGGCCGTCGCCGGTGCCGTTCCGGTCGTCTACGGCCTGCGCGAATCGCTGGCGGGGGACCGCGTCACCACTGTCATGGGTATTGTCAACGGCACGACCAACTTCATTCTCGACGCGATGAGCTCCAAGGGCCTGAGCTACGAGGACGCCCTCAAGCAGGCGCAGGACCTCGGTTTCGCCGAGGCCGATCCGACGGCCGACGTCGAAGGCCTCGACGCCGCCGCGAAGTGTTCCATCCTGGCTTCGCTCGCCTTCCATACCCGCGTGGGAATCGACGACGTCGCGGTCGAGGGCATCTCGAACATCACCAAGGAGGACATGGAGGAGGCCGCTCGCGTGGGCCACACCATCAAGCTCCTGGCCATCGCCGAGCGCCGCATCGGCGAGGACGGCCGCGAGGGCGTCGCGATGCGCGTCCACCCCGCCCAGGTGCCCTCGGATCACCCCCTCGCTTCCGTCGACGGCGCCTTCAACGCCATCCTCGTCGAGGGTGAGAACGCCGGACGCCTCATGTTCTACGGTCAGGGTGCGGGCGGAGCCCCCACGGCCTCGGCCGTCCTGTCCGACCTCGTTGCGGCCGCGCACCACCGTGCCTTCGGTGGTCATGCCCCGCGCGAGTCCGTCTACGCCCACCTGCCGATCCTCGACCCGGGCTCGACGCTGACGCGCTACCAGATCCGCCTCCAGGTGGAGGACCGCCTGGGCGTCCTGTCCGACGTCGCCGGCATCTTCGCTCGCCATGGCGTCTCGATTCAGTCGGTGCACCAGCGCAACGACGAGGTTCCGGGCGCCTGCGTCATCGTCGTGACCAGCCACCAGGCCCGCGAGGCCGACCTGCGTGCCGTCGCACGCGCGCTGGCCGTGTCCGACGCGGTGCGTGAGGTGACCTCCACGATCCGCGTTGAGGGTGAGTGACGTGCGCGTGCATGACGACTTCGTGGCGGTGAAGGTTCCCGCAACAAGCGCGAACCTCGGCCCCGGCTTTGACTGCATGGGTCTGGCACTGGACCTGTGGGATGAGGTCTCGATTCACGCGACGACGGGGCCGACCTCGGTCGTCGTCGAGGGCGAGGGCGCGGGCAACGTGGAGCTCGGCGAGGATAACCTCGTCGTGCGTGCCCTTCGCCTGGCCCTGGATCGCGCCGGCGCCCCCCAGGTGGGTGTGCGCATGCGCTGCTTGAACCGCATTCCCCATTCACGAGGCCTGGGTTCGTCTGCGAGCGCGATCGTCGCGGGCGTGACGCTCGCCCGCGCGCTCATCGGCGACCCCGACGTCCTGGGTCGCCAAGAGATCCTGGAGATCGGCTCCGAGATGGAGGGCCACCCCGACAACGTTGCGCCCGCCGTCTTCGGTGGCGCCACGGTCGCCTGGATGAACGAGGAAACAAGCGAGGTGGGCGCGTTGCGCCTGAGTCCTCCGGAGGCCATCGCCCCGGTGGTCTTCGTGCCCGACTTTGAGCTGCGCACGGCCACCGCCCGTGCAGCCCTACCCGACACGGTGGCGCACGTGGATGCCCGCTTCAACGTCGCCCGAGCGTGCGCGCTCACCGCGATCCTCTCGGGCCACGCCAGCGGGGGAGCGGACCTGCACACCCAGCTCATGGAGGCCACCCGTGACCGGCTTCACCAGGAACCCAGGCGAGCCGCCATGAAGCCCTCCCTGGCCCTCGTGGACTGGCTGCGCGGCGCCGGATACGCTGCCGTGGTCTCGGGAGCTGGCCCCACCGTCATGTCCCTCGAGCCCGTGGGCGCCGATATTCGCCGCGACGCCGCCGCCTCGGGCTGGCGGGTCCTGCCCCTGGGGGTAGCCGCCTCGGGCGTGACGATCACCCGCGGATCCCTGTCCAAGGTGGAGTTCTAACTAGCCTCTCATCTGTGAGTTTCTGCGCAAGCACCGCCAGTCATGCTGTTTAATCGACAGCTGGCTGGCGGTCTTGCTATATTTTTTCCAGGTCCGAGTCGACTGTTCGAATCCGGCCATTGCGGTGCGCCCGTTATGCGCATCTCCCTCTTCAAGCTTTGTCGTGTGCTTGAGCAATTCACCTCGCCCGCCAAGGGCGCATTCCAGTAAGGATCACTTCGTGAGCAACGAAACCCCCGCCGAGATGACGACCGCGTCGCTGTCGGCGATGAAGCTGCCCGAGCTCAAGGCTCTGGCCGCATCCCGCGGTCTCAAGGGCATTTCTCAGCTTCGCAAGCCCCAGCTGATCGAGCTGCTGAGCAAGGATGCCAGCGCTGCGACCACGCAGGAAGCCGCTCCCCGCGAGGAGGCCCCTGCCTCGTCCACGGAAACCCCTGCCGCGCCCGAGGCCGCGCCTGCTGCCGAAGCCCCGGCTGCTGACGCCCCCGCCGCTGAGGCGCCGCGCCGTTCGCGCCGCCGCCGCGCGGTCAGCCAAGGCGCCGTCGAGCCCGCGCATGTGACGCTCGACCTGCCCCTGCCCGCCGCCGAGCGCACCGAGCCCGCCCCCGAACCCGAGGTCGGTGTCGTCGAGACCGTCCTGAACATCGAACTTCCCGACGGCGACGACACCGAGGGCCGTCGCGGCCGCCGCGAACGCGGACGCCGCTCGCGTCGCGAACGCGAGAACCGCGGAGAAAACCGCGACAACCGCGATGGTCGCGAGAACCGCGCCGAGGCCCGCGAGGGACGCCCCGCGCGCGGCGCCGAGGACAACCTGGCTCCGATCGCCGGCATCCTCGATATTCAGGAGAACCACGCCTTCGTGCGCACTTCGGGCTACCTGCCCGGCCCCAACGACGTCTACGTGACGCTCGGCAACGTGCGCCGCTGGGGCCTGCGCGCCGGTGACGCCGTCGCCGGTGCCGTCCGTCTGCCCCGCGAGGGCGAGCGTCAGCGCCAGAAGTACAACGCCCTCGTGCGCGTCGACTCCGTCAACGGCATGACGATCGAGCAGGCGCAGGCGCGCCGCGAGTTCGGCAAGCTGACCCCCGTCTACCCCTCCGAGCAGCTGCGCATGGAGACCTCCCCGAAGGCCTACACGCCGCGCGTCATCGACTTGGTCGCCCCCGTGGGCAAGGGCCAGCGTGGCCTCATCGTCTCGCCTCCCAAGGCCGGTAAGACCATGGTCATCCAGCAGATGGCCAAGGCCATCGAGCTGAACAACCCCGAGGTGCACCTCATGGTCGTCCTGGTGGACGAGCGCCCCGAGGAGGTCACCGACATGCGTTCGATCGTTAAGGGCGAGGTCATCGCCTCCACCTTCGACCGTCCCGCATCGGACCACACGACGGTCGCCGAGCTCGCGATCGAGCGCGCCAAGCGCCTCGTCGAGCTGGGCCAGGACGTCGTCGTCCTCCTCGACTCGCTCACGCGTCTGTCGCGTGCCTACAACCTGGCCGCGCCCGCCTCGGGCCGCATCCTGTCGGGCGGCGTCGACGCCTCTGCGCTGTATCCGCCCAAGAAGTTCTTCGGCGCGGCCCGCAACATCTCCGAGGGTGGCTCCCTGACGATCATCGCCTCCGCCCTGGTGGAGACGGGCTCGAAGATGGACGAAGTCATCTTCGAAGAGTTCAAGGGGACCGGCAACATGGAACTGCGCCTCTCGCGCCAGCTCGCCGAGCGCCGCATCTTCCCCGCGATCGACCTCAACGCGTCGGGCACCCGCCGCGAGGAGCTGCTGTTTGGCCCCGAAGAGCTGCGCATCATGTGGAAGCTGCGCCGCGTCCTGGGTACCCTCGACCAGCAGCAGGGCCTCGAGCTGGTCCTCGATAAGCTCAAGGAAACCCAGTCGAACGCTGAGTTCCTCATGCTCATCCAGAAGACGACGCCCTCCGAGTGATCGGAGCGCGCGGGCGGGGCGAGTGGCGAGAGCCGCTCGCCCCGCTTTCTCGTCAGGGGCGTGTGGATACCGGGCAATTGATTCTGGGTGTGTCAGAGTTGGGGCATGGCGGATGCGGCAACTAACGAGAGCGACAGGTGGGCCACGGGGGAGACCTCGCGCGGGTCCTGGAGCGCCGTGCGTGGCTGTGCGCGCCTCGTCCTGGGGCTCTTTCTCGTGCTCGCGCCTCCCGTTCAGCTGGGAGTGGCCGCCTATCACCAGGCCCAACATGAGCCGATGGACGCGATGGGCTGGCCGCACTGGACCGCCTGGGTCATGGTGGCCTGCGGAATCGGCGTGCTGTGGAATGGCTGGGGCCTGCGGCGCTCGAGGCGACAGAAAATGGCGTTGGTCGCCGAGAAATGGGACGCCCTGGAGAGCCGGCGTGGCGACGTCGAGCGTGTGTTCAACTCGCTCGTGCGCACCGGTCACTACGAGAGGGAACTGTCGGCGCGCTACGAGTGCGCCCGAGGCGAACGCGCCCGCCTCGCTGCGCGGATTGCCGAGCACAGGTCGCCGGGTTTCTTCGCGTCGCTCAGCGTGACGGCAGAGGGCGGGGAGGATGAGATCCTTGCGCAGATAGATCGTCTGGCGGACGCCGATACCGCACTGATGGCTGCGCGTGACTTCTTTGGCGTCGCGCCCGGGTGGCGCGACGTGTGGAAGACCGAGATCGGCCCGATCATCGAAGACTTGGATGTACTCGACGACGTCGCAGACACCCTGGAAAGTGTCAATACGGAGCCGGGTATTCTCGCGGAGATTGAGGCTTTCAGGGAGTGCGTGGGAGACGACAAGGACACGGTGAGAGACCTCGGCAACCGCCTCGGCGCTGGGCAGATCAGTCCCGCGCGGGCACTGGAGGAACTCGACCGCATCGCGAATGAGGCGCGCACGCGCGTTGCCGAGCTCATCGAGGCGACGCTCGTGGCCGATGCCTCGCCCCAGGGACGCGAACGTTACGCAAGGTGGAAGGGCGCGGGGATCAGCCTCACCGCTGCGAATGGGGAGTACGACAGCGAATACTGGAGCGAGGCAGCGGACACTGACATCGAGTACAACCCGCAAGCCACGATCCGACTGATCGCAAACTCGGCAGGGGTCCACCTGCACGGTCAACCAGCGCCGACGACTGGAATCCTGACGACCGCCCGCTGGCGTGTCTATCTGCTGCCGATGTATCTCGATCGATACCTGAGAGATGATGTGGACGGCGCAGTCGATGGCTCTTCGTCGACCTGAGTGGCGTAGGGGTCGGGCGCGTCGCCCGTCAGTCTTCTTGTCACTATACGTGGACAATACCGAGCAACCGCTCGTCATTCGTGCCAGAGTGAAGCCATGACATCTATGACACTCAACGGGGCTGATAAGGAAAGAGAGCATCCGCCCGCATCGCTGCGCGTCCTACGCTTCGTGGTGGGTCTCCTCCTGTTCCTCGTGGCGCCCGCGTGGTGTGGCATTGCCTACTGGGCGAATACCCACGCGGTGCAGAAGTACAGTGACTCGGTCACGCCCGTCGTGGAGATCTACGACGAAACGGGGACCATTCGTGACATCGGCGGTCGTCCCCTGAGCGCCGTCCTCGAGGATGTTCGATTCTCGCGCGCAGTTCACCTCGTGGTCCTGTCGTCCAATAGCCTCAGCGGCGGCGGCATGGATCAGGCGGTGGTCACCTACGCGCGCGCCAATCATCCGGAGTGGCTGAGCGCGGGCGGCTCAACGTGGGCGGACGGCTATGTGATCCTGGTCGTGTCGCCCGCCGATCACATGGTAGGTACCTACGTCGGCGAGGATGTCGGTCTTACCCGGTCTGCACAGAAGGACGTCCAGGATGCGGCGAAGGATGACTTCCGCAATGGGCGCTGGAGCGAGGGCATCGTAGCGGCAGTGAACAAGGCTGCGGCGCTGATCCCGGGCGAGAACACTCAGCGTCAGGGGAATATCGTTCCGTGGCCTCCCCTTTACGCGTGGACTGCGACGGTCGCCGGAATCGTCGTCTGGTTGATCGGTGGGAAAGCCCGCCGTCGGACAGGTGAGGTCGCGAGGCCGCTCGCCGAACAGTGGAATGACATGGAGAAGCGTCACATCGGGGTCGAGAGTTCCTTTGCCGCACTCCTCGCCGAAGGGAACTACGAGCGTGGCCTGAGCGCACGCTATCAAGCTGCGCGGGCGGAGCGCGAGAAGGTGCGTGCCCACATCACCTCGCCTCGCGGGAAACAAGCACGGATGCGCTCGCTCACCCAGTCCTTGCAGGACCTGTCGGATGCGGACACGGCGATGGAGGCGGCGTGCGAGTTCTTCTCGCTCTCCCCGAACTGGCACATTGTGTGGGATAACGAGGTGGGGCCGGTCTTCGAGGACCTGGACATCGTGGATCTTGTCGCGCGCACGGCTGCTGACCGAACGGACTATCAGCACGTCATTACCTTGTATGCCACGCTCGTCGCCTGGACAAACGAGCAGCGAGTGGCCGTGAAGAACCTGCACGCCAGCCTCGAGCGTACAGAGGTGACTCCCGCCGAGGCCTTGGAGTGCCTTGACTCGATTGCGAACGAGGCCAGGCTCCGTCTGACGGTGTTTGTCGAAAACGCGCTGGCAGCCGACACCTCGTGGATGGGGCGCAGGCGCTACTCGCGTTGGCAGGCGGGCAAGGGGGAAAAGCTCAAGGACTACGATCTGCGCTACCTCGGCACGTACACTGTCGATGGCTGGCCGTACTCCTACAATCCCGCCGTCACGATTCGACTGACAGCACACTGCGCGGGGATCGACCTGAGCGGAAGCGGGGCCATCCCATCGGGGCGTTTCACGGCCTTCAATGCACCGGTCTACGTGCCGCCCGCGTACTTCAACAGGTACATCGTCTACGACGGAAACACAAGATATGCCTTCTCACGCGAGACCTACCTGACGTCGCCCGCGAACCTAGGTCCCGCAAGTGATTATCGCCACCGCTCCGGTGTTTCTTCCTCCCATTCACGCGGCAGTTCGAGTTCGGGGGGCTTCCGTGGGTCGGGCTCGTCTTCGTCATTCTGATCGGGGGGAAGGTCGGCTCATAGCCGATCTCACGCTCGTGCGGCCACTTCCATCGTTGAAGAGGCTGGGAGCGTGTGCCATAATGTCGTGTCGGCTTACCGGTTCACCGGCATGCCCCAGGCGCGTACGCGTGCTGGAGGGCGAGCCCCCGTCAGACGCGGGGGACGCTGCATGTCCGGACCCGGGGCACCAAACGATCCAGGAGAATTCCATGCGTAAGGGCATTCACCCCGAATACGTGGACACCGTCGTGACCTGCACGTGCGGCAACACGTTCCACACCCGTTCCACGATCACCTCCGGCGAGATGCGCGTGGACGTGTGCTCGGCCTGCCACCCGTTCTACACGGGCAAGCAGAAGATCCTCGACACCGGCGGCCGCGTCGCCAAGTTCGAGGCTCGCTACGGCAAGCGCGTGCGCCCCTCCAAGTGAGGGTGAGCGGATAGCTCGACGGCGGTGTCGTCGGCCTGACGGCTGGCGACGCCGCCGCTTTTTACAACTGTCACTGAAATGAGGATGTGGTGAATCGTGGCTGCGACCGATGAGCTTGGGGCGCTTGGCCCACTGCTGGAGGAGTACGCGCAGGTGGAGGCCCAGATGTCGGACCCTCAGACCCTGACGAACCAGCAGCTGATGCGCCGCGTCGGGCGCCGCTACGCCGAGCTCGGCCGCGTCAAGGCTGCCGCCGATCGACTCAGCGCGGCGTCGGGGGACCTGGAGGCTGCCCGCGAGCTGGCCGCCGAGGACCGCTCCTTCGCCGAGGAGATCCCCGCACTTGAAGAAGAAGAGGCCGCGGCGCACGCGGCGCTCGTGAAGATTCTCGCCCCGCGCGATCCCGAGGACGCCATGGACGTCATCCTCGAAATCAAGGCTGGCGAGGGCGGCGAGGAATCCGCCCTGTTCGCCTCCGACCTGGCCCGCATGTACGGGCGCTACGCCGAGGCACACGGCTGGAGCGTCACCGAGATGAGTGCGACGCACACGGAACTCGGCGGTTTCAAGGACATCACGCTCGCGATCCGAGCTAAGGGCACGCCCGCCCCCGACGAGGGCGTGTGGGCGCACCTGAAGTACGAGGGCGGTGTGCACCGCGTGCAGCGCGTGCCCGTCACCGAGTCGCAGGGCCGCATCCACACGAGCGCGGCCGGAGTCTTCGTCATGCCGGAGATCGAGGACGACGAGGAGATCGTCATCGACCCGAACGACCTGCGCATCGACGTCTACCGTTCGAGCGGCCCCGGCGGCCAGTCGGTCAACACGACAGACTCCGCCGTGCGCATCACACACATCCCCTCGGGCATCGTCGTGTCGATGCAGAACGAAAAGTCGCAGCTGCAGAACAAGGAGGCCGCGCTGCGCGTGCTGGCCTCACGTCTGGCGGCCGAAGCCCGAGCGAAGAGGGAGGCCGAGGCCTCGGCCCAGCGCCTCTCTCAGGTGCGCACCGTGGATCGCTCGGAACGCATCCGCACGTATAATTTCCCGGAGAACCGCATCGCGGATCACCGCACGGGCTTCAAGGCACACAACCTGGACGCGGTCCTGTCGGGCGCGCTCGATGCCGTCATCGCTTCGTTGCAGGAAGCCGATGAGGCCGAGCGCCTGGCCGCCGCCGCGCAGTCATAATGGGAGGGGCTATGGGAACCTGGTCTGTGACGGAGGCGCGCTCTTGGGCTCGTGAGCGGCTGGCGAACGCTGGCATCGACTCGGTCGATGCGGATGTACGTGAGCTGCTCGAGTGGGCGTGCGACGTCACATCACAGTTGGACCTGCCAGCTGCCCTTGACCCCGAACAGGCCGATAAGCTGCGCGGAGGGGTGGGGGAGAGGGCATTGCGTATCCCCCTCCAGCACGTCACAGGCCGGATGTATTTTCGGTCTCTCACCCTCCGGTCGGTCCCCGGCGTCTTCGTCGTGCGCCCCGAAACGGAGGTTCTTGCCGGGCTCGCCATCGACGAGGCCGCGGCGGCTGTGGCTGCCAGGGGCGAGGCCCGCGTCGTCGACCTGTGCACCGGCTCGGGAGCCATCGCCCTTGCAGTCGCCACCGAGTCCGCCCGCACCGAGGTCTGGGCCGTGGAAAAGGAACCTGATCCTTTCGCGCTTGCCTGCCTCAACCGCGACCGCGTCGGCGCCTGCGGCGTCCACCTCGTGCGCGGCGACGCCACGCACCCCGCGACGCTGGGCTTCCTCGATGGCCTCATCGACGTTGTCGTCACCAACCCTCCCTACGTCCCCGCCGACGAGATGCCCACCCAGCCCGAGGCCAGCGCCGACCCCCATTCCGCCCTCTACGGCGGCAGCGCGGATGGCCTAGACATTCCCTGCCAGATCATCCGCCGGTCCCTGACCCTTCTGCGCCCGGGAGGGACGCTGCTCATGGAACATTCGCCCAGCCAGGACGAGGCCCTGCGCACCTACGCGGCCTCGCTCGGCATGGTGGGGGTGTCAACGAGCACCGATCTGGCTGGACGTATGCGCTTCCTGCGCGCCTGCGCGCCCCGATGACGCCCCGCCTGCAATCCGTGACACAATGAGGCGTGATGAGTACTGAGACGATTCTGAGCGCGATGCCGAGCTTGAGTGCCTCCGATCTGGCGCGCGCCGGCAGCTACGTGCGCGACGGCCGCATCCTCGTCGTTCCCACCGATACCGTCTACGGCATCGGATGCGCCGCCGACAACCCCGAGGCCGTCGCCGCAGTCTTGGCCGCCAAGGGACGCGGGCGCCAGATGCCCCCTCCCGTCCTCGTTGCTTCAGCCGACGCGATCGACTCCCTGTGCGTCGATGTCCCCGACTACGCGCGGCGCCTCGCCCGCGCCTTCTGGCCCGGCGGACTCACGCTGATCCTGAAAGCCCGCCCCGACCTCGGCTGGGACCTGGGCGAAACGGGCGGAACGATCGGCGTCCGCATGCCCGCCCAGGAAGCCCTCCTCGCGCTGCTCACCGACGTCGGCCCGATGGCCGTCACCTCCGCAAACCTGACCGGCCAGCCCCCCGCAACCTCCGTCGACCAGGCCCTGGGCTACTTCGGTACCCACGTGGGCGCCTACCTCGACGCCGGACCCACGAAGGGATCCACGGCCTCGTCCATTGTCGACTGCGCGCACGGCACCCCGCGCGTCATCCGCCTGGGCACCATCAGCCTCGACGACCTGAGCCAGGCGGCCGGCGTGTCCATCGACGCCCCGCAGGGAGGCAATGCGTGAAGGTCTACCTGCTGCTCGCAGCCATCGCCATGGCGCTGACGATCCTGCTCACACCCGCCGTGCGCTGGGCCTGCCTGCGTTTTGGCATCGTGCCCGCCCTGCGCGGCCGCGACCTCCAAAAGACTCCGATCCCGCGACTGGGCGGCATTGCCATGACGATCTCCTTGATCGTGACGATGCTCGTCGCCTCGCGCATCCCCTACATGGCGCCACTGTTCGCCGGCACCATTCCATGGGCCGTCATGGCCGGCGCGGGCGGCATGTGCATCCTCGGCATCATCGACGACATCATCGAATTAGACTGGATGGCCAAACTCGGCGGGCAAGTCCTCATCGCCGGCGGCATGGCCTTCGGCGGCGTGCAGCTCGCGTCCTTCCCGATTTTCGGGATCACGCTAGGGTCCTCGCGCCTGTCCCTGTTCATCTCGGTGCTCTTCATCGTCGGCATCATGAACGCCGTCAACTTCATCGATGGACTCGACGGCCTGGCAGCGGGCATGATTGCGATCGGCGCGGGATCTTTCTTCGTCTACTCCTACATCGTCACCAGACTGATGGGAGCGGCTTCCTACGCGACGACTGCAAGCCTCATCGTGATCGCGTTGCTCGGCGTGTGCGCGGGCTTCCTCTGGTTTAACTTCCACCCATCCTCGATCATGATGGGCGGGGGAGCGGAGACCATGGGACTCGTCCTGGCCAGCGCCGGCATCATTGTCACCGGCAAGATCGATCCGACGCTGCTGGGCCGCCAACAGATGATTGTGTCCGCGCTGCCCCTCATCCTGCCGCTGTCCGTCATTTTCATGCCCGTCCTCGACCTGGTCGTCACCTCGATCCGTCGCATGAGCCGTGGGAAAAGCCCGTTCGTCGCAGACCGCTCGCACTTCCATGATCGCCTGCTCGTTGCTGGACACTCCCACCGCGGAGTCGTCGCGATCCTGTGGATGTGGACTGCCATCGTCTGCGTGCCGGCCGTCGGTCTCCTCGTCTTTCAATGGTGGAGCGTCGCCCTCGTCGCAGTCATCGCTGCGGCTATCGGGGTGGCCGTGACGACCCGAGAATTTCCCAAGGAAGACACCGCCCACGAGGAGCTTTCCGCATGAGCTACCTGCTCGCCGTCCTCATGATCGTCATTATCTGTGCCGCGCAGTGGTTTTTCACCTCCCGCGCGCTACGGTCACCCTCCCACTTCATTGGATGGGTCAGTGGCGGGTACGCGGCGAAGATAGGACTTCTCGCTCTTGGCCTGTACGTCCCACGTGCTCTAGGAATCGACGTGCGCATCGGCGCGATCGGGACAATTGTTGCCATTATCGTTTCCTCGAGCGTGGAGATGGTCGTCATGATGCGCAAGCGGACGATGAACGTCGACGTACCGAACGACACTGAGTAACCCTTGCGCGCGCCGGGGACTCCCATCTCTGTGTAGAATGGGTAAAGTTGCTATGACAGCAGAGACAAGCCAATGGAGTTGAGATGAAGGAGGCACATTCAGTGTCCGATCACGCGCCTGCTCGCCGCACCGCGCCTAAGCCGCGCTGGTATTGGGTGAGCCTCGCGATCCTCCTCATCGTCATCGCCCTGACCGCCTACCCGGCGTTCACGCAGCACCCTCACCAGCCGGCTCTCGAGGACTTCTTCCCGACCGTGATCTTCGGTGAGGGAACATTCTTTGAATTCAACCGCCTGACGCTTGCCCGCGTCATTATGGGTCTGCTCGTGTGCGTGGTTCTCGTCCTCGTCGCGCGCAATTCCAAGCTGGTTCCGACCCGCGGACAGATGGCCGTCGAGGCCATCGCCGGCTACATCCGCGACAACGTCGCCCTCGACATGCTGGGTCCGAAGACGGGCCGCAAGTTCTCCGGCTTCATCGCTTTCCTCTTCTTCGGTGTCCTGTCCATGAACATCGCGGGCATCATCCCGGGCATCAACATCGCCGCCTCGTCGGTGGTTGCCGTTCCGATGTTCTTCGCTCTCATCACGTACGTCACCTTCATCGGTGCGGGCATCGGCAAGCAGGGAGTGGGCGGCTTCTTCGCATCCCAGCTCTTCCCGCCTGGGCTGCCCGTTCCGATGTACCTCCTGATCACGCCGATCGAGTTCCTGTCGAACTTCATTGTTCGCCCCGTCACGCTGACGCTGCGACTCCTGTGCAACATGATCTCCGGACATCTGCTGCTCGGCATGACCTACTTCGGGACGGCAATTCTGCTCCACGAACTCTCCGTCCTGTCTGCCGCCTCCGCGCTGACCGGTGCCGCCATGTTCGTGATGACCGGCTTCGAGGTCTTCGTGGCCTTCCTGCAGGCATACATCTTCACGATCCTGTCGACCGTGTACATCAAGCTTTCCGTCGAACATCACTGACCCCCAACGCCACCCGGCGTTACTAACAGAAGGAAACCACTATGGGAACCGCAGCATTCGCCTACATCGGCTACGGCCTCGCCACCCTGGGCCCCGGCCTCGGTATCGGCCTCATGGTCGGCAAGAACCAGGAAGCGACCGCCCGTCAGCCCGAGGTTGCTGGCCGTCTCTTCACCAACATGATTATCGGCGCCGGCATGGTTGAGGCCCTCGGCCTCATCGGCTTCGTTATGCCGCTCATCGTTAAGTGATCGCCATGCACCAGATTGTCGCCGCTGCGGACCAGGAGGTCGGCGGCCTCGCCGTCATCCTGCCGCCGCTGTACGAGATTTTCTGGTCGGCTCTGGTTCTGCTTATCGTCCTGCTCCTCGTCGGACGCTACGCTCTTCCTCGCATCTACAAGACGATGGACGAGCGAGCCGCCGCGATTGAGGAGGGCCTCGGCGCTGCCGAGCAAGCGAAGGCCGACCAGGCCGCCGCTGCACGTGAGCGCGAGGAGATCATCCGCCAGGCACACGCCGAGGCGCACACGATTCGTGAGCGCGCCAACGACGAGGCGAAGGCTATCGTGGCCGCCGCCCGCCAGGAGGCCACCGGCGAAGCGAACCGCATCCTGGAGGGTGCGCAGCGTCAGATTCTCGCCGAGAAGCAGGCTGCGGAAATCTCCCTGCGTTCCGAGGTTGGCCTGCTTGCCTCCGAGCTGGCTGAGAAGATCATCGGTGAGCAGCTCACCGACACGGCTCTGACCTCCCGCGTCGTCGACCGTTTCCTCGATGAGCTCGAGGCCGACAGCGCGCTGGTTGAGGAGAAGCGATGACACAGATGCGCACGATCGAGTCAGTCCCCTTCGCGACCGACCTGGCGGCGGCCCTCGCCACCCCGGGCACCGACGCGATGCGGGTCGCCGAGGACTTCTTCGGCTTGGCCGACCTGTTTAAGGAGAATACTCGTCTCGCGCGTGCGCTGACCGACCCGGCGCGCTCCGTCGAGGATAAGCGGGGACTCGTTTCGAGTGCCTTCGGTGCGCACGTTACGCCGGCGACGCGCAGCGTCGTCAACCTTGTCGTCGCCGACCACTGGCGTCGCCCCACTGACGTCGATGACGCACTCGAAGTACTGGGCATCCTCAGCGTCTTGAATGCCGCAGGTGCGAAGGGGGCGCTCGACCAGGTCCGTGAGGAACTGTTCCAGGTCCGTTACTTCCTGGACCATAACCGAGAGGTGCGCGTGCGCCTCTCCGACATCTCCACAGGCGACTCGCATGAGCGAGGTGACCTGGCCACGAGCCTGTTTGGCTCGCGAGTCAGCGTGTGGACGATGCGCCTGGTGCGTCGCGCCGTCGGCCGCTCCAACCACGGACGACTCCTGCACAACATCCGCAGGTATGCTCAGTGGGCAGCCACCATGCAGGATCGCCTCTTCGTCACGGTCGCCACGGCCTCGCCGATGAGCGAGGCACAGGTCGCTCGCCTGCGCGCCATCCTTGCGAAGCGCTACGGCGTCACCGTCGACCTTGCGATCTCCGTCGATCCCACGCTCATCGGCGGTTTCCGCCTGCGCGCGGGCCTGACAGCCATTGATGCGTCGCTGGCCACCAGGCTCAGCGCCGCCCGGGACGCGATCGCTAGCTAGCGCCCCTCGTCCATCATTTACTTCACTTTTTCTTAGTTAGGAATCCTCATGGCTGACCTCAGCATCTCCCCGGAGGAAATCCGCGGAGCATTGGACTCCTTCATGGAGTCCTACCGTCCGGCGGACGTGGCCACCGAAGAGGTGGGTCACGTCATCGAAACGGCCGATGGTATTGCCCACGTCGAGGGCCTGCCTGGCACCATGGCAAACGAGCTGCTGCGTTTCGAGGACGGGACGCTGGGACTGGCCATGAACCTCGACCGGCGTGAAATCGGTGCCGTCGTCCTCGGCGACTTTGGCGGCATCGAAGAAGGACAGCTCGTGCACCGCACGGGCGAGGTCCTCTCCGTCCCGGTTGGCGATGGCTACCTGGGCCGTACGGTTGACCCGCTCGGCCGCCCGATTGACGGCCTCGGAGATATCACGGACCTGGATGGGCGCCGCGCGCTCGAGCTCCAGGCCCCCGGCGTTATGATGCGTAAGAGCGTCCACGAGCCTCTGGCAACCGGCCTGAAGGCCATCGACTCGATGATTCCCGTTGGCCGCGGCCAGCGTCAGCTCATCATTGGCGACCGCAAGACCGGTAAGACCGCCATCGCCCTGGACACGATCCTGAACCAGCGCGAGAACTGGAAGAGCGGCGACCCCAACAAGCAGGTGCGCTGCATCTACGTCGCCATTGGCCAGAAGGGCTCGACGATTGCCTCCGTGCGCTCGACCCTCGAGGACGCTGGCGCCATGGAATACACGACCATCGTCGCCTCCCCGGCCTCGGACCCCGCCGGCTACAAGTACATGGCCCCCTACACGGGTTCGGCCATCGGCCAGCACTGGATGTACCAGGGCAAGCACGTCCTCATCGTGTTCGATGACCTGTCCAAGCAGGCCGAGGCCTACCGTGCTGTCTCGCTGCTGCTGCGCCGCCCGCCGGGCCGTGAAGCCTACCCCGGCGACGTCTTCTACTTGCACTCCCGCCTGCTCGAGCGCTGCGCGAAGCTGTCGGACGAGCTCGGCGGCGGTTCGATGACCGGCCTGCCGATCATCGAGACCAAGGCGAACGACGTGTCGGCGTACATCCCGACGAACGTCATTTCGATCACCGACGGCCAGATCTTCCTGCAGTCCGACCTGTTCAACTCGAACCAGCGTCCCGCCGTCGACGTGGGCATCTCGGTGTCGCGTGTTGGTGGTGCTGCTCAGCCCAAGGCCATGAAGAAGGTCGCCGGTACGCTCAAGCTGACGCTCGCGCAGTACCGCTCGATGGCTGCCTTCGCGATGTTCGCCTCCGACCTGGATGCCGCGACCCGTCGTCAGCTGACCCGCGGCGAGCGCCTCATGGAGCTCCTCAAGCAGCCCCAGTCCACGCCGTACACGATGGAGGATCAGGTTGCCTCCATCTGGATGGGCACGAAGGGCTACCTCGATGACATCGAGGTCGAGGACGTCCTGCGCTTCGAGCGTGGCCTGCTCGACCACCTCCACGCGAACTCGACCGTGCTCGACACGATCGCGGCGACCGGCGACCTTTCCTCCGAGACGGAGGAAGCACTGAAGAACGCCGTCGAGGAGTTCCATCACCAGTGGATCAGCGCCGGACGTGGCGCCGCCGGACTTGAGGACGGCGAGGTCGTGGCTGAGCGCACCCGCGAGGAGATCTCGCGCGGTCGCACGAGCGAGAAGGCCTAACCGATGGGCGGACAGCAGAGGATCTACAAGCAGCGCATCGCCTCGACGACGACGCTCGCGAAGGTCTTCCGCGCCATGGAGATGATCGCTGCGTCTCGCATTGGCGCGGCGCGGCGCGCTGCCACCGAGGCAGGGCCTTACGAAAAGGCCCTGACCCAGGCGGTCGCGGCGGTCGCGGTCCACACGGACCTCGACCACCCGCTGACCGAGGAACGCGAAGACACCAAGCGCGTCGCCATCCTGGTCGTGGCATCGGATCGCGGCATGGCCGGAGCCTACTCGGCGACCATCCTGCGCGAATCGGAAAAGCTGATTGCCGACCTTAAGGCGGACGGGTACGAGCCCGTGCTCTACACCTTCGGGCGCAGGGCCGCAGGCTACTTCCGCTTCCGTGGAGTCGCGGTCGAACGCGAGTGGGAGGGCGAGTCGGATTCGCCGACCCCCGAGACCGCTCGGGAAATCGCCCGCGTCCTGCTCGAACGTTTCATGGACCCGGACCCGACGACCGGCGTTGGACAGCTTCACCTCGTCTACACGCGCTTCAAGACCGTCATGAGCCAGGTGCCCGAGGTGCGTCAGATGCTTCCGCTGACGGTCGTGGACGCCCCCGAGTCCGACGAGGAGCGCACCACCGAACGCGGCTTTGCGGACGACCCGGCCTCGGCTCTGCCCGAGTACGAGTTCATCCCCTCGCCCGAGGCCGTTTTGGACACGCTGCTGCCCCTCTACGTCGAGGCACGCATCCACAACGTCCTGCTGCAGTCGGCGGCGTCCGAGCTCGCATCGCGCCAACGCGCCATGCACACGGCGACGGACAACGCTCAGGAACTCATTACGAAGTACACGCGTCTGGCGAACTCGGCCCGCCAGGCGGAAATCACCCAGGAAATTACCGAAATCGTGGGCGGGGCCGACGCTCTGAGCGCGAGCTGAGCCCTTCGAGACACGGAGTAAAACAATGACTGATACACCTGCAATCGCCGAAGGGCGCGTCGCCCGCGTCGTCGGCCCTGTCGTCGATGTCGAGTTTCCCCCGGACCGCATCCCGCCCCTGTACAACGCGCTGACCGTTGACGTGAACCTGGCTGGCCAGGGCGAGGGCGAGTCGTCCTTCACGATGACCCTCGAGGTCGCCCAGCACCTGGGTGACAACCTCGTGCGTACCATCGCCCTCAAGCCCACCGACGGCCTCGTTCGTGGCGCCCCCGTCACCGACACCGGCGCCCCGATCACCGTCCCCGTCGGCGACGTCACCAAGGGCCACGTCTTCAACGTGACCGGCGACGTCCTCAACCTGCCCGAAGGCGAGACCCTTGAGGTCACCGAGCGCTGGCCCATCCACCGTCAGCCCCCGGCCTTCGACCAGCTCGAGGCGCGCACCAAGATGTTCGAAACCGGCATCAAGGTCATCGACCTGCTCACCCCCTACGTCCAGGGTGGCAAGATCGGCCTGTTCGGCGGCGCGGGCGTCGGCAAGACCGTCCTCATCCAGGAGATGATCCAGCGCGTGGCTCAGGACCACGGCGGCGTGTCCGTGTTCGCCGGCGTCGGCGAGCGTACCCGTGAGGGCAACGACCTGATCGGCGAAATGGAAGAGGCGGGTGTTTTCGACAAGACTGCCCTCGTCTTCGGCCAGATGGACGAGCCGCCGGGCACGCGTCTGCGCATCGCCCTGACCGGCCTGACCATGGCGGAGTACTTCCGCGATGTTCAGCACCAGGACGTGCTGCTCTTCATCGACAACATCTTCCGCTTCACCCAGGCGGGCTCTGAGGTTTCTACGCTGCTGGGTCGCATGCCCTCGGCCGTGGGCTACCAGCCCAACCTGGCTGACGAGATGGGCCAGCTCCAGGAGCGCATCACCTCGGCCGGCGGCCACTCGATCACCTCCCTGCAGGCAATCTACGTTCCCGCCGACGACTACACCGACCCCGCCCCGGCGACGACCTTCGCTCACCTTGACGCGACGACCGAGCTCTCCCGTGAGATCGCGGCCAAGGGTATTTACCCCGCCGTGGATCCGCTGGCCTCGACCTCTCGTATCCTCGACCCGGCCCTGGTTGGCCGCGAGCACTACGATGTCGCCACGCACGTCAAGGCCATCCTGCAGAAGAACAAGGAGCTGCAGGACATCATCGCCATCCTCGGCGTCGACGAGCTGAGCGAAGACGATAAGGTCACCGTTGCACGCGCCCGCCGCATCGAGCAGTTCCTCTCGCAGAACATGTACATGGCCGAGAAGTTTACGGGCGTGCCCGGCTCGACCGTGCCGCTGTCGGAGACCATCGAGGCGTTCAAGCGCATCGCCGAGGGCCACTACGACGATGTTCCCGAGCAGGCCTTCTACAACTGCGGTGGCATCGACGACCTGGAGCGCAACGCCCACGAGCTGGCCAAGGAAGCCTGATGGCATCGGGCAAGTCCTTGCAGATCGAGGTCGTCTCTCACGAGGCGCGCCTGTGGCACGGCGCTGCGCTCGCCGTCCAGATCCCCAGTGTCGACGGCAGCCTGGGCATTCTTCCCGGGCGCCAGCCGCTGCTCGCCCAGCTGGGCGACGGGATTGTGACGGTGACGTGCGCCGACGAGACCGTGTCCTTCGACGTCAGTGGGGGATTTGCCTCAGTTGACTCCGATTTCGTTACGGTTGTTGCCGACCGCGCTACAGTGGCAGCACAGTAGGTAGACGCAGCGAGGAGGACCTCATGAGCCTGATGATGAACGTTCTGATCTGGGTACTGGTTCTTCTCGCGTGCGTCGCGTTGATCCTGTGGGCGTACATGAATGTGCGCGCCCGCAGGATCGCTGCGCGTTTAGGGGCCTTCCGCTGCTGGTCGCGCCCCGATCATCACGCCGGCTGGACGGCTGGCATTGGTGTGTACGGCGTCGAGGAGCTGTCCTGGTATCGGCTCGTTGGCATGTCTCTCAAACCCGTCTATTCGGTGCCTCGGCGCGGGATGGAGGTGTCTGCCCCGATCTCGCGTTCCGACGACGGTTCCATGGTCGAGGTGCGCCTGGCCTACGGTGAGCATCGTTACGAGGTTGCTGTGGAACGCCTGACGTACAACGGGTTGGTGTCGTGGGTGGAGTCGGGTCCTCCTCGCCGCCCGTGAGCGGGATTGGTAAGCTCACGGGGTGCGTATTGTTATTGCTACCTGCACCGTCGATTACTCCGGTCGCCTGAGCGCTCACCTGGACCCCGCTAAGCGCGTCATCATGCTCAAGGGTGACGGCTCTGTTCTCATTCACTCCGAGGGCGGTTCCTACAAGCCGCTGAACTGGATGACTGCGCCCTGTTCGGTCTCCTTCGGCGAGCCTGACGAGGACGAGGAGGGCGTGGAGGCCGTGTGGACCGTCCAGGCCGACAAGACTGACGACAAGCTGATCATCCGCATCCACGACGTGATCGCGGACGTCGCGGAAGACCTGGGCGTTGACCCCGGCCTCGTGAAGGACGGCGTGGAGGCTCACTTGCAGGAGCTGTTGGCCGAGCAGGTTCCCCAGATCCTCGGGCAGGGCTGGGAGCTGGTGCGCCGCGAGTTCCCCACGCCGGTGGGCCCCGTGGACCTGATGGTGCGCGACGCTGACGGCAACCACGTGGCGATCGAGGTCAAGAGACGCGGCGGAATCGACGGCGTCGAGCAGCTGACTCGTTACCTCTCTCTGTTGGGCCGCGACGCGCTCCTGGGCGACGTGACCGGTATTTTCGCGGCCCAGGAGATCACGAAGCAGGCGCGCACCCTCGCGGAGGACCGCGGGATTCGCTGCGTCGTGCTGGACTACGACGCGATGCGCGGGGTGGATGACCCCGAGTCTCGACTGTTCTGATGGACGCATCCCTGAGGGTGAGCCTGGGGAGAATTATCGCCCAAGGACTCGTACCTGCGACCGCGGCGCTCTCACCACTGGATGCCGTGAATAATCTGGCTGCACTGCAAGGTCAGCAGGCGAGCGCGATCCCGTGGGCGATTGGCGTACGCTGCACGGGAGTGTCGCGTGCTCGCGTCGAGGAGTCGTTCGCGCGAGGTGAGCTGGTTCGTTCCTGGCCGATGCGCGGTACCGTTCACGTCACGAGCGCCCGTGACCACCATTGGCTGCGCCGCTTGCTGCGTCACCGGCGTGCGTCCTGGGAACGCCAGGCGCTTTCTCTGGGCCTCACCGATGCTCTCGTCGAGCGTGCGGCACAGGTTGCCTGTGAGCTGCTGGAGACCTCGCCCCTGGGAGTGAGCCGCGTCGCGCTCGTCGAGGCGTGGGGCAGGAATGGGATCGACACGGTGACGGCTTCATCCGCGCAGGATGGGCTACGGCGTCGCCACCTCATCATGCGCCTCCATCTGGATGGTGTGCTGACCGCGGGGCCCGTGCGCGCGGGCGAACACCTGATCGTCGACGCGCGCTCACTTCCGGCCGCTCCCGGGGTCGCGAAGGGAGAGCCTGGGCATGAAGAAGCCCTCGCGGTCCTCGCAGCGCGTTACGCCTGGGGACACGGTCCCATCGACGCGGCCGACCTGGCTCGATGGACCGGGCTGACTCTCACCGAAGCGCGTCGAGCGTTGGCCGGAGCGCGCGTGGCGGGGGAGAGCGTAGGCCTTCCTCTTGCAGAATGTGGAGGTGGTCTGGCTCGCGCAGATCTCGCAGATCTTGTGGAAGACTTCCGCGCTGAGGCGGAGGCGATGCACGCTCTTCCGTCATTCGATGAGTTACATGTCGGCTACAAGGACCGATCCTGCCTGACGGACGAGGCCGGGGAGGCGTTGATCTGTCCGGCGAAGAACGGCATGTTCCGTCCGATCGTCGTCGAGGGTGGTCGAGTGGTGGCCGTGAGAGCACCGGGGCGCGAGATTGTGATGGTGAAGGGATACGAGTCGCGGCAACGACCTGCCGCGCGTGCGTGTGACGACTGGGAGAAATGGTTGTCTGAGACACAGCAGTGAAGTGTCAGATGTGCCACAATGAAAGTCATGACTGATTCTGTGTTGCGCGGTCGCCTTGTTCTGGAAGACTCCATCATCGAGGATGGAATTATCGAGATCGACGGCTCGACCATTACCCGAGTGTGCCCCGTCTCCGACTACGATGGTGACCTGCCCGAGGCCAGCGATTCGACCTACCTGCCCGGCCTCGTCGATGTCCACTGCCACGGCGGCGGCGGCGAGTCCTTCCCCAACGCCGAGACCGCCGAGGAAGCCCTCGTTGCGGTCCTCGAGCATCGCCGCCACGGCACGACCTCCCTGGTCGCATCCTGCGTGACCGCCTCCGCCGAGGTACTGCGCGCCCGCGCCAAGACTCTCGCCGAGCTTGCCGTTGCGGGTGAGATCGCGGGCATCCACTTCGAGGGGCCCTTCGTCTCCCACGAGCGCTGTGGTGCCCAGGACCCCACCTTCATCGTCGATCCCGACGCCGACCTGACCCGTACCCTCCTGGAGGACTGCCAGGGATACGCGCTGTCGATGACGCTGGCCCCCGAGAAGCCGGGCGCTTACGGCCCCGGTTCCGTGGCCGAGGCTCTCATCGATGGGGGAGCGCTGCCCTCGTGGGGGCACACGGATTCGAACTCGCTCAAGGCACGCGAGGCTCTGGTCTACTCGCGCGAACGTTTTGCCGAGGTGGAGACGAAGCGCGGCCCCCGTGCCACGATTACGCACCTCTTTAACGGCATGCGTCCCCTGCATCACCGAGACACTGGCCCGATCGCCGAGTTCCTCTCCGATGCGGCGCGCGGCGGAGCGGTGGCCGAGCTCATCTGCGACTCCATCCACGTCGATCCCACTCTCGTACGTGATGTCTACGAGATGGTGGGCCGTGACCACGTCGTCTTTATTACGGACGCGATGGCGGCGGCCGGCATGGCCGACGGTGCCTACACGCTGGGCCCCCAGGACGTCATCGTCAAGGATGGCGTCGCCCGCCTGGCGCAGGGCAACGCGATTGCAGGTGGCACCGCGCACCTCATGGACTGCGTCCGCGTGGCCGTGACGAAGGGCGGTATCCCGCTCGTGGACGCGGTCTACATGGCGTCGGTGCAGGGAGCAACCATCCTGGGCGACGACACGGTTGGTTCGCTCGCAACCGGTAAGAAAGCCGACATCGTTGAGGTTGATGCCCAGCTGAACGTGCGCCGCGTGTTGCGCCGTGGCACTGTGGTTGCGTGAGAGGTAAACGTAGCAAGAAGCGACCGTGGGGCGAGGCGCGTCCCCTCCAGATGGACCGCCTCGCCTCCGTGCCGCGCACGGAGCGTGGGCCCGATGGTGGGGACTACCAGGTTCGCCGCCTTCCCAGTGCAGCCAAGGAATACACGTGCCCGGCATGCCTGCGGCCCATTCCGAGGGGCACAGCACATATTGTTGCGTGGCCCGAGGAGGCGCCTTTCGGCCTGCCCCAGGGTGTGGACGCGCGGCGCCACTGGCACTCCGAGTGCTGGCGGCGGGGGCTTCGACCCCTGTGACATCGCATGTGATGTATCACTGCCTCGCCGGCAAATGAGCCTGTCTGGCGGGTTTGCACGTAAAGTGGAGCCTGAAGAATGCCCGCAGTGTGGGCGTTGGATCTGAGGAGCAACCGTGGAACTCTTGAAGCGATACGTTGCGGCATCGTCGATGGGCGTTGTCGCACTCGTATGCGTCCTTGTTGGGCTGCTCGGCGTGACCGTGCTGCGGCCGCCGACGCAGCAGGCCTCGACGGTGGAATCCGCGACGGACCTGATCATGACGCGTGACAACGTGCTATCGATCGTCAAGGATGACGTCACGGTGACCGCTACATCGAAGTCGGGTGCCCCGGTCACACTGGTGATCGGCACGTCGCAGGACGCGAAGGGCTGGATTGGCAACGCTGCCTACACCGAGGTGATCGGCGTCGAGGCCGACCGCACCAAGCTGAAGGCGGAATCGCACGCCGCCAATGGAACGGGAATGGTCAATCCCGGCGCGACCTCGCAGGCTGATAACCAGTCTGGCGTGCAGGCAAACGCGCAGAACGCCGTGCAGTCGGGCGCGCAGCCCATCGATGATCCGACATCCGCGCAGCTGACGGATCAGCTGGCAAAGTCCCCGATGTGGTTCAAGCAGGAGAGCGGCACAGGCAGCGTGTCTCTCGACCTTGAGAACGTCCCGAGTGGCCGTTCCGCTGTCGCCGCCTCCGCCGGTGGCCCCGGAGACCTAACCCTGACCCTGACGTGGAAGATCGAGCAGGTCAACCTGCTGGCCATCGTCGCATTCCTGGCCGCCGCTTTCTTCGCGCTTCTGGCCTTCGCCCTCTTCCTGACGCGCTGGCAGCTGCTGCGCCTGCGCAAGATTCGCGAGCAGCGCATCGAGGAGCGCCGTAAGGCTGACTCCCTGGACACCTCCACCATCGACGCTTCCGAGGTCGCCGAGCTGGTTGCCGCCGCGCGCGAGTCCGGTACTGGGCCTGCCCCCGCCTCACCCGAGCCCGTCGCGGACGACGCGGTCGAGGCCGTGGCGCAGGAAGCGGCCACCGAAGAACCTGAGCCGATCGAGGAGCCTGCGCCCGAGCCCATGTGGGGCGCCGCTGCGTTCGCGTCCTCGACCGAGGATTCCGCAGCCGACAAGCGTGCCGCCGACGAACCCCTCGCCGAGGAGCCTTCGGTTGAGGACACCGCGATCCGCGAGCCTCTCCCGCCCGCGCCCAGCGAGGCCCCCATCGTGCGCGCATCCATCGTTGGCGTGCCCGCCCCGGACATTTCGGCCCTGTCCGCGCCGGACTACGTCCCGGACCCGATGACCGACACCTTCGAGCGCCGCGGCCGCCACGGCCTCGACAATGGCCCCTTCGACGTGGACCCGCCCGAGCGCGCAACGACGGATACAGGCGTCATCGACCTGAGCGGTATTCGCGGAGGCCGGACCCTGCCGTCGCGTCGCGCCCTGCGCGAGGCACGCAACAACGGTGAGGAAGTCGTGGTCGTTGACGGCCAGGAGTTCAACACCGGCCTGATCCCGATCACCCGCCCGCGCGACGCTGAGGAACAAAAGCCCGCCCCTGCGCCCACGTCCGCTCCTGACGATGACGCGTCGGCGACCGGAGGCTGGACCTCGATCATGTCCGGCTGGCTCAAGGACCGTCAGGGAGGAAAGTGATGAAACGACGGACCCTCGCGGCTGCAACCGCCGCTCTGCTGATGACCTCTGCGCTCGGTGTGAGCGCCTGCTCCAGCGAGATTGTCGCTCAGTCCGGCTCGGCACAAAGCGCCGCCAACCTCGACCTTGAGCGCATCTCCACCGTGCTCGAGAGCGTTGGAACGGTGATGGCCACGGCGGACGCCTCTCTGAACGCCGCCGACCTCGGCGATCAGGTGACGCAGGGCGCGCTGGAGACCCGCACCGCTCAGTACGCGCTGACGACGGCGACCGGTCAGACGCTGCCTGCCCTGGACTTCGCGCCGACGTCGCTGGCGATCACGAACTCGGATTCGTGGCCGCGCGCGATCTTCAACATTTCGGACACCTCTTCCACGGCACTGCCAGTGCTCGAGGTCTACGTTCAGGACTCGGCCCGCTCCGACTACAAGCTGACGAACTTCGCCCGCCTGCTCGGCGGTACCCAGCTGACCCTGCCGCCCGTCGGCACCGGCTCTGCGTACGTGACCGGCGATTCTCAGGGCTTCACGGTGACCCCCGATACCGCGCTCGCGCAGTACATCACGATGCTGAACTCCGGCACGCAGGACACCACGCAGTTCGTCTCCGACGACTTCACGAAGCAGACCCTCCAGCAGGTCACCGACCTGAACTCCTCGGTGAGCGCGGCCGGCTCCGTGACCATGGCCGCCACTGCAACCGACTACCCGATTTCGGGTCTGGTTCTGCAGGACGGCTCGGCCCTGGTGGCTGCGAACTTCAAGTACACCTTCACCTACCAGCGCACGGTCGCCGGTTCCACCATGAACCTGGCTGCAAACACCGCCGCGCTGAGCCCCGACGGCACGAAGGTCGAAGGCACTGCGACCGCGGACTACCTCGCGACGATCATCATGCGCATCCCCTCGCAGAAGGCAGGCGGCAACGTGCAGATCGTCGGCGGCGACCGCTCGATCACCAAGGTGGCGCTCGATCCCTCCACGTCGCCGGGCTGATTTTCACCCGTAGCGCACACCTCGTCCCCGTGGCTTAGAGTCGCGGGGACGACGCATATCATCGTTCCTAGCACCAACTGTTTTGACGAAGAGGACACCATGACCACGCCTGACCCTCGCCCCGCATCTGAGGCGACGCCTATGCCCGCAGACTCGCATGGAGCCGTCGATCTGTCGGCACGTTCGAGCGCGCCTACCGCCCCGGAAGCTTCCGCGTCCGCAGCGGGGGAGGGCCTGCACATCCCGCTCATCACCTCCACGGACGAGGAGAACTTCCAGGACGTTATGTCCACCTCGCAGGCCGTGCCCGTCATCATGGTGATGTGGTCGCCGCGTTCCCTGGAGTCCAAGCCCGCGCTGGCCATGCTCGAGGAGATCACGCGCGAACACGCGGGTGCCTTCCAGCTCGTCGAGGTTGATATCGACAAGGCCCCGGCCATCGCCCAAGCGTTCCAGATTCAGGCCGTGCCGACGGTCGTCGCGCTCGTCGGCGGTCGCCCGGTGCCGCTTTTCCAGGGCGGCGCTTCCAAGGAGCAGGTGCTCCCCGTCGTCTCCCAGGTGCTCGAGGCCGCCGCCCAGATGGGCATTAACGCGCGCATCGCCGTCGCCGCCGAAGACACCGCGCCGCCGATTCCCCCCGAGCACGAGGCTCCGCTGGCTGCCGAAGAAGAGGGACGCCTGGACGAGGCGATCGCCCTGTGGGAGCGCGTCGTCGAGCTGAACCCGCGCGACGAGGCAGCGAAGTCTCATCTGTCCCGCGTGCGCTTCGCCCAGCGGGCCTACGGGGAGCAGAGCAGCGACGACCCGGCCGCGCGCGCCGACGCCCTCTTCGCGGCCGGAGATGCCGCTGGAGCCTTCGATGTGCTCCTTGAGCTGCTGGCTGCCTCGAGCGACGAGGAAGAACGCGACGCGCTACGCCTGCGTCTCCTGGACCTCTTCCGGGTCGCGGGATCGACGCCTGAGGTCTCCAAGGCCCGCACGCGCCTGGCGATGCTCCTCATGTGAGCGTGAGCGTGACGTCGCGTCGTCTTGTGCGTCGCGACACACGACGAGGCCGGAGCAGGAATCCCTGCTCCGGCCTCACCCGTATCAGGCTATGACATCAGCGAGCCTGAGAAGCGGGTACCAGCCACACGGCGCCCAGCGGCGGGACGCGCAGCTGCGCGGAGACCGGTCGGCCGTTCCACGGGGTGTCCTCGGCGATGATCGGACCGACGTTGACCACGCCCGAGCCGCCGAACTCCTCGGCGTCCGTGTTGAGGATCTCGACCCACTCGCCGCCAAAGGGCAGGCCCACGCGGTAGCCCTCGTGCGGGTTGCCAGCGAAGTTCGAGACACACACGACGACCTCGCGGTTGCCATCGGCATCGGCGCCCTTACGCAGGTAGGAGATCAGGTTGTGATCGCCGTCCGAGGCATCGATCCACTCGAAGCCCGTGTAGTCGTCGTCCCACATGGCGGGGGAGGAGGCGTAGATCTTGTTGAGGCGCTCCACCAGGGCCGCGACGCCAGCGTGCCCCTCCTGGTCCAGCAGCCACCAGTCGAGGGAGTAGGACTCGTTCCACTCCTGCTCCTGGCCGATCTCCTGGCCCATGAAGAGGAGCTGCTTGCCCGGGTGGCTCCACTGGTAGGCGTACAGGGAACGCAGGCCCGCCAGGCGCTGCCATTTGTCGCCGGGCATCTTGGAGATGATGGAACCCTTGCCGTGAACGACCTCGTCGTGCGACAGCGGCAGCACGTAGTTCTCGGAGAAGGCGTACACGAGCGAGAAGGTGAGCTCGCCGTGGTGCCAGCGGCGGTTGACCGGATCCTCGCTCAGGTAGCGCAGGGTGTCGTTCATCCAGCCCATGTTCCACTTCATGCCGTAGCCGAGGCCGCCACCCGAGGTCGGTGCGGTCACGCCCGGCCACGCCGTGGATTCCTCGGCGATCATGACGATGCCGGGGTGACGACGGTACGCGGTCGCGTTGGCTTCCTGGATGAAGTCGATGGCTTCCAGGTTCTCGCGGCCACCGTACTGGTTGGGACGCCACTGGCCGTCCTTACGCGAGTAATCCAGGTAGAGCATCGAGGCCACGGCGTCGACGCGCAGGCCGTCAATGTGGAAGTCCTCCAGCCAGTACAGGGCGTTGGCGACCAGGAAGTTGCGCACCTCGCGGCGGCCGAAGTTGAAGACGTAGGTGCCCCAGTCGGGGTGCTCGCCGCGCAGCGGGTCCGGATCCTCGTACAGCGGGGTGCCGTCGAAGCGGGCCAGGGCGAAGTCATCCTTGGGGAAGTGGGCGGGGACCCAGTCCAGGATGACGCCGATGCCCTCGCGGTGGAAGGCGTCCACCAGGTAGCGGAAGTCGTCCGGGGTTCCGTAGCGCGAGGAGGGAGCGTAGTAGGAGGTCACCTGGTAGCCCCACGAGCCGCCGAAGGGATGCTCAGCCAGCGGCATGAACTCCACGTGCGTGAAGCCCATCTGCTTGACGTAGGGGACCAGCTCGTCGGCCAGTTCGCGGTAGCCCAGGCCCTGACGCCAGGAGCCCGCGTGGACCTCGTAGATGGACATGGGGCCGGAGTGGGGGTTGCGGTCCTTGCGGGTAGACATCCACTCGTCGTCGGTCCACTCGTGGAAGTAGTCGGTGACGACCGAGGCCGTAGCCGGGGGGATCTCCGTGGCACGAGCCAGCGGGTCGGCCTTCTCGAACCAGTTGCCGCCGGGACCCTGGATCTCGAACTTGTAGCGCATGCCGACGCCGACGCCGGGGACGAAAATCTCCCAGATGCCGGAGGAGCCCAGCGAACGCATGGAGGTAGCCACGCCATCCCAGAAGTTGAACTCGCCGACGACGCGCACAGCGCGGGCGTTGGGGGCCCACACGGCGAAGGCGGTACCGGTGGTCTCACCCAGTTCGTCGGTGTAGGTCTTCACGTGGGCACCCAGGACGTTCCACAGGTTCTCGTGGCGGCCCTCAGAGATGAGGTAGGTGTCCATCTCGCCCAGGGTGGGCAGGTAGCGGTAGGGGTCGTCGCGCAGGTTCGTGTCCTCGCCGTAGGTCACCGAGACGCGGTAGGCGGGGATCTCCTTGTCGGGCAGCACCGTGACCCAGATACCGCCGCGCTCGTGGGTGGCGGCGTAGGCACCTGAGGGGGTGATGATGTCGACCGCGTCAGCCAGGCGAGCCATGGTGCGGATCGTGACACCGGCGTCGCTCAGGTGGGCACCGAGAACCGAGTGCGGCGAATAGTAGGAGCCGGAGGCGACGGCGTCGAGAATGTCGTCATTGACCTGGATCGGCGTTGGTTCGCAGCTCATGGATTGTCCTTACTCCAGTTGGTGTGAACTGCTCAGTTCACTGTCGTGTTTGTAGTCTATCGTTTCCCGGAAAAATAGGGAGCCGGGTCTCATTTGGTCGGTCGATTTTGAGGGGGACGGTGCTCGGCGCGACCCGCGAGTCACGCCGAGCGGGCCTATGGTCTCAGGCCTGCGACCAGGGCGAGGAGTGGGCGGGCTCGACCTTGAAGACGTGGCCGAGGCGCGTCACGGGGGGACAGCGACACCCAGTTGGACGAACCCCACACGTAGGAGTGTCCGTCGAGCTCGTCGACGACCGTGATGTTGCCGCCCGGCGTGGCCAGGCCCATCTCGGCCAGGTCCAGGTAGACCGAACCGTCCACGCCATCGTGAGGATCCAGCGAAATCACGCAGATGACGGTGTCCGGGCTGCCGTCTTCGGTGAACTTGCCGGGCAGCTGACGCGAGAAGGCGAGCAGGCGATCCGAGGACGTGGGGTGGATGCGGATCTGGTGGAGCTGGCGCAGTGCCGGGTGCTTGGCGCGCGCGGCGTTGAGCAGGGTGAACAGGCGCGAGATGCCGATCTCGTCCGCGTCCTCCCAGCGGCGCGGACGGTACTCGTACTTCTCGTTGTTGTTGGGCTCCTGGAACGTGCCACGTGGTTCGTTTTCGACGAACTCGTAACCCGAGTAAATGCCCCACGTGGGGGCGCCCAGCGCAGCGAGCATCGCGCGGATTGCGAAGATCGCGGTGCCGCCGTCCCACATCTGCGGGGTGAGGATGTCGTGCGTGGTCGGCCAGAAGGCCGGGCGCATGAGGTGGGCGGTCTCCTGCGACACCTCAACGAGGTACTCCTCGATCTCCTGCTTGAACGTCCTCCACGCGAAGTAGGTGTAGGACTGGTCGAAGCCGATAGCGCCCAGGGTGCGCATCATGGCGGGGCGGGTGAAGGCCTCGGCCAGGAAGAGCGTGCCCGGGTACTGCGCCTTGATGTCGGCCAGCAAGCGCTCCCAGAAGGGGATGGGCTTCGTGTGCGGGTTGTCCACGCGGAAGATCGTCACGCCGTGGTTGATCCACAGCTCGATGACGTCGCGCACGGCCTGGTAGATGCCCTCGGGGTCGTTGTCGAAGTTCAGGGGGTAGATGTCCTGGTACTTCTTGGGCGGGTTCTCGGCGTAGGCGATCGTGCCGTCGGCGCGCGTGGTGAACCACTCGGGGTGCTCGGTGACCCACGGGTGGTCGGGGGAGCACTGGAGGGCGAGGTCGAGTGCGACCTCCATGCCGAGGCCTCGGGCGCGCTCGACGAAACGGTCGAAGTCGGCGAAGTCGCCCAGATCCGGGTGGATGGCGTCGTGGCCGCCTTCGGGGGGAGCCGATGCCGTAGGGGGAGCCCGGGTCGCCGGGCGCGGCGATCAGGGAGTTGTTCTTGCCCTTGCGGAACGTCGTGCCGATCGGGTGGATGGGGGTCAAGTAGACGACGTCGAAGCCCATGCCCGCGATGCGCGGCAGGTCCTCAGCGGCTCCAGCGAGCGTGCCGGAGACCCAGGAGCCGTCCGGCTTCTGGAAGGCTCCCGCGGAGCGCGGGAAGATCTCGTACCATGCGCCGGCCAGCGCCTTGGTGCGCGCCACATCCAGCGGGTAGACGCGCGAGGAATCGAGGAGGTCGCGCAGCGGGTGATCGCGGAAGACTAGGCGGATACGCGAGGAGATGCCGGCGGAGAGGCGCTGCTGGGGGGGAATGGGAGCCGTCACGCAGGCGACGCGCCGCATCGTGCAGTGCCTCGATGTCGGCGTCCGAAGGCGGACGCTGGGTCGGGTTGTGGAAGGCCTTACCGGCGGCCGCGCGCTCCATGAGGCGGGCGCCCTCCTCGAGCATCAGCTCGACGTCGATGCCAGCGCCGACCTTGACGGCAGCATCGTGACGCCATGTGGCGTAGGGGTCGGACCAGGAATCCACGCGGAACGACCAGGCTCCGGGAACGTCCGCGGCAACCCAGGCCTCGTAGCGGTCGAGGCCAGGCGCGATGTCGACCATGCGGGTACGAGAGTATTCACCTCCGTCCGGGCGTAGCAGGACGGCCTCGGCGGCGAATGCGTCGTGTCCTTCGCGGAACACGGTCGCACGAATGGGGAAAGGCTCGCCTTCGGTCGCCTTAGCGGGAAGTGTGCCGTCCTCGATGACGGGGAACACTTCGATGATCGGGATACGGGGCAACAGTTTCTCGCTCACATGTCCAACACTAACCTATGGACCGACCAGGGCATAGGCGAAGATCACACCCCGGGATGTGACCGATCTCTCATTAGATGGTGTGTGTGGAGGACCAGGCGAGAGTCCGGCTGTCGTTGAGTGGTCGGCAGTAATAAGGACGCGGATATGGGGTCCGTGCGGTGACGTTATTCTGAGGATCTCAGCGCGTCGATGGGGTCAATGCGGCAAGCGACGATGGTGGGATACAGAGCCCCCACGAGGCCGACTACAGCCGATCCCGTCAGGTACAGGCCGATGGTCCGCAGATCGAACACAGGGATCCATTCGCGCATCAAGGTCACGATGTTCAGCGTCATCAACCCGACGCACACGCCCACGATCCCACCGACGAGCGAGGAGGGGAGAATCTCGCCGATGAGCAGCAACGCGATGTCAGACGAGCGCGCACCGATGGCTCGGCGTACGCCGATCTCCCACCGACGTTTGCGCACCTGGAGGAGCGCTAGCCCGCAAATGAGAACCACGGTCAGAGCGTCGACGACGATGGATGTCGTCGTCAGGGCGTTGCGTACCACCCCTTCCACGCTGCCGCGCAGGCTACGCGGTTCTGGTGGTGCATCGACTTGGATGCTCCCGTGGGTCGCAGGAGTCCATGCGAAGGGCGCTTGGTGCGCGACCTGTGTTGCGGCACCAGGACGGACGCGCAGGATAGCGCTCACGTAGGTGGCGGGGAAGGACGCTGCATCTGTTTCGCTCATGACGAGTGAATCCACCAAGGAGGAGATTCCCTGAGCGTCGTCGATAATGGCGGCGACGGCGTACTTTCGTCCCTCTACCCACACCGTTGGATGAAGCGATGCTGGACCCAGCTTGAGCGTCTCCGCGAGCCTCGCCCCGACGAGGACGTGGCCGGGTTCAAGATGGCACGCTGGGGCTGGGTGGAACGTCATGATGGACGCGCACTCGGAATCCAGCGTTGCACCGACAACCAGCGCGTGTGTGGACGTGTCAGATCCGGGCGAGGGCGGAGTAGCGCTGACGGTCACCTGGCCTCTCGTGGAGAGTACATTGACGTTTTCAACTCCCGCGACCTCGCGAATCCTTGCCAACGCGGTGTCATCGATGTACGGGGATACATCCATGCGTGTGCCCTGTGGAGAATAGAGAATGACCCGTCGGTTCGCCTGTGTATTGAATGCGTCCGTCACCTGGAATGACGCCGTGATCAAGTAGCACGTGAGGAATGTGGAGATAGCGACAGCGATGCACGTACAGCATGCGAACGCGCGCCTGCGCGCCCGCGCGCTGGTCCCAACATATGCGTCGCACATCGTCCGCCAGAGACGGCGACAGCCCGCTACTTGGCTGCATTGGGCGCAGGAATCCTCCGCCGACTGCAGATGGGTCGGAGAACAGACAGACGGCGCATCGATCACGTGCCCATCCGAGAGGGTGATGGTCGTGCGCGCCAAGGAAGCGACCTCGTCGTCGTGAGTGACCAGCACAATTGTCTTGCCTACTCGGTTGAGGTCTTGCAGTAGTGAGAGGACCAAGGCAGCAGAATGAGAATCGAGGTTCCCCGTGGGCTCGTCAGCGATAATGATGTCGTGGTCTGCGGCAACCGTGCGCGCGATGGCAATGCGCTGTTGTTCCCCTCCCGATAGCGTGGACACCAGCTGGTCGGCACGCTCCTCCAGGCCCACAAAAGCGAGGGCGTTGAGGGCTCGCTCGCGCCGCTGGGCCGATGAGTCGGCGACATACAGATTCCCGAGGAGGACGTTGTCGAGCACGCTGCGGTCTGGGAACAGGTGAAACGACTGAAAGATGAAACCGAAGATATGCGCGCGTGCCTCCCCGAACTCACGGACGCTCAAATTCGACACCGGTACCCCGTCGAGCAGATACTCACCCTCAAACCCCGTGTCGAGCAGGCCGAGAATATTCAGGAGCGTGGATTTTCCAGCTCCTGACTTCCCCCTGATGCAGGCGAAGTCTCCCTGGGCGATACGCAGAGAAATATCGGAGAGTATGGTGCGTTCAGTGGGCGCGTTCACCCGTTTGAAGACGTGGGATAACTCGAGTGTTGTCATTCGTTGTCGACCTTGACTCGCGCTCCCTCGACCAGCTGGGGATCCGAGGACGTCACTGCACACATGCCCCCGATGCACGTCGAAGAATCAACGGCCACCGACACCAGAGCGCCCTCATGTGCGACCAAGACGCTCGCGTGCGCTGTGTCACGCGCAATGAGAGCGGATTGAGGGACGAGGAGAACATCCTCCAGTGGCTCGCTCAGATTGATGTCGATGGGCACCTCACGCAGCCCGTTGAGCTGATCGGCGTCAGCATCGCTGACGGAGTGCGTCAGCAACAGGCGCGTCGTCGTCGCCTGATCCGCGCGCTCCTCCGAACTCGTCTGCTGTGCGGGCGCAATCGAGGTAATGCAGGTGGATACCGACGATGACGGTGTCTGAATGGCTCCGCACATCCCCACGCTGAGCCGAGCTCCCTGCGCTGCATCGACCGCGGCGGTCACAGTAATACCGTTCCCATTGACACCGATGGCCAGGGGTTCATCGCTGCCTGTTGCGCCAACGGGAGGAACGGAAGCAAGAGTCGTGATGCCCGGGGACAAGACGAGTGCTTCCGACTTGAGCAGAGTGACGACCTGTGGCGACTGTGTGGTGTTGCTTGATTGGTCAGTGGAGCCACTGCGCTCGTTTTCGGCCGTCGTCATGGGCGCGCGAAGACCAATCCGTTGATACACGTCGATGATTGCTCCTGCAGTCATCGAATCGAAGGTGCCAGAGGCAGTGATCGGGTACCGAGCTGCAATGAGCGCGTGCTGAATCATCGACACGTCGGGGCCGCTATCGCCCTCGCGCAGATCACGGTAGAGAGGGAAACTCCCCGTGAAATGCGATGACCGGACGCCCGTTGAGGTAAATGATGGGCGACGTATCCTCTATCGTCGAGCCAACCCCCCAGCGGTGTCGACGTTACAACGACGGTCCCGTCCTTTGAACCGGGGAGCGAGACCTGCGCGGCAGATGCTGCTTCCACCTTTCCGACATACGACGACGTATCCGCTAGTTCTCCGCGCACGACTTCCACCAACACGTCTGACGGCGGGGGTGGGCTTGCTGCCGCCTCCCGTTGGCGTTGCGAGACGAAACGGGAGGCAGCCCACCACGTCACCCCAACGGCGAGCAACAGGATGAGAAAGTAGACCACTCCTCGGATAACAGCGCGGCGCGTCATGGGACGTAGTGCTCGGGGTGTGCGCTGATCTCTCGGAACCGGTCGAGAGCCTCTTGATGGGTGGCAACTTCAGCATCGATCTCCGACTGGTGTTCTGCGGCAAATTGTGCGTGCTGGTCCCATTCGAGGTCGTAGAGCGTCGTGGTCCATCCCGACGATTCGCGGCATGTTGCATCGTGTGTGGCGAAAGCGATTTCCTCGCTTCCTGCTTCGCCGGTCGGCTGCCAGTCAAAGCGGTCTTGCAAGACGCTCGGCATCTGAGAATGCAACATGTCCCAGGGCTGGTCGGGGAGCACCGTGGATGGCTCCGCCTCCTGGAGGCATGCCTTCCAGCGCGCTGCTGCCGCAGTCAGTGCAGGATCGCTGCGATCTACTTGAAGAGCGTCGAACTGGGATATCCACGTGTTCTGTGCCTGGTCAGTGTCGACGGGCGTCGTACTCGTCGATGCAGTGTGCGCTTCCCGATCCTTCACCTGCGGCCTCGTGGCTTTCAAGCCCAGATCCTGACACTCGGTGTAGGCCTCGAGAAAACCAGGCCTGGGGTCCTCTTGGGGAAGGACATCCAGCACTGTGTAACCGGGGAGGGGAGCCTGTCGGTACCCGTACTTCGCCGCTGTCGTTGGTGTGAAGATCATGCTGATTCCGTTGGGGCGTGTGTCCTCGTATGGCATGTCAGCGGAACGTGCCGTGGGGTAGTCGGTAAAGCCTCGACGGTCCATGCATAGTTTGACGACCTTGCCGGAGGCTTCAAGTTCCACGTCAGACAAGTACGGGTCGAGAAGGGGATCGGTGGGCAGGGTCCAGTGTGTGATGTCCTTGGTGACGCCGGTACTCGACAGGAGTTCGTGTCCCGGAGTGGTCCCATCAGCAGGTGGCTGGCTCGTGCTCGTCCCCTCTGTCGGTGTTTGTCCTGCGCAGCCAGCTAGTACGACGAGCGCGACGCAGGATGTGAACGTGTGCAGAATCTTGTTCAAGGCTCCTCCTCATCAGGAGTGGGGCGAGGTGAATTCGACTTCGCCTCGCCCCATTACATCAAATTGCGTGCGGGTAGGCGCACCCACGTTCGGGACCGAAGGTGTCCCACGTCATGTTGTTGTGGGTTGAGGGTCCGTATACTCCATCCGGCGTCAGGTTTCTGTGCCGCTGTACCCAGGTCACGGCACCACGTGAGTGTCTGCCGTAGACACCGTCCTCCACGAGACTGACCAATGCAAGTAGAGTTCACGCGAGCAAGGGGATGAGCTTCCGTGACATGGTTATCTCTCCTTGTTCAGATGGGTGTCACCAGCTTTGGTGACACCCATCATGCTACGCCCGCGAAAGTATGACGTCAACCACTTTTAGAAAGTGGGGGCGGCACCCGAGTGATTCGGATGCCGCCCCGCCTGATGTGCGTGTGTCGAGCTCTTACAAGTCCGGCATGGATGCGTACAAGGCCGCACCAAAAATGACCCAGAAGATGATCACCAACACGAAAATGATGATCTGCCAGAGGAACGCTGCGCGCGCGAAGTTCCGCTTCGCCGGGGAGCCGCCGGAGCCGAGCGCAAGAACGAGCAGATAGACAAAGCCGACCAGAGGGATGCCCATCAGGAAGAAGGTGAGCATCCAGCCGCCGACGGAGTCGTCGGGGTGCTCGGGGAACTGGTTGTATGCCATGGTGCCTCCTAAGGAGAGTTGTGCGTGGGATTAATAGGTCATCTGCATCGCGGTGCGGACCTCGGACAGGGTCTGGTCCGCCTGCTCATTGGCACGTTCGTTGCCAGTGTGCAGGATGCTCAGCAGATAGTCTTCGTTGGCGATCAGCTCGGCGCGGCGCTCACGCAGGGGAGCGAGCATCTCATTGAGGGACTCGATGACGAGCGCCTTGAGGGTGCCCGCGCCGGCGTCGCCGATGCGGTCCGCGATTGCCTCGGGTGCATCGCCCGTGGCCAGCGAGGCCAGCATCAGCAGGTTGGAAACCTCGGGTCGGCCGACCGGATCGAAGGTGATGCGACGCTGCGCGTCCGTCTTCGCCTTCTTCAGGATCTTCGCGGTTTCATCGGCGCTCATGCGCAGCTCGATCGTGTTACCGCGCGACTTCGACATCTTCTGTCCGTCCGTGCCCAGCAGCAACGGGACTTCGGACAGGAGGGCCTCGGGGCGGGGGAACACGGGACGCTCGGGGGTCGCGCGGCCGTAGCGCTTGTCGAAGCGCTGGGCGATCAGGCGTGCCTGCTCGAGGTGGGGGAGCTGGTCCTGACCCACGGGCACGATGTTCGCCTTGCAGAAGAGGATGTCGGCGGCCTGGTGGACCGGGTAGGTGAGCATGAGGCCCGTCATTGCGCGGCCCTCGGTGGCCTCCAGCTCGGCCTTCACCGTCGGGTTGCGGTGCAGCTCCGACTCCGTGACCAGGGAGAGGAACGGGAGCATCAGCTGGTTGAGGGCCGGGACCGCCGAGTGGTTGAAGATCGTGGAGCGCTCCGGGTCGATGCCCGCGGCCAGGTAGTCGGCAACGAGGCCGAGGACGCGCTCGCGAATCGGGCCCACGCCGTCGCGGTCGGTGATCACCTGGTAGTCGGCGACCAGAATCCAGGTCTCAACCCCGCGGTTCTGCAGCAGTACGCGGTTACGCAGCGTGCCGAAGTAGTGGCCCAGGTGCAGGTGACCGGTGGGGCGGTCACCCGTGAGGATGCGGAAACGCGAGGGGTCCTGGTCGATCGCCAGGTCAATTTCGGCGCTGCGGGCCTTGGAGCGGGCCAGCGAGGCGTCGGAGGTTGCGGTTTCCAGGGCATCTTCACTGCGAGTCATGCGTTGATCCTAACGAGTGGGGGAGGGATATGTAAAAAAGGGGCTCAGTTTTCCAGCTGGAACGCGATGTCGGAGAGCAGGATCGTCACGGACAGGGCCTCGATCGTCAGCGTGGAGCGAGGGGCGACGTGCTCGACCTCAAGGGAGAGCTCATCGGGGTCGAGCGAGGAGCCGACGCCGCCGTCCGCCGGGGTCTCCCACACGGTGGAGTACGCGATCAGCCAGTCCAGGTCGTGGCCTTCGGGCAGGGTGACCTCGGCGTCGGTGAGGTTCGCGTTGATGATGACGAGGGCGTCACGGTCGCCCCACTTCACGCCCGAGCGCAGCATCTGGAAGGTGCGGTGACGCGAGTCCGTCCAGCCGTAGTCCGGCATCGGCGTGCCCTGGGCGGTGTACCACGACAGGTCGGCGATGGAGTCCCCGCCGAAGGGTCGCCCGGTCGCGAAGGAGTCGGGGCGCAGCACCGGGTGCGCCTTGCGCAGGGCGATCAGCCAGGAGACGGCGTCGATCTGGGCCTGCTGGCCCTCGGCCAGGTCCCAGTCGACCCAGGAGATCGGGCCGTCTTGGCAGTAGGCGTTGTTGTTGCCGTACTGGGTGCGTCCGAACTCGTCGCCGCCCGTGAGCATGGGCGTTCCCGAGGAGACGAACATGGTGGCCAGGATGTTGCGCTGCGAGCGCGCGCGCAGCTGCGCGATCGGCATGTTGGCCAGGATTCGGTAGGGCGTCGCGGAATCAGGGTGGGTCGCGCCCGACGCGAGCGTTCCCTCGAGGCCGTGGTTCCACGAGCGGTTATCGTCTGAGCCGTCGCGGTTGTTCTCGAGATTGTCCTTGTTGTGCTTGTGGTCGTAGGCGGTCATGTCCGCCAGGGTGAAGCCATCGTGCGCGGTCACGAAGTTAATGGAGGCGCGCGGTCCGCGCAGCCGACCCAGCCCATGATCAAAGACGTCCCGGGATCCGGACAAGCGGGTCGCCAGGTCGTTGGGGCCGAACACGATGTGGCCCGAGGCCTGGGCGCGCACATCCGCCAGCCAGAAGTTACGCAAGGCACCACGGTAGTGGTCGTTCCACTCGGAGAATGGAACGGGAAAGTTGCCGGTTTGCCAGCCGCCGGGGCCGACGTCCCAAGGCTCGGCAATGAGCTTGGTGCGGGCCAGGATGTCGTCCGTGGCCATCGCGATGAGGAGCGGGTGCATCGGGGTAAAGCCGGTGGCAAAACGCCCCAGCGTCGCAGCCAGGTCGAAGCGGAAGCCGTCCACTCCCATGTCGCGCACCCAGTAGCGCAGCGAGTCGAGGACCATCTGGATAGTCCGGGGATTGTCCATGTTCATCGTGTTGCCGGTGCCGGTCACGTCGATGCTCTGAACCGGGCGTGAGTTCGTGTGACGGTAGTACATGTCGGAGTCCAGGCCGCGCCACGACAGGGAGGGGCCTGCGTCTCCGCCTTCGCAGGTGTGGTTGTAGACGACGTCGAGGATGACCTCAATGCCTGCCTTATGCAGGAGGGAGACCATTCCGCGGAACTCGTCGACGACGGCCTGGGCGCCGCGGGCCCGCGAGTCGGCGGTCGCGTAGGAGGGTTCGGGCGCGAAGAAGGACAGCGTCGAGTAGCCCCAGTAGTTCGTCAGGCCACGCTCGGTGAGGAAAGGCTCATCGCACTTGGCGTGGATCGGCAGCAGCTCCACGGCCGTAACTCCCAGGTCCTTGAGGTAGGACACGGACGCCGGGTGGGCCAGGCCCGCGTAGGTGCCGCGCAGAGGCTTGGGCACGCCGGGCATGTTCTTTGTGAATCCCTTGACGTGGATCTCGTAGATGACCGAGGTCTCCCAGGGGATGTCGGGCTGGGGGATGATCGGGAAGGAGGGTTCGACCACGACCGAGCGCGGCATGTAGGGAGCGGAATCGATGGGGGAGCGACGCATCGGGTATTCCGACGGGTACAGATCCTCGTCCACGCTGTGGGCGTACACGGCGGGCTTCATGTCCACGAACCCGTCCACGCCGCGCCCGTAGGGGTCCAGCAGGAGCTTGTGGGAGTTAAAGAACTTGCCGCCGTCCGGGTCCCAGGTGCCGTGCGCGCGGAATCCATAGCGTGTGCCCGCACCGTAGCCCGGAATGTGCCCGTGCCACACGCCGGTCTTCGGACCCAGCAGAGCGAAGCGCGTCTCAGCCCCGGCCTCGTCGAAGATGCACATGTCCACCCCCGAGGCGTTGCGCGCGATCACCGCGACGTCGAGCCCGTCGCCCGACGGGTAGACGCCCAGGCGGGTGGGCTGCGGGTTAGGTTCGGTGACGCGCCGTGTGGGAGCAGGGGACGAGCCGGATCGCTCGGACATAAAAATGCGCCTCTTCCTGGTGAACCCCTGATGGAGTCATTGCCTCATAAATATAGTTGCCCCCCATCATACGTGACCGACAACAAGGCGGTCGGATCGTCGGGAAAAAGACCTATGGGAAGGCGCATAGAACGTGCGCACACACAGGAGGGTGCCCCGCGCGCGGACTGTGGTGTGCGCCGGTGAGGTGACCCTCATATGGGCGAGGGGCCAGGAATGTGGCACGCTAGAAGCCATGAGAATTGTCGTGTGTGTGAAGCATGTCCCAGACATGCAGTCCGAACGCCGTTTTGAGGGCGGCCGCCTGGTGCGCGGTGAGGACGATGTGCTCAACGAACTGGATGAGAACGCCATCGAGGCTGCGGTCCAGCTCAAGGAAAACGAAGAGGACGCTGGCCGCGAGGCCGAGGTCATCGCCCTGACCATGGGCCCCGAGGACGCCGAGGACGCGCTCATGCGCGCCCTGCAGATGGGCGCTGACCGCGCCTTCCTGGTTTCTGACGAGTTCCTCGAGGGCTCCGACGTTATTACGACGGCCTCCGTGCTCTCCGTCGCGATCGCGAAGATCTCCGACGAGTGCGGCCCCGTCGACCTGGTTGTCACCGGCATGGCGTCCCTCGACGCGATGACCTCCATGCTGCCCGGCGCCCTGGCCGCCAAGGCCCACATGCCGTTGCTCGGCCTGGCCCGCACGCTGAGCGTCGAGGACGGCGTCGCCACGATCGAACGCTCCGTTGACGGCTTTACCGAGACGCTGCGCGCGGCCCTGCCCGCCGTCGTCTCCGTGACCGACCAGATCAACGAGCCGCGCTACCCGGCCTTCGCGGCGATGAAGGCCGCGCGCAAGAAGCCCCTGGACCAGTGGGGCATCGACGACCTCGTCGAGGTTCCCGGCGGCGAAACCCTGGTGATGCGCCGCGCGCTGACCTCCGTGACCTTCAGCGAGGAGAACGTGCGCGACGGTTCGGGCACGATCATCCAGGACGCCGGCGAGGGCGGGCGTGCGCTGGCCGACTACATTCTTTCGGTGGTGAAGTGACATGACGCAGCAGATGAGTTCCCCGATCCTTGTCCTGGCCGACCAGTCCGGGACGCACCTGACGTCCCTGGCCCGCCAGGCGGTCACGCTGGCCGCCTCCCTGACCTCCGCCGACGTCGTCGCCCTGTCCGTGGCCCCCACGCCGGACGCGGCAGCCCTGTCCGAGCTGGGCGCGACCCGCGTGCTGCACGCCGACCTGGGTCCGGCCGGTCACGCCTCCGTGGCCGCCTCCGACGCGGTCATCGCCGCGCTGGGCACCGACTCCTACGGCCTCGTGCTGCTGTGCTCGGACTACCGTGGCCGCGAGATTGCCGGTCGCGTCGCCGCCCTGACCGAGGCCGGCGTCATCTCCGGTGCCTCCTCCGTGTCCTTCGACGGTGGCGTCCTCCAGGTCGGCAAGACCGCCCTGGGTGGCTCCTGGTCGATGGGCATCGTCCTGGAGGGCCAGACCCCCATCGTGGGTATTTCCTCCGGCGTCATTGACGAGGCCCCGGTGGCCTCGCCCGCCTCCCTGACCCCCGAGCCGTTGGCCGTCGAGCTGAGCGCGGAAGCAGCGGCGGTTGAGGTCGTGTCCTCCGTGGCAGACGAGGAGGACGGCGTGTCCCTGACCGACGCCTCCACCGTCGTGTGCGGCGGCCGTGGCGTCGACGGCGACTTTGAGCTGGTCCGCTCCCTGGCTGACGCCCTGGGTGGCGCCGTGGGCGCGACCCGCGTGGCCTGCGACGAGGGCTGGGCCCCGCGATCCGAGCAGATCGGCCAGACCGGTCTGACCGTCACCCCGAACCTGTACATCGGCCTGGGCGTCTCCGGCGCGATCCACCATACGGTGGGCATGCAGTCGGCCGCCCACATCGTCGCCGTGTGTGACGACCCGGACGCCCCGATCTTCGAGATCGCGGACTTCGGCGTGGTCGGCGACGTCACCGAGGTGGTCCCGGCCGCCCTGGCGATCATCGAGGAGGCGCGCTCTCAGGCGTGAGCGTCTACCTCGACCACGCGGCCACGACGCCGCTGCGCGAGTGTGCGCTTGACGCGTGGACGCGCGCCCAGCGTGACCTGGCTGCAACTCCCGGCAATCCCGCCGCCCTCCACTTCGGAGGGCGGCGGGCCCGTCGCATGCTCGACGACGCGCGCGAACAGGTCGCTCGCGCCCTGGGCGCGGACATCCACGAGGTCATCTTCACCTCGGGGGCAACGGAATCCGACGCGCTCGGCGTCATGGCGGCGGCCCGGGGAATGCGCGGCCGTGACGGTGAGCGCGACCTGATCGTCGTCTCCGGCCTCGAGCACGACGCGGTCGCCCATCAGCGAGAGGTAGCCTCACGCGAGGGCTTCTCCTGGGAGGTTCTGCCCGTGGATGCGGGCGGCGTGTCCATCCTGCCCGGTGAATCCGGTGACGATGCGCCCGCCTCGTGGGACGCTCGCCTCGCGCTCGGGTCCATGACCCTCGTGTCCTCCGAGATTGGCACGATTCAGCCGGTCGCAGACTTCGCTGAGCTCATGCACGCCAGCGGAGGCCTCGTCCATTCCGATGCCGCCCAAGCCATCCCCACACTGGACGTGTCCTTTGCGGAACTCGGCCTGGATCTCATGAGCGTGGGCGGACACAAGGTCGGCGCCCCCGCTGGTATCGGCGTTCTCCTCGCCCGGCGTGGCATCCCCATGACGACTGACCGGCCCGGCGGTGGCCACGAGCGATCGATTCGCTCGGGCACCCCGGACGTGGCGGGCGCCTGCGCGCTCGCAGCCGCACTCACCGAGGTCGTCGCCGAGCGCTCAGCTTTCGCCGCCCGCGCGGCCGACCTGCGCGCGCACCTGCTGTCTCACCTGCCGGAGGGAACGTATCCGACCGTGGGGGAGTCGGCCTCGTCGAGCGCGATCATCCACCTGTCCCTGCCCACCGCCCGCCCCGAGGCTGTGCTCATGGCCTTCGACATGGCCGGGATCGCCGTGTCCGCCGGGTCCGCCTGTCACGCGGGGGTCACGCGCCCCTCCGAGATCGTCATGGCGATGGGACGCAGCGAGGAGCAGGCGCTCGGCGTCCTTCGTGTCTCGCTCGGCCATGAGACGAGCCGCGACGATATCGACGCCTTCCTGGCCGCCCTGCCCGTGGCTATCCGTGCGGGTGCCGCCCTGGACGGCGTCGCCCACGTGCGCAACGAACGAAACGAGGGACGCTAGATGCGAGTTCTGGCAGCACTGTCCGGCGGCGTGGACTCCGCCGTCGCCGCCGCGAAGGCCGTGGAAGCCGGGCACGACGTCGTCGGCGTCCACATGGCCCTGTCCTCTCAGCCCCAGGAGTGTCGCATCGGATCGCGCGGATGCTGCTCGATCGAGGACGCCGGGGACGCTGCGCGCGCCGCCGAGGTCATCGGCATCCCGTTCTACGTGTGGGACCTCGCGAGCGAATTCGAGCAGACCGTCATCACCGACTTCGTCGCCCAGTACAAGGCCGGGCGCACCCCCAACCCCTGCGTGCGCTGCAACGAGTTCGTGAAGTTCCGCGAGCTCGCCAGCCGCGCCCGCGCGCTCGGCTTCGACGCCGTGTGTACGGGCCACTACGCCGCCATCGTCGATGGCGAAGCTGGGCCCGAGCTGCACCGCGGCGCCGACAACCTCAAGGACCAGTCCTACGTGCTGGCCGTCATGGGCTCCGAGGAACTGACCCGCGTCGTCCTGCCGCTGGGGGATGCCCCCAACAAGGCGTGGGTACGCGCCGAGGCCGAGCGCCTGGGCCTGGGCGTGTCCAACAAGCCTGACTCCTACGACATCTGCTTTATCCCCGACGGTGACACCCAGGGCTTCCTGCGCGCCCACCTGGGCAGCGCGCAGGGGGACATCGTGACCCCCGACGGGGACGTGCTGGGCCAGCATGAGGGCTACTGGAACTACACGGTCGGCCAGCGCAAGGGCCTGGGGATCGGCGCGCCCGCCCCCGATGGGCGTCCTCGATACGTCCTGGAGACGCGGCCGGAGACCAACCAGGTCGTCGTCGGCGCCTCCGAGTTGCTGTCCATTTCGCGCATCGACGCGACCGACGCCGTGTGGCTGGCCTCCGACGACGACGGAGCCGACGCCACCGACCTCTTCGTACAGCTGCGCGCTCACGGCGCGCCCGTTCCCGTGGCCCGGCTGCGGCGCGACGCGGAGCGGATCGAGGTTGAGCTCGAGGAGAGCGCGCGTGGCGTGGCCCGCGGCCAGTCCATGGTCGTCTACCGGGGCACCCGAGTCCTGGGCGAAGGCACCATCAACGCGACCGCGCGCTGAGGCTCGCTGTGCGCACGGCTTCGCCGGGTCCTGCCGCCGCTCTTGACAGGTGTGCCTCCCAGCTCGCCGTTCGCGAGAGTGAACGTGCTACCCGAGCCGGCGCCGGCCTCGTCCCCGCGGTGTTCGGACGGGGCCGCGACCATCGGCTAGACTGGGATGCGCGCGCGAGTGGCGGAATTGGCAGACGCGCTGGATTTAGGTTCCAGTGTCCTTGACGTGTGGGTTCGAGTCCCATCTCGCGCACAGGGTGGCCCCCTCGCAGCGGGGGAGAGCTCCCCATAGACTGAGGGGCATGAGCACTTTGGATATCGGCCAGCAGGCCCCCGATTTCACCGTCGAAACCACCCAGGGAACCCTCACCCTGTCCGACCTCCTCGCCGCCTCCTCGCGCGGCGTCGTCGTCTACTTCTACCCGAAGGCCTCCACGCCCGGCTGTACGAAAGAGGCCTGCGATTTCCGCGATTCCCTCGCCTCCTTGCAGGGGGCTGGCTACTCGGTGATCGGCGTGTCCGCCGACTCGATGGCTGCGCTTGAGCGCTTCACGGAGAAGCAGTCCCTCACCTTCCCGCTGGCTTCCGATCCTGAGCACCATGTTCTCGAGGCGTACGGCGCGTGGGGTGAGAAGAAGAACTACGGGCGCACCTACGTGGGCATCATTCGCTCGACCGTGGTTGTCGCTCCTGATGGCACCGTGGCGCTGGCGCAGTACAACGTCAAGGCGACCGGGCACGTCGCGCGGCTGCGCAAGGCTCTGGGTATCGACTAACCTCTTGCTTCCTGAGTAATCAACGCTTATGCTTGTTCGACAAGTACAAGTGTCGTGTTGATGGAGGACTCATGGGGGCTGCAACGCCGGACGCATATCGGGTCGGCGCGGGATCGGCGACGCCGGACTATCCGGGCGGCGTGCCCGCGCGCTCGCCCGAGCAACCCGTCATGCCCGGCACCCCCTCAGCCGCCGCGCCAGTAGCAAAGGAAACCTTCGCTCCCGCGGCTTCGTCCGTGCTCAAGGATGGGCACCCGCAGATCGCTGCGCTGTCTCCCGACGTCGAACGCACCATCATCGCGCGTGTTCCGCCTCGCGACAGGTACCCGGCGATCCCCAAGTCCTCACCGATTACCAAGCCCACCCCTGTCGTCAGGTCTGCGCCCAAGGATGAGTACACCTCGGCGGTCGTGACCCCCTCCGCCTCCACCTACCCTCAGCGAAGCGCGGAGCCCTCCGCCCCGGTGCGCCCGCCCGCGCTGCCCACCCCTCCGCTCAGCCGGTTCACGCCCCAGGATGTCACCTCCGAGGCGCGCGAGGAGGTCGCCTCCGACCGGGAATACGCGCATCACGACGAGGCCAATGCCCCCTTCTTCGGGGACGGCGGCGAAGACGACTGGAACGCGGAGCGTGACCTGCCCTCGCGGGCCGACGTCGCCCTGAGCAGGCGCCTGGGCCCCACCCGCGCCGTTCCCGGAGACCAGGTCGTCGCACGCCTGTCCGAGGCAGAGAAAGAACGACGCCGTGAGGCGCGCGCCTACCGTTACGAAGAACTGGACCAGCGCCCGCCGCTGCGTCGCGAACGCCCCAAGCGCCACAAGCGCATCAAGCGAGGCCTGGGCATGTTCGCCTTCGGATTCGTTCTCGCCCTGGTCCTGGCCGTGGGCGGCGTGATGGGCCTGTCCTACCTGCGCACCGTCGCCTCGGATAAGCTGGCGCACTCCCTGGACGCCTGCTCGGTCAACAGCCCCTACGCGCGCCTGGCAAGCGACAACACAACGCTGACGCTCGTAGCGTACGGCGAGGGGGCAAACGGCCTGTCGCAGACGGACTTCCGCTGCATCCTCGACCAGATCGATACTCCGTCCTCGGTGCGCGAACGCATGCTCATCACGCGGGCCGTCGACGGCACGCAGGATGATGTGTGGGGTACCTACCGTGCGACCTGGACGTATCACCCGGAGGACGGACTCAACGTCGTCCTCGCCATCCGCTAGGCTCGACTCTTGCCCTGCGAGCGGGGTCATGTCCTGAGATATCTTCCCGGCACGTGACATGCGCGTCATAGCATTGACGGGTATGTCAATGCGCGAAGGAGACTCTCATGTCCGATGCATCCCCGGCTGCGCCGATCGGCGACGATACCGCCCTGGCGATCCGAGGCCTCGTCAAGATCTACGGCAACCTCATCGCGGTCGCCGACCTGTCCCTCGATATCCCGACCGGATCCTTTTACGGCATCGTCGGGCCCAACGGCGCGGGTAAGACGACGACGCTCACGATGGCCACCGGCCTGCTCACTCCCGACAAGGGCACCGCCTACGTGCACGGTGTCGACGTGTGGGGCGACACGCAGCGAGCGCGCGGCCTGCTTGGCGTCATGCCCGACGGGATGCGGCTGCTTGACCGCCTCTCCGGCCCGGACTTCCTCGTCCACGTGGGCATGCTCCACGGCCTGGACGCCTCCGTCGCCCGCGAGCGCGCCCACGAGCTCCTGGCCGCTCTCGACCTGGCCGAGGCGGGCAAGAAGCTGATCAGCGACTACTCGGCCGGCATGACGAAGAAGATCGCGCTTGCCGCGGCCCTCATCCACTCTCCGCGAGTCCTGGTCCTCGACGAGCCCTTCGAGGCCGTCGACCCCGTGTCCGCGACCAACATTCGTCAGATCCTCACCGACTATACGAAGCGTGGCGGCACCGTCATCCTGTCCTCGCACGTGATGGCGACCGTCCAGCAGCTGTGCACGCACGTGGCCATCATCGACAAGGGGCGCGTGCTCGTCGCCGGAACCACCGACGAGGTCGCCCAGGGCGGCGACCTGGGGGAGCGCTTCACCTCCCTGGTCGGAGGCGTCCACTCCGAGGAAGGCCTGTCGTGGTTGGGCAACTGATTCGCCTCAAGCTCCGCATCATCTGGAACACGGTTCGCCGCCAGACTGCCGTGCTGGTGCTGGCCGCCCTCGGCGTCCTGTACTTCGGTGGGATCTATGCGTCCGTGCTCGTGGGCACAGCATTCCTTGCTCAATCCGAGGGAGCAGCGACCCTTGCGGCGGTGCTGCCCATCGTGGGTCCCGTTGTCGTCGTCCTGTGGCTGATCCTGCCCATTGCGTTTGCCTCGATGGACAACTCACTCGATCCCGTGCGTCTGTCGCCCTACGTGGGGCCGAGCAAGCGGCTGGGGGTGGCACTGGTCGCCGCGACCGCTGTGGGGCCCGGCGGCATCATGTCCGCCATGGCGCTTCTCGTTCCCGTGTGGTTTGCGTTGTGGCGGGCCCAATGGGTGGCGGCCCTCGGCTGGCTGGTCGCGGGCATCGTCACCCTTCCTCTTGCGGTGCTGTGGGCGCGTGCGGTCGGCACCTGGTTCGCGGTGCGTATCGATAGCTCGGGCAAGAAGGACGCCGTCACGATGGTCGGCTTAATCGCCTTTTTCGTGGTGCTGACCCCGCTGGGTTACTGGATGAAGCTCCTGTCGGATAACTTCTCGCTGGAGCTGTTCCAAGCCGGGCTGAACGTCGCGCTGTGGTCGCCCGTTGGCGCTCCCTACGGCGTTGTTGTCTCCCTGCTCGAGGGGGCGTGGGGTGCCGCCTGCATCCGCGTCCTCGTCACGCTGGCCACGGCTGTTGTCGGCTGGCGTGTCTGGCTGGCCGTCCTACGTCCCGTCATGAGCGGCTACGCGGGTGAGATCAGTGCCGACGCGCAGCGGGCCATCAACGAGGGACGTTATCTCATCGACGAGTTCGCCGAGCAGGAAGCGCGAGGCCAACGGACCGCGGCGTCGCGTTCGGCTGGCCTGCGCAGCGTCGATACCTTCACGCGCCTCGGTATCGGCGTGCGCTCGGCGTCTTTGGCGGCGCGCACGCTGCGCTACTGGATCGTGGATCCGCGCCTCAACATGAACATGGTGTTCGCTATTCTCTTCCCGATCATCGGGGTGCTCTTGGGGCGCGTGGCGGTCGATGGGCAGCAGGTGCTCTTCACGGGGATCTTCCTCTACCTCGTGCCCGTGACCATGGGCCTGAGCGTGGGAGCCCTCATGCAATTCGACTCGACGGGTGCCTGGATCGTCATCTCCTCGGGGATGAGCGGCCGGGAGGAACGCCGCGGACGCCTCGTCGGTTCCCTCGTCGTCCTCGTGCCCCAGGCGCTCGGATACCTCATCCACGACGCCATCACGAGGGCTGGTGCGTCCGACTTCGTCTTCCATCAAGTGATGGGCATCGTCCTCTTCTCGGGCGCGGCCGCAACGACCCTCGTCGTGAATGCGCGCTGGGTGTATCCGGTTCAGCCGCCGGGTGTCTCGCCGTTGGCGACGAAGGGGACCGGCTCGTTCCTGTTGACGATGCTGATGCAGCTCGCGGGATTCGCGGGCACCGCAGTCTTGCAGATCCCGTCCTACGTGCTGATCGCGCTGGCCTCCTTCGGCCTGGTTCCGTTCTGGGTTGCTTACGTGGTCGCCCTGCCCTGGTCGGTGATCATCCTGGAGGGGGCAGTGCGTGTCGGCGGGCGCGTGTGGGACCGGTACTCGGTTGCCGCGCTGACGACGATCCGCAGCTGGCCGGGGCACTGACCGTCGTTGTCTCCGCTTCGCACGAGGCCGGGGCTTGCTCGCGTGGGCACCCCGGCCTCGTCGTTATCCCTGGTGGGGAATCTATGTCGACAATGCAGACGCATAACGGCAGCGAAAGCTATGGATACCCGGTAATGTGGTGGTTGTAACCGATTGAAAGATCGACTAGGAATTCTTCATGCAGTCATTTTTGCTCCCGCGCACAGCCGCCCTCACCGCTTGTCTCTGTATCGGCGCCGCACCCCTCATTGTCGCAGCGCCCGCCCATGCTGCGGACACGCCGGGACCGGCCACCTGCTACGTTGCGGATGAGAATGAGAACATTTTGGAACCGCGACGCGAGTACGTGCCCAACGATGGGACCGGCGAGGTCCCCGTCCGTCCCAGCCCCGTCGTTCCCGGCCAGTACACACTGGAAATCAGTGCACCGGCGCTCAACTTCGATCCCGACCGGCCCGACATTCATTTCGTGTGCGAGGTCTTCTACTCTCCCCTCGGATCCGTTCGCCTCGTGGACGCCAACGGCACGGTGCTGGCCACGCAGCGCTACAACAACGACCAGCACAACCCGTCGCGAGCCGCGCTCACTGCGCTACCGGCGTTGCCCGAGGGGTATGAAATCGTCCCGGGCCAGACGATCCGAGGCTTCGACGCTGCCGCTCGCACGGTTGATCCGAATGATCCCGCGAACGCGCGCGCCGTGGGTGCGAACACCGACATCGCGATCCGCAAGGTGTCGAATAATCCGGCGCCGACGCCATCGGCTTCGACGCCTACCCCCACGCCCTCTTCGCC
>BNJU01002538.1_pt1 | contig 115677 bp, 101 predicted proteins | sample 8539281 | NCBI WGS metagenome assembly BNJU01 (sample SAMD00202456, study PRJDB9452) | human saliva metagenome | isolation source: human saliva | place: Japan
GCATCATAAAATATAAATCGTATGCACATCCAAACCATAAATTAATTTAATAGAAAATCTCATAAATATAAGGCACTAAAACGTTACTGGAAACTTATTCAAGAGGATAACCGTAAAATAGGCGATAAACGTTTTTATCGCCCAACTTTTTAGATCACACTTGACTAATAAAGGGATTTTTCGAAAAAGCTTCTTGTATACTCTCAAGAATTTAGATAGCACTACGACCTCTATCAACTCTTACTTTTTTTCATTTTTAAAGAGAAACAAACAGACCATTTCTTTGAGCTTATTGAAAAAACAATTTCTTGTGTAAATCCTATTTTTTTAAACTGTTTTTAAGACCTTTTTGAAAGATCAGGACAAGATCAATAACGCACTGGTACTGCCCTACTCAAACGCAAAACTAAAGGCTACTAATAACCTCATTTAGATCTTCAAGCGCAATGCTTTTGGCTTCCGGAACTTTGAAAACTTCAAAACTAAAATCCTCATCGCTTTGAACATCAAAAAGGAAAGGACCAAGTTGGTCCTTTCCAGGTTATAACTTTTCATCAAGCCACTTCGGTTGACAAAAAGCATTTTTTCTTAAAGTCTTGATAAACTTGACAATTAGGAGCAATAATTTTTCAAGGATTTTAACTACTAAATGGTCCAATAAATATTAGAAATTATAAGTATCTAAACAATGATAGCAAAACTGAAACCGTTACTAATATAACCACAATAATATAAAAAGTAGATTTTCGATTTTTCACCTCATCTGGTTTCTCATAACGTATTTTTTTGATGCGTTCCTGTATATCCTTATCTAATAGTTCATTTCTATCTGTCACAATTCTACTCCTTCATTAATCTACATTACTAACCAATACCTGTTTATAATCTCTATAAGTCATCGGAAATAAGTCTGATCGCCAACACGAAACTGTCTGTGAATAATCATCTAAATTCAATAACCAATCAGATAATGTTTGAGGCTTACTATGATTAAAAAAATACCACTTTCATGATGAAAAATCGGTGAATGAACAGTATTATCGTATGCTAAAATAAGGAGACTTCGTTCAAAAGCTAGTCGAACTATTGATAAAACTTCATTTCCATGATTAATATCTAGATAAATATCACATTGTTCCAGTAAATCTAACATAGTTTTAGGAGACATATTAGGATAGAGGAGAACATTTTCTTTTTGACCAATATTTTGTAATTTATCCGACATACTCGTCAACGCACCAATATGGAAGGTATAAGCCGAAAGATTGTCCGTTAATGTTTCTACGCCTTCTATTTGGTCCGAATTTGTCACAATTAAAATTTCTTTGCGAGAATAGTTTTCTCTCAGTTTAGGATAGATGATATTTAAAAAACTAATCATCTCTTTATTCTTTTCTTCCACTAAGTGCAATAATTTTTTTATATACCGACCGATCTTGAACTATCACTTTCTTTGTTCTACTTGTTCTCCCTGAAAAAATAATTTGCATATTACCTGGAAGCTGATCTGCGAGATTTTCCTGCCAGAATAAAATGTCTCTCCCCTCACCTCCTAGATAATAGGAAATTAAGAAAGGCATCCCTAATGAATTATACCAAATTGATGATAGATCTAAACCTGATTTTTTTAAAATAAAAGAGAAAGAAATCCACTTTTTTTGTAAAATGATAAACCTTGCCCTTCCAATTAAGAAGAATGTCACCTGTTAAAATATTTTCTGATAATACTTCCTGACCCGATTTAGTATAATATTTCTTGTGACTCACTTGCTGGTCACTAAAAAAATAAGTCCTAGCAAAAACCCATCCATACTTATTATAGTGATCCGTCATATAAATTGATCCATCTGGATACAACCAATCTACACTTTGGACAAATCGCAAATATTTTGGTTCATGATAATGAATAACCCCCCTTTTAGAACTACGATTCCAAATTTCTCCTTCTATATTCGTTCCTGTAATTTGCCAAAGATAAGGAACTTCTAATTGATTAAAATAAAGCGGGCTACCATCCATTTCAACTTCACAAAAGAAAGTATAAGGTGAAATTATTCCTTCTGGTAAAAATCCATCATCGTTTAAAACAATACTGGTTCCATGTATACCAGATTCTTCAAGAGAATAATGTAGATCCAAAGATTCTTGTGTGAGCCATTCAAACAACCTAATCATTTAACATCTCCTCAATAAAATCTTTCCATCTTTCAACTAATTTTTCATGCTTATAGTTCTCTGCAATGTTATAAGAATATTGTTGTGCATCAGCCATTTTAAACTTAGTGAAATATTCATATATCGAATCTGCAAAAGCTTGTACAATGCGAGAACGGTCATCTCCTTTGGGGCGCTCAATTAATAGACCATTTTCTCCAGAACAAACAAATGTTTGATTTCCATATGGAACATCAAAACCAATAATAGGAAGTCCTGAACCTACTGCTTCCATTAACGTCAAACCAAACCCTTCGCTTGTTGAAGCAGTTAAATATAGTTCATAATTCTGATAAATTTCGTCAAGCTGTTTATGACCTTTTAATTCAATAAACTCTCCAGCATGTAATTTAGTTAAAAGCTCTGTCAGTTTTCTTCTCTCTCCACCTTCACCATATATATCAAAAGTCAATTCAGGTAGTCTTTTCTGAGCTAAAGCTACTCCCTCAATTAACCAATCTATATGTTTCTCTATTGCTAAACGTGAACCTGTCATCATTGAAAAAGATTTTCTAGACTGCTCCGGAAACTTCAATTGATCTAGACTCCCTACTGGAATAGCAACTATCTTCGGATGTAGAGAAGTATATTGTGTGAATTGCTCCTCAAGAAGTATTTTTTGCCTTTCAGTAGACGTAATAAATGCATTCACTTTATCTGCATTCGTAAATTGATATTCATAATAATTATTCCAGAGAATATTATGTTCATCGGTATTTTTTTCATTAAAATGTTCTGCATGAATAACTACCGCTAATTTCGCTGCCCCTATATTTTCAAATACTACTTGTCCAATTCCAGTCGCACGATCAAGTAAAATCAAATCAGATTTTGTCAAGGAAAGATCCTCAAGCATGAACTCTAATAATTCTTCTAGTCCATAACAAATTTTATTTGAAAAAACAAAAGTGCTCTTTTCATTAGAAAGGATCTCTTCATAAGCAATACTCCCATCCTCATTATAAAAAGAACGATTACAGAGCTGTACCCCATTTTCTCCAGGAGAGTAAAACTCACTAAATACTTTTGTATAGCTATAATAATCTTTACGAATCAGTTTACCTTTAACAACATATTCTACTCGTTGTACATATTCCTGATTTTCGCCATAAAGGGAAGCATTAATATACAGTTCCTGATTTTTCAAAAATAATATCGAATAAGCTTCCGATCAGAACTCGCTTCTTTTTTTGTAGGACATTGTGAAAAAAAGTAGCCTCCAAATCGTCTTTTTTTATATGTAGTTCCAGAAATTTTAACATCTGTAAAATATCCATACAACCATATTATTTCATTATCTTCAAATCCGATATTTTTTTGTAAAATGCTCCAGATTTTTCTGATTGAAACATATTTGTAAAAATAAACTTAGCAGGCATTCCAAGTGATCTTAAAATTTGTGCTCTATATGCCTGAGCATACTCAACACCGCTACTTGCCCAGCCAATCCCTAAATTAATATTATAGATTGTCATTGTTCCCTCTTATACAAAATAAATTGATAAACCATCGTCTACCTTTCCTTCTATGGTGCTTAACATCACATTTTTAACAATAGCATGTTTTACTTCTCTGCTCATTTCCTCATAAGATTCTAAGGATTCTCGTAAATACTCATTAAAAGAATCCCTTTGTGCTATTTGTCTCATTGATACGAATGTCTTCAGTTGCTGTAGGGTGGTCTACTTGTTGAATCCAACATTCATCAATTGCTCGTAGTATTGATAGACGAATAAACTCCTCAACTTTAGAATCTGTTTTTAGTTGCTTAGATTTACGTTCCATCTCTAATTGATAAAGATAAAATAAGTAATCCTTCACTTGTCTACTATTACTCAAATCTAGACTTTTAGGAAGAGATCTCAGTTGATAGGTGAAATTTTTCTAAAATAAATCTCTTAAAATCATTTTGGTTTAATCCAAACTTACGATTATTTTTCCATATACATTTCAATATATTCACTGATTAGTTTATCTAAACGATCTCTAAGTTTTACTTCTCCAAAAATCAGTTGATCTCTTAAATGATATATTTTCTTACGTTGAGATTTCAAACTCTCATCAAATTTAATTGTATTCTGACGAGCAGATTCCGACTTATCCTCGCTTTTTTGTTGAGCATGGGTTACAATTCTAGAAAAACGTTTAGAAAACAGAGGCTTCCCATAATTCTTCCGATCTATACTATTTTGCTTTTCAAAGTATTTTTTTAACCTTCTATTAGCATGATTCATAATCAAATCATCTTCCAAGGATACAAAAAACTGACTCAAACCTGGATCACCCTGTCGTCCAGCTCGTCCTCTCAACTGCCAGTCAATTCTACTATTTGGCATTCTCTCTGTGCCAATTACAGCTAAGCCGCCTAATTCTGCAACACCTTTCCCTAACTTAATATCCGTGCCTCGCCCAGCTAGAGAAGTAGCTACTGTGACAGCACCCTTTTGACCCGCTTCAGCAATAATCAATGCTTCCTTGGCAATGTTCTTAGCTGTCAAAACATTATGAGGAATCCCCTCTTGTAATAACATACGTGAGTATATCTCCGCAATATCAACTGTTCCTGAAATCAAAAGAATAGGTTGTTGCTTCTCGTGGAGTTCCTTAACAAATTCAAGAGTAGCAAGTAATTTTTCAGGTAAAGTAGTATAAATTTTATCTGAATAATCTAATCTTTGTATTGGTGTGTTAGTTGGAAGAACAACTACTGATACCCCATAAGTACTAATCAGCTCATTCTCTGCAATTTTTCCCGTCCCCGTCATTCCTGATAGTTTAGGAAACATATTAAATAAACTTTGATACGTTACAGAAGCAATGGCACGAGAGTCCTTTGATTTTTTGACTTTTTCTTTTGTTTCAATTGCCTGATGAATTCCAGACTGGAGACGGGTTCCTTCAAGTATCCGTCCAGTACGATTATCTAGTAGCTCAACTGCATCATCAGTTACAACGTAATCCATATCTTTTTTGAAAAGATAATGTGCTCGAAGTGCTAAATTAATATGTCTATTTAACTCAAAATATTCTTCACTATACAGGTTTGGTATATTAAAGTATTTTTCTGCATAACGAATTCCCTCATCTGTTAAAAAAATAAATTTTTCGTCTTTAAGAAATTTAAACTCTTGATCTTTTTTCAACGTTCGTATAAATTGGTCTGCTGTGTCATACAGATTGGATTGAACTCTAGGTGATCCAGCGATAATAAGTGGTGTCTGTGCACTATCTAACAAAACAGCATCCGCTTCATCAACGATAACATAGTTAAAAGATCGTAAAAATTTATCCTCTACATTACCTGCCAGATTATCTATCAAATAATCAAATCCAAGAGCGGTACTTGTCGTATACAATATATCAGAAGAATAGATTTTTTTCTTCCGATTAGAATCTACTTCTTCATCATCGTCAAAAACTCCTACTCCAACAGTTAATCCCATAAAACGATAAACTTCACCCATATCTATTGCATCACGTCTTGCAAGATAATCATTGGTTGTTACTAGAATTGTTCCCTTCCCCTCCAAAGCATTTAAATAAAGAGGTAAGGTAGCAGTCAAAGTCTTTCCTTCTCCTGTTTTCATTTCTACTATTGTACCTTCATGAAGGGCTAACGCTCCTAAAACTTGAACATCAAATGGGAACATGCCTAGTATTCGGCGGTCTGCTTCACGAATCGCTGCAAAAGCCTCAATTAGTATATCTTCAAGCGTCTCTCCTTCATGTAACCGATTTCTGAATTCCACCGTTTTCTGTTTTAGTTCTTCATCACTTAAGAGAGACATTGTTTCTTTCAACGCATTAATTTTTACTAATTTTTTTCGAAGTCTACGCAACTTCATTGTGTTAATAAATGATCTCTTTTGTTTTATTTTTTCCATATACCCATTAAATATATTCTATTAAATTTTTCACCAAATCAAGATCCTTCGGAAGCAGTTCCCGTAGATAACGATTTTTCGACAATATGATTTTTTTCTCTTCATCATTAATATCATAAATCATAAATTTTTTTGATAAGTAACTGATTGACAGCCTGCACTCATCAATGTAAGCGTATAAGTAAACGTATCCTTTGGAAAAATAAAGCTCTCACCTGAGTTTCTTAATACGATAGACTCAATCTGTTCAGCTTGACGATTAAAAAAATCGAGTTGCAAAAAAAAGGAATTTGCTGGTACAGCATCAATCTGATACTCTAGAAGGTATCTATTTCCTTGTATAAGAATTGGAAGATCTGGAGAATGACGATCACCTTGATAATTTGTTCGTGACTTAAAAGTAACAATAGGCTTCCCTGATGCGAGCTGTGGATTGTAAAAATTCACTAAATCCTCTTGGAATTTAATTTGAGAACCATATAAATAATTCTCTCCCTTTCTTATTTCATTCCAATAAATTTCAGAAATTAACTGTTTAGTCATTTACACTCCTTATCTTCCAAACTGATCTTCTAGAATTCTTTTAAATTGTTGCTTAAACCACTTATTAATCGCTTGACTATTATCATTATGTCTTCCTTCATATCCTACACTATATATATGTACACCTTTCTGTGAAAGATAATTTGTTAAACGTTGAGTAGCATAACCATCGTAATCATCATTTTTCATGTATCCTAGAGCAAATTGAGTATCTTTAAAGCTTGCGTTATGATATTTATTCCATAATTTTTGGTTAAATTCATCAATTTTCATTTGTGTTAAGCCGTGAGTTACATTCAGTAGCATATCAGCACTTGTTTCAAATTCATCTGGTCTTTTTAATTTCAATCCAGATACTGTATCCCCAAGATTTGTAAATGGCTTACCTACAATTACAGCCGTCGGATTTAAGTCTACTGCATAATAAGCTGCTCCAAATGAACCCATAGATATACCAGATAGTATCAGCTCAGATGATGAAAATCCTAAATAGTCCAATGCTTTTTCGAATCATTTCAATGATTTTTTTCTTCATACTGATCAGTTCCAATATAAAAAGCAACCCCTTCTAATCTTGGATCAGCAATCAACATAAATGGGGAGTTGAAAGCTTTCATCATCCCGAATCCCTCAAATCCCTCAGCTGGCCTAAATCCTGAAAAAAATATACATTTAAAGGTGGTTTCATATCTCCAGGATTAAAGTAATAGAAAAAAATTCCTGTCTTCTCTCATCACTGAATCTTCCACCACCAAGAACTAAGTTTCCTAGACCTTGACGTGAGTACCGCCAATGAAGAGGCCCGAATGTTAAGCTACCTACACCTCTAGCATAGATGGATACAACATAAAATCCGATTTCTTCTGGTTTTTGGTTCTAGAATTATTGGATCTTTTTAATTCATCTTCATTATAAGTAAAACTATCCATTAAAAGCATAGAGGCTTCCTCTTCTCATTGGTGTTATTTCTAACTGTATTTGACAGTTCCCCTTGATTTTTTCAAACTCCTGCCATAATTCCAGAGCTACTGGAAAACTTGATAGATTATATCGATAAGTGAAAAGTTGTTGAAATTTTTCTCCAAAATTTCCGGTAAATTGAGTATTTACATGACCGTTTCGTTGTACTATTCCTTCAAAACCTGGGTTGATATCTATCTCTGGTATTTTTAACTTTGCTCCGTATTGACTACTAAACAATACCTGATTTAAAAAATTGATACAGGATGAAATATCTCTCGAACTTTCTAATTTACGAAGCATCTTTCTTCTAAAAATCCCATCCGATGATGTTGAAGATAACTCCAATTCAGCACTACAAAATAGGCTATAGGCTTCAATTGTATTCATAAGAGGCTCTAATTGTAATTCATCAAGATAATCTGTTATAACAATCGCATTAAAATGAATATGAATTTTTGGTTTTTCTAACAATACATCGTGCTTCACCATTCTTTTCATGGATTCTGCAAGCAATTTTTCCTCTTCTAATTTCAAAAAATTTTGGATATACTCTGGCTCACAAAATAACCATTCTAAGTCTTCTGGTAGTTTTTCTACTTGACTAGCCCAATTTAAACGGCCAATTTGTAAAATCTTCATCGTTATCCATTCCTTATTTCTTTTTTAGCATACCTTTCCATTGCTTCAAAATTTTGCCACTTGTGTAATCAGACATCTTTCGAACTGCATAGATAAGGGCTTCATTCCAATTAAATAGACCATCAAAGTAAAACTCAATTGCTGACGATAACTTGCTAATGTCACTAATAACCAAACCGTTCTTTTGATGAATAACATAATCTGAACTAACACGATTAATTTGTGGTATACCTGCACTTATACTAGCAATTTGTGTATATAGATCTGGCTCAATCCCAAGATCAATTACTAACCTAGCTGTATCTAAACATTTGATAATCTGATTTTCATTTGTGAAACACTCCATAGCGATACGACTCAACTCTATTTCCCCTTCATCTTCTATTTCATTTTCGCCTTCACTAATCTGTTTAAATAAAAGATCTTCAAAGTGATTCGTTTTAATGAAATCTATGATCCATGTTTTTAATAAATCCAATTGGAAATCTTGTCTGAATGTCACAATTCTAAGTTCTATATCGAGATGAAGAGTCATTAATTCGAGAATAATTGCTATCACAGAATATAGTTCATCTAATTCAATGTTATCAATATGAAAAATAAATTATCTGCTCCTTAACAGTCTGGCTATGCCCTAAACGTAAACGGCTATCAAACGGCGAAAGTCGTACTATCGGTATCGATTTGAAAACTAAATTTTCACAAGTTTTTCTTAATAGTTCTTCATTCTTCTCAGTATCAACTACTAAAAAGGTAGCATCATTTATAGATATTCTATCCTGGCCTAGATTCTCCAAATTAAAGCGATTCCCAAAAAAAGAATAAATTTTTCTATGCTCCTTAAATATAGAAGAAACCAATTGGTTATGCTGGGTATCACTCGCAAGCACAAATACATCTTCATTTTCAACATGATTATTTTGAAAAATTGCGAGTCTCTCCTTAATCAATTCTTCCCAGCCATTATAATACTTCTTGCTAAAAGTCTGATCAGAAAAATCATTAATCATAAGAATAGGAGTAGGATCATTTTCTTTTTTTAGAAACTCACGAACCTGCCACACTCCATTAATATTCAAGTAATCCTGATACAATGGACGTTCATCTATATCATAATAAAGAATACTAGACAAAAATCCTCTATCATCGAAAATATAATCTTTTGTTACCTTTCCATTTTTTTGAAAGGACACCGAATGAAGATTACCGTCTTCAGCATAGTTTACAATAGCAAAAATCTCCCCTTTTAATCTAACAACAACTGCAAAAGGACTATAAAGAAACTCGCACCCTTCAGGCCAATTTAAGTCCTTAAGATGAATAATTTTTGTATAAGATCTTGTGATATTCTGGATATCATCAAAAAGACCAATAATATATTCCAAAAATATTTTTGTTTATGCAAAAAAATAACGAAGTTGTGGTTGATAGTTCAAAATCATTAATCCTATTTCTTCTTGTCCCTGCAAGAACATCTTAACTTGATTTACACTATCATCAAAGGTCATTCTATTTTTTACTCGAAACCACCACGGCGTATCATAATACCATTGCCTCTGACCATTATACCAAGAAGGTACAAAATAAAACATAAACTTCCCACCATTAAATTAAATTTTTGTATTTTTTCCAACTATTCATTGTATCAACTTGCTCAATAACCCCTAATAAAAGACTTACTATGATATACGCATTACTAATTAGTAGGGCAATTGAAACACTATTTTTCCCCTGTCCTTGTAACAAAACCGCAAGCATTGGAAGTCCCCCAAAAATGATAACTGTAAAAGCACCAAATTGCGCAAATGAGTTTACAACATACTGGATATACTTTATTGTCTCTTCTCCTGGTTTTTTCCCAGAAATATAATCACCATTATTTCTCATATTCTTTGAAATTTCATATGGATCATAATTATAGTATGCAAAACCAATAGATAAGAAGTAAAGCAAAAAGATATAGCAGATAACTCCTGGTAGTTGAGATAAGCCGATGTGAACTGAAAGATATTCTAATATTTGATTACCAGGGAATATATGCAATAATACTACAAAAATATATGGAGGTAACATCATTAAAGTCATTCCATACATAAATGGCATTGCACCAGCAGGTGTCACACGTATAGGTAAATAACTACTAGCATGATATGGTGTATTTAGACCGACTCTTTGAATCGGTATACGATATTCGCCTTTATAAAAGCAAAAATATTAAACCAAATTAAAAATAGATAAAGCGACAAAAAAAATACTAATCCATATTGGATAAGACTACTAAATTTAAATTGCTGTACGCTAAAATATCTTATTATATTACTTTGAAATGTTAAGATCATATTTACCAATATAACAACAGTCATTCCACCAATACCTCGTTCGCTATTTATTTTACATAGCCAATTTAATATAAATGTTCCAGTTGTTAACAAAATAATTGTTATTATTCTAAGAGTGGAATGACTGTATCCAAATATCAATAAAAATTTGGAATCATTTGTTATTCCAAAACTTTGTAGTAAAGCAATTGCTAATGTCAATAAAAATTGCAAACGGTTTACTTTATTGGAAGTCCAGCTGCCAATCAATTTAAAAGTAATTAAAAAACGCCATAAAATCATCATTGTCATAGTTGGCCCTATTCCTAATGAAAACAACGTCATGTTACTAAATTGAATTCCAGTGATAGCCCCAAAATTTTCAAGCAATTGCGAATCTGATGCATTTCCTACTACAACCTTATCCACACCAACTGTTGGAATTGGAATCTGTCTACCTAACATATAAATGAATACAATGCCGATCATCCATGTAAATCTCTGAAATATTATTGATTTTTTCCAGTATTTTTGAAGTTTTCTTAACATACTCAATTAATCCATTCTGTCTATTCTGAATAATTATAACATAAAAACAAGGTTGAGGTGTGTAAACACCACCAACCCTTGCTTTTATGTTAATTAAAGATAGTCCTTCTTACTTATTCAGCATCCTCTGATTTACGTTTTTTACGCCCCAGAAGCGCTCCAAATAGAAGACCACTTAATCCAACTAATCCAAGTGATGAAGAAACATTTTCACCAGTATTCGGAAGTGTTCTTTCAGAAATTGACTCGCTCACTGATTCTGATACTGATTCAGAGATAGATTCACTTACTGACTCTGATACTGACTCAGAAATTGATTCACTTACTGACTCTGATACTGATTCAGATACTGACTCTGATACCGACTCAGAGATAGATTCACTTACTGACTCTGATACCGATTCAGAAATTGATTCACTTACTGATTCTGATACTGACTCAGAAATTGATTCACTTACTGATTCTGATACTGATTCAGAAATTGATTCACTTACTGACTCTGATACGGATTCAGAAATTGATTCACTTACTGACTCTGATACTGATTCAGAAATTGACTCGCTCACTGATTCTGATACTGATTCAGAGATAGATTCACTTACTGATTCTGATACGGATTCAGAGATTGATTCACTTACTGATTCTGATACGGATTCAGAGATTGATTCAGATACGGATTCGCTCACTGATTCTGATACTGACTCAGAAATTGATTCACTTACTGACTCTGATACTGACTCAGAAATTGATTCACTTACTGATTCTGATACGGATTCAGAAATTGATTCACTTACTGACTCTGATACGGATTCAGAAATTGACTCGCTCACTGATTCTGATACGGATTCAGAGATTGATTCACTTACTGATTCTGATACGGATTCAGAGATTGATTCAGATACGGATTCACTTACTGACTCTGATACTGACTCAGAAATTGATTCGCTTACTGATTCTGATACGGATTCAGAAATTGATTCACTTACTGACTCTGATACTGATTCAGAAATTGATTCACTTACTGATTCTGATACCGATTCAGAAATTGATTCTGATACGGATTCTGATACTGATTCTGACACTGATTCAGATACCGATTCAGAAACTGACTCGCTTACTGATTCTGATACTGATTCAGAAATTGACTCGCTCACTGATTCTGATACTGACTCAGAGATTGATTCACTTACTGATTCTGATACCGATTCAGAGATTGATTCACTTACTGATTCTGATACTGATTCAGAGATTGATTCAGATACGGATTCGCTTACTGACTCAGAAATTGATTCACTTACTGACTCTGATACTGACTCAGAAATTGATTCACTTACTGATTCTGATACGGATTCAGAAATTGATTCACTTACTGACTCTGATACTGATTCAGAAATTGACTCGCTCACTGATTCTGATACGGATTCAGAGATAGATTCGCTTACTGACTCTGATACTGATTCTGATACCGATTCAGAAATTGATTCTGATACTGATTCTGATACTGATTCTGACACTGATTCAGATACCGATTCAGAAACTGACTCGCTTACTGATTCTGATACTGATTCAGAAATTGACTCGCTCACTGATTCTGATACTGACTCAGAGATTGATTCACTTACTGATTCTGATACCGATTCAGAGATTGATTCACTTACTGATTCTGATACCGATTCAGAGATTGATTCACTTACTGATTCTGATACGGATTCAGAGATTGATTCAGATACGGATTCGCTTACTGACTCTGATACTGACTCAGAAATTGATTCGCTCACTGATTCTGATACGGATTCAGAGATAGATTCGCTTACTGACTCTGATACTGATTCTGATACTGACTCAGAGATTGATTCGCTTACTGACTCAGATACGGATTCACTTACTGACTCTGATACTGACTCAGATACCGACTCAGAAATTGATTCACTTACTGACTCTGATACTGACTCAGAAATTGATTCACTTACTGATTCTGATACGGATTCAGAAATTGATTCTGATACTGATTCTGATACTGATTCTGATACTGATTCTGACACTGATTCAGATACCGATTCAGAAACTGACTCGCTTACTGATTCTGATACGGATTCAGAAATTGATTCACTTACTGACTCTGATACGGATTCAGAAATTGACTCGCTCACTGATTCTGATACGGATTCAGAGATAGATTCGCTTACTGACTCTGATACGGATTCACTTACTGACTCGCTTACTGATTCTGAGACTGATTCAGAAATTGACTCGCTCACTGATTCTGATACTGACTCAGAGATTGATTCACTTACTGATTCTGATACCGATTCAGAGATTGATTCACTTACTGATTCTGATACTGATTCAGAAATTGATTCACTTACTGATTCTGATACGGATTCAGAAATTGATTCGCTTACTGACTCTGATACGGATTCAGAAACTGATTCTGATACCGACTCAGATACTGATTCACTTACTGACTCGCTTACTGATTCTGATACGGATTCAGAGATTGATTCACTTACTGATTCTGATACGGATTCAGAGATTGATTCACTTACTGATTCTGATACGGATTCAGAGATTGATTCAGATACGGATTCGCTTACTGACTCTGATACTGACTCAGAAATTGATTCACTTACTGATTCTGATACGGATTCAGAAATTGATTCACTTACTGACTCTGATACGGATTCAGAAATTGACTCGCTCACTGATTCTGATACGGATTCAGAGATAGATTCGCTTACTGACTCTGATACGGATTCACTTACTGATTCTGATACGGATTCAGAAATTGATTCACTTACTGACTCTGATACGGATTCAGAAATTGACTCGCTCACTGATTCTGATACGGATTCAGAGATAGATTCGCTTACTGACTCTGATACGGATTCACTTACTGACTCGCTTACTGATTCTGAGACTGATTCAGAGATTGATTCACTTACTGATTCTGATACCGATTCAGAGATTGATTCACTCACAGATTCTGACACCGATTCAGAGATTGATTCACTTACTGATTCTGATACTGACTCAGAGATTGATTCACTTACTGATTCTGATACCGATTCAGAAATTGATTCGCTTACTGACTCTGATACGGATTCAGAAACTGATTCACTTACTGATTCTGATACGGATTCAGAAATTGATTCGCTTACTGACTCAGATACGGATTCACTTACTGACTCTGATACTGACTCAGAAATTGATTCGCTTACTGATTCTGATACGGATTCAGAAATTGATTCACTTACTGACTCTGATACGGATTCAGAAATTGACTCGCTCACTGATTCTGATACGGATTCAGAGATAGATTCGCTTACTGATTCTGATACTGATTCAGAAATTGATTCACTTACTGATTCTGATACCGATTCAGAAATTGATTCTGATACTGATTCAGAAATTGACTCGCTCACTGATTCTGATACGGATTCAGAGATAGATTCGCTTACTGACTCAGAGATTGATTCGCTTACTGACTCAGATACGGATTCACTTACTGACTCTGATACTGACTCAGATACCGACTCAGAAATTGATTCACTTACTGACTCTGATACTGACTCAGAAATTGATTCACTTACTGATTCTGATACGGATTCAGAAATTGATTCTGATACTGATTCTGATACTGATTCTGATACTGATTCTGACACTGATTCAGATACCGATTCAGAAACTGACTCGCTTACTGATTCTGATACGGATTCAGAAATTGACTCGCTCACTGATTCTGATACTGATTCAGAGATAGATTCACTTACTGATTCTGATACGGATTCAGAGATTGATTCACTTACTGATTCTGATACGGATTCAGAGATTGATTCAGATACGGATTCGCTTACTGACTCTGATACTGACTCAGAAATTGATTCACTTACTGATTCTGATACGGATTCAGAAATTGATTCACTTACTGACTCTGATACGGATTCAGAAATTGACTCGCTCACTGATTCTGATACGGATTCAGAGATAGATTCGCTTACTGATTCTGATACTGATTCAGAAATTGATTCACTTACTGATTCTGATACCGATTCAGAGATTGATTCACTTACTGATTCTGATACTGATTCTGATACTGATTCTGACACTGATTCAGATACCGATTCAGAAACTGACTCGCTCACAGATTCTGACACCGATTCAGAGATTGATTCACTTACTGATTCTGATACTGACTCAGAGATTGATTCACTTACTGACTCTGATACTGATTCAGAAATTGATTCGCTTACTGACTCTGATACGGATTCAGAAACTGATTCTGATACGGATTCACTTACTGACTCGCTTACTGATTCTGAGACTGATTCAGAGATAGATTCACTTACTGATTCTGATACTGACTCAGAGATTGATTCGCTCACTGATTCTGATACCGATTCAGAGATAGATTCACTTACTGATTCTGATACCGATTCAGAGATTGATTCACTTACTGATTCTGATACGGATTCAGAGATTGATTCACTTACTGATTCTGATACTGACTCAGAGATTGATTCACTTACTGACTCTGATACGGATTCAGAAATTGATTCGCTTACTGACTCTGATACGGATTCAGAAACTGATTCTGATACCGACTCAGATACTGATTCACTTACTGACTCGCTTACTGATTCTGATACGGATTCAGAGATTGATTCACTTACTGATTCTGATACGGATTCAGAGATAGATTCGCTTACTGACTCTGATACGGATTCACTTACTGACTCGCTTACTGATTCTGAGACTGATTCAGAGATAGATTCACTTACTGATTCTGATACTGACTCAGAGATTGATTCGCTCACTGATTCTGATACCGATTCAGAGATAGATTCACTTACTGATTCTGATACCGATTCAGAGATTGATTCACTTACTGATTCTGATACGGATTCAGAGATTGATTCACTTACTGATTCTGATACTGACTCAGAGATTGATTCACTTACTGACTCTGATACGGATTCAGAAATTGATTCGCTTACTGACTCTGATACGGATTCAGAAACTGATTCTGATACCGACTCAGATACTGATTCACTTACTGACTCGCTTACTGATTCTGATACGGATTCAGAGATTGATTCACTTACTGATTCTGATACGGATTCAGAGATAGATTCGCTTACTGACTCTGATACGGATTCACTTACTGACTCGCTTACTGATTCTGAGACTGATTCAGAAATTGACTCGCTCACTGATTCTGATACTGACTCAGAGATTGATTCACTTACTGATTCTGATACCGATTCAGAGATTGATTCACTCACAGATTCTGACACCGATTCAGAGATTGATTCACTTACTGATTCTGATACTGACTCAGAGATTGATTCACTTACTGATTCTGATACCGATTCAGAAATTGATTCGCTTACTGACTCTGATACGGATTCAGAAACTGATTCACTTACTGATTCTGATACGGATTCAGAAATTGATTCGCTTACTGACTCAGATACGGATTCACTTACTGACTCTGATACTGACTCAGAAATTGATTCACTTACTGATTCTGATACGGATTCAGAAATTGATTCTGATACTGATTCAGAGATTGATTCACTTACTGATTCTGATACGGATTCAGAGATTGATTCACTTACTGATTCTGATACGGATTCAGAGATTGATTCAGATACGGATTCGCTTACTGACTCTGATACTGACTCAGAAATTGATTCGCTTACTGATTCTGATACGGATTCAGAAATTGATTCACTTACTGACTCTGATACGGATTCAGAAATTGACTCGCTCACTGATTCTGATACGGATTCAGAGATAGATTCGCTTACTGATTCTGATACTGATTCAGAAATTGATTCACTTACTGATTCTGATACCGATTCAGAAATTGATTCTGATACTGATTCTGATACTGATTCTGACACTGATTCAGATACCGATTCAGAAACTGACTCGCTTACTGATTCTGATACTGATTCAGAAATTGACTCGCTCACTGATTCTGATACTGACTCAGAGATTGATTCACTTACTGACTCGCTTACTGATTCTGAGACTGATTCAGAAATTGACTCGCTCACTGATTCTGATACTGACTCAGAGATTGATTCACTTACTGATTCTGATACCGATTCAGAGATTGATTCACTCACAGATTCTGACACCGATTCAGAGATTGATTCACTTACTGATTCTGATACTGACTCAGAGATTGATTCACTTACTGACTCTGATACTGATTCAGAAATTGATTCGCTTACTGACTCTGATACGGATTCAGAAACTGATTCTGATACGGACTCAGATACCGACTCAGAAATTGATTCACTTACTGATTCTGATACTGATTCAGAAATTGATTCACTTACTGATTCTGATACCGATTCAGAAATTGATTCTGATACTGATTCAGATACTGATTCTGACACTGATTCAGATACCGATTCAGAAACTGACTCGCTTACTGATTCTGAGACTGATTCAGAAATTGACTCGCTCACTGATTCTGATACTGACTCAGAGATTGATTCGCTTACTGACTCTGATACTGATTCTGATACTGACTCAGATACGGATTCACTTACTGACTCGCTTACTGATTCTGAGACTGATTCTGATACTGATTCAGAAATTGATTCACTTACTGATTCTGATACTGACTCAGAGATTGATTCGCTCACTGATTCTGATACCGATTCAGAGATTGATTCACTTACTGATTCTGATACCGATTCAGAGATTGATTCACTTACTGATTCTGATACGGATTCAGAGATTGATTCACTTACTGATTCTGATACTGATTCAGAAATTGATTCACTTACTGATTCTGATACCGATTCAGAAATTGATTCTGATACTGATTCAGATACTGATTCTGACACTGATTCAGATACCGATTCAGAAACTGACTCGCTTACTGATTCTGATACTGATTCAGAAATTGATTCACTTACTGACTCTGATACTGATTCAGAGATTGATTCACTTACTGATTCTGATACGGATTCAGAGATTGATTCAGATACGGATTCGCTTACTGACTCTGATACTGACTCAGAAATTGATTCGCTTACTGATTCTGATACGGATTCAGAAATTGATTCACTTACTGACTCTGATACGGATTCAGAAATTGACTCGCTCACTGATTCTGATACGGATTCAGAGATAGATTCGCTTACTGATTCTGATACTGATTCAGAAATTGATTCACTTACTGATTCTGATACCGATTCAGAAATTGATTCTGATACTGATTCAGAAATTGACTCGCTCACTGATTCTGATACGGATTCAGAGATTGATTCGCTTACTGACTCAGAGATTGATTCGCTTACTGACTCAGATACGGATTCACTTACTGACTCTGATACTGACTCAGATACCGACTCAGAAATTGATTCACTTACTGACTCTGATACTGACTCAGAAATTGATTCACTTACTGATTCTGATACGGATTCAGAAATTGATTCTGATACTGATTCTGATACTGATTCTGATACTGATTCTGACACTGATTCAGATACCGATTCAGAAACTGACTCGCTTACTGATTCTGATACGGATTCAGAAATTGACTCGCTCACTGATTCTGATACTGATTCAGAGATAGATTCACTTACTGATTCTGATACGGATTCAGAGATTGATTCACTTACTGATTCTGATACGGATTCAGAGATTGATTCAGATACGGATTCGCTTACTGACTCTGATACTGACTCAGAAATTGATTCACTTACTGATTCTGATACGGATTCAGAAATTGATTCACTTACTGACTCTGATACGGATTCAGAAATTGACTCGCTCACTGATTCTGATACGGATTCAGAGATAGATTCGCTTACTGATTCTGATACTGATTCAGAAATTGATTCACTTACTGATTCTGATACCGATTCAGAGATTGATTCACTTACTGATTCTGATACTGATTCTGACACTGATTCAGATACCGATTCAGAAACTGACTCGCTCACAGATTCTGACACCGATTCAGAGATTGATTCACTTACTGATTCTGATACTGACTCAGAGATTGATTCACTTACTGACTCTGATACTGATTCAGAAATTGATTCGCTTACTGACTCTGATACGGATTCAGAAACTGATTCTGATACGGATTCACTTACTGACTCGCTTACTGATTCTGAGACTGATTCAGAGATAGATTCACTTACTGATTCTGATACTGACTCAGAGATTGATTCGCTCACTGATTCTGATACCGATTCAGAGATAGATTCACTTACTGATTCTGATACCGATTCAGAGATTGATTCACTTACTGATTCTGATACGGATTCAGAGATTGATTCACTTACTGATTCTGATACTGACTCAGAGATTGATTCACTTACTGACTCTGATACGGATTCAGAAATTGATTCGCTTACTGACTCTGATACGGATTCAGAAACTGATTCTGATACCGACTCAGATACTGATTCACTTACTGACTCGCTTACTGATTCTGATACGGATTCAGAGATTGATTCACTTACTGATTCTGATACGGATTCAGAGATAGATTCGCTTACTGACTCTGATACGGATTCACTTACTGACTCGCTTACTGATTCTGAGACTGATTCAGAAATTGACTCGCTCACTGATTCTGATACTGACTCAGAGATTGATTCACTTACTGATTCTGATACCGATTCAGAGATTGATTCACTCACAGATTCTGACACCGATTCAGAGATTGATTCACTTACTGATTCTGATACTGACTCAGAGATTGATTCACTTACTGATTCTGATACCGATTCAGAAATTGATTCGCTTACTGACTCTGATACGGATTCAGAAACTGATTCACTTACTGATTCTGATACGGATTCAGAAATTGATTCGCTTACTGACTCAGATACGGATTCGCTTACTGACTCTGATACGGATTCAGAAACTGATTCACTTACTGATTCTGATACGGATTCAGAAATTGATTCGCTTACTGACTCAGATACGGATTCACTTACTGACTCTGATACTGACTCAGAAATTGATTCACTTACTGATTCTGATACGGATTCAGAAATTGATTCTGATACTGATTCAGAGATTGATTCACTTACTGATTCTGATACGGATTCAGAGATTGATTCACTTACTGATTCTGATACGGATTCAGAGATTGATTCAGATACGGATTCGCTTACTGACTCTGATACTGACTCAGAAATTGATTCGCTTACTGATTCTGATACTGATTCAGAAATTGATTCACTTACTGATTCTGATACCGATTCAGAAATTGATTCTGATACTGATTCTGATACTGATTCTGACACTGATTCAGATACCGATTCAGAAACTGACTCGCTTACTGATTCTGATACTGATTCAGAAATTGACTCGCTCACTGATTCTGATACTGACTCAGAGATTGATTCACTTACTGACTCGCTTACTGATTCTGAGACTGATTCAGAAATTGACTCGCTCACTGATTCTGATACTGACTCAGAGATTGATTCACTTACTGATTCTGATACCGATTCAGAGATTGATTCACTCACAGATTCTGACACCGATTCAGAGATTGATTCACTTACTGATTCTGATACTGACTCAGAGATTGATTCACTTACTGACTCTGATACTGATTCAGAAATTGATTCGCTTACTGACTCTGATACGGATTCAGAAACTGATTCTGATACGGACTCAGATACCGACTCAGAAATTGATTCACTTACTGATTCTGATACTGATTCAGAAATTGATTCACTTACTGATTCTGATACCGATTCAGAAATTGATTCTGATACTGATTCAGATACTGATTCTGACACTGATTCAGATACCGATTCAGAAACTGACTCGCTTACTGATTCTGAGACTGATTCAGAAATTGACTCGCTCACTGATTCTGATACTGACTCAGAGATTGATTCGCTTACTGACTCTGATACTGATTCTGATACTGACTCAGATACGGATTCACTTACTGACTCGCTTACTGATTCTGAGACTGATTCTGATACTGATTCAGAAATTGATTCACTTACTGATTCTGATACTGACTCAGAGATTGATTCGCTCACTGATTCTGATACCGATTCAGAGATTGATTCACTTACTGATTCTGATACCGATTCAGAGATTGATTCACTTACTGATTCTGATACGGATTCAGAGATTGATTCACTTACTGATTCTGATACTGATTCAGAAATTGATTCACTTACTGATTCTGATACCGATTCAGAAATTGATTCTGATACTGATTCAGATACTGATTCTGACACTGATTCAGATACCGATTCAGAAACTGACTCGCTTACTGATTCTGATACTGATTCAGAAATTGATTCACTTACTGACTCTGATACTGATTCAGAAATTGATTCACTTACTGACTCTGATACTGATTCAGAAATTGATTCACTTACTGACTCTGATACTGATTCAGAGATAGATTCGCTCACTGATTCTGATACCGATTCAGAGATTGATTCACTTACTGATTCTGATACCGATTCAGAGATTGATTCACTTACTGATTCTGATACGGATTCAGAAATTGACTCGCTCACTGATTCTGATACTGACTCTGAAATTGATTCACTCACTGATTCTGATACGGATTCAGAAATTGATTCGCTCACTGATTCTGATACCGATTCAGAGATTGATTCACTTACTGATTCTGACACTGATTCAGATACCGATTCAGAAACTGACTCGCTTACTGATTCTGATACTGATTCAGAAATTGATTCACTTACTGATTCTGATACGGATTCAGAAACTGATTCGCTTACTGACTCTGATACTGATTCAGAAATTGACTCGCTTACTGATTCTGATACGGACTCAGAAATTGATTCACTTACTGATTCTGATACGGATTCAGAAATTGACTCGCTTACTGATTCTGATACGGATTCAGAAATTGATTCACTTACTGATTCTGATACGGATTCAGAAATTGATTCGCTCACTGATTCTGATACGGATTCAGAGATTGATTCACTTACTGACTCTGATACGGATTCAGAAATTGATTCGCTCACTGATTCTGATACGGATTCAGAAATTGACTCGCTTACTGATTCTGATACTGATTCAGAAATTGATTCGCTTACTGACTCTGATACCGATTCAGAGATAGATTCGCTTACTGACTCTGATACCGATTCAGAGATAGATTCGCTTACTGATTCTGATACGGACTCAGAAATTGACTCGCTCACTGACTCTGATACCGATTCAGTAATTGACTCGCTTACTGATTCTGATACGGACTCTGATACGGATTCTGAGACAGATCCAATCACTGATTCTGAGATTGATTCAATTACTGATTCTGAGATTGATTTTGAGGTAGACTCTGATTTAGACGTTGATTCCGACTGACTGGTTGTATCTGAAGGTATAGAATCTGCATTCACACCACTCACTTGGTAGCCACCAATTGCCGTTCCGGAATCATTTGCTATAACATAGGGAGCAGTTTGACCGTTATATCGTCCATAATTTCCTTTGGAGCCATCTTCATAAAAATGGGGGTCTGAAAGAGTTGTGGCAGCTAGCATTTTAATTTTCAAATCAGCTAAATCATTCGCCCTACCACTAAAAGCTGTATCGAAAGTAATTGTATGTTTAGTTACCCCTTTGGTTGTTCCCTTAGAGACATACTCTATCCCTTTAGAACCATTACCATAAAAATTTGTAACTGGATTTGTTGCCGCCCCGTCAATTAATACATTTGTTGGGGTACTTAATTTTGAATCTGAGGATGTATCAATATAAATCCCTGTATAAGTTTTTAACGTTTTAAGCGCAGGAGATTTTAATATTGTCGTCGGATCGTACTCTACTGTCCACGAAATTTTTCCAGTTGCAGAATCATAAACAGCAGAGATACTAGAAATAGGATTTTTAAGATTGTTCGCGTTTCCACCAGCCCAGTAGTACTGAGTTCCACCATTTGAGAAATCACTAATGGTAAAGGTTGTTTTTGTCCCAGTAGTGGTTGAGCGCAAGGTCGCTGCTCGACTAGCTTCGGTATTATTTAAAACTGCATAAATTTGACCATTTGGATTTAATTTAATCAGTTCATTTCCGAGTGCTTGTGTATTATTTCCTAAAGTTGTATAAGCAATCTGTAAATCTGCCACAGTAGCATTAGGATCGCCAATTAGATTTTTAGTAGCTTCCAATTGTGATTGTGTAGCTACCAATGATTTCATCAGTTCCAATTGCTGTTCAGCATCTAGTGTGATCAATTTACGAGCAGCCATATCGTTCAACACTTCAGCTTCTGAAATCATTTTATCTAGATTTTCACGAACACTGTCCTGTTTTTCTTCAGTACCTTTTGATGTAGCCTTATTTCCAGAAGCAGCACCTGATTCAGATAAAACAATACTTGTTGAAGTTGATTCGCTAACCGACTCTGAAATGGATTCACTGATTGACTCCGAAACAGATTCTGAAATGGATTCTGAAACCGACTCGCTTACTGACTCTGAAACGGACTCACTAGTCGAAACGGACTCAGAAACAGATTCTGAAATGGATTCACTGACTGACTCAGAAGCAGATTCTGATTGTGATAAGCTAATCTTTTCTTCCGCTTTTTCTGAATCGAAATTCTCACTTGACAATTTCACTTCATTTGCATCTGTAGTTGTCAGGGTTGTTTCTTTTGCAAGCACAGTCTCATCTGCAAATACATTTCCTGAAACTACGGTTGCACCTGTCAAGGCCCCCAGTGCAACCGCTCCTTTTAAGATAGTACTTGCAGAAATATTTTTTTGTTCATAAACATCAACATTAATTTTCTTTTCGGAGATACTCCCGCCTAAAAAATGCATTAATCCTATTTGAGAAATAAGAGTACGTACCCAGTTTTTCCCAGATTTATGCATTTTGACTCTAGTCTTACGTGAAGTTTCCCCAGCTCTTTTATACTTTCCCATTTTAGCACCGTATTCCAAATTTTTAACTAACTAGTACATTATAACACATATTTAAAAAAATAATCACATGTTTTTTTATTACGCAATAGTGATAAACTATTTTTTTATAAAAAAATTTTACTAATTTTTTTCCCACATTTTTTTAGTATTCAGGACTTTTTTTGTCACTTAATTCAAGGCTTATTCAGAGATTCATCGAGCAACGTTACTTATATTACAAAAGCTTTTTAAGATTAAATCATTGTGATGTTGCTAAATTCCAAAAAAACTAATAGAACGTTACCATTTTTCGCTGATGAATCATAATCTCAACCTCCTTATAAAGCAACTAATTACTCCGGATATTGCAATGAAGCGAGAATCAGTTTTGATAATTATAAATCCTGTTCATTCATTTACTTTTTTTATTCTTATAGTTACTTAATGAATCACAACATCCCATTAGTTTGTATCTAAAATATAACCTTTCCCCATTTAGTCTCATAAGACTGTTATTAACTAGACTCGAGTAACCTGTGTGTATGAAGTAAAAAAAGGAAACAGTCATTTATAAATAATGTTTCTGCTTCCTCTCTTTAACTATTCAAATAGAACTACTTATACTTTATTTCAATGTAAACCTCTCACTTATGTTTAGGATTGAAATTCGTGAGTATTTTTCATGATCATGAAATTGCTCCCATTTCTCTTCTAAATGAACTTATTTTTGCTTGCCATTTTTTTCAATTATTTTTTTATTTTTTTGAAGACATTTCTTATAATTATATACATCTCCTCTTGAAAGATAACTCTCCTTATGTTTCTGAAGTCGCCATTTATAGGCTCTCAATTCATTAGAAATCTCAAACCCTATGAGAGAAAGTATTGTAACACGTTCTTCAATACTCTTAATAGGAAATACATGTTCCATCTCAACCACTCTTGTTACACTTGTTGAACGTTTCCGATGGTAATACAATCCTAAATTACGATAAGAAATACGATCCGCCATTAGATAAACTTTCCAAGTTGTAAGATCATCCTCTACTTTTTCTTCTTCTGGATAAACAATATCCTGAAAAAGTTCTGCCTTATATAATTTACCCCACGGAACTGTAAAGCATTGACTGAATGACAACCGTCCATCATATTGCTTTCGAAACCATTCTTGAGGCGTATAAACCTCTAAATAAGGATCTGACAGATCTACATGAAAAGCAAAGCTCTGTCTTTCCTCAAAGAATTCTGTAAAATTGGTCACTGCAATATCACTACCAGTTTCTTTTAAATCTTGATATAGTATTTCAATATGATTCAACTCTAACCAATCATCATTATCTACAAATAGAATAAAATCTCCCGTCACTAGGGGTAAGGCAGAATTCCTTGCTGCACCAACTCCACTTCCCCCTAGTTTCTTTTGCACAATCCTAATTCGAGAATCCCGGTGAAGATATTCTTCACAAACAGCAGCAGAAGTATCTGTTGAACCATCATTAATCAGAATTATTTCAAGATTTGAGTATGACTGATTGACTATACTATCCAAACAAGGGCGAAGGTATTCCCCTGCATTATATATAGGCACTATAACGCTAATTTTTTCCATTATTTCTCCTTCGGATAATTTTCAATCAAATCTAACTTATTACAACACTGTTGATATAGTTCAATTTGACCATTTCGTAAAGCGTCTTCACAACACTTCTTTAAACGTCCTTTATACGACTTAATTTGTTCAGTCAAATCATAGCCCATCGATGCAAGAAGAGCAATCCGCTCTTCTGCATTAGATATCATACTGGATATATCATCTAACATTCGAGTTCTAGAAAGTCCTTCACTCCTTTGAGAATAATAATAAGAACCTTCATTGATAAAGTAATTTGGCTTGCCTTCAAATAAAGACGATAAATTGTTGCATCATCTTCTCGTAATCGTCCTAGTGGGAAACGAATTCCCTCAAATAGCTCAGCTTTAAATAATTTTGTCGGAGAAAAAGTAAATGTTAAAAAAAGATTGTTATTAGCGGAGCTTTCTAGATCCATCCATTCTGCTATTGTATAATTTTTACAGAAATATTTCTCTTTTGTAATAGAAAAAAGAAATGATTGTCTGTCTTCGTTAAACGAATTAAAGTTACAAACAGAAATATCCGATCCATTATCCACTAAAGCTCTATATAAATGTTCCAAATAGAATTCCTCTACAAAATCGTCTGAATCCACAAATGTAATATATTTACCACTTGCATATGTGATACCTGCATTTCTCGCTGCCGAAGGACCCGCATTTGTTTGATGTAAAATTTGAATTCGATTGTCTATTTTAGCGTATTCTTCACAGATAATAGAACTATTATCTGTTGAACCATCATTAATTAAAATAATTTCGAAATTCTTATATGTTTGACGAAGCAAAGAATCAAGGCAACGTTTCAAATACTTTTCAACATTATAAACCGGAACAATAATACTAATCAATTCACCATTATCCATTTTTTCCATCTCTTTTATTTGTACTTGCTTTGAATTATCAACTCCAATTCTAGCTACTATTTGTTCCTGATATTCCTGACTAAACTCTAGCTCAATACCTTCATCATAATTAAATTCAGCAGTATGCTTATTGGTTAGTTTCACCTTATAGGTGGCTCCCATTTCATACCACTCGTACTCCGAATCAATGTGCCCTAAATCAATCGCTTGGTAACCTTTAGTTGTCAGATCCGCAACAAGAACCTTAGCCGTCGGTCCAAGCATAACTAATATGAGGCGGTTCTTCGCATTTTTTTCAGTTAATCGTAATATTTCATCATAGTATTGAAATGCATTTTTAGATGGACATACCAGTCGCTTAATAGAAGAAGCAGCCACAAATAAATCATTTCCAACACCTGAACGCGACGTTGCACCTTCAACAATTAAAAGATCTTTTCCTCTCCACAACTCTTTCAACGATTCAAAATAAGCTTCTGAAGGTGATTTATCGATCAAGTCAATATAAGGTCGAGAAATAAATGTTGAACCATAAAACGGAGCATCACAACAATTTAAATAAAATTCAGAATATTTTAGAAAATGTCGCTCCCAAAAGTGACGAGCATTTTGATTGTAACGATCCATATTTGAAAAAACATCAGGGAGACAAACCAGTAATTTTTCATCACTTTTTGTCTGTAAAATTTGTTGCAATCTCTTTGCCAATTTCTCATTATAGTCTTGATATGGAATAGAATGACCTGTCATCAAATCAATTTCCCCATCACCGAAACGAACCACAGAAGCATGATTGTGTTTAATATATTTAAGACTTTCCAATATGGGAAGAACCTTAATTTCTGACAATCTCTTCACCCTTTACTCCTTCTAATCACATATAGCTTGAAATACAGATTCTGTAAGCAATCTTCTTGTAAAAAAACCCTTACGCAAAATAGGATTAAAACTTCTCACATTTTTTACCAATTCTATATATTCATCTTCGTTCACATTTTTAACTTTCATGATAGCTTCTTCTACATCCTTTACAATCCAACCTAGACCGTTATTCTCTATCAACTCTTGATTAGCAATACCTTCTTGTACAATAACAGGAATACCTGCTGCTAAAAAACTTCCTAGTTTATAAGAACAGTACAATGATTGATATTCCTTATCTTTGTCATCCATCCATACCAAACCAAATCCTCCCTGCGACATCTCCATTAAGAGTTGTTCGTCTGGACGATAGTTAATTTTATGAACATTTTGAGGTAATTCAACATTCTGCCATGTATAGACTTTTAAAGGAATATCATACTTCCACTCTTTCACAAAACTAAAACGTTCGGGATTACCTGGAAAATGAATTTCTCTTTTTAAACCTGCAGGAAACATAGGCGCTTGTGTAGGATGGTCCCACATTCCTTGAACAACTGTTTTCGAAACATTCAATCCAAAATCTCTCAACTTATCAATCATTTTTTGACTTGGAGCAACAACAACATCTGCTTTATTATAGTATGCTATTGTTCGATCCATTAGGTAAAAATTTCCTGAAAACATAAGAGGAACTACATCATGAATAAATAATACGATTTTAATATCGTATAATTTCAATTTATTCATTAGTTTTTCATCAAATTCTGTTGTATTCCAAGTTGGAGTTTGAAAAATGACAACATCTCCATGCCGTAATCCTGCTACAATACCATCCAAACGTTTACTCAATTCACTTTCAGAATCTGTGTGGATCTGATAACAATATATTCCTAATTCACGATAACCTAGAGAAACAGCTACATCTGTAACTGTATTCTGACACAACTGTGCAGTACTTTGGATAGACTGGCCATTGATATTTGTGATATATACACGCATATTTTACCTCTTCTACTCTAGTTCTTTCGATATTTTTCTATCATATTTAATTGAAACTGAAGTTCTTTATATAACTCTACATTTCCATTAGCCAGCGAAATATTTTTTACCAAATTGGCACGCCAATCAAAAGCGGCTATTTCATTCTTAAGATCAAAACCTAACATAGATAATAGTGCAAGTCGCTCTAATACAGGCTCAACTGAAAATACCTCACTTCGTTCAGTAGTCTGAGTTAAGCTCTCACCATTAACACGATAAACCATAGTCGATCGGTGCATATATGCAATTTTATCTGCCACTAAGTATAATTTCCAAGTCGTACGATCATCTTCACCAAATGGTCCTGTATAATATAATATGTTATCGAATAGAGATCGCTTATATAATTTCCCCCATGGGACCGTAAAACACAAACTTAAATTATGAGGTTTCCCATACTGATAAGTAAACCATTCTTGTGGGGTAAATATCTGCTCATAATAATCATCATCAGTAATATGAATTTCATATCTATTATCAGATTCAATATAACGAGTAAAGTTTGCGATTGATACATCACTATCTGTTCTCACTAATAAATTGTAAAGATCACTGATATGATTTGGATCAATCCAATCATCACTATCCAAAAACAGAATATACTGCCCTGTAACAAGTTCTAGAGCACTATTTCTTGTGGCACCAATTCCCTCGTTTATTCTTTTATGTAATGTTCTAATCCGAGAATCCTTCTCTTTCAATCGTTCAATTATTTCAGCTGTACGATCTGTCGAACCATCATTAACAATAATGATTTCTATATTATTATATATCTGGGTTCGCACGCTTTCAACACATTGTTCTAAATATTTTTCTGCATTGTATGCAGGTATTATCACACTAATTTTTTCCATAACTCTTCTAATCATTTAAACGATAAAAATTTTTTTATTATACTTAATAATAACATTATTGTATACCTTTAAGCAATAGTCATCATACCTTTTTCAACAACTTTATTTTAAAGTGTACTCTCTAGCTTATTCTTCAGAATTTCCTATTGCAATAATAACAATTTTATAGATTCTTTTTTTAAAAAAATGCACTATTAAACTTTCCACAATAAATCTCGGTTTCAAGTAATGCCCAAGCACCTCATCACGATCTTCTTAAACTTTATTCATTCCGTTGAGAATATTACACCTTGTTAACAATACTTAATATCATTTTTATTATGATCATTTAATTCAACACCTCATAAGAATCGAATTCCACCCTTAGATAATAATCAAAGTACAAATAGCACTGTAAATCTAGTAAGTAAAACAAAAAGCCCCATTTAATAGGGACTTTTCTGATAATTATCTGATTTTTTCCAACATACTTTCAATGTGTTGGATGGATTTTTCGCGTCCAAGCAAGTAGATGGTTTCTGGCAATTCTGGACCATGCATCTCTCCAGAAACAGCGATACGAATCGGCATGAAAAGGTTCTTCCCTTTAATACCTGTTTCTTTTTGGACTGCTTTGATTTGTGGGAAGATATTTTCAGCCACAAACTCATCGTCTGACATGGCTTCAAGTTTCGCTTTGAAGGCTTCAAGGACAGTTGGCACGGTTTCACCAGCCATGACTTCTTTCTCTGCTTCGGTCAATTCTGGGAAGTCTGAGAAGAAGAGGTCTGTCAATGGAACGATTTCATCCACTGACTTCATTTGTGGTTTGTAAAGTTCCACTAATTTCTCAGCCTTGTCTGTCAAACGTCCTGCTTCTTCGAGGAATGGTTTGGCCATTTCAAAGATGGTCGCTAGATCCGCATTCTTAATGTACTCATTGCTCATCCAGTCCATTTTCTTCTGGTCAAAGGCTGCTGGAGACTTGCTGAGACGGTTTTCATCAAAGAGCTTGATAAGTTCTTCGCGAGAGAAGATTTCGTCTTCCCCACCAGGGTTCCAACCAAGCAAAGCGATAAAGTTAAAGACTGCTTCTGGAAGGTACCCTTTCTTCCGGTAATCTTCGATGAACTGAAGGGTATTGGTATCACGTTTAGATAACTTCTTACCAGTTTCAGAGTTGATGATCAAGGTCATGTGACCGAACTCTGGCGCTTCCCAGCCAAGAGCTTCATAGACCATAAGCTGTTTTGGTGTATTGGCAATGTGGTCGTCTCCACGGATGACGTGAGAGATTTGCATATCGTGGTCATCGATCACAACGGCAAAGTTGTAAGTTGGATAACCATCTTTCTTTTGGATGACCCAGTCCCCACCGATATTGCCACCTTCAAACTCGATATCGCCTTTGACCATGTCGTGCCATTTGTAGATACCTGACTCATTCACTGCCAAACGAACCGTTGGGAATCACACCCGCTGCTTCACGTTCTGCGATATAAGCAGCTTTTTCTTCTTCTCTCATGCCAAGGTATTCGTTGATGTAGCGAGGTGTTTCACCCGCTGCTTCTTGGCGTTCACGTTCAGCTGCCAACTCTTCTTCAGTGACGTAAGATTTATAGGCTTTTCCTTCCGCCAATAGTTGGTCGATGTATTTTTGATAGAGTTCCAAACGCTCAGACTGGCGGTAGTTTTCATGCGTCTCTGGGCTTTCATCCCAGTCCATGCCCAACCAACGAAGGTTTTCAAGCTGTGAACGTTCGCCGTCTTCGACGTGACGTTTGCGGTCCGTATCCTCGATACGGATGATAAAGGTTCCACCATGGTGACGCGCATACAAGTAGTTAAACAATGCCGTACGAGCATTTCCGATGTGTAGTAGGCCTGTTGGACTTGGTGCATAACGCACACGAATATCTTTTGCCATATTTCTCTCCTCTTATCTTGTTCGCTATTTCTAGCGCTTTTATTCAATCGTTCTTATTATACCACAAAGAAAGCGGGACTGAAATGAATAAGTGACCTTTATAGCTTTTCTTCCTGTTATGCAAGAAAAAAGTCAGAACAAATGCTCTGACTGATATCCAATCTATTGGTATCTTATTTTAACCGTTCTTCTAATTCAAAATCGATTGGCAGGGTTTGTAAAAAGTGCTCCAACTCACGTTCCCAGTAGAACCATTCGTGCTTGCCTGGACTGTGGGTATAGGTGACATCCAAACCTAACTTTTCTAATTCCTTGACTTCAAAATTATTGGCCTCATAAAGGAAATCCTGCTCCCCACACCAGATCCAGAGTTTGGTCTTCTTATCTGAAAACTTCTTGGCAGCAGTCTCCAGCGAATAGGGACTGGTCGTCCAATCCTCAATCTCTCCAAAGATCCCCTTCCAAAAAGCTGGTTGCTCCAAGTCATTGTTTTCAAGGTCTCTATCGTGGAAACTCAGAGCACCGGAAAACTAGCCGCATGGGAGAAACGATTTGTCTTGAGAGCCAAGAGCATCGATCCATAGCCACCCATGGATAGACCAGCAATAAAGGTCTTCTCCCGTTTCTTGGTCATATTAGGGAAGAAGCGAGAAAGAGTCTCTGGCAATTCCTCCGCAATGGCCGTGTAGTAGTTGTAGCCATACTGGGTATCTGTGTAAAAGCCATTATTGGTATTAGGCAGGACCACGATAAGATTGGTATTTCGAAGAATGCGCTCCACATTGGTCCGCTTCAACCAAGAGTGGTGGTTGCCATTCATCCCGTGCAAGAGATAAAGGACTGGAATATCCGTATCTGCTGGATCTTCCACGCGCGATGCATCGGGATAAAGGACAGACACGCCCCACTCCATCTTCAAGGCTTCTGAATAATACTCAATCTGCATAACTGCCATTTGATTTCCTCTTTCTACTGTTAAAAACACTCGGCAAGCCTTCGGCCACCAAGCGTTTCGTTTTCTACTATTATTTCACTTCCATCACGACTGGTAGGATGGCTGGACGACGTTTGGTTTGTTCAAATAAGAACTTAGACAAGTTGTCGCGTACCAAACCTTTTAACTCACCCCAGTCAAGCTGTCTTGTGCCAAATAGTCTTCAACGCTTTGGTTGACCAATTCGCAACTTTCACGAAGAATATCCCGACTCTTCTTAACATAGACAAAACCACGGGTGTGCACGCGCGCTTTGGAAATAATTTTCTTCTCTTTGCGATTCACTGTGATCGCCACGATAAAGATCCCGTCTTCTGACAAGACCTTGCGGTCACGAAGGACAATATTGCCCACATCACCAATGGCATTCCCATCGATCATGACATCTCCAGCTGAGACGCTACCAGCAGGGACAAAGTCCCCCTTTTCGTACTCCATCACAGTTCCGCGTTTTGGAATAAAGATATTTTCAGGCAAGATACCGACTTCCATCGCTACCCGCGCATGGGCATCCAATTCGCGGTATTCCCCTTGGATCGGGAAGAGATATTTAGGACGAAGAAGGTTGATCATCAACTGCAAGTCCCGTGCGTTTCCGTGACCAGATACACGCAAGCTTGACGTGATCAATTTGACAATGCCACCTGCTTGGTAGACCATGTTTTCCACACGAGCCACCACAGCTTCTTTGGCAATAGATGGTGTTGTAACGATGTAGACCAAGTCCCCATCTTTGATTTCCACATAGCGGTGACGGCCAATAGACATCTTGCGCAAACCGTTGATCGGCTCACCCATCCGGCCTGTTTCCAAAATGATCAATTCATGATCTTCAAAACGGCTCATTTCTTTTGGCTTGATCAAGAGTTTTTCGTTGGCAAGAGACAATTTGTTCAAGCGAATAGCTGTCCGGACGATGTTTTCCACATCAAACCCTGTCAAGACCACTCGACGGCCAGTCTCAGCCGCAGCATCAAAGACCTGCTGGATCCGAGAAAGGTTGCTGGCTACCGCCGCCACGATGACACGACCATCCCAGTCCGCAATGGTGTCCAGGATCTCATCGCCCACTTCTTGCTCACTAGCAACTTGAATCTTACTATCCGCATTGGCTGAATCACTCAAGAGCGCAAGGACACCCTCACGTCCAATTTCAGCTAGGCGGGCAAAATCAGTTGCATACGACTCACTTGCAGTTTGGTCAAATTTAAAGTCTCCTGTATAGACGATATTGCCCTCAGAAGTACCAATCACAATCCCAATACTTTCAGGGATGGAGTGAGTTGTTTGGAAGAAGGAGACGACGGCATCTCCAAAGTCAATTTCAGAATTTGATCGATGACATGGAAGTCATTGAATTTCTTCACACTATCATTGCTTTTTACAAAGAGTTTGGCCAACTCAATGGTCAACTCTGTCCCGAATACAGGGACTTTCGCTTCCGCCAAAAGATAAGGCAAGGCCCCAATGGCATCCGCATGACCATGGGTCAAGAAAACACCCGCAATGCGGTCCTTATTTTCAAATAGATAGTCCATATTAGGGATGACGACATCCACCCCAAGTTGCTCATTTTCTGGATACTTCAAACCTGCATCCAAGACAAAAATTGAATCGTTCACTTCGGCAACGTAGAGATTTTTCCCATTTTCTCGAACACCGCCAAGAGTGACTAATTTAATACTACTCACTGTTGTCTCCTTTAGTGTGATTATTTTAATACTTACGGTCCTTGGTAACCCAAGTCGAATTACAGCTTTGCAAATACTTGCATATCCACTCTATTATACAATTTTTTTCTCTTTTTTTCAAAAAGCTTTCCACAGCCAAAAAAGCCTTCCCATCTAAATTAGATGAGAAAGCTTCTAGGCGCCTACTTTTAGGGGGAAAAGACCCTAAAGATGGTAATCTCCCCGTTTATTTTCAATGATCCGCATGGCTGCCTTGATCACATGAAACTTGCCTAACAATTCCTCTAGGCGCTTACTATTTCGCTCGCTCAATTGGCCGTTCTTGACCGCTTGGGACAGGTGATAAAAGTCATCCAAGTCCTCCCCAATGTTTTCAAACAGTTCTTTGGCTTCCTTGAGTCGGTAGCGATTGACTAGGTGGTTCACATCTTTTTTGAAGGAAGCGACATTGCTTTCATGAATGTCCGTATAAGCTTCCTCTTCTTCCTTAGATTCTTGGTAATTGACCGCCTTAAAACAAGTGATGAATTCCCGACTTTTGATATTGCAGACAAAGATAACACCATCATTGGCTACATAGGCTTCCGTGTTAGCTGGTTGAACCACATTGCTATCATAAGGAGAGAGGGAGGGGAGGTGTTGGTTGATCCACCTGTTCAGGTGCTGATCATCTACGCCAAAGCGCTCAAAAGCTCTCTGCCGAAAATGGTTACGACAACTATACTCTTGCGCATATGACAATCCCATACTCTCACCTCCTCCTGAATATTTTATAAAAATGGCCTCCAGTCTTACGGGACTAGAGGCCTGGTCTGCTTTACTGACTTGGTGCAATTAACCTTTTGGCTAACAAAACAATGTTTATGATGTTGATTTCATTTAATAGTATTTGTGTAAAATACCAGAGGTTTTCTTTGCTATCCCAAATCCAAATGATTAGTTTTCGACTGGACGCATTGAAGTTTGAAAACCTTTACAAAAAGCTCCTACCTACTATTTCCACGTTTTCTTATGTCTCCGAGCAAACTAAGCAGGTTCGCCCGACCGTCCAACCGATCCGACACACACGGCATGACTGCTCTTTTACGATAAGAGCATGAACAGATATCAGCAAAACAGACCTAAAACGAAGTAACCTAAATTATATCTCTACAAGGCATTGGTATCAATCCCTTCTTCATCTTTCTAACTATATTATACTCACCTACCAGAATAATTGCAAGCGATTTCAGCTGAAACTAGTTCCTATTTTTATGTGGTTTTATTGATGATTTAAGAAAAAGAAAAGAGGATGGGACAAAAGTCCCTAGCCTCTCAATTATTTTTTTGGATTGTCGAGCAAGACGCAGTGGTTGAGTGGGTTTCTACTACGCTGATTTCATCAGCTTTACAGTCCTACTCAACTGTGCGGAGGTGGGACGACGAAATCGAATTCTAACGAATTACCGATTTCTGTCCCACTCTCTAGCATGCAGACAAACTATTTCTACCTCAAACAACTAAGTGATACTAAAAAATTAAAATCAATCGTTACTATTCGACTCATGCAAACATACTCTGAAACTTTCTGCGGTGAGAAACGTTTCTAAAATGAGTTTGTAGATTAGTAAAGCCTCTAGGTAAAATACAGTAGCTGATTGAACTCTTCTCTCGCTTAATCAGCTTGGAAGAATTCTAATCAGCCTTGTGGGGGTAGGACGACGAAGCGCCATGAACGATATCGCTTCTGTCCTACTCCCTATTTTGACTGTATCCGCCACGCCCTTTGTATCTTATTCTTTCTCAAATAATTGATAGTAGTCTGCGATGGTCATTTGGGCTTTTTCTTCTTGACTGAGTTCTTGGACGATGTGCCCGTCTTTCATCACAATCAAGCGATTTCCATATTTCAAAGCATCTTCCATGTGGTGGGTGATCATAAGAGCAGTGAGAGCGTCTTGTTTCACAAACTGATCCGTCAAGGCCATGAGTGCCTGACTCGTTTTTGGATCCAAGGCTGCAGTGTGTTCATCTAGAAGCAAGAGTTCTGGACGTTTCAGTGTCGCCATCAACAGACTCAAAGCTTGACGTTGCCCCCCTGATAGAAACTCAACGGCTGTATCGATATGATTTTCCAAGCCATTGCCAATCTTAGCAAGGACTGTTTGAAACTCTTCTTTATAGCTGGCCAAGTGACGCGGAATCAAACCACGTTTTTCTCCACGAAACTTCGCTACCAAGAGGTTTTCCGCTACTGTCATGCGAGGCGCTGTGCCCATTTTAGGATCTTGAAAGACCCGCGATAAGTACTTAGCTCTTTTTTCAGGAGAATAGTTGGTTACATCTTCCCCCAAAATATAAATCTTCCCACTACTCACCGGAAGCGTCCCAGCAATGGTATTAAAGAGGGTTGATTTTCCAGCTCCATTGCCCCCCAAAATTGTGATAAAATCATGCTCTCGAATTTCCAAGGAAACATCATCCAGAATGACTTTTTCTTCGTTCATCCCATTGCTCACAGCTTTGGTTACATTTTTTAATTCTACAATCGCTGTCATTTACTGAATTTCGCTCCTTTCATGATTTTTCCCTTAAAGGTTGGAATCATCAGGCAGATAGCTAGGATCAAGGCACTGAAAATCCGGATATAGCTGGTATTGATGCCAAGCGCAATCACAGCCCAAATCAAAAATTGGTAGGCAATCGAACCGACTGCAACGCTGAGCAAACGCTCCGTCAAGGTGACATTTGAAAAAAGAACTTCCCCAATAATGAGACTGGCAAGTCCAATAACGATGACACCAATCCCACGTGAAGCGTCGGCATAACCTTCTTGCTGGGCCATCAGTGCACCAGAGAGGGCAATAATCCCATTTGAAATCACCAAACCCATCAATTCCATCCGATCAGTATTGATCCCGAAACTTTTAGCCATGTCAGCATTGTCACCTGTCGCGATATAGGCTTGACCTAAACGTGTATCTAAAAAAAGAAAATCAAGCCAAGAATGACGAGGGTCACAAAAAAATCAAGCCAATCAAAATTTCACTTAAACCTCCAGCAAAGGGAAGATAATCTTGAATTTTTTTATAACCCAAGAGTCCCAGATTGGCCCGTTGCATCACAAAAAAAGAATGACTGAGTTACAAGATGTCATCACAAGAATTCCTGACAAGAGTGTCGGGATTCTCCCTTTTGTATAGAGAAGACCCGTCGCAAGTCCTGCCAAGCATCCTGCACCAATAGCAGCAAGCGTCGCAATCAGTGGATTGACCCCCTTGGTAATCAAGGTAACCGCCACCGCTCCTCCAAGCGGAAAGGAACCTTCAGTTGTCATATCTGGAAAATCTAGAATTCGGAACGTCATAAAGATTCCTAACCCTAAAATGGCCCAAATCAAACCTTGTGAAACAATTGAATTTATCATAGTTTCTCCCTTCGATAATAGTAGTTTAATTGTAACATAAATATGGAGGAGAACCTATAGCTTTGGAAGAATTAATTCTAATCTGTGTTCTAACTTCCTAAAATTCATTTTCCTTTTTCAGTCGATTCGAACAAACCATCTCACCGGCATCGCAGAGATCAATAGAAAAAAACGAACGATAGGTACCTTGCCTTTGTGAAAACCAAGGTTTTTCATTCGTTTTTTCTATCATCAAGTTTGATCTTTGGAAGTATTTCTAGTCGCTTTGTTTCCTATCTTGCTCTACGACAATAAGGGTGTGAAGTTCTTCCACTCCAAACCCTACTGTTATTCCAATTTCAAGTGGATTTATTCCCCTTGTTGCCGACAGTTTGATCTTTCAAATTGCTGTACTAGTATACTGTTTTTCTCAATTTTAAGTAAATGAAATTCTACTGAAACTAGTAACAGAATTATTTCTGATATATTTCATACCTCTATTTACATGGTTTTTCTACTTCTATAATAGATAAACAAAGAGGCTTGCTCTCTCAAGCAAAGCCTCTTCATTTTTGAACTAAAATGGTCACCTCATCAACAAATTTGTCGATGCCACCTCCATTTTAGTCTTCGCGTTTTTTACGTTTTGCAAGTCCCGCAAGTCCGACCATACCAAGTGCCGCACCTAACAATGCAGCAGACGCTGATTGCTCTTCACCAGTTTCAGGAAGTGCTGGAGCTGGAGGAGTTGTAGGTGTTGGTGGTGTTGGCGGTGTTGGTGGTGTTGGTGGTGTTGGTGGTGTTGGCGGTGTTGGCGGTGTTGGTGGTGTTGGTGGTGTTGGCGGTGTTGGCGGTGTTGGTGGTGTTGGTGGTGTTGGTGGTGTTGGTGGTGTTGGTGGTGTTGGCGGTGTTGGCGGAATAACAGTGTTATTAAACTCTGTATCTTCTGGCAACTTAGTAGTAGCTACTAATACCTTACCTGCTTTATTTACCACGATACCAACAGTTGCAACCATCCTATCGTATACAACACTAGAATCAGTGCCACGGATTTCTTCTACATGATAGATATAGGTACCTTCTTCTCCACGTTTGAATTCAAGAGCGGTTACTTCTTTTCCTTCTTTATTGGTATATTTAATTGGAGTGAATTTGATGTTTCCGTTAGCATCATTTGTTACTGTCGTAACCACAACACCATCTTTGTCTTTAAGCACGAAGCTGAATTCGTTAGCTTTAAGCTCACGGCCTTCCAAGCGTTTCGTGAAGTTGAATTCCACTTCAACTGGAACGTTGTTTACACGTTTTTCAGTTGGTTTGCTTGGTTTTTCAACTTTCTTAGTTGTTGGGTTGTAGTAGTTTACTACTTGAGCCGCAGTGTTTTCGATATCTACACCACCAGGTACATCAGCTTTCACTGTTGTTGGGATGTCGAACTTGTAGTAACGTCCAAAGGCGAACTTAGTTGTATCGATAACTTGTGTGTTGTCTGCGTCGCCAAGTGACTTAGTGAAGCCATCTTTAAGGGTTGCAGTGATCACACCGTTGTTCACAGTGATATCGAATTTATCTGTTACTTCTGCGCCTGTTACTGAATCGTAAGCTTTGATCTTAGTAGAATCAAGTTCCAATTTAGCTTCATCGTAGTCATCTGAGATTCCTACTGATTGGATGTTGTCCTTGTTAGCTGCGTCAAATTTAGTTGTATCCAACCATACTTGGTAAACCAACTTGTCGCCACGGTTCACAGTCTTAGTGTTCAAGTTTTCTTTTTCGTTGTTTGATGCATCGTCCGCATATGGGTCCGCATTGGTATCTGCGTACTTGTCTGCCAACTCTTTATCATCATCGACGAGCTTGTCACCTGTGATATCGTATTTCTCTTTAGAAACAACGTATTTCTCTGGTTGGAACTTAGGTTCTTCTGGAGGAGTCACACGGTTGTTAAACTCTTTATCCGCAATTTCGCCAACAGTCGCGATCAGAACTTTAGCTGTACCATCGTGTTTCACTGTGACTGTTACATTCGCTTTCATGGTATCGTATGTAACGGTTGCGTCGCTTCCTTTAACTTCTTCTACAGTGTAGTTGTGAACGCCTTCTTGGCCTTTCTTGAACTCAAGTTTAGAGAACTTAACATTACCAGTCGCATCATTGCTTACAGTTTCAAGAGTCTTACCTTCTGAATCTTTAAGAACGAAGCTGAATTCGTTAGCTTTCAGCTCACGGCCTTCCAAACGTTTAGTGAAGTTGAATTCCACTTCAACTGGTACGTTGTTGACACGTTTTTCAGTTGGTTTGCTTGGTTTTTCAACTTTCTTAGTAGTTGGGTTGTAGTAGTTGACTACTTGAGCCGCAGTATTTTCAATATCCGCACCACCAGGTACATCAGCTTTCACTGTTGTTGGGATGTCGAACTTGTAGTAACGTCCAAAGGCGAACTTAGTTGTATCGATAACTTGTGTGTTGTCTGCGTCGCCAAGTGACTTAGTGAAGCCATCTTTAAGGGTTGCAGTGATCACACCGTTGTTCACAGTGATATCGAATTTATCTGTTACTTCTGCGCCTGTTACTGAATCGTAAGCTTTGATCTTAGTAGAATCAAGTTCCAATTTAGCTTCATCGTAGTCATCTGAGATTCCTACTGATTGGATATTGTCCTTGTTAGCTGCGTCGAATTTAGTTGTATCCAGCCATACTTGGTAAACTAATTTTGATCCACGTTCAACAGTCTTAGTGTTCAAGTTTTCTTTTTCGTTATTTGATGCATCGTCCGCATATGGGTCCGCATTTGTATCTGCGTACTTGTCTGCCAACTCTTTGTCATCATCAACGAGCTTGTCACCTGTGATATCGTATTTCTCTTTAGAAACAACGTATTTCTCTGGTTGGAACTTAGGTTCTTCTGGAGGTGTTACTGTATTGTTGAACTCTTTATCAGCAATATCTCCGACCTTAGCAACTAAAGCTTTAGCTGTACCATCATGAGAAACAGTGACTGTTACAACAGCTTTCATATTGTCATATGTAACGGTTGAGTCTGTACCAGCAACTTCTACTACTTTGTAACGGTAAACACCAATATCATTGTTTGTGTATTTAAGGCTAGTGAATTTAACCTTACCATCCTTATCATTGGTTGCTGTTTCAAGAACATTGAATTCATCATCGTCTAACAATTGGAAAAGTAAACTCATTCGCTTTCAATTGACGACCAGCAAGAGCTTTCTTGAAGTCAAGTTCAATTTGAATTGGTACGTTGTTTACACGTTTTTTTCAGTTGGTTTGCTTGGTTTTTTTCAACTTTCTTAGTGGTTGGATTGTAGTAGTTGACTACTTGAGCCGCAGTATTTTTCGATGTCTACACCACCAGGTACATCAGCTTTCACTGTTGTTGGGATGTCGAACTTGTAGTAACGTCCGAATTCGAATTTAGTTGTGTCGATGACTTGTGTGTTTTCAGCATCCCCAAGTGACTTCGTGAAGCCATCTTTAAGGGTTGCAGTGATCACACCGTTGTTGACAGTGATATCGAATTTATCTGTTACTTCTGCGCCTGTTACTGAGTCGTAAGCTTTTGATCTTAGTAGAATCAAGTTCCAATTTAGCTTCATCGTAGTCATCTGAGATTCCTACTGATTGGATATTGTCCTTGTTAGCTGCGTCGAATTTAGTTGTATCCAGCCATACTTGGTAAACTAATTTTTGATCCACGTTCAACAGTCTTAGTATTTAAGTTTTCCACTTCATTATTGATGGTATTGTCCGCATATGGGTCCGCATTGGTATCTGCGTACTTGTCTGCTAACTCTTTATCATCATCAACGAGCTTGTCACCTGTGATATCGTATTTCTCTTTAGAAACAACATATTTCTCTGGTTGGAACTTAGGTTCTTCTGGAGGACGAACTGTGTTATTGAATTCTTTATCAGCTGGTTCTGTCACGTTTGTGATTAAGGCTTTGGCTGTACCATCATGAGAAACAGTAACAGTTACAACAGCAGCCATTGTGTCGTAATCGACAGTTGCGTCTGTACCCTTAACCTCTGTTACAGTGTACTTGTAAGTACCTTCTTGACCCTTCTTGTATTTAAGGGCAGTAACCGTTTCACCAGCTTTATTTGTGTAATCTACTGGGGCAAACTTGATCTTACCAGCTGCATCGTTGGTTGCAGTTGCAATCACAACATTGTCGCTGTCTTTCAACTCGAATGTGAATTCGCCAGCTTTCAGATCACGGCCTTCCAATTTCTTAGTGAAGTTGAATTCTACTGAGATTGGAACACTGTTGACACGTTTTTCAGTTGGTTTGTTTGGTTTTTTTCAACAGTCTTGCTTACTGGGTTGTAGTAGTTAACAACTTGTGCTGCCTTGTTTTTCGATATCTGCACCAGCTACGACATCGTCTTTCACTGTTGCTGGGATATCAAATTTATAGTAGCGTCCAAATTCAAACTTAGTCGTATCAATGATTTGAGTATTTTTCAGCGTCTCCAAGTGACTTAGTGAAGCCATCCTTAAGGTTCGCTGTCAGAACACCATTGTTATCAGAGATATCGAATTTAGTCGTAACGTCTGCACCAGTAACTGAATCGTAAACCTTGATATCTGAAGCATTAACAGTCAATTTATCCTTGTCGTAGTTATCTGTGATTCCTACTGTTTGGATATTGTCTTTGTTGTTTGCGTCAAATTTAGTTGTATCCAACCATACTTGGTAGTAAAGTTTTTGACCACGTTCAACTGGTTTCGTATTCAAGTTTTCATCTTCGTTGTTGGCAGTTGTATCGACATATGGGTTTGTATTTGTTTCACCATATTTATCTGTCAATTCAGAATCGTCATCAACGAGCTTCGTACCTGTGATATCGAATTTCGCTTTAGAAACAACGTATTTCTCTGGTTGGAACTTAGGTTCTTCTGGAGGAGTTACTGTATTGTTGAACTCTTTATCAGCAGCATCCGTTACGTTCGCAACGATCGCTTTAGCAGTACCATCATGTGATACCACAACTTTAACAGTAGCAACCATTGTGTCGTATTTGACAGTTGCATCTGTACCAGGAGTTTCTTCAACTGTGTAGTTGTAAGTCTTACCAAGATCATCACGACCGAACTCGAGAGTCTTGAAGACAACATTACCAGCAGCGTCATTCTTCACGCGTTCAACTTCAACGCCGTCTTTCTTCAATACGAATTCGAATTCGTTGGCTTGAAGTTCACGACCTTCCAAACGTTTAGTGAAGTTCATTTCCACTGGAACTGGAACGTTGTTGACACGTTTTTGTGTTGGTTTTTCAGGTTTTTCAACTGTCTTGCTTACTGGGTTGTAAACGTGAACTGTTTGGTTGGCTGTATTTTCAATATCAGCACCAGCTTTAACAGATTCTTTCACAGTTGCTGGGATATCAAATTTATAGTAACGTCCTAATTCGAACTTAGTTGTGTCGATGACAGGAGCATTGACTTTATCTTTGATAAATTCATCTTTAGAAGTTGCAGTGATCGTACCATTTTCAACTTTGATGTCGAATTTATTGGTTACTTCTGCACCAGTTACTGAATCATATGCTTTGATATCAGCTGCATTGACGTCCAATTTATCAGCGTCGTATGTATCAGATACACCAACGTATTGGATGTTATTCGCTTCAGTGAATTTAGTCGTATCAAGCCATACTTGGTAAACCAATTTAGAACCACGTTTAACTGTCTTAGTATTCAAGTTTTCTGGTTCGTTGTTGTTTGTCTTGTCTACATATGGATCTGCATTTGTTTCAGTGTATTCATTTGCCAACTCATCGTCGTCATCCATCAACTTGTTACCAGTGATGTCATATTTCTCTTTAGAAACGACAAATTTTTCTGGTTGGAATTCTGGAGTTTCTGGTGGAGTGACTTTGTTGTTGAATTCTTTATCTGCAGTACCATCAGTAGCGTTACCGTTGGCATCTTTACCACCTGTTGATGTCACGTTTGTAACAGTTGTCAATGAATGACCGTTCTTCGCAACTTCAACAGTCACTGTAGCCTTCATTTGGTCGTAAGTCATTCCGAATTCTTTGTTTTCAGGAATAACTTCTTCTACAGTATAAGTGTGAGTACCAACTTTAGTATTGTCGAATGACAATTCTGAGAAGGTAACATTACCGTCAGCATCATTCTTAACTGTTTCAACAACGGCACCATTCGCATCTTTCAATACGAAGCTAAATTCACCAGCTTTAAGTTCACGACCAGCCAATTTCTTAGTGAAGTCAAACTTAGTTACAACTGGAGAAACAACATAGTTGTTGAACTCTGTATCTTCTGGCATTGTAACTGCAGCGCTCAAAAGACCAGTTTGAGCGTCTTTTGTGACATTGACAGTCACAACAGCGTTCATGTTGTCGTAGTCGATGTTGGTATCTGTTCCAGCTTTTTCACGTACAGTGTAAGTATGTGTACCTGCAGCAGCGTATGAGATTGCATCAAATGTGATTGAACCATCAGCTGCATTCTTCTTAGTTTGGATCACATTGCCATTTTCAAGCAATTCGAATTCAAAGGCACCTGCAGTAAGCTCTTTACCTTCAAGACGTTTAGTAAACTTGAACTGAGCTTGAGTAGGACCTGAAGTAAAGGTGTTGTTGAATTCTGTATCTGCAGGAAGAGTATTAGTTGCTTTAAGTACGTGACCTTCTTTAGTAACAGTAATTGTTACTTCGGCTTTCATCGTATCATATTGCATTCCTGCTTCAGAACCTTGAACTTCTTCTACAGTATACTTGTGAGTACCAACTTGTGTATTGTCAAAAGTCAAATCATCAAAGGCTACAACACCTGCTTTGGTATTTGTCTTAGTTTGAAGAACTTTACCAGTTGAATCTTTCAATACGAAGCTGAATTCACCAGCTTTCAACTCACGACCTGCAAGAGCTTTGCTGAAGTCGAAACGAGTCTTAACTGGAGCTACTGCAAAGTTGTTGAACTCTGTATCTTCTGGCATTGTAACGTTAGCAGTCAAGATACCAGATGCAGCATCTTTAGTAACGTTAACAGTTACTACTGCATTCATATCATCGTAATCGATGTTTGTATCTGTGCCAGCTACTTCACGTACAGTGTATGTGTGAGTACCTACAGTTGCATATGAAATTGGATCAAATTGGATTGAACCATCAGCTGCATTCTTCTTAGTTTGGATCACATTGCCATTTTCAAGCAATTCGAATGTGAAGGCATTAGCTTCAAGAGTCTTACCTTCCAAACGTTTTGTGAAGCGGAATTGAGCTTGTGTTGCAGCAGGTGTGAAAGTATTATTGAACTCTGTATCTCCAGGAAGTGTATTTGTTGCTTTAAGAACGTGACCTTCTTTAGTAACAGTAATTGTTACTTCAGCTTTCATTGGGTCATATTGCATACCAGCTTCAGAACCTTGAACTTCTTCTACAGTATACTTGTGTGTACCAACTTGTGCATTTGTGAATGTCAAATCGTCAAAGGCGATCACACCATTAGCATTGTTAGTCTTCGTTTGAAGAACAGTTCCGTTGGCATCTTTCAATTGGAAGCTGAATTCACCATCTTTAAGAGTACGACCTGCAAGAGCTTTCGTAAAGTCGAACTTGGTCTTAACAGGAGCTACAACGTAGTTGTTAAAGACTTTGTCATCTGCGCTTGAAGCAAAACCGCCAGTACCACTGTATTTAACAGTTGCTTGTAAATCACCATGAGCATCTTTTGTAACCTTTACAGTCATAGTTACTTCCATAGCATCATAGTCGACATCCTTGTCTCTGCCAGCTAATTCAGTGATAGTATATGTATAAGTACCTTCTTTTGTATATGACAATTCAGAGAAGGTTGCCTTACCATCTTTATTTGTAACAGTTTCTTCCACACCAGGTGAAGATGAGTTTTCCTTAATCTTGAAGCTGAATTCACCATTTACAAGGACACGGCCTTCCAATTGTTTTTCTACTTCTGGTTTCACCTTGATAGTTTCTGTCTTATCGTAGTAATAAATTGGTTGTTCATACGGTGTCAAAGTGTTGAGCAAGTCAACGTTTGTACCGCTACCATAAACTCCACGTTCTAATTGAGCGTTAGTTATACCATATCCAATTCCATCTCCTAAGAATGGTACGAATACAGTATGATATGGTGTATATCCTGCAGATTTTTGGAAATCAAATGGAACTTCTTTACCGTTTGGATAGTTAGTTTTTGCTCCCGTTTTTGGATCAGTTACAGTATGTGCAATAGTGTAAAGAGGTGATTTTTTAACGACTAATTCCTGTGAATTCCATTCAGCTGGTTTAATCGGCTTAGTTTCTGCGATTAACATATAGCCATCGGTACTTAATGAACCATCAGAACGTTTGCTTTGTTGTCTTGGATCTAGCAAGTAAATACGAATAACGACTGAACCATCCTCTCCAACAACTTCTTTAATACGTTTAATACCATAACGGTCCGCATCCATAAACCTGGTACCAACCGTATACGGACGACTGACATATCCAGAAGTCGAATCTGGATTGGCAGTTTGATAGAGCTTGTAAGTTGTCTCTTTGGTAACATTATATCCGAGGCTTTCAGTTCTTTTAAACTGACGCTCTCCAGATGCTGTGAAGTTTTGACCTTCCATAGCTTTAAGAGTGTATGAAGCCAAGTTTACTTCATTGCCATTTTCTTTATAATCTTGAACAGTTTTATCTGTTTTATTGGCGTTAAATGTTGGGTTATTTTCATCAACTACTTTATAGTAAGTTGTTTTATTGATTGTTACTGGTATTTTAGCGTTTGAGTCAGTAATTGTACGACCATTATAAGCTGGTTCAACAGCATTTAAAATATCAGTTGTAACACGAGCGTTATAGACCGCAGTAAAAAGTGCTTGCTCTGCAGGTGTAAGTTGGTGTCCAGAAGCCACTAAATCTGTGATACTCTTTCCAACTTCATATCCATTTTGAATAAATGGTTGAGTTGCTCTACCTCTTCCAAAAGTACCTTCTTTATAATCTACTTGGAAAGTTAATTCACTATTAGACGCCGCTGTAGTAGTTGTAAATTTTTGAACACCACTAGAAGCGGTAATCGTTCTAGTCTCAACTACACTACCAGTATTTTTGTCGAGCAATTCAACAGTTGTATCGGTAGAGTCATCAAATCTCTTATAGGCACGCACATAATATTTTGTATTATAACGCTTATTGAATTCAGTTAAATCCCAAATAGCGTATGTATACCAATCTCCTTCTTTTCTCGCGTAACCAGCTGGTACAGTTTGAGAACTTACAGTTGCACCGTTCGGATCCGTCATGTCAGGTGTAGCAACTTCACCATCTTTTAGGTAAGTTGTTACAGTAAGCGGCTCGTTATTATGGTCTGTCAAAGCACGACGGTTACGACGGCTACGACTTGTTGCCAAAGCACCAGCATTCGCTGTTTCTGTTGAAGCAGCTGAAAGGGTTGTCGCAGAGGTAGTCGCTGTAGAATCCGCAACTGGTTTGTTTGCAGATGCATTTAAGGGTTGAACAGCTGGGTTGGCTGCAAGAGAAGTTGTTGCTGTCTCAGCCCCTTCAGAGGAAGAGGTTGCTTCAGTGGTTGCAGAGGTAGTCGCTTTTTCAGCCTTCGCCTCTGTTGAAGACTTCTTATCCTCAGATTTCTTATCTTCAGACTTCTTATCTTCAGATTTTTTATCCTCAGTTTTCTTTTCTTCTTTTGACGCTTCTTCTGTCTTCTTTTCTTCTTCAGAAGCTTTGGATGTTTCGGTAGTTGCCTCAGCCTTTTCACTGGAAGCCGTCGTAACTGGCTCAGAAGTTGCTACTAGCGCTGCAGGAGCTTCATAGCTTGAGCTCTCAGTAGTTGTCGTTTCAGCCACTTCTTCTGTCGATGATGCTGTTTCTGTTGCTGCTGTTTCTGTAGAAGATTCAGGCGTCGCTGTTACTTCCTCAGCAGATGCAGATGGAGCACCCGCAACAAAAAGGCAGTCCCTAGTAAAACTGAACAGACACCCACACTATACTTACGCAAAGAAAAGCGCTGTCGTCTATTAAATATATCTTTCACTTATATCATTCTCCTTATTCATTTCATGGCAAAACCATACAGAATTATAGTATCAAAAAGGTAAAAAAGCTGTCAAACTAATGATCCAAAAGATTCCAAATCCTTCGCCTTTTGCACAAATTAGCTAGTATCCCTGAAATCCTTCAGCCTAAATATCATATTTTTTCCCCAATCGTGCAATTTCTCAATCTAGGAAGCAACACTGTCCTGACGGGGAATGGAATAGCTTGTAGACTTTTTACAAATGTACCTGTTGAATCCATCCAGTATCCACATCATAAACTGCCCCTGAAATCACTACGTCATTTGGAATCAGTGGAGACCTTTTTAAGAGCAACATATCTTCACGGACACTCTCTTCAACATCTTGAAAAGGTAGAAAATCTTGATCCCCAACATCAACACCAAGTTCCTTCTTTAAATGCTGTTGAAAGGCTTCGTTTTCAAAGGTTTGAGCGCCACAATCTGTGTGGTGTAAGACTACGATTTCTCGGGTTCCCATCTGTTGCTGAGAGATGACCAGGGACCGGATCATATCCTCCGTTACGCGCCCACCAGCATTCCGTAAAATATGGGCATCTCCAAGAGCGAGACCAAGCGCTGGGGCAACGTGAAGACGAGAATCCATACAAGTCACAATCGCCACTTGCGTTTCGGCTTGATAGGAAGATGAAGATCTCCGTGTAGTTCAACATAAGCTTGATTAGCTTTTAAAAAATTCTCAAAATAGGACATGGCCACTTCCTTTCTGGAAAACAAAGTATTTTGATTTCCAAATTATTTATACCTTATCTTACCATCTTTCCGTTAGCTTGTCAGCTGATTCTAATCTGCCTAGCCAAAAACCTTCTTCAAGACTTCACCAATGGTCGTCACTCCAATTACCTGAATCCCAGCTGGCGGGGTGAGCCCCGTCAGAGAATTTTTAGGAACATAAATCTTGGTAAAACCAAGTTTAGCAGCTTCATTGATCCGTTGCTCGATCCGATTAACCCGACGGACTTCTCCAGTCAAGCCCAACTCTCCGACAAAACACTCTTGCGGGTTGGTCGGCTTATCCTTGTAGCTGGAGGCAATGGCTACGGCTACGGCTAGGTCGATAGCTGGCTCATCCAATTTGACGCCACCTGCAGACTTAAGATAGGCATCCTGATTTTGGAGCAAGAGGCCTGCGCGTTTTTCTAACACCGCCATGATGAGACTGGCCCGATTAAAATCAAGCCCAGTTGTCGTCCGCTTGGCATTTCCAAACATGGTTGGCGTCACCAAGGCCTGCACTTCGGCTAGAATCGGACGTGTTCCCCTCCATAGTAACTACGATAGAGGATCCAGTCGCGCCATCTAAACGCTCTTCTAGAAAGACCTGACTAGGATTGAGGACCTCGACCAGGCCACCTGATTGCATCTCAAAGATTCCGATCTCATTGGTGGAGCCAAAGCGGTTTTTGACGGCTCTCAGGATTCGGAAGGTGTGGTGGCGTTCGCCTTCAAAGTAGAGCACCGTATCCACCATATGCTCCAGCATCCGAGGACCTGCCAAGGTTCCTTCCTTGGTCACATGACCGACGATAAAGATGGCGATGTTATTGGTCTTGGCCAGTTGCATGAGCTCAGCCGTTACCTCTCGCACCTGAGAGACTGACCCCTGCACCCCTGAAATTTCAGGAGACATGATGGTCTGGATAGAGTCGATGATGAGGAAGTTAGGCTGGATGCGCTCCACTTCTGCTCGCACGCTCTGCATATTGGTCTCTGCATAGAGGTAAAACTCACTGTCGATATCTCCCAAGCGCTCTGCTCGGAGTTTGATCTGCTGAGCCGATTCCTCTCCACTGACGTAGAGAACCGTTCCTACTTGAGACAGCTGGGTTGACACTTGAAGGAGCAGGGTCGATTTCCCAATCCCTGGATCACCACCAATCAGGACCAGACTTCCTGGGACGACACCGCCTCCCAAGGACGCGGTTGAATTCCTCCATCTCGGTCTTAGTACGATGGACATTGATAGAGGTCACGTCCGCCAATTTCATGGGTTTGGTCTTTTCACCCGTCAAGGACACCCGGGCATTCTTGACCTCTGCGACCTCGACCTCCTCGACAAAAGAAGACCAAGAACCACAGTTAGGACAGCGCCCTAGGTATTTGGGTGAATTATAGGCACAATTTTGACAAATAAATGTCGTTTTTTTCTTAGCGATGATAAACCTCTTTCTAAATCTCTATCTCACACTCAATCACTTGGCAAAAATCAATCTTCTCATTTGGCACAAACTGGCGCATGAGCATGCGATGGGCTACAACTACCACAGTTTGATGTTCCCGATACTTAGCCATGCATTCTAGAAAACGAGACTTCATCTCTACAGCTGTCTCATATTGAACAGGAGAATTTGGGAGCAACTCCCCCTTGTTTTCTAAAAACAGACATCTAGCTGTTTCAAAGTTCTCTATACCTGTTTCATAAACCTGCCATTCATGCAATAATGGCTCTACCCTCAAAGGTAGGCCGGTAGCACAAGCCAGATAAGAAGCTGATTCTAAAGCTCGCGTCACTGCTGAAGCTACTAGCAGATCAGCTGATTGGAACAAGGGGTTTTGGCAAAGGTCCTGAGCCTGTTTCCTTCCCTTCTCAGATAAGGGAGCCAAATCTATCCCGAATCCAGTATAGGAACGCTCCTCTAACTCACGGTAATCTGGCTCCCCATGACGGACAAAGATAATCTTCATCTTAGTGCCCTGTTGACCCAAATCCACCAGTTCGCACGCCATCTGCTTCATCTCCATCTGCAATCAAGAAAGGAGCAAAGACAGCCTGAACTACACGTTCCCCAACTTCAAGGACGACTTCTTGGTCCGTGATATTTTTCATCTGAGCAAAGATATGGCCTTCATTTCCTGGATTACCATAGTAGTCTCCATCAATGACACCCACAGAGTTAATCAAGACCAGACCTTTTTTACGAGGGTTAGAGGAACGATCATAGAGATAGAGCACCTCGCCCGCTTGCATATAGGCCTTAACACCAGTCGGAACGAGGACGATTTCCCCAGGAGCAATGACTGTGCGCTCGGCCACTTTTAAGTCGTAGCCTGCTGCGTGGGCTGTCTCCCGTTTTGGCAGTAAGTCCTGATTGGTATAGCTTGATACAAGTTCAAATCCACGAATTTTTGTCATCTTCATTTCCTTTCTTTCTACTAGAAAATTTAAAATATCTCGCATCCTATTATACTACATCTGTAAGCAAAAAATACTGTAGTCTCACTTATATTATTCGCAAGACAGTCGGAAAAAGTTTAATTCCAATTTTGGGGGTCATCTCTGTTTTGTCTGCCTGTAGACAATGGGTGTGCTCCTGAGACAGAACCCTGCTTATCATGCGATTTTATGCTTGTTATTTAAAAAGAGAGGCTGGGACAAAAGTCCTAGCCTCTCAATTATTTTTGGATTGTCGAGCAAGACGCAGTGGTTGAGTGGGCTCTACTACGCCGATTTCATCAGCTTTTACAGCCCTACTCAACTGTGCGGAGGTGGGACGACGAAATCGAATTCTAACGAATTACCGATTTCTGTCCCACTCTCTCCTTAATAATTGCATAATACCCTTCAACCGAAATTTGGTTGGGCAATCAATTATTCATTTTCATCTCTTTTACGTTTTGCAAGACCTGCTAAACCTACTAAACCAAGTGCAGCACCTAACAGAGTTACTGTGCTTGCATCAGTCACACCTGTTTCTGGTAAAGCTGGTGCTTTTGGAGCATCAGGTGTTGCTGGTTTTGTTGGTTCTGGTTTAACTGGATCTGGCTTCACTGGTTCTGGTTTAACCGGATCTGGTTTCACTGGATCTGGTTTCACTGGATCTGGTTGAGGAGTTGGGACAGCTTTCTTTCTATACAAGACAGTTGTCACAAAATCTTTGCTTTCAGCTGTTAAACCAGTGATGGCATCCACCACCAGTGGACTTGCTTCATAACCTTCAATAACAGGAGATGTTACTGCATCAAAAGTTGTGTCTCCATTATCTGCAACCCAAGAAGTAGCACTAAGGACTTCATTGGTTGCTGGATTAACCATCACCACACGACGGAAAGTTACTTGGTCCGTATGATCTGGAGCCAGAGTTTCTCTCGTAATAGCATCTTTATAGTGAATAGTTTCGTTAACTACTTTGGTTTCTTGACGAGGGACAGCTTGAAGTTCCAAAAGAATGGTGGTGTTGCGACCAATCGCATCTGGATCTGTTGGATTATTCGGATCTACAGTTCCTGCAGTTGCATCGTACCCATAGACTGTTTGGCCTTCTTTGATCTTGTAACCAGCTGGGATTGCAGGAAGCGCTGTAGGAGCTGCCTTTGTTGCATCTGTTTCGTTGTTCTTATAGATTGTTTCCGCCAAGACATTTCCATTTTGGTCTACCAACTGAATATTACCAAGCTTGAATAATTGAATTTTTTTAGCAAAATTCTTATCAACTTCTACGGAACCATAACCATCCTCCGGTATATACAGAATCGCATCAACCTCTTTCACCTTTGTGTAGGCTCCTGGAGTTACAGGCGTAGGAACTTTAATAAATGTATAACTACCACTTGAAGGCACCTCTGGGGCATCTGCTAAGGCACGACGTGAGCGAGTTCGCGCTGTAGCTCTTGCCAAACTTGCTACTTCTGTATGAGATACAGGAGCGTCTGCCAAGGAACGACGTGAGCGAGTTCGTGGAGTATTTGGCTCATTATCTGAAATTGGAGTCGCACTAACAAACTTCCATGCCTGAGGTGTCATTTCTCCAGTTACCAAATTGACAAGGACAATCCGCTCGAAGACCACTCGTTCACGGACCGGTTTCGGTACGATAATGCCTTCTTCTTTAGTAAAGTAACTTACAGTACGTGTCGCAGTGGCACGACGATTTAAGATCTTATCAACGTTCTTCGGCCAATTTGGTGTGTTTGGATCTGTTGGATCGTATGGGGTATCAGGAGTTGGATTTGGATCCTCTGGCCCCACTGGTACCACACGTTCACGTACAACTACCGTGAATTCTTGATCTACTGATGCATCAAAGTCGAAGTTCTTGTTTGAAGCACTTGTGAAACCATCACTTACCAATTCGTAACCTTTACGATGGAGTTCGTTAATCTTATCAGTAGTGGTGTAGGCAATCACTTCACCCGATTTACCATTAACAGTATCGCGAGCTACCTCAACATTGCCTTTTTCATTGACATACTTAATGATCGCTTTTTGTGCATCCTTGACATAGGTTACAACTTCTACAGTGTCCGCAGCTCCGGCTTGTACACCTGACACAGCTGGCACAACCAATTTATCTGCTGTGTAACCTTTAATCACTGGTGATGTAACAGCATCGAAGGTGTCATCTGTTGTTGTCCAAGGACGGTAATCAATGTGACCTGTTACCAAGTTGACATAAGCGAAGCGTTTGAAGCGAAGTGTTTCTGACACATCTTCTTTCGCTTTTGAGCCATCTTCGTAGACATATTTCACAGTACGAGTGACATCATCTTTGTTAACAATATCTTTGACTGGATCTGGCCATTTTGGTGTATCTGGATCGTTTGGATCAACTGGTTTGTCTGGAGTTGGAGTTGGTTTGTCTGGGTCGATTGGTTCGATACGTTCACGAAGAACAATGGTGAATTCTTGATCCACTGATGCATCGAAGTCGAAGTTCTTGCTTGAAGCACTTGTGAAGCCATCGCTTACCAATTCGTAACCTTGGCGTTTGTATGATGAAATCTTAGTTGCTGTGCTGTAGTCAATTGCTTCACCGGATTTACCAGCAACTGCATCACGACTCAACTCTACATTGCCTTTTTCATTGACATACTTGATGATCGCTTTTTGTGCATCTTTGACATAGGTGACAACTTCTACAGTATCTGCAGCTCCGGCTTGTACACCTGATACAGCTGGCACAACCAATTTATCTGCTGTGTAACCTTTAATCACTGGTGATGTAACGGCATCAAAGGTGTCATCTGTTGTTGTCCAAGGACGGTAATCAATGTGGCCTGTTACCAAATTGACATAAGCGAAGCGTTTGAAGTGAAGTGTTTCTGACACATCTTCTTTCGCTTTTGAACCATCTTCGTAGACATATTTCACAGTACGAGTGACATCATCTTTGTTAACAACGTCTTTGACTGGATCTGGCCATTTTGGTGTATCTGGATCGTTTGGATCAACTGGTTTGTCTGGAGTTGGAGTTGGTTTGTCTGGATCGATTGGTTCGATACGTTCACGAAGAACGACAGTAAATTCTTGATCCACTGATGCATCGAAGTCGAAGTTCTTGCTTGAAGCACTTGTAAAGCCATCACTTACCAATTCATAACCTTGGCGTTTGTATGATGAAATCTTAGCCGCTGTGCTGTAGTCAATTGCTTCACCGGATTTACCAGCAACTGCATCACGACTCAACTCAACATTGCCTTTTTCATTAACATACTTGATGATCGCTTTTTGTGCATCTTTAACGTAGGTTACAACTTCTACAGTATCTGCAGCTCCGGCTTGTACACCTGACACAGCTGGCACAACCAATTTATCTGCGGTGTAACCTGGGATCACTGGTGATGTAACGGCATCAAAGGTATCATCTGTTGTTGTCCAAGGGCGGTAATCAATGTGACCTGTTACCAAGTTGACATAGGAGAAGCGCTTGAAGTGAAGCGTTTCAGTAACATCATTCTTCGCTTTTGAGCCATCTTCGTAGACATATTTCACAGTACGAGTGACATCATCTTTGTTAACAATGTCTTTGACTGGATCTGGCCATTTTGGTGTATCTGGATCTTTTGGATCAACTGGTTTGTCTGGGGTTGGAGTTGGTTTGTCTGGATCGATTGGTTCGATACGTTCACGAAGAACCACGGTGAATTCTTGGTCAAATGCTGTATCAAAGTCAAAGTTCTTGTTTGAAGCACTTGTGAAGCCATCACTTACCAATTCGTAACCTTGACGTTTGTATGATGAAATCTTAGTTGCTGTGCTGTAGTTGATAGCATCACCTGATTTACCAAGAACTTCATCACGACTCAACTCAACATTGCCTTTTTCATTGACATACTTGATGATCGCTTTTTGTGCATCTTTAACGTAGGTTACAGTTTCTTCAATATCAGGCGCTGTAGGTTCAACCCCTGTTACGGCAGGGATCATATTTTTTTATCAGCCGTATATCCTTTGATAGTTGGTGTAAGTACAGAGTCAAATGTTCGATCATTTGAAGTCCATTGACGATATTCTACATGACCTGTTACCAAGTTAACATAAGCGAAACGTTTAAAGTAAAGTGTTTCAGTAACATCGTCCTTCGCTTTTGAACCATCTTCATAAACATAATGGATTGTCCGAGTTACAGTTTCTTTATTGACAATATCCTTGACTGGATCTGGCCATTTTGGTGTATCTGGATCATTTGGATCAACTGGTTTGTCTGGGGTTGGGGTTGGTTTATCTGGATCGATTGGTTCGATACGTTCACGAAGCGTTACGACAAATTCTTGATCCACTGATGCATCAAAGTCAAAGTTCTTATTGACAGAATTTGTGAAACCATCATTCACCAATTCGTAACCTTGACGTTTGTATGATGAAATCTTAGCTGCTGTGCTGTAGTCAATTGCTTCACCGGATTTACCAGCAACTGCATCACGACTCAACTCAACATTGCCTTTTTCATTAACATACTTGATGATTGCTTTTTGTGCATCTTTAACGTAGGTTACAACTTCTACAGTATCTGCAGCTCCAGCTTGTACACCTGACACAGCTGGCACAACCAATTTATCTGCTGTGTAACCTTTAATCACTGGTGATGTAACGGCATCAAAGGTGTCATCTGTTGTTGTCCAAGGACGGTAATCAATGTGACCTGTTACCAAGTTGACATAGGAGAAGCGTTTGAAGTGAAGTGTTTCAGTAACATCATTCTTCGCTTTTGAGCCATCTTCGTAGACATATTTCACAGTACGAGTGACATCATCTTTGTTAACAACGTCTTTGACTGGATCTGGCCATTTTGGTGTATCTGGATCGTTTGGATCAACTGGTTTGTCTGGGGTTGGAGTTGGTTTGTCTGGATCGATTGGTTCGATACGTTCACGAAGAACAACGGTGAATTCTTGATCCACTGATGCATCGAAGTCGAAGTTCTTGCTTGAAGCACTTGTGAAGCCATCGCTTACCAATTCGTAACCTTGGCGTTTGTATGATGAAATCTTAGCTGCTGTGCTGTAGTCAATTGCTTCACCGGATTTACCAGCAACTGCATCACGACTCAACTCAACATTGCCTTTTTCATTAACATACTTGATGATTGCTTTTTGTGCATCTTTAACGTAGGTGACAACTTCTACAGTATCTGCAGCTCCAGCTTGTACACCTGACACAGCTGGCACAACCAATTTATCTGCTGTGTAACCTTTAATCACTGGTGATGTAACAGCATCGAAGGTGTCATCTGTTGTTGTCCAAGGACGGTAATCAATGTGGCCTGTTACCAAGTTGACATAAGCGAAGCGTTTGAAGTGAAGTGTTTCTGACACATCTTCTTTCGCTTTTGAGCCATCTTCGTAGACATATTTCACAGTACGAGTGACATCATCTTTGTTAACAACGTCTTTGACTGGATCTGGCCATTTTGGTGTATCTGGATCTTTTGGATCGACCGGCTGATCTGGAGTTGGAGTTGGTTTGTCTGGATCGATTGGTTCGATACGTTCACGAAGAACGACAGTAAATTCTTGATCCACTGATGCATCGAAGTCGAAGTTCTTATTAGCTGCATCATAGAAACCATCGCTTACTAATTCAAAACCACGACGACGATAGGAGCTCACTTTTTCATTTGTGCTATAATCAATCGCTTCACCGGATTTACCGACTACTTCATCACGGCTCAATTCTACATTGCCATTTTCGTTCACATATTTGATGATCGCTTTGAGCTTGTTTTACAATGACAATTTTTGTATCTCTACCGATCGCATCTAAGTCATCTTTTTGGTTTGGATTCACCGTTTGGCGCGCCGCATCATAACCATACACATTTTGACCCGGTTTCACTTCCCAGCCAGTTGGGGCAGTAGGAACTTTTGTAAACCAGGCACGAGTTGGATCTGATGGATCATTCTCATATTGTTTGTGTGCTGCATCAGCCTGGTTTGTAGCAATTTCTCCCGTCGGGGTGATATAGTTTCCTTGCTCATCAACCAATACAACTGATCCGAGTTTCTTGTACCATACTGCGAAGTTGAAATCTTCCAAATGATCTGGATCGACTACTAGGGCCTCAATACTGGCTTTATCTGCATAAAATCCAGGAAGGATTGGTGTCATGACCTTCTTAAACTCATAATCTGGATTTTCTGACGTTCCAGCCCCCGCTTCACGGAAGCTACTACGTCTATTGTAGTTACGACGTCTTGCAATGTACGCTTCCAATGAAGAACGATATTGTTCTTGAGCTTCTTTTGAAAATGCAATATTAAAACCGCCGTCAGGATTTTCTGTAGCATTCTTAAGATCAAGACCAGGAACTTTTTTATCTACATCCAATTGCTCTTTCTTAAGATCAACTGGTTTATCTTCTGATTTTTTATCGGTAGAATCTGCTTTTTTCTCAGCTTCCTTCACTTCTGATTCTTCAGATTTCACTTCAGTTTCAGGTGCTTTTACTTCTGATACTGTTTCTTCCGTTTTCGCTTCGTTCTTGCTATCCTTGGCATTTTCTTTCACTTCTGCCTGAGAAGCTTGTTCTTTAGCAGGTGTTTCTGTTTTTGCTTCTACCTTTGGTGCTTCCGCTTTTTCAGTAGATACCAAAGCCGCATTAGCAGAATAAGTAGGTGCTTCTTGCGTAGATGCTTCTTGAGCAGAAACTGCCGACACCTTTGGTGCTTCTTGAGTCGAAGTCACAGGCGCTTTTGAGGCATCATCAATTTTCACTTCTGTATCTGCTGAAGCAATAGTTGTCCCTGCTAAAACTGATCCAATCAAAACAGAAGCAACACCTATAGAGTATTTCCGAATTGAAAATCGTTGTTTCCTATCAAAATTCATTTTTTTCTCCTTTTTTCAAATTGAGTATTGGCTGTGCTAGCTTTTTAAAACTACACAACCAATCCTCCTTGATGTTTCCTAAACTTTTGGTGGACGACGCGAGCTTCTGCCACGTGTCAACACTGGTTTCGCAACATAAACATGCTTGTTCGCAGTAACAGGTGCCTTACGAGACGGACCAACCACTGTCCGTTTTTCAACAGCTGGTGATTCACTTGGTACAAGTGGTGCTGGACTCTCAACAGCTTTTGTCTCTGTTGGCTTCACAACTTTAGTCGGAGCCAGTGAAACAACCTTCGAACTAACACTTGCTTTTTCAGGCGCTGGAGTTGCTACAACCTCTGAAACTTCTAGTTTTGAAGCGATAGGTGCGCTTGAAGGTGCTACAGAATGAGCATTAGCTTTCAAACTTCTTACACTTGGTTTAGGTGCAACCGCATGAGGGTGAGATACTTCAGACGAAGAGTTCCCAACAGGTTGAACCGGCCCCTCCTCATTCACAACTTTACCAATACGCCAATTAGAGTAATCGATATGTCCTGTCACTAAGTTGACATAAGCTGTTCTTTCGAATGTCACCTTGCGAATAATCGTCTTAAAGACTTCTTTTCCACTTTCTTCTTCTCTGAAGCGGATTGTTTGCGTCGCTGTACGTTCCAGCTCCTTCATATCCTTGACTTCTTTTGGCCAACTAGCTGGATCCTCTGGAGTTACTGGAATACCTGGAACTGGTTTCGGATCTTGTGGTGTTACTGGTTCAACCCGTTCTTCAAGAGTAACGATGAATTCTTGGTCAACAGACACATTTGTATCATAATGCTTGTCCGCAGCATTCGTAAAGCCATCTTCAAGCAGTCGATAACCTGCTTTCTTATAAGCAGTAATTCTATCAGCTGTACTGTACTCAATCAGAGCTCCACCACGGCCTTCCATCTCATCTTTTGCAAGTTCGATATTTGAAGTGACGTTAACATATTTAACACTTGCTTTTTGCTTATCTTGCTTATAAACGACAACTGTCTCATAATTCGTCAATTGGACATTGTCTACAATGTTCCGCCAATATGTTTCTGAGACTGTGCGACGACCACCTTGAGTCACAACAACATCATCTTTAATATTTGCAGGATTAAATGTCACCGTTACACGGCTAGCTTTCGTTCCCACTGCCAAACCTGGTACGTTCGTAGATAGAATTTCAGCTTTATAGCCTTCAACTTCAGGAGAGACAACAGTATCATAGGTTGCCTTACTATTTGTAGTACCCGCAAGTTGCCAGCCAGTGTCTCCAATGCCATCCCCATCAATATCACGGACGATATATTCTGTCTTACCATAGGCAGCTAAGAATTCATCTCCATTCGCTACGCTGGAACTCTTCAGCACCTTCTTGAATTGATCTTGATCAATTGCAACTTCTAATAGACGTTTCCAATCCGATGTTTGAACAACAACTTTTGGTTTCCACTTGCATCTAATACAGGTGAACCATCTTCGTAAACGTAACGAATCGTATTTGTATGGGTTGCATGTGGATTAATACTTGTTCCATTTGATACCCAGATATTTTGGCGGTTTGCTGTGACTGGATCAATTCCATATGTCTTATCCGTTGCAAGAACCCCACCTGAAGAAGAACCTGTTTGAACAGAGGTGGATGAGCTAGGATTGATTTCTGGTTTTCCACCAGGTTTAAAGCCGGCAATACTCATTGCCCCACCTTGGATATCTGTCCAAACTGAACTCATCCTGTTTTTGCTCACAACATCTCGACCATCACGGTTCAGTGAGTATACTGTATAAGTACCAGCACCACGGTTTACACGAGTACCAGTTGGTCCATTAAATTCAATATGGTTACCCGATTCTCTTGAACCATTGGAAATATAAAGAATATTACCATGACCAATTTGTTCTGGATTGTTTCCTTGGGCAATTCCAAATGGAAGCTTACCTGTAATCTCTCCAGCCGAGCGTCCTTCAGAATTTGTGTAACGCATAAAGGAAACATAGAGTGGATTATTGAATTGGGGAAGACTACATTCGTACTTGTACCAAGTGGCACCGAAATGAGCTCTGCATAATAGTCCGTATTATCATCGCGAACGTCAACAATTGAACCTTTATTCGCTTGGAATAACGGCTGATCTTTCCGACCATGTTTTGAATCCAAGTTGATGACATCATCCCAAGGATTGGCTCCACGATTATCCATTTGAACACGGAAAGTTGCATAATCATCTACTAAAATAGAGCCATTTTCATTCAAACCAATATAGTTGTAGGCATTGTAACTTCCTGAAGGTCCTCCACCACTCTTAGGACCTTTTCCTACAGAGTGGAAGGTATTCGTTGATTTCTTACCAAATACTACGCGCGAGTTGTCTCCAAAATCAATAGCTGTTCCACGTCCCTTGTTTTCAAAACGAACGCGTGAGTTCTCTCCAGTTGTGAAGGTTGCGTTATTTCCAAAAACCAATCCATCACGACCAGTGAAATTGAAGCTTGCATGTTCTCCAATGGTAAGACTACTCTTTCCATTTCGACGGAAGGCATCTCCTGTTCCGTAGCCTCCCCAACGGTCCAGGTGGGTTAACCCATCTGCTGGACGCCCCATTCCAAGTGAGATAGCCTGACCAATGCTTGTATTTAGAGTAAGTTTCGAATCTTTACCAGTTACGACCGTTCCTCCATGTTCCATGAAGATCCCAGCATTATGGTAACGAGCACTTTCCGTTCCATTGTTCGTATTCATGTTAATAGTGAGGCTTGCTCCATCATTCACACGAACAGTTGAACCACCTGCAAGGTTGATACCGTCCCCTTGTGAAGAACGATTCAAGGTCAAACTCGCTCCGTCAGCAACTGTGACAGATTTAGCATCGTGAATATTTGCTTCACGTCGCAATACTGAGTGCCCAGCAGATCCAACATTCCGTTGCACATACTGAGTATGACCGTTTGCAGAACGGTAGCTATCACTAACAGTCGAACTTGTTTCCCCTTTTACAATGACGTCGGTATTCCCGCCACCACCATAAAGGGACGAACCTTGACTTTTTACATTTTCAAATGTAACGGTATTGGCACCTGTTGTTGAAGAAAGATCAACAGCACCTCTTGAGTTACCCGTAGCAAGTTGAAGATTCTTGAAGACCAAATTCCATGCACTTGAACCTGTAAACTTCAAGCTATTTGATAATAGATCCAAGCTTGCTTGATCATTTCGTCCTTGGATAACTACATTACGGCCTTGTGAATTGATCGCAACTGTACGGTCAACCGAATTCACACGACCATTATCAGTATTACCATTGTCTCCAGTCGCTACGACGTTTCCTGAAATGGTGATATTCTGAATAGAATTATCATTCAATGCAGAAACAAAACCATTCCAGTTTGAAACCACACGTGAAGTTACTTCACCACTATTACGAAAACCACTCGTACCTGTAGCTTCACGAGATACAGTTTCAGTTGGCTCAGCTGTAGCTTCCTTCCCTGCTTCTTTATCACCCTCATGTTGCGAATCAGTAGCTACAGAAGGTTGCACAACTGCTGCAACATTGTACGAAGTTGGTGCAGACGATTCCTCTGAGACTGGTTTTGAAAGAGCAATCTCTTTGTCCGATGTCGCTTCACTAGAAATTACATCTGAAGACGAATCAGCAGGATTTTCAACTTCATCAGCCAAAACCGTCTGAGAACCAGCTGCAAACAAGGCCGTTCCCAACAATACGGAACAAACGCCAATTGAATATTTCCGAAGGGAAAACCTTTGGCGTCGATTGAATATATCCTTCATGTCCATAAAACTCCTTTTCATTTTGAAATTTAAGTATTTAAACCTCAAACTAATTCTAGCATAAATGTCATGATATAATTCTATGTGTGACAACTTCTGTCAGAATCATATGAGTTTTGACCATTTTTTTCTAAAAATTTGTTTAAAAAAATATAAAGTAAAAACCGAATGTTTTTAAAAAAATTATAATTTTTTTAAGAACTATTGGTTCACTTTTTTTAAACATGTATTTTTATACTGTCATAGCTCTTTATTTTTTTATTCCTACTATTTTTTTAATCTTCCTTCCATTTGCATATTCATCTCCTCTACATTCGCTTTTTTTGCCCATATTTTTATAAGAATTTTCTATGATTCCTTTAATCTTTCTACATTATTAGAAAAATCAGATGAGAGATAAAACGATATCATTTTTCCCCCATTTTCTTCAGGAAAACTCCCACTTTGGTCTATTTTCACTACATAGTAATTTGCGAACATTCTAAACAAAAATTTTTCAAAAACGATCTTTTTTTCCACCAATTTATTGTGTGCCATTTTTTTCACATATAAACCACAGTATTTCATTAGATCCTTTCTCATCTTGTAATGAGCAGTGAATCATTTCTATCAAACTATGAGGAGAGTACTCATCTTTTGATAGCCTACAAAAATGCAACAACGGCCTTGTCCCTCTTAAAACGAGGAACAAGGCCGTTGCTCAATCTTTTATACATTCATTTTCTACTTGATAAAAGGTCCTTCCGTTATAGAACTTCGTGTGCGCATTACAATTCCTGTAATAAATAACGGAAGAGTTCTAAATTCCCTTCTTCTTCATTGACCAAGTATTCTGGATGCCATTGTAATCCCATAATCCGATGACCGTCTACTGCTTCAATGGCTTCGATGGTGTGATCACGCGGATCAAAGGCAGTTGCACGGAAATTTGGTGCAAGATCCTTGATACTTTGACGGTGCACAGAATTGATTCGACTAGCCCGACCAAAGAGCTGCTCCACCACACTGCCTTTTTTAGTCTCGATAGAATGGAAAGTCCCAAATGGAAGACCTTGCCAATGACCTTCGATCTCTTGGTTGAGTGTTCCTCCAAAAGCCACATTGATCAACTGAACCCCACGGCAGATTCCTAGAACCGGTTTGTTTTGGCGTACTGCTTCCTTCAGTAGGGCAAGCTCAAATTGATCCCGTTCGATATTGTAATCATCGCTCTCGATGGTTTTTTCTTCGCCATAGAGACTAGGATCGACATTTTGGCCTCCACTTAAGATCAATTTGTCAATCGTTTCAACATAGTCCTTAACCAAGGAAGGATCTCCCATCGGGATGACCATTGGAAGTCCTCCTGCTTGACGGATCCCTTCCGCAAACTGACTAGACACGGAGGAATGAAGGTTTTTCCCTTCCGGGTCAACCGGACAGAGATTAGCGGATACTCCAACAATTGTTCTACACATATTCATTCCTCCTTCATTTTAACTACTACTTATCTTACCACCCATTAGTGATAGTGTCTAATATGTATTTTTTAAAACCGTGATAAATTTTATTTATCACCCTCACCTTCCTCACAAAACAATTGATGATCATACAAGTTTTTTTACCTATATTATGTTAAAATAGAGAGGAAAATAGAATCGTCCTTCAAGGCACACATTAGGCCGTTTCGAAGGCGCAAGCGCTAGATTCCTAGCCTTGTTGAAAAATAGACATAGAAATGGAAGATACAATGGAAAAACAAACCGTTGCAGTATTGGGTCCTGGTTCATGGGGAACAGCCCTTTCACAAGTCCTCAATGATAACGGCCATGAAGTCCGTCTCTGGGGAAATATCCAAGAACAAATCGATGAAATCAATACCGCTCATACCAATCAACGCTATTTCAAAGACATCGTTATTAGCGATCAAATTACCGCTACGACTGATCTGAAAGCTGCCTTGGACGGAGTAGACGCTATCCTTTTTGTAGTTCCTACAAAGGTGACCCGCTTGGTCGCAAAACAAGTCGCTGAAGCACTAGATCACCCTGTAACAGTGATGCACGCTTCTAAAGGGCTAGAACCTGGTACACACGATCGGATTTCTCAAATCCTTGAAGAAGAAATTCCTGCTTCTCTTCGCAGTGAGGTGGTGGTCGTTTCTGGACCGAGTCATGCAGAAGAAACCATCGTACGGGATATCACCCTCATTACAGCAGCTTCAAAAGATTTAGAGGCTGCACGCTATGTTCAAGAACTCTTTAGCAATCACTACTTCCGCCTGTATACCAATACAGATGTCATCGGAGTGGAAACTGCTGGAGCCTTGAAGAATATCATCGCTGTCGGAGCTGGGGCCCTGCACGGTCTTGGTTATGGTGACAATGCCAAAGCAGCCATCATCACGCGCGGTCTCGCTGAAATCACGCGCCTTGGCGTTAAACTCGGAGCTAGCCCATTGACTTATAGCGGTTTATCTGGGGTCGGTGACTTGATCGTTACCGGAACTTCTGTTCACTCCCGTAACTGGCGAGCTGGGGATGCTCTCGGACGTGGGGGAAAATTGGAAGATATCGAAGCCAACATGGGCATGATTATTGAAGGGATCTCTACGACAAAAGTCGCCTATGAGCTGGCGCAAGAATTGGATGTCTATATGCCGATTACACAAGCTATTTACCAAGTCATCTATGAAGGAAAAGATATCCGCGAAGCCATTCACCACATGATGAGCAATGAATTTAAAGAAGAAAACGAGTGGAAATAAGTTAACCACCCTAACATCAATCCTACCTTTTAGAAAGGAAACTATATGACTAAAGTTAGAAAAGCAGTCATTCCTGCGGCTGGTTTGGGGACACGCTTCCTCCCGGCTACTAAAGCCTTGGCCAAGGAAATGTTGCCAATCGTTGACAAACCTACGATCCAATTTATCGTAGAAGAGGCTCTGAAATCTGGGATTGAGGAAATCCTTGTCGTAACAGGGAAGGCCAAACGTTCGATCGAAGACCATTTCGATTCTAACTTCGAATTAGAATACAATCTCGAGCAAAAAGGCAAGACTGACTTACTCAAGTTGGTCAATGATACAACAGCGATCAATCTTCACTTCATCCGCCAAAGTCACCCTCGAGGTTTAGGAGACGCGGTTCTTCAAGCCAAGGCCTTTGTTGGAAACGAGCCTTTTGTCGTCATGCTGGGAGATGACCTCATGGACATCACTAATGATGATGCCTTGCCACTGACCAAACAATTGATGAACGACTACGATGAAACCCATGCGTCAACTATCGCTGTGATGGAAGTCCCTCACGAAGAGGTTTCTTCTTACGGTGTGATCGCACCTCAAGGCGAAGGGATTAACGGTCTTTATAGCGTTGAAACTTTTGTCGAAAAACCAAGCCCAGAGGACGCTCCAAGTAATCTCGCTATCATTGGACGCTACCTCTTAACTCCTGAGATCTTTGCGATCCTTGAAAATCAAGAACCAGGTGCTGGAAATGAAATTCAATTGACGGATGCGATTGACACGCTCAATAAAACACAGCGCGTCTTTGCTCGTGAATTCACTGGAGATCGCTATGACGTCGGTGATAAATTCGGCTTTATGAAAACTTCGATCGACTATGCCTTGAAACACCCTCAAGTCAAAGATGATCTCAAACAATATATTATCGAACTTGGGAAAGAATTAGAAGCATCTGAAAAAACCGCAGACTAATCATTTACAAATCTACAGAATACAAAAGAGGCTGGCCATATCATGTAAGAGCTTTGCTGCCTTACAATGGTCAGTCTTTTTTTAAAAAAAGAGGCTGGATAAAAATCCGGCCTCTTTCGTTTCATTGGACTTGGTCCAATTCACTTTTCAATTCTTATTGTTTAAGGATGAACATTGTAAGAATAATTTGTATTTGGGAAAGTTTCAATTTCGCCTGGATTGAAATTAGAACCGAAGCGATTATTATTGTTGTTCACATTTTCTGCTACAGTAGCCTCTGAAGTAGATTGAACTTTCGCTTCTGGTTTTACAACCGTTTCTGTTTTTCCAGATCCATATGTAGGCATTGCTTTTGTTGCTGCATAGCCAAAACGGTTATTTGGATTTCCTTCCGCATTTGCTGGGATTTCCTTATTAGAAGGGATAGCTCTATAATATGAAGCAGGAATTTCAATTTTTGTAATATTTCCGTCAACTTGTGGTTTTTCTGGAACTTTTGGTGTATCTGGTTTCTTAGGTTCTTCAGGATCTTTATAATTATCTGGTTGAGAAGCACGATATGGATCAGATTTACGTCCAGCTGCCTCTAATTGTTTTTCCATTAATTTTTCATAATCTTTGAAGTGTTGGAAAAGACGATCAGACAATTCCAGTGCATCTTTTGTTACCTTATCTTCGGCAGCTTTTGCAGCTTCAGGTTGATCTTTCAATGAATAATATTCAATATCTTTCTTTTCTTGATCAACAATAAATTGTTTTTCAAGAGCTTTCCAGTGATCTTGGACTGATTTTCCAAAGATATCTTGATTATTGATCGCCATGTTGTCAATATGCCATACTGTCCAATACCATGAATTTGGATCATAAGTAGCTGTTTGAGGTTTAAAGGCTTCGTATGTATCCTTCACGTTACCATAGAATGGAACATATGGAGTGTTCCGAGATGGTCCCATACCTAGCCATAAAGTACCACCAAATGATTTTGGAAGTTTTGGATTGATTTGGTAGACATGGGCATCAATGACGTTTTCGTTTCCTAAAGCATACTTGTATTGGTCTTTCCGAACAGTATCGTTACTACCATTGTCTCCTTGTTTCTTGACACCAATTTGATCATCTGGTACAAAACGACCATTCAAATGTTCAAAACGGTTCCGTTGGAAAGCAAAAGCATCTTCCAAAGTAAATTTCTTGTTAGGATCTGTTGGTGAGCGGAAGAGTTCATACTCATCATCTTCATAGGTCACTTTCGATTTTGGATCCAAAAGGGTGATTCCTGCATAAGTACGTGAACGGTCCCCTTCAGCATATTTATCTGGTCCATAAGATTTTGCAATATGGAAGTTGCCATCTTTGTCTGTCTTGTAGTTACCAGATTCTTTGGCTACTTTTTCAACATCTTTCGAAGCGATCACATTTTCCTTGTCATTTAAATCAACATGACCAAGGTAATAGGTATTTGCAAAGACTGCGTATTTGTCTTCTGGGACTTTAACAGCTACATATTGGTGACCAGAAAGAATTTCCATATACCAAGTTTCTTTTTGGTCTGCAAAAACGACAACATTCCCTTCTGCTGATCCTTTTTCTTCAATGACTTTAGCTAGGAATTCAACCCCTTCACGAGCAGACTTTAACGCGTGGTAAAACCACGTCCAACATAGCAGCTTCTGGAATTCCGTTTTTCTGTCAATGGGTCGGTCTTCAAGACTTTTTTTGTTTGGAATTGCTGTAACAGTTGATGTCATAGAGACGCCGGCTTCGTTAAATCCGTGTTCACCAAAGGCACCGTTACTACCATCTCCACGAGCAGAGTCATAAGTCGCTGTGTATTTCATTTCACTAGCAGCATGTGGATAGGTAAAACCATTGGATTCGTCTTCCAGTTGATCCCCTTCCTTATAGTTCTTCGCATCAACAACCACAAAGTTTTTGTTGTGCTTTCCACCATTTGGATAGTAAGGGTAGTCTTCTGTCCGACCAAAGAGAGTGGTCCCATCCTTGGTCAATTGGCGACCAATGATAAAACCACAACAGGCTTGAACAGCTTGAATCGGTAGGAGCAAAAGCGTCATCACTACCAATGAGAGTTTTAACAACCATTTTTTCATGGCAAATCTCCTTCATTTTTTGTACTCTTCTTAACATAAGAGTACATTTTTGATTTTTATACCTCCAGTCTACACCTTTTTTCAAGTTATCGCAAGCGCTTTCTAAAGTGAATTTTTATACCTATCTTAGGACTGACAAGCCATATACTCCCAAACTAACTCACTATTTATTTGAATTTCTTAATTATGTTATTATAAAAACATAGAATTTATTATAATTCAATCAATTTTTCTGTCAGTTTACAGTTTGACTACATTTTTTTAGAAAAAAAGGAGGCTGGGACAAAAGTCCTAGCCTCTCAATTATTTTTTTGGATTGTCGAGCAAGACGCAGTGGTTGAGTGGGCTCTACTACACTGATTTCATCAGCTTTTACAGCCCTACTCAATCTGTGCGGAGTGGGACGACGAAATCGAATTCTAACGAATTACCGATTTCTGTCCCACTCTCTTAAAAATAGATTCAAGATTTTTACCCTAAGAAATATAGTAAAAGCAAGAGATAAGATAGGGCTGCACTAATCTGATAGGTTCGGTTCATAAAACGAGCTTCCCCTCTTACTGGAAAGACATAAGCCAACATCAGCCCAGCTACTAATCCACCGATGTGCCCCGCCATACTGATCCCTGGCATGAAGCTGAAGATCAAATTGACGACAATCAAGCTAGTATAGGACTGACTCAAGTGGCGAATATAAGGACTTTGGACAATAAAGCGCAGAGCACCAATAGTCCCAAACAGTCCAAAGAGGGCTGTAGAAGCTCCTGCTGCAATCACATCCGGCGTAAAAATAGCAACAAAGACATTGCCCATCATGCCTGATAAGAGATAAAGAGCTAAGAAAGTCTTCGATCCAAAGAGATCTTCTGCCAAACGTCCCAAGTAATAGAGGGTGATCATATTGAGTACAAAATGTTCTAGGCCGATATGAACAAATGTAGCTGTCACTATTCGCCAAAATTGGCTAGGATCGACTTTCACAACCTCTCCAATAATACCACCGCTATAGTAAACAGCAGCACCTGTTTGGTAGTCACTTCCAAATCGGATAAACATGGAAAGAAAGACTGCCGTTGTCACTAGCAACAAGAGGCTGGTCACAGGATAACGACGATCAAAGAGTAACTTCATAGACTAGCACCTCCTGAACTGCCTGATCAAAAGCAGCTGGCTGGAACTCCTTCTGCTGGATGGAATAAATCGTACTAACCGTTTCCAGCAAAATCTGCTAAATAACGATCATAATAGCCACCACCATAGCCAATTCGGTAGCCTTTTGACTGGAAGACCAAGCCTGGTACATGGATCAGATCAATCTCTGACTTATCCACAAGCTTTCCTTTTTCATTGGGCTCCAGCAAACCAAAGCGTGTCTTTTCCAAAATGTCAGGATCGTATTCCACAAATTCCATCCGCCCTTGTGGATAGGTACGGGGAACACAGACGCGTTTTCCAAGTTGAAGAGCAGCTTGGATCAAGCCAGCTGTGGAAACTTCATGGTCAAAAGACAGATAGGTCGCAAGGGTCTTTGCCTCCTGAAAAGCTGGTAGCTCCAAGAGGCGCTGAGTCAGCTCTTCATCTGCTTGAGTTTTCACAGTTTGCGGCAGTGCTTTCATAGCTGCAATCGTCTGATTTCGTAGTGTTTTCTTCATGCCTACTCCTTTTGTCTAGCTTTTATTGTATCATTTTTTAGGAAAGATCCGAACAGTTTTTATACGACAAAGAAAAAATCCAACTCCAGACGGAGTTGAATCTATCCTTTATTGGTTGGCCTTCATTTTCAAAAATTTACCAATGTTTTCCACAGCAAAGGGAAGGGCTGCTTCATTTGGGCTCATCTTCGGATGGTGCAGGGCATAAGGGGTATCAATCCCCAACCAGAACATGACCCCAGGGACCTTGCTCAAGAGAAAGCCAAAGTCTTCTCCTGTCATCGCAGGCAGGATATCAATCAAGTTCACATCTTTCTCAGCTGTGAAAAAGTCCATGAGTTCTTTGGCCAATTCTGGTTGGTTTTCCACAGGCAGGTAACCTCCTTGCTTGAGTTCCAGGTCCAATTTTACATCAAAAGCAGCTGCAACTCCTTCTGCAATGGCTTTGACCCGTTTTTGAGTCAGGAGGTTCATCTCCATGGTCAAGGTCCGAATGGTCCCATGAAGGAAGGCTGTCTCAGCAATCACATTATTAGTTGTACCTGCATGCATAGAACCAAAGGTCACCACAGCACCTTCAATCGGATCGACATTTCGACTCACAACCGATTGGACTTGGGTAATGAAGTAAGAGGCTGCTACAAGAGCGTCATTGGCCTCATGTGGAAAGGCAGCATGTCCTCCCTTACCTGTAAAGGTAATCTTGACTTCACAGGTACCCGCAAAAAGGGTACCCGTATTGGTCGCAATGTCCCCCACCTTCAAATCAGGGCGTACATGCAGACCATAAAATTCATCAGGGAGCCAGTCGCCAAAAGCATTGTCCTTATACATGAGCATACCACCAGCCTCATTTTCTTCAGCTGGTTGAAAGAGAAAAAGCAGGTTATTTTTTGGTTGTACTTGAACCAGTTGATCCAAAAGCCCAAGAGCTGTCGTCATGTGCATATCATGACCACAAGCATGCATCCGTCCTTCGTGCTTGGAGGCAAAATCAAGGCCCGTTTGTTCCACAATAGGTAAGCCATCGATATCCGTCCGCCAGCCGATCGTTTTTTCAGGTGCAGCCCCATGGAGATAAACCAGGATCCCGGTCCGCCAAGTCCGTTGCTCTACAAAGTCCTTGCCCGCTGTGATCTCTGCGATTCGCTCTAAGAGGTAGGCTTGGGTTTCAAATTCTTCCAAGCCAATTTCAGGGATTTGGTGCAAATCCCGTCTGATTTTGATTAAATCCAATGTCATAGTCGTCTTCTTTCTATTAGAATAGGGAGTGGGAAAGAACTCCTATTATTTTAAAAAGGTTGAAAAGGTTCCCCAAACCTTTTCAATCTTCCCACCCCCCCATAGCTCCAACAGTCTGGAAGACCGTTGGAGGTTGCAGATAAAGGAAATATCATTTCCGTCAATATAGGTCATCTTTGGAGCTTAATCAAGCGAACAAAGATTTAGGAAACTTGCTTCGCAAGTCCTATCTGCCACCTCAAAGCAGTGCTTTGAGCAATCAACCACTGCGTCATACAATTATTCCCTTCAAACATCAAAGGCTGGACAGTTTTTGCCCAGCCTCTACCATTCCTATCTTACAAATTACGCAAGGCATCTTCGAGTGCTGTTTTTTGTTGTGTTTTTTCGTCAATTTCCTTGATGATGCGAGCTGGGACACCAGCTACGACCACATTTTCAGGGACATCTTGAGTAACGATAGCTCCAGCGGCAACGACTGAACCGTTCCCTACTTGAACCCCTTCAATCACAACTGCATTGGCACCAACCAAGACATTGTCACCAATCCGAACAGGCTCAGCAGAAGCTGGCTCAATGACACCCGCAAGAACGGCACCTGCACCGATGTGGCTGTTTTTACCAACTGTTGCACGGCCACCAAGGATAGCCCCCATATCAATCATGGTTCCTGCACCGATTTCAGCGCCAATATTGATGACAGCACCCATCATTACGACAGCATTGTCTTCGATGGTCACTTGGTCACGAATAATAGCACCCGGTTCGATACGCGCATTTAGATAGCGCTTATCAAGCAAGGGAACAGCTGAATTACGGCCATCTTGTTCTACCACATAATCCTTGTTCTCTGTTAAGTTGGCAAGAAGGGGCTCGATATCTTTCCAGTCACCGAACAAAACATTGCCAAGCTGGGTGACAGAAGCAGGAACAGCTGTTGCCAATTCCCCTTCAAAGGTTACTTTCACATTTGTTTTCTTTTCTGCATTTCCAATAAAAGCGATAATTTCTTGAGCAGACATTTTTTGTGCTGTCATAAGATTCTCCATTCATTTCAATTAAAGGTATTCATATTATACCACAAACCCAAAGAGATGAACACCTTGGCTAGCGTTGAAACCGATGGCGATGTAGGCATTCTGAATCGGCTTCCTTTGAATGGACTCAGGGCTCTACTAGTTATCCTTCGCAAATAGACTCGTGTGTTCATTTCGAAATACACTCCATCTTGTTTCCCATTGTCATTCACTTTCAGTTATTTTAGCACCAGTTTACTTCCCTTTTTCTTCAATTCCATAACTACTTCTGGCTCTCCTGGCATTTGATAAGTCGCTTGAAAACCTTCTCCACCATCTAGAAGCTCGCCCCAAACCAAACGTTGGGGATTTCCTAGTTTCTTAATGAGCTGGGCGAATTCTGTACCTTTTTTTCCTTTTTCAATAGTGATTTCTTTCTTACTGGTTGCCTTCTCTTTTGCTTCTAATAAATTCGTCGCATCAACCATCGTTAAGCGATACCCCTGGTCTTTCTCTTGTTCAAACCACAGACTGACATTTTTCTTCTCTTGATCTGTCTGATTGGCTACATAAGTCAAAACGAGAACCGTTTTAGAGCTATTGGCTGTTTTAGTGTAACGAACTTTTTGAGCCTTTCCCCATTTAGTCACAACCGTTTCCAAGCGTGTCCCCGCTTGTCGGCTCTGTTTTAAACGGACCTTCAAATTCACCACAGCTTCGATCGTCCACTGAAACCGTTTGGCTTCTTGTTCGCCTGTCACCAGATTTTGGTAGTTTTTGGGCTGGAAACTGGTGAGGGTTCTATCTTCCTTGATATCAGTATCCTGTTCTTGCACCTGGATAGTCGAAATCGACAGTAAAAGACCTAAAACAAAACACAAAGAAGGTAGTAAGAGTTCTTTTCTGTTCTTTTTGATCCATTCTAGCATTCGCTTTACCCCTTCTTACTCAAACGATACTGGCCACTCTGATCACGCTCAAAAGTCAAAGATACCAATCCATCTGTCACCTGGTAAGACAGGGCCAAAAGGTGTTTATCCTGAGTTCGCGTTAAACTAAGTGAGTTAGGAAGCCCTGATTTTTTCAAGACTTCCTCTACCATTGTTCCTTTTTCCTTTTTCCCATCTAGTGTCTGATAGCCCGTAAAATCTGCCAACTTCAAATCCTTTTCCTTCTTGTAGAGAGACGAATGAGGGACAAATCCTTGAACTGCACTTAGATAAAAGACACCATCCTGCTCATGAAATTCTATTTTATAAGGATAGATTCCTTTCACAGGAGTCCCATAGCCTAGCTGGACTTGCGCTCCAAAACTCGTATCTTCTTGTGTAAAACTCGCTACTTTTCCAAATTTTTTGACGAATGCAGATAAAGTCACCCAATTTTTTTGTGTCTTTCCTTCTCCCCTTGCAAGCTCCAGTGAAAGCAAATTTTCTAGATCCGGCTCTTTGGAAGAAGAAGCGACAAATCGCTGACTATTTTCTTTCATTTGAGACAAACTCAACAAGCGATCTTTTGGCAAGGTTTTCACTGGGTGAATCACAAAAACCAATCTAGCACCAACGACAAAAGCTAGCAAAGCACTTGCAAGTGTTTGGAGGATTTTCTTATGATCTCTGATCCACTTTTTAATTTCTTCCATCCTTTATGCTCTTTCTATTCAAACTCTTTCTATTGTATAGAAAATTAGCGTATTTGTCTCGTCTTATCCCAAAAAAGAGGCGCTTGCCTCTTTCTTTTATTCATTGATTTAGTAGCTGTCTTTACTACTCAAGAGAAAATCTCCATTTTCTTGGCGGACAAAAGTCAAGTCCACATAGTCCCCGTTTTTCTTTTGGAAGTCCATGACCAATTCTATCTTGTCTGAATCATCAGATGAACTCACCGTAAGATTGACTGCATCACCGTATTTTTCTAAAAGCTCTTTGTAAGAGGTTCCTCCAGCACCGGTCTCACTATTTCCAACTTTGAATCCATCTGCAAAGTTGTCCTCAACCGTAAGATTTTTCCCAAATTGATTAAATTCAAATTTGACAAGCTGTAATGCTTTTCCTCTCTTAGAGTAAGTCGCTTTGACCTCTTTATTATAAGAGTTATCATCCCAGAATAATTTCAATTCTCCACTATCAAATTGAACAGAACTAGCCTTTCCATAAGCGTCGACCATTTCCTCAGGAGTCTCCCCATCATCCGTTCCAGTCAAAAACTGAAGTTGCTCAATATCAGATTGTTCCCAGCTAAAATTGGCTTCCGCGTCTTCAGAAGTCAATTGCTCCAAATCGATATTGGAAGAAGAACCAGACTGGTTACCTGACCAAGAAGTCTGCTTTCTAGATGATGACGTGCTAGGGCTAGCATGACCAATCAAATAGCCACTGACTCCACCGATAAGAAGCCCAACTAAAATCCCAAGGGCAAAACGAATCGCCTTCTTGTCTGCAGTATCCATCGGTCTTCCAACAGGAGAAAGAGGAGCTTGTGGAATAGGTGTCTCAGGAACAGGCACTGTTTGCGGACCAACTGGTTCAGCTGCCATGTTTTGAGGAGCTTGAGGCGCAGGTTGGAATGGAGGAGTCGGTTGGGGAGCAGCAACTACATCCGGATGTTCTCCAACAGTTGCTTCATCCACCTTGGAGGCTCCACTGTTTCTGAAACAGCTGGCTCGTCTGCCTCTTCTTTCATTGCTTTCGACTCCGTCACTGAAAGGCCACTAGCTTCTGGAACGACCAAGTCTTCGGCTTCTTCTTTTGGGACAAAGGCTGGCGCAGCCACATCAAATTGAGGCGTACCCTCTAAGGGAGTATGTTTCATAAATTGTTCTTGATCTTTCTCGGACATTTCGAATTCTCCTTTTTATTCTTCTCTTCTACTATAACATAAAACCAAGCAAGGACCAACTCCTGTCTGGATAGACTAAAAAAGATCGGAGAGATATCCGACCTTTTAGAAGCTTATCTTAAAATTTCTTGCGGAGTGAAACAATGGCAAGTCCTGCAAGTGAAAGCAAGCCCAATGTTGCCAAAACAACACCTGTTTCTTGCCCAGTTTTTGGCAATAAGCGTCCAACTACAGATTTTCTTGAGTCGCTTGAATTTGAGGAAGAACTAGAAGAGCTTGAGCTCGATGAAGAAGTCGAACTAGAAGAACTTGAAGATGAGCTACTTGAAGATGAGCTCGATGAACTACTTGAGCTTGAGGAAGAGCTTGAGCTTGAAGATGAGCTACTTGAAGATGAGCTTGAACTTGAAGAAGGACCTGTTGTACTTGGTGAAGTCGTCGTTCCAGTTCCAGAATCTCTATAACCTACAATGAAATTACGATAAATCGGATTGGAACTTTCTAACGAACGAATAATCAAGTGCCCTCGTGCATTACGATCAACGACCACTGTCACTTCACCTTCCCCATTATCCAACTGTTCAAAACGACCATCATCCACTGTCGTTTGTCGAATGTAGAGTTTAATAATTCCAGATCTATACATTGATAGGTCCAAGTCGCTAAATTGGATCGTGCCATTTTCTGTATTCTGACCTTGAGCAACTGTCTCCTCTTCGCCACTCTCAGATTTGTAAATTAACGCAAATTGGTAGGCTCCTGCATCATGCGCACTTTCTTTCTTGCCTTCACGCGCTCCCACTACATCGACACGACCTGTTTTCAATTTCAAAACAAGTTTATCAGACTCATAATCTTCATAAGACGGCTGTTGCACAAGATCGAGATTGCCATTTCTATATTCATAAATTGCAGCTTTCGTCGTAGCAGACACTGGATGGGCAATAGCCATTCCTCCAACTAAAGATGAAAGCAATAAAAATTTTGCAAGATTCTTTTTCATATTTTCATTCCCTTTTAGATCATTTTCATTTTTTTACATTTTATAATACGCCTAATCAAATGACAACTTTTTAGAGTCAAATAATTTTTTTATATTAAATAATTTGAGTAAAAATATCAGTGCTTCACTGGTTTTACTATATGAGAAAAAACGATTATATCAACGATCCTGCAGAAATAATCAACAAGCGATCCGAAATTTTAACTATGTAGTGTTTTTTTAAACGAACCAAGAGGGAACTTTTTTAAATTTTGCTTTCAAAAAAACGACCTCTTACGAGATCGTTTTGTCTATTGATTAAAGACGAGCGTTGAGTTCTGCTCCAAGTTCTTCAAATCCTGGTTTACCAAGAAGGGCAAACATATTTTTCTTGTAAGCTTCAACACCTGGTTGGTCAAATGGGTTGATCGCATTCAAGTAACCTGAAAGGGCGATTGCCAATTCGAAGAAGTAGATGGCATAACCAAGAGTGAAGGCATCTTGCTCAGGAAGAGTTACGTACATGTTTGGCACGTCACCGTCAGTGTGGGCAAGAAGAACACCGTCAGTTGCTTTTTTGTTTACGAAGTCAACGTCTTTTCCTTGGAGGTAACCAAGTCCATCAAGGTCTTCTTCCAATGTAGGGATGATCACGTTCTTACGTGGTTTGTCCACGCGGACAACTGTTTCAAACATGATACGAGTTCCTTCTTGGATAAATTGACCTAATGAGTGCAAGTCTGTTGAGAAGTTAGCTGAAGTTGGGTAGATTCCTTTTTGGTCTTTCCCTTCTGACTCACCAGCCAATTGTTTCCACCATTCTGAGAAGTATTGAAGGGATGGCTCGTAGTTTACCAAGATTTCGGTTGCATAACCTTTACGGTAAAGGATGTTACGAACTGCTGCGTATTGGTATGCTTCGTTTTCTGAAAGCTTGTCTGAAGTGTAGTCTTTACGAGCTGCGTTTGCACCTTCCATAAGGGCTTTGATATCTGCGCCTGATGCTGCGATTGGAAGCAATCCAACTGGTGTCAAGACTGAGAAGCGTCCACCGATATCATCCGGAACTACAAATGTTTCCCAACCATTGGCATCTGCTTCCACTTTTACAGCACCTTTGGCACGGTCAGTTGTCGCATAGATCCGTTTGTTGGCTTCTTCTTGACCATATTTCTTCACCAAGAGTTCTTTGAAGACACGGAAAGCAATAGCTGGTTCAGTTGTTGTACCTGATTTAGAAATCACGTTGACTGAGAAGTCTTTGTCTGCTACGTACTCTACCAAGTCAGCAAGGTAAGTTGATGAGATTGAGTTCCCAGCGTAAAGGATTTGTGGCGCTTTGCGTTCTTCTTTTGTTTGCAAATTTGCAAAGTGGTGGTTCAAGAAGTCAATCGCTGCTTTCGCACCAAGGTATGATCCACCGATACCGATCACGACCAAAACATCGCTATCTGATTTGATTTGTTCAGCAGCTTTCAAGATGCGGTCAAATTCTTCACGGTCATAATTTTCAGGAAGATCCAACCAACCTAGGAAGTCACTACCAGCACCTGTTCCTTTACGGATCAATTCATCAGCTGCAGTCACTTGTGGTTGCATGTATTCCACTTCATGTGGGGCAACAAATTTACCCAAAACTTTTGAGTAGTCAAATTTAATATGAGACATGTTATTCCTCCAAAATTTCTTCTTCTCTATGATATCGCTTTACAGGAATTTTATCAAGGGAAACCACCCTGTAAAACGTTTTCATTTGCTAATTTTTTTATTTTCACAAATCAAGCAACGACGCAATAGCAATCGTTTGCATATTTGCACTATTTTTGACTAGAAAATCCAAAAAAAGAAGCTTCTCACGAAACTCTATTTTTTCTCTTTTATTCTTTGAATATAAACATGACTCTGGTAAGTGATAGCCCTCACGTCGCTTCACTCCTCAGGATCAATATCTCTAAGTTCGGTTACGCCTTACAGGCTTTTTTCATTTTACGCTATAGCCCTCACGTCGCTTCGCTCCTCAGGATCAATATCTCTAAACTCGGTTGCGCCTTACAGGCTAATTTCATGTTACGCTATAGCCCTCACGTCGCTTCGCTCCTCAGGATCAATATCTCTAAGCTCGGTTGCGCCTTATAGGCTAATTTCATGTTACGCTATAGCCCTCACGTCGCTTCGCTCCTCAGGATCAATATCTCTAAGCTCATCTGCGACTTTCAGTCTTGATTCGTTAAGAGCTATAGAAAAAGAGCACACAGTTCACTTCGCTTAGGGCTGCTGGATTCCTCCCCTGACCCGCTTCACGCAGAACTGTTGCTCCGATAGGTATTATATCATAATTTGTTCGATTTGCAAAGGTCCGGTTTTTATTCTTGTGTTTCGGCCTTGGCTGCGAGTTTGGCTTGTTTTTTTCGTTCTCGACCTTGGCGGAAGAAGGTCTGCATGATGGCTGCACATTCTGCTTCCAAGATTCCTGTTTCTACTTCGACTCGGTGATTGAGGCGTTCATCTGCCAAAATGTTGTAGAGACTACCTGCTCCACCGAACTTCTGATTGGTCGCCCCGTAAATCACCTGGGGAATCCGAGCTAGACCAATGGCACCACTACACATGACACAGGGCTCAATCGTGACAAAAAGCGTCGTATCCAGCAGGCGCCAGCTATTTTTCACGCTGATTGGCCTCCTCGATCGCCATGATTTCCGCATGCATGACCGCCCGCTGCAGCTCCTCACGCGCATTATGTCCACGCCCGATAATCTGACCATCCTTGACCAAGACACAGCCAATCGGTATTTCATCATTGGCGAGGGCAATCTCCGCCTCCTTCAGGGCTTCCCTCATAAACATCGCTTTTTCCTCTATCGTGTAGTCCATCTCTTCCTTCTTCCTTTTAGTTTCTTTGTTCATTATACCATAGGCAGCTTACGACTCACAAAAAAAGCCGCCGATTGGGCGACTCTTATGGGAGATTATTATGAAAAAGTTTAGGAGGTTTAAACAAAGTTAGGAGGTCTTTGTTTATGCTTCTAGTATAGCTGGCCTATCTTAAATAAAGCTTAAGTTCTCTGAGTATTGATGATTTTGGAAATATCACCACTTAGAATCTCAAAAATATCTGACAAATTGCTGGCTTACTACTATCCGCTTTGTCGCAGAACCAACTATTGTGGCATCGCTCATCCTTTACGTAACTCAAGGATTTGGTCATAGCGCTCTTCTTCATCAATATGATGGGCTATTTCTAGTACCGTGATCGGCAAAGAAAAGATTAGGTCTCTAACCAGACGACTATTTTTTTCGTCCAAAGCTGATGTCACTTCGTCCGCTAATAAAATATCCTTCTCGCGTAAGAGAAAACGAGCCAACTCTAATCTGACACGCTGACCTCCTGAAATGTTTCACCATTATTATGAATTTCTACATTCAAAATATCCTGAAATTCATCTATTAAGCCAACTCGGTCCAATACCTCCAATAATTCATGGTCCTGAAAAGGCTGACCAAAAGTTAGATTATAGCGGATAGTATCGTTAAACAGGAAGGGATGCTGGCTAATTAAACCGATATTCCCTTGGAAATGACTCGTTATTTGATTTCCATCATACTGAACGAAAATGTCACCCTCATCACATACTTCTTCTCCTAAAATCAAGCGAAAAAGAGTCGTCTTTCCAGACCCGCTCGGTCCTTTGATTAAGACCTTCTGACCTACTGAAATCGTCGCCGTCAAATCAGAAAAAAGCTGACGTTCAGCAAAACTTTTTGAAATATGATTTAAGCGCAACGATTCGAGATTTTCAACAAATTGATCCTTTGTCTCTTCGAAATCAGGTTCTTCCTCGATAATCTTAAACAGGCGGTTCGCAGTCGGCAAGGCACCTTGGAGATTGGCTGCACTGTACATCAGAGTTTGGATCGGTTCTACCAGCATCCCCGCAGCAACATACATAGAGATGAGGCTTGTAATAGAAATAGAATTTCCCTGTAAACTCAAATAAAAGCCTAAAGCAAGAGGAACAACCTGACTAAAAAAGACCATAAATCCATTAAAGAAAAAAATAATATTATGTGTGAAACAAAATCTTTGGATGGCTTTTTGATATTCTCCGTTTAAATCATTCACGCGCTCTTCATTCAGCCTCATGGCCTGATTAATCCGTAAGGTTTGGCTGCCTTGCATACTATCCGAGACAAGCCCATGTAATTTCGTTCTAAGCTTGGACCAGCTGTCTCCCGAATCTTGTAAACGACGATTCATGATGAACTGAGGAATAGGTCTCATAATCGTAAAAATGACAAAAATAAGTCCTAAGAGAAAATTTTGTGAAACAATATAAATGGCTGTAACAAGGGCGACAAATCCCCAACTCACCATAACATTTATATTTTCCAAATAATTATCGCCCACATATTCCATATCTTGAGTTAGCAGACTAACTTTTTTTCATCATTGGAAAATTTAGGATTCAATATGACTTTCTTAAATAAAAAGGGCACGGACACTTTTTGTTGATTTCTCTTCGGAATATATTGTGCGAATAGTTTGAAAAACAGCATCAGACTATAAATAACAAGATAGACAGACAAACCAAATAAAACAAAAATTGAGAATTTTTTTCCATAAGAAAGGCCGTCTTGATCTAACTTCAAGGCCTTCGTTAAAAATCAGAGGTTGCGCCAACACCAAACCACTATTCACAATACGCCCTAAAAAAAATAGGAAAAAGATACTTCTTATCAATGTACTTATAAATATTTCTCATAATTATCATCCATCAAAAATAGAAGGCTAGCACAACCCTCTTCTCTAATTTATTTAAAATCGTGATTATTTACAATCACAATTATAGTTAAATACTCTAGGTTTAGCATTCATTTTGTCATCGAATTTGTTATTCACTTTAACCTTCATGATATCTTCCTTTCTAGTCCACATCTAAAAATGTCATTATAAGATTTTTGACAAAGCGAAAAAGTGCTAAATTTTTTTACGAATTTTTTTCCTTCACACTTTTTACATAGATAGCGTGAATTTGTCTTCGTAATTCGCTTGGCCATCGGACAATAGCCAGATTTACAGATTAAAACAAATGGGCACTCTTTTGCAACTTGCATCAAGCCGAATAACCCAATCATTCAGTTTACTGTAATTCACAAAAACCTTTATTAATGTTACCGAAAATATTTTTGAGGTTCATATAAAAGCAACTGTACATGATTGAACAATTCCTCTTACATTAAACATAAAATGATTTTTTTCGATTAGAATAGCAGGTATAATTATTATTCACTACAACTTCTGGGGAAGAGATATGATATCCTGAAGTTACAGCTAACTTAGATAATTCAGCATCTGTATCGCTTATTTTTAGATAGATACTTTTTCGACCTCATACTCACCCTCACTTAAATATTTATTTTTTTATCAAGATAAGCATGAAACTCTTTCCTAATCACATCATTGCTGTCGACTACTCTATTCAATTCATTCGTAAGAAAAAATGAATGATTGGTTTTAGTATTAAAATACAACGTACCATCATCAGTACTATATTTTAATATATATCGTGACAAATTCATATTATCACCTCTTAATCTGTGTGACTTAACCTTCAGTAAGTGTACACCGATAGAAATATTAAATCAAGCAATATTCAGCAGATTAGAAAAGTTCCAACTTTTAATATTTTGGAAAAGGTTATCCTATAAAAGCTGCAATTTCGCCAACTTCTTGAGCAATATAGGTGGCGCCGGCTTCTTCCAATTCTTCCCTGCTTCCAAAGCCATAAAGGACACCGATAGAATCAAGCTTTTGCGCTTGAGCGCCAAGCACATCGTGCTCCCTGTCTCCAATCATGATGGTATGCGCCAAATCTGTAATCCCATTTTGCTCCAAGGCATACTGGATAACATCGCTTTTTTTACTACGTTTTCTATCCATGGTCGCACCAGCGACAAAGTCAAAATAATCATACAAACCAAAGTGTTTGAGAATTTGAATGGAAAATTCTTCAGGCTTTGACGTAGCTACAATCAACTGTTTGCCAGCCTGCTTGAGAGAAGCCAGCAAGTCAGGAACGCCTAGATAGACCTCATTTTCATAAAGGCCTTTTTCGGAAAAATACTCATGATAGTAGTCAATGGCCTTTAAACATTCTTCCTTAGAAAATCCATAAAAAGCGCTCAAAAGACTCCTGCAAGGGCGGACCGATGAAAACTCTCAATGCTTTCTTGTCTGGCACTTGAATCCCATATTTTCCTAAGGCATAGGCCACCGAGTTGGTAATCCCTAGTTCTGAATTGGTCAAGGTGCCGTCTAGGTCAAATAAAATCGTTTGATACATTTTTTCCTCTTTCTGCTTTCAAAAAGAGGCTGGGACAAAAGTCCTAGCCTCTCAATTGTCTTTGGATTGTCGAGCAAGACGCAGTGGTTGAGTGGGCTCTACTACGCTGATTTCATCAGCTTTTACAGCCCTACTCAACTGTGCGGAGGTGGGACGATGAAATCGAATTCTAACGAATGACCGATTTCTGTCCCACTCTCTTATCTTCATTTGCTTATAAACTAGACCAAACACTTTCCAAGATATTGGTTTGCTCGCGACCTGGTCCGACTGAGAAGGTCGAAATGCGGACTCCAACCAGTTCGCTGACACGGCGAACATAATTGCGGGCATTTTCTGGCAGGTCTTCTAGGCTGCGGACACCAGTGATGTCTTCTGACCAACCTGGCAATTCTTCATAGATCGGCTTGCAGCGCTTGAGCTGCTCCAGACTTGCTGGGTAATGGTCGATTCTTTGACCGTCCAAATCGTAGGCTACACAGATTTTGACTGTATCTAGACCACTCAAAACGTCAATGGAGTTGAGGGAAAGGTTGGTAATCCCTGATACGCGGCGGCTGTGGCGCATAACAACGGAGTCAAACCAGCCCACCCGACGCGGACGGCCAGTCGTTGTACCGTATTCATGCCCCACTTCACGAATGCGCTCGCCCACTTCATCAAACAGCTCTGTTGGGAATGGTCCATCACCGACACGGCTCGTATAGGCTTTGCAGACACCGACAACCTTATCGATCTTACTTGGGCCGACACCTGATCCGATGGTCACCCCACCTGCGACTGGGTTTGAAGAGGTTACAAATGGATAGTTCCTTGGTCGATATCCAACATAACCCCTTGGGCTCCTTCAAAGAGCACGCGCTTGCCGTTATCCAAAGCATCGTTCAAGATGACGGAAGTATCGGTTACATATTGCTTGATTTGTTGACCATATTCATAGTATTCTTCAAAGATATCATCAAATGAAAGAGCCTCTGCATCATAGAGTTTGGTAAATTGACGGTTCTTTTCTTCCAAGTTGATACGAAGACGTTCCGCAAAGACGTCGCGGTCCAAAAGGTCCGCGATCCGGATTCCCACACGCGCAGCCTTGTCCATGTAGGCTGGTCCAATCCCTTTGATGGTCGTTCCGATTTTGTTGTCGCCTTTAGACTCTTCTTGGAGACGGTCCAATTCGATATGGTAAGGAAGGATGACATGGGCACGGTCAGAGATGCGAAGGCTGTCCGTTGATACTCCTTCTTCATGGAGATAAGCCAACTCTTTGACCAATGATTTAGGGTTGACCACCACGCCGTTTCCGATGACAGAGATCTTTTCAGGGAAGAAGATACCTGAAGGAATCAAGTGCAACTTGAACTTTTTGCCGTCAATCACGATAGTGTGACCAGCATTGTCCCCACCTTGGTAGCGAGCAATGACTTCTGCATTGGCTGATAGGAAGTCAGTAATCTTCCCTTTTCCTTCATCACCCCATTGGGTTCCTACTACAACTACTGATGTCATAATTCTTTTTCATATACCATAGATAGGATGCTATCTATGCCTTTCTTCAAACTAAGGGCAGGAGTCTCACCTGCAAGTTTGTCTTACACTCTATTATAAGCAATTTTTGATGTTTTTTCAAGATCCACTCGGCTATCGTTTATTTTTCTCCTTCCTTTTTAAACCAACTTCTCTATGAAACTCGTCTTTTACTTGGAAATTGCTTCTTTCTAGAAATAACGTTCGGAATTTTCTTTCTTCTTGCCCTTCTTCTGAAACGACTGATTTTCGGAATTCTCCTTGTCCCCACTTTGCTTGATTTGTGCTAAAATAGTAGGTATGGACAAAATTATTAAAACTATCTCAGAAAGTGGCGCTTTTCGTGCTTATGTACTAGACAGTACAGAAACCGTACGAACAGCCCAAGAAAAACATCATACACAAGCTAGCTCCACGGTCGCACTTGGCCGTACCCTCATTGCCAGTCAAATCTTGGCAGCAAACGAGAAAGGAGATACTAAAATTACGGTCAAAGTCCTTGGGACTAGCTCACTGGGTGCCATCATCACCGTGGCAGACACCAAGGGAAATGTTAAAGGCTACGTGCAAAATCCTGGAGTGGATATCAAAAAGACGGCGACTGGTGAAGTCCTGGTGGGACCATTTGTCGGAAACGGAGAATTCCTGGTCATCACTGACTATGGTACGGGAAATCCTTATAACTCCATGACCCCTCTTGTAACAGGTGAAATCGGAGAAGACCTGGCCTTTTATCTGACGGAAAGTCAACAAACACCTTCTGCAGTTGGGCTCAATGTCCTTTTGGATGACGAAGACAAGGTCAAGGTGGCGGGTGGCTTCTTGCTCCAGGTCTTGCCAAATGCCAAGGAAGAAGAAATCGCACGCTTTGAAAAACGCATCCAAGAAATGCCTGCTATTTCAACACTTTTGGAATCTGAAGACCATATTGAAGCTCTTCTTGCTGCTATCTATGGGGATGAACCTTTCAAACGCCTCTCTGAAGAAGAACTTCGCTTCCAGTGCGACTGCAGCCGTGAGCGTTTCTTGAACGCTTTAGCAAGTCTGCCAGCTAGTGATCTAAAAGAGATGAAAGATGAAGATCACGGTGCAGAGATTACCTGCCAATTCTGCCAAACACACTACCACTTTGACGAAAATGACTTGGAGGAACTCATTCGTGACAAATCTTAATACGCCATTTATGATCGGGGATGTCGAAATCCCTAACCGTACCGTCCTAGCCCCCATGGCTGGAGTAACCAACTCAGCTTTCCGGACCATTGCCAAAGAACTGGGAGCAGGACTCGTTGTGATGGAAATGGTCTCTGACAAGGGAATCCAATACAACAATGAAAAGACGCTTCACATGCTCCATATCGATGAAGGAGAAAATCCTGTATCGATCCAACTCTTTGGAAGTGACGAAGATAGCCTGGCACGCGCAGCTGAATTTATCCAAGAAAATACCAAGACCGATATCGTCGATATCAACATGGGTTGCCCGGTGAATAAAATCGTCAAGAACGAGGCTGGTGCGATGTGGCTCAAGGACCCAGACAAAATCTACTCCATCATCAATAAGGTTCAATCTGTCCTAGATATTCCATTGACGGTCAAGATGCGGACGGGTTGGTCGGATCCTTCCCTGGCAGTTGAAAATGCGCTCGCTGCTGAAGCCGCAGGTGTCTCTGCCCTCGCCATGCATGGACGAACTCGGGAGCAAATGTATACGGGTCATGCGGATCTTGAGACCCTTCACAAGGTTGCACAGGCCCTAACTAAGATTCCATTTATCGCAAACGGAGATATCCGTACGGTTCAAGATGCCAAACAACGGATCGAAGAAGTCGGTGCCGATGCGGTCATGATTGGTCGCGCTGCTATGGGCAATCCTTATCTCTTCAACCAAATCAATCACTACTTTGAAACAGGAGAAATCCTGCCTGATTTGACTTTTGAAGACAAGATGAAGATTGCTTACGAACATTTGAAACGCTTGATCGATCTCAAAGGTGAGCACATTGCCGTTCGTGAATTCCGAGGGCTCGCCCCTCACTACCTCCGTGGTACCTCAGGTGCAGCCAAACTCGCGGCGCCATCTCCCAAGCTAGCACTCTGGCTGAGATTGAAGAACTCTTACAATTAAAAAGCATAGAAACACAAAAGCAGAGAGTGGGACAGAAATCGGTAATTCGTTAGAATTCGATTTCGTCGTCCCACCTCCGCACAGTTGAGTAGGACTGTAAAAGCTGATGAAATCAGCGTAGTAGAGCCCACTCAACCACTGCGTCTTGCTCAACAATCCAAAAATAATTGAGAGGCTAGGACTTTTGTCCCAGCCTCTTTTTATAGATTATCTGTTTGCAGGCCGAGTTGTTTGACTCTGGCGGTGTAGTAGGTCATGATCAAAAAGAGGTTGGCTGTGATCAACCAGATGGACCATTGGTGAATGAAATGCATGAGGATGGCTACACTAATAGCTCCTGCAACAAAGCTTCCAACAACAATCCCGTAATTCATGGCCTGACGCCGATACTCGTCCAAATCTCCCTTTCCTCGAGTGATTCGGTACAAGGCCGTCAGCATCTTGCGATAATTTCCGGAAGTCATAAAGATCACATAAGGGTGATTTTCGATGAGGCTCCCTGTAAAGGTCAACATCATCATCCCTGTCCCAAAAGCAATAAAGGGAACTTCTACAGGTGGTATGACAGACACCAAGGGAATCAGGAGTGTCACCACAAACAAAGGAAGCAACATCTTGGTCCGCCAAAAGGCTGTCTTGCGATATTCTTTGATATGGAGGGCAACCAGAAAGCCGATCGAGAAAAATATAATCGATGAAAAACGCATGATGGTATTTTCGACACGGGGATCGTGCCAATCAGCGATGAGAAGCAGGAGGTTCCCAGTTTGAGTCGCGACCAAACTCCGGTAGTGCATGTGGCAAAAAACATCAAGGCCCCCTCCGATAAAACCAAGCAGAGCCCCCATCAGTCGTGTATTTTGTGGTAAAATTATTTTTTCTTCCATAGTCTTGTCTCTTTTGATTTCAATTATGTTTATTATACCACTTTGCACACAAGTGGAGCAGGAAAAATCAGAAAAAGCCCTTCCGTTACTAAAAGTAAGGGAGGGCTGGTAGAATGAACCCCGCTCGATCTACTGTTTTAAGCGATAGGTCTTGCGTGGTTTTTTCTTAGGTACCCGCTTGACGCCCACTTCTTCTACGAATTCTCCGAATTTTACGAGGAAGTTATTGCTAACGATGGGACGTCCTGGATTGATCAAATTGACCAATTCGGTTGCTTCATAAACGGTGAAAGGCTCCTCTAACAGATAGAGGAAGGTTGGATTCCAGTCTAGACGCCCCTGAATCCGCTTGATCGATTCTTGAATAATCTGGTAGTGGTCAAAGGCAAAATCAGAAGCAGCTAAGGGTTCTCCAGCGAGCAAACACTGGGATTTTTTGAAATCGACATCGAGAAAAACGACTTCCTTGGCATCGTCACCTGCATGGGCTAAGTCTACTGCTTCTGCTGGCAGATAGACCAGATGGGCAATGGTAATGACCCAGCCTCTGGGGTCCCGCCCAGGGGTGGAAACTGTCATGAGCTGCTCCACCTTATTCACTGGCAGATCGAGGCCAACTTCTTCTTTGACTTCTCGGATGCAGGCATGGGTTGCATCTTCATCCTTGTTCACAAAGCCCCCCACCAAGGCGAGGCGGTGTTGATAAGGGTGGGCCTTGCGGCGAATAGCTAAGAGCTTGAGCTTGCCTTCAACAAAACAGTAAGCTACCATGTCCGCTGTGACACTTGGAGTTTCATAAGTCGGCAGGTCTTGCTCCTTGTACCACTTGAGAAAGTCTGCTTCACTAGCGACCGTCTCAAAATACTCTTTCTCCGTCATTCCTGCTGGAATCGAAAGAGTTTCCATCTAAGCCACCTCCTTCTTGAGGGCTTTGGTCCATTGGTACCAGCCCACTAAACTATTGAGCGTGTAAACCCAGTACATCCCTTGAATGTGAAGACTCTGATCCCACCAGAGATAGATACTAAAGACGTTGGTCGCAATCCAGAAGATCCATTGCTCCCGGTAAAGGCGGGTCATTAGGAGCTGACCGACCCCATTGGTCGCATCGGTGATACTATCGCGGAAAGGGCGAGCGCTATGGATGCTCTGATACGCAAAGCCCATACCGATCCAAATCACAGCACACAAGGCCAAGTAGCGCATCCACTCGATTAAGTTCAATTTCTTGGCTTCAAAGTGAGATTCTTCAACCTTACCTTGATCATTGATCCGATTAGAGAGCCAAACATAAAGACCAATCGGTTGCATGATGAAGAAATAAAGTGTTGTCAGAACTTCCCCGTAGAAGTTTTTATTGAGAGCTAAAACAAGGTAGATAGCGGAATTCACTGCTCCAAAGAGGTAGTTACTAGCACGTCCTTCTGCAACCAGGATAACGCAGACAATGCCTGTCCAAGAGGCAAACAGTCCTAGCCAATCATGCTGTCCTGTACGATTGGTCCATTCTAAGAAGAAGGGAACACTGGAAAGAAGCAGGAGATAGACCCATTGAAAGGCTGTGCGTCCTACAAAAAGGTCCTTCCATAGAAGTTTCATAATATTGACAAAGCCTTGCTTTTTCGCTTCTCGGTGAACATTTCTAAAGTCTTGGCTAAAAGTTGCGAATTTTTCAGATAGTTTTTTCATAAGCTGCTCCTCAGTCGGCTTGGTAGATGGCATCGATCACCTTCTTGGCTTCTTCGTAGTTGCCGAGGTAGTCTGATGCGAGGAAAGTGGTCGGAATGTTTCCTAGGTATTGCTGGCGCAATTGGTCTAGGTAATTTGAAAAGCTGGTGCGGATCTCTTCGTCGGCCATGGTCATGTCTCGGAAACCATCATTGACATAAGAGCCGATCGGCTGGACAAAAAGGATCAAATCCCATTTTTCTTTGGAGAGAATACTGACAAAGAGGTTGTCGAAGGTATCGGTCATGCTGGTATCCTGACCTTCGACCTCCATGTAGTAGTCGTAATAACCCTTGGTCACCAGGGAATTGGTATCTGCGATGACAAGGCCTCGATTGGCACTACTATCGATGAGCTTAGAGGTTTGATCATACTGTCCTAAGAGTAGGTAATAGTAATCTTTTGGCGTGAGCTCATCATCTCGAACATTGTTCTTAATCTGGTATTCACGGGCATACTCAAGACTAACAGGTGCATCGTAAAAGCGAGCCAAGTCCTTTGCAAGGGTCGTTTTCCCGTTGCTGGCGCTCCCCATGATCAAGACTTTTTTCGTGAACTGGCGACGGAAGGGCTGGGCGATGTATTTCCAATATTTGCTTGGATTTTCCCGGATCATGGTAGCAGAGATCCCGAAGCGACGCTCTTCTAAGTGAACTTCAAACCCTCTAGCTTCCAACTCTTCCTTATAGGCTTTCTCCCCTACATAAAAGATCAACTCTTCTGTCTCTGTTTGATACTGGATGGTGTCTAGGGCTGTTTGTAACCAAGGCTCCCAGCCCAAAGGATAACGAGGAAGTTCTGTCTCATCTAGCTTATAGACTTGGGTCAACTCATCATTAGAGAAGGCTTCGCGGATATAACGGAAGCGTTTTTGTAAGCTCAATCCCACTTCTTCGCCACGGTCCCCTTCATAACCAGATACGATGACACGAACGCAATCACACTGACGCTTGGCCCGCTGGATCAGGTCAATATGCCCTTGATGAAGAGGCAAAGGTTCCAAAAACCAGGGCAATTCTTTTCTTTTTTTCATATGAACTCCTTTTTTTATAATTTTTTTATAAATAGATTTTTCTTTATGTTTTTTTATTATAAACTATATTTTCTATCTGTCAATGGCTTTTTTTATAAAAAAATATTTTTTTGTTCGAACCAACAAAAAAAGATCTGAAAAGAGAAGTTTATCCTTTCAGATCTTTCGAATTTTATTCACGAGTGAGGGAGTGGCTGACACCGTCTTTCAGAACTGTCACACTGGACACAGAGCCATCTTTTCCAACTACGATATCTAGAGTCGCTGCAGACCCATCGCCTGCTGAGAGATTAGCATGGTAATGACCATCATCCAAGGTATAGTTATAAGCGCTGATACCATAGGCTACGGGTTGACCTCCAGGCAGTTGGATGGTCACTTGACCACCTTGGCCAATAGTGACTCCAGTATCGCGTTTGTCAGACCAATTCCCAGCTGCAGCAGAGAAATCCCCTGCTGCTACAGAATAGACTCCCTTGTATTGGGCATTCTCCGTAGCAGAAGCTTGCTTCTTAGCATGGGCATGACCGTCTTCTAGACTTGGCATTTTTTCTTTCGCTGGTGTTGCTGGAGTGGCTACTTCTTTTGTTACGGGTGCTGCTGGTGTCGCTTCTTCAGCTGGAGCAGGTGTTTGACTAGCTGCAGCTTGGTTATTTTTGCTACCAACGGTATGACTTTCTTCTGATTTGCTATCAGAGGATGAAGAGGCAATCGGATCTTTACTAGTGATCACTTTTTTCTTAGAAGAAGAGCTTGTTTGTTTAACCAGACTGGTCTTTGAACTGCTTGCTTCTGAAGTTTTTTCTTCTTTATTCCCGCCACAAGCTCCTAGAAAAAGACTAGCTGTCAAGGCTAGGGCTGCTAGGGAAATGATTTTTTTGTTTTTCATAACAAAACCTCTTTTGTAACATTTGTAATATTTTGTAACATTATTGTAACACTGTTATATGAGGCTGTCAATAGTTTCTCAAATATTTTTCTAATTTGAAAGAAGTTTTAAATAAGCTCCTAAACTTTAGCAAAAAAGAGGCTGGGACAAAAGTCCTAGCCTCTCAATTATTTTTGGATTGTCGAGCAAGACGCAGTGGTTGAGTGGGTTTCTACTACGCTGATTTCATCAGCTTTTACAGCCCCTACTCAATCTGTGCGGAGGTGGGACGACGAAATCGAATTCTAACGAATTACCGATTTCTGTCCCACTCTCTCCTCATTATTGATACACTTCTTGATAGAATTCGATCTTGTCCCCTTTTTTAACGGTGGTTTCAGCAGCACCTTTTGGAGCCATTTCACCATTGATTTTGTACATCCAGTAAAGGCCTTTGGCTTCGTCTTGGCTGTGACCGTCAATCGAGGTGATCATGCCATTTTTTTCTTCAATCTTGTAGTTGGCTTTGAGCACTTTCATGAGGTTACTCTCTTCTGCCACTTTCAAGGTTTTCGATTGCACTTTTTGACCTTCTGGCGTCACGCTAATTGTAATCGAAATTTCGTTTTTCTTGGCAACTTCTGTGCTAGAAGCAGTTGTTTGATTGTTTGTACTATGAGACGGAGCGCAACTCGCTAAAGAAGAGCTGCAAGTAAGGTCATCAAGCTAGAAATGGTTTTTTTCAACATAAAATCTCCTAAAGATTTGATAGATAATGGGATAGAAAATGATCGTCGACAGAGCATGGGCAAGGTTAAAACTAAAACCATTGACCAAAACATAGGTCCACCAAGGAATATGGTAAATCAAGGCATAAACACTATCGATCAAGACCCCATAAGCAAAGGACAGTAGGCCCACAAAAAGGATCTGAAGGACAAAGGGCAACCACTTGTAACAGATACGCCAAAGGAGCATCAAGCAACCAAAGGCGACAATCTGAAAGAACACAATCAGGCTCATCCCCAGGAAAAAGGCGGAGACAAACATGGTGATCATCATCACAAGAAAAGCAAAGCTATACCCTTCAAATATCACCAAGAGAAAAAAGATGGCAGAAATAGGTTGGACATTTGGAAAAGGGGCAAAAGCCTGACGTAGAGCGACACAAAGGGCCGCCAAAAGCGAAATACGGGTTAATCGCTGAAGCGTCATGACGTCCTCCTAGACAATCTCGAACTTGATCGTTCCGGCTGTCGTTCCAACCTTGATGGTTTGACCTTCTTGGGCTTGCCCTTTCAGTAATAGCTCTGCTAACTGATCTTCCACTTCGGTCTGCAAGACACGACGCAGTGGGCGAGCTCCCATTTCTGGATCGTAGCCTTTGGTTGCTAGCAACTTGAGCGCTGAAGGCTGGAATTTGAGAGTCATGCCTTGTTCGGCCAAGGTCGCGATGAGCGGTTTGACCATGACTTTCACCACCTGCTGCATGTCCTCGCTTGAGAGACTATGGAAGACCACCTTTTCATCAATCCGGTTGATAAACTCTGGACGATAGGTCTTCTTCAACTCTTCAAACATGCGTTTCCATATTGGCCTGATCAAAGCGAATATCTTTGGCACCAAAGCCAACTGTCTTATCATCCCGAAGGGCTGTTGCTCCCAGGTTTGAGGTCATGATGATAATGGTATTGGAGAAGTCTATCTTCCGGCCTTTGCTATCGGTTAAGACTCCGTCATCCAAGACCTGCAAAAGGACATTAAAAATATCTGGGTGGGCTTTTTCCACCTCATCAAATAAGAGAACTGAATATGGTTTGTTGCGAACTTTCTCGGTCAACTCGCCTCCTTCTTCGTAGCCCACATAGCCTGGAGGGGCGCCGTTGAGGCGGCTGGCCGCGAATTTTTCCATATACTCACTCATATCAAAACGGATGAGGGCCGATTCATCATCAAACAGAACCTCCGCCAAAGCTTTGGCTAGCTCCGTTTTCCCGACACCGGTAGGTCCTAGGAACATGAAAGAACCGATCGGACGTTTATTACTACGGATACCTGATTGATTGCGTCGAATAGCCCGACTGATACTCGAAACGGCTTGGTCTTGACCAATCACGCGCTTATGCAATTCTGCTTCTAAGTTTAGGTACTTCTTGGCATCGGTTTGGGTCAGTTTTTGAGTTGGAATACCAGATAATTGGCTCAAGGTCACCAAGACATCTTGGTCAGTGACTTCTTTTTTGTAGACAATGGGAGCGGCCTCTACTTCTAAGAGTTGGGCTGCTTTCTTCCACTTGCCATCCATCAAGGCCCGATCCAAGGCGGTCAACTCTTCTTTTACATGACCGTTGGAATCGCGGTTTTGTACAGTAGCTGCCGCTTCATCCAAGAGATCAATGGCTGAATCTGGCAATTGACGGCTGGTCAAATAGCGGTGGGCATATTTGACAGCTGTTTCGATCGCTTCATCGGTAATGGTCACATGATGGTGGTCCTGATAGGTCTCTTTCAAGCCTTGGAGAATTTGGATGCTATCTGCAACACTTGGCTCTTCAATGGTGACTTTCGCAAACGCCGAGAGAGGGCTGCATCTTTTTCGATATGCTTTTGGTACTCATCTTGGGTCGTTGCTCCAACTGTACGCAAGGTTCCTCGTGCCAAGGCTGGTTTTAGAATATTGGCTGCGTCTAAGGTCGAATCAATGCCGGATCCTGACCCCATAATGGTATGCAGTTCATCGATAAAGAGAATCACGTGACCGTCTTCTTCGATGTCCTGGATGATATTGTTCATCCGTTCTTCGAAGTCCCCACGGAAGCGCGTCCCAGCAACGACATTCATGAGATCCAATTCCAGAACACGCATCTGCGCGATTTCAGCTGGTACATTGCCACTAGCGACACGCTGGGCCAGACCTAATGCAAGGGCTGTTTTTCCGACCCCTGCTTCTCCCACCAATACAGGATTGTTCTTCGTCTTGCGGCTGAGGATTTGGATCATGCGTGAAATCTCTGCATCCCGGCCGATCACAGGCTCAATCTGGCCTGCACGCGCCATTTCTGTCAAATCACGGGTATAATCTTCAAGACCTCCACTGGTGCTTGGGGGCATGCCCATCATATTTCCCATGGTTTGGCGGTTAGGGTTTTGAGCCCGATAAAGACTCCGAATGGCTTTGATATCATTCTTGTCCCAGCCTGCCTTGTCTTCTAAATTCTTGCGAAGGGAGGCAATAGGAACTCCCTTGTCTTGCTCTGTAAAGGCAAAGCCGGCAAACTCCATGACTTGGCTCGCCAAGGTCCCACGGTCTGCTAGAAGAGAGAGGAGCACATGCTCTGTTCCCAAGGTCTTGGCATGGAGGACCTGGGCAATCTCTCTTGCGTGTTTCATAATGGCTTCCATCCGATAAGAAAACGGGAAGATTTCATACCGATTGTCGCTTTGAAAAGTTTGGCCTGTAATATGCTCCGCTGCATCCTGAAACTCATCGATCTGCATAGGATAATCGTTCAGTACAGAACCTGCCACGCTATAGGGATTATTGGCCATAGCCGTCAGGAGATGCCAAGTATCTAAGGTATGCCCCTGATAGTGGCCTGCTAGTATTTGGGCCGCTTCTATACTTTCTAACAGTGCTGTTGAATAGTTCATCTAGTCGGTATTTCCTTTTCTATCTACTTGTTGAATGATTTTTTTCAGCATCGTTGCTCGTAGGATGAGAGCATCTCGACCTAGGACCTCATCGGAGGTCGTCGCAAGCAACAACTGAGTCTCACGTCTTGTCAATAATTTTTCTTCATAGAGCATCTGGAGGATATCATTAAAGACCTGCTGGCTGATGGTCTCTCCAATATTGGCTGCCAAGTCTTGAAGCATCTGATGGTGATCTGAAAACTGGACCTTGCCAATGCGGATATAGCCCCCACCACCGCGCTTGCTCTCTACAATATAGCCTCGGCTCTCGGTAAAACGAGTCTTAATGACATAGTTAATCTGACTGGGTACGACCTGAAAGACATCGGCTAACTCACTTCTTTTGAGCTCTGCCATGCCAGCTTGAGCCAGCAAGGCCTTGATATAAGCTTCAATGCTATCAGATGTGTTCTTATTTGCCATGATGCTCCTTTCTGGCTTGTTTTTTTCTAGATGGATGCTCTGCTCTTTGGCCCATAAAAAATGGCCTTGGAGTGTTCCTTCTCATCATTGACCTTATTTGACTATTATACAATTTTTACGGCTGTAAATAAAGCAAAGACTCCATGGAAAGAGGAATCTCTTAAGGAAAGGAGAAAAATAAAAGAGAGTGGGACAAAAGTCCTAGCCTCTCAATTATTTTTGGATTGTCGAGCAAGACGCAGTGGTTGAGTGGGCTCTACTACGCTGATTTCATCAGCTTTTACAGCCCTACTCAACTGTGCGGAGGTGGGACGACGAAATCGAATTCTAACGAATTCCCGATTTCTGTCCCACTCTCTTATGACAAGAATGAACTACTCTTTGCGACGAGCGAATTTCGCGCCTCCACCCAAGAATCCTAGACCAAGAAGGCCTAACCAAGCAAAGAAACCACTTTCTTTGTACCAGTTTGAGGAAGTTTTCCTTCCGATGGTAGAGACGGACTTTCAACACCTTCTTTTTCCGAATGGTCTGAAGTCAAAACAGAAACTGCTTCTGGGGTTTTCTGTTGCAAGAGAACGGGTCTTTCTTTTTCTTTTTTGTCTTCTGCTTGAGAAAGAGTTGCAACTTCTGGCTGCTCCTTACTTGGAGTTACAGGTGTGGTTGGAGTCGGCATATCAGCTATTAACGGACTTTCTTCCGCTTCCTTCGTTCCGACTTCTGTGATCTGGTCCTGGGCCTCCACTTCGACAAAGGCATCGACTTCTGTCCGAATTTCTTTGCCTTCTTCTTGTCGAACCTCGATCAATTTCAGCCGGCGTCCGACCTTCCCTACTTGAAGGATCCGGCTTCTCGCCCTTGGCCAAGTCCTTATTCTCACGCGTTTGACTCTCAAATGGAATCTCCTCTGCTTCGATGAGAAGTTCTGGCTTTTCAAGAATCAGATCCCGAACACCTTGATCTGGTCGTGTCTGCGTCAGGGGTTCATAATTGTGAGCATCTTCTAAGATGGTTTCAAGGGCTTCCACTTGATTAGCTGCAGCAACCAAATCTTGTCGCTCTTGATCCAACAACTGAGTCAAGTCCGTCAATTGTCCTTGAACCGTCGGTTTGAGGGCTGCTTTCAAGCGCTCGAGAGAAGTAGCCTTGATCTTTTCTACTCCTTCTCTGATGATCTGTTGCAGCTCTTCTTGACTGAGCAGCTGACTATCTTTCCCTGATAGAATAAATCGGTCTACCTGGATGGCTCTAGATGACTGAGGGTCATTGAGAGCCGGATCCAGATGCAGGCGTAGTTGGTGATAACCTTTTGCTAGACCTTGCAGATTGACCAAACTCTGGTCGAGCTTGCGTTGGTCTCCATAGCCACTGAAATAATGGTCGCCGTCGATCTCATAATCATGGCCACGCCCTTCTTCGAAGGCTATTTCTTTTCCATCCAAAGTGACGCTGTAGAGACCATGACTTGGATCAACCCCTCCTCGGACCTCCACACCTGTGCCCTTAAAGGTAATGGTCACATCAATGTGTTTCTTGCCTTCCTCATCGGTCACTTGGTTAAAGCTCGACCAAGATTCTGTGCCATTTGAGAAGTTTGGATTGCCTGTCTCGTGGTGCCAACCCTCACTGTAATGCAGTTTTGGATCTTGGTCATCTACTTCTTTGCGATTTTCTGGAAGCAGGTCCTCGTTCATCACTTGGACTGTCAGTTCTGGAATAAAGCCGACCAAGCTTCCTTGATCCGGATGGAGCAATTTGACCTTAAAGTCATAGACGTCGGTCGCTTTTCCTGCAAAATCAAGGGTTGGAACTTGGACTGTTTTTTCCGTCTCGCCATCTGCGAACTCAAGAGTGACATTGGTATCTTTGTAGACCTTGCCATGAACCCCTGTTCCTGGTTCTGTGATTAATTTAAGGTTGGCACTTCCTTTAGAGCCACCTTTTCTCTTGACGAGGATTTGCGCTGGGTCGCCTTTCTTAACAGCTAGAGTTGGCTGAGCAAACTCAAAGAGACCCTTTTCTTGGTTATTGAGGGCATAAATCCCTTCCGTTGCGATCGCATCTCCCTTGCTATTGACCAAGGTCAAGGTATGATATCCTGCTGCCAAGTCCGGTGTTTCATAGACCTTTTGGCTCCGTTTGCGGCTTGGACTTTGGGTATTGACGGTCGCTAGCTTTTGGCCATCGACATAGACATCCATTTCCCCGTGACCAGGGTCGACAGTTGCGACCACATAGGCTTTGGTGCCTTCAAACTGATAGGTCACCGAAGCTCCCTTTTCCTTAGTCCACATAGAGGTGCCTCGAACACCTTCTCCCTCTTCATTCCATTGGCCATTGGCCCGCTCAGCTGTCCGGTCAGAATGATAAGTCAAACCAAGCGGGTAACCATCGGTTTCTTCGATGCTAGCTGGGGTCTTATAGACAGAGACACCGTTCAAGATTGGAGTAGCTTGGGCATCGGTGATGGACACCCGGATATAGCGGCTATCAACAGGTTGCCCTTTGATCAAACGTCGATAACCTACGGTTGAGCCAGCCCCAAAAGGAACCCATTGGCCATTCACTGCCACATCAATAGTAAAACCGGAAATCCGTTGGCCTTTCTCAATCGTTTCTTTGAGCTCTACTACATCAAAGTGTTGCTCTTTTCCAAGATCAAGGACAAAAGAGCCGGTCTTGGCATCATCTGATGGTGCCCAACTGGTCTTTTCATCGCCATCTGTCAAATGGCTGGCCTTGTAGAGCGGATTGCGTCGTGTCGCGTCAGCTTCTACCAAAGCTCCTGCCGCATAGTTCACACTGTAGAGTTGGTCCAAGGTCTGACGGAATTCTTTCAAACGGGCCACATCGGCATCCGCAAATTTTCCGTCTTGGTTGGGTGGAATATTGAGCAAGAGTGGAGTTCCACGGCCGACCGATTTGAAGTAAATGTCCATCAATTCGCGCAAGGACTTAGGCTCTTGATTGTCATGGTAGAACCAGCCGGAGCGAATAGAGACATCGGCTTCTCCCACTGAGTATTGCTTCCCTTCCGGATCCCCGTGATTGAGGTAGCTATTGGATGGATTGTTGCGGATCTTATCTGGATTGACCTTTTGCCAAACCGGATCTCCGGCAATCCCCTTTTCATTTCCAATCCAACGAACATTGGTCGGCTCAGCTGAGAAGATGGCAATATCCCCTTGGGCCTTGCGAATGGCTTCAAACCAGTTGTCAAAGGTATAGGTGACTTTTTGAGCCCCATCGCCACGCGCTCCATCCATCCAGACTTCTACGAATTTACCCTTGTTCCCATATTTTGGATCTTCAAGGATTTCCTTAAGCTGGTTGAGATAGTATTCATTGTATTGGTCCTCTGTATCCACATGGTAGAGCGGGCTGTGAGCATCCCAAGGAGAGAGATAGACCCCCATGTCCATGTCATACTTGCTGGCAGAAGCAGAAACCTCGGCTAGGACATCGCCTTTTCCATCTTTCCAACCACTTTTGGCAATGGTATGGTCGGTGTATTTGGAAGGGTACAAGAGGAAGCCATCATGGTGCTTGACGACCATGATCGTCCGTTTAAAACCAGCATCCTTCAGGGTTTTGATCCACTGATCGGTATCCAGATGCTCTGGATAAAAATAATAAGGGTCTTCTTGCCCATCTCCCCATTCACGATCGTAGTAGGTATTCATCCCAAAGTGGATGAAGGCTGCTAGTTCTTCGCGGTGGTATTGCATTTGGGCCTTGCTTGGAAGCGGACCATAGTCTGCAATCTCAGGCTCCTCATTTAGAGAAGTGGCTGGTTGGCTTGCTTCTGTCCCTTGACTGACTGCGCCGTTTTCTTTCTCACTAGTAGCCACTGAGGCATGCTCTGATTCTTCTTGGTGCTCGTTCACAGTTTTCTCCTCCTTTCCTTGGTGATCGACATCGCTTGTTTCAACCCGTTCTTCACGTGGTTCACTATTCTCAGCTTGTTCCTCTGCGTAACTGGTAGTAGCTCCTAAAAAACAAGTCGCTACGACTACCGAGCAGACGCCTACCGAGAGTTTACGAATGCCAAATCGAATTCTCTGATCAACTAATCTTTTTCCCATATTCTATTCCTTTATGTCATCAGGTAAAGAGGGTGGGGCTTCCCATCCTCCTTCTTTTACCTGTGAACTTTTCACCGTTTTTTACTAGTTTCTCTAGCCGTCTTACTTGGCCTTTTTGGCTCTTTTTTTCTGATCGTCCAGCACAGCACTGGCAAGGCCTGCTGCTAGGATTCCAGCAACGAGGCTTGCGACGCTTTCTTCCGTTCCCGTATTTGGTAATCTACCTTCGGAAACTGGAGCAGCTGAAACTGCTGGTGTTTGAGCGGTTTTCTCGACTTCCTCCCCTGCTGCATCTGTCCCTTCCTGGCGCACCGCTTTGACCTCAGGAGTTGCGGTAGCTACTGGTCCTTCTGAGACATGAGAAGTCTCTGGGTTCGGAAGCGGTTGTGGCTCTGGCTGCGGTTGTGGTTCTGGTTGTGGAGTGTCTGGAAGCACTTCTTTCGTGCCCACCTCTGTGATTTCTGCCACTGGATCTAGCTCTACAAAGGCATCCAGTTCCTTCCGGCTTTCCACACCATTTCTTGAGAAACTTCCACCAAGCGCAATTTGCGGCCTTTTTGACCTTCTTGAACCACATGTTTCTCACCTTTTGGAAGATCCGCATTTGGACGTTCTAGGCGTTCAAAGTCCATCTCTTCTGGCTCAATCACCAACTCTGGTTTGGTGTGGACCAGATTCTTAACCCCTTCTTCGGAAATGGCTGAGCCTGTAGGTGCTTTTGCGGATAGAGAAAGTTGATATACTTTTTCGAGCTTGCCATCTTCTGAGACAACCTTGACAAGAACCGGAGCATTGGCACTTTTAGCATCGATGACCGTAACGGCTGTTCCATTCTTGCCTTGTGCTGAAACGATTGGACGGTCTCCTTCATACTCTAGATGATAATCTGTCACATCTGGTTTAAAGCCTTCTAGGTCTTTGCCATTCACTTGGATGGTGACATCAGTTGTTGCCTGAGCCTCTTCTGTTGGGGCATAGGCGCTCAATTCAATGATTCCGATTCCTTTTAGATGTTCATCACGGACCATTCTTAAACGGATGGCTTTGGTTCTGGTTTCATTGAAGCTGAGGTTAGAGATATAGCCAGCTTCAAAGGCATAATCCAAGCTATACGGGATTTCTTCCCAGTTAGAGGCCTGGTTAAATGGATGATCTGGAAGATTCTTCAGATTGCCATAATCATCCGGAACCTCAAAGTCTGGACCAATATAGCGTTCAAGAACGGTTTTCGTTGGCAGGCCTGTTTCCTGATCTGCAAAGAAGTCGACCGCTACTTTATTGACCAAACGCTCTGTTACTTGACCATTTTTCTTGAAAATGAGACCAGCAAATACTTCAGTTTGATCCGGTTCTCTCTTCCAGTTGGTCCAGCGATAGTATTCATTGTAGCCACCATCGTTGATGTAATCGATATAGTCGATTTGATTTGGATCAAGATCATTGGTTTCACTAGCAAATGCTCTTGTATCTTCTGCATTGTAGTCACGGTTCACAGAGAGGTTTCTCCTGTCTTTTCTGACACTCGGACGATCAGCTGAGCTGTCAGATCGTAGCCAATGACTTTTCCTTCCAGCGTGAAGCTACCTTCGTGAGAAAGCGCATCAGCTGGTAGAGGCTTCCAGTCCACCGTCAGTTCCTTGCGTTCATAGCCTGTATCCCCTTGGAAGTAAACGCCTACGGTAGATGGTAGAACCAGATCTTGACCGACTTTCACAAAACGGCTACCTGCTTCCACCGCTACTGGGGCAGCTTGTTTCAGTTTTTCTGCATCACTTGTGAGATGAAGGCGGTATTCTTGTAAGATGGTCCCATCTTCCGCTTTGTGGATGACACGGATTGGCTCCCCTTCATGGACGCTTGGCACAACCGTTGCAAGGCCGTGACGGCTGGCTGTCGCTTCCACTTGTGGATAAGCCCGATCACGCGCATCGATGTAGTAATCCGTCACACTTGGGTTGATACCTGGCAATACATCGCCATTGACGCGAATGGTCAACTGGCTCTTTTCTTCTGCCGCAACCTTATTGGCAAAGATCTGAATCTCTGAAATAGAGCTTCCACGCTTGCCTTCTGGCGTCTTCATACGGATACGAACAGCATAGGTGTCGACTTTATCAAAACTGAAATGATTCATCTTACCAGCTGCTACCGGTTCTTCAACGGTTAGGTTGCTGACTTCTTTCCAGTTAGCTGGATTGTTAAATGGATGGTCTGTTTCGTCTTTGACACGATTTGGATTGCTTGGAACTGTTGGGATTTGTTCCCCTGTATAGTACTCAATCACATACTCACTTGGAGCTCCAACGCCGTGGTCTTCATGGAAACCAACATGGAGGTTGTCCACTGCTCGCTTAGTCAAGATACCAGAATCCCCAAACAAGATCCCAACCGAATCTTCCGCATTATCACGGCCCCAGTTGGTCCAACGGTTAGCTGGAGCATCGGTAAAGGAGATGACCTTATCATTGGCCTTAGCAACTGGATCTGCATCGTTAGAGTCACTTGCAAAAGCGAGTGGCAAGACAGATCCTGTCCATTGCTCTGCTACGTTGGCCCCCTTGACTGTGTTTGCGGAAACACGAATATGAAGATATGTTGGAAGATCCGTTCCTTCTACACGACCGGCTAGGACAACTTCTCCTTCTTTGGCCAAGAGTTGCGGATCGACCGCGTCCCAGGCCACCTTGGCAGTATAGGTCTTGCCATTAGAGTGATAGGTCCGTACGCTTTCTGGAAGAGCTGGTTTTTCGCCGACTGGAGTGGTAGTGCTGACTTCTTCTACAGCGATAATGCCTTCAACCGTCACTTGAGCTTGGGCTTCTTTCTCCACACCCTCTACATGACCGGTAACTGTAAAGCTATGGTAATCCTTGACTTGATCTACGGTCACAGCATCCCAGGTCACGTGTTTTTCTTTAGGGAATCCCTTGTCATACTCAACCAAGACTGTCTCTGGAAGAGCTGGCAACATGTTTCGATCGGTACTGATTCGTACAGGACGCACCTTCACAACCGTCTTTTCTTCTGGATTTGGTGTGATGGTAAAGCTGACTTCTCCTGTTTGTCCTTGGAAGTTGGCTTCTAAATGAACCAGCCCTGCTTCCCGCAATTCCAAACCTTTCTTAGTCGCAACTGCTTTCCTTGACTACCAGCTCTTGTCTTCACATCAATTTGATCTGCTTTCAGACTCGCTAGACTACCATCTTGGTAATGGGCAATGACTTCAAGTGGTACCGTTTGGTCTTCCTTGAGTTCCTGTCCTTCTGGCAGACGCAATTCTAGGCGCTCGATCTGTGGACTTTCTTCTTGGAATTGGACCACATAGGTCTGGACAGCTCCCGTATCCTTAGCAGTCACAAAGACTTGAGCCTTCAAACCATTTTCGCGGCTAGCTTGTAGGACCGTTACTTGGGCATTTTCTGCACTTGCTGTGACTTGACCTGGCTCTTGACCATAAGCGAGGGAACGGAAAATGGTATGGTTGCCACTACCAAATTTTGGAAGAGCTACTCCATCTAGCTGAACCGTTGGTTTCTTAGCCTTGACTACATCTCCTCCTGCAACCACTAGTGTTGCTTGGACCGTTTCCCCATTGCCTAGGAGTCCTGTCGCCTTCAAGCGTGCTCCCGGTGTAGACAATTGATCTTCTTGACCAGCTTCCAAGGTCCATTGATCGACCTCATAGTGGGCAGTGGTCCCATCAGTGAAGACTAATTGCACAGCCTTATCCACTGTTGCTAGATCTGCTCTCTGTGGGATTTGTTTGATGACTGGAAGGACTTGTTCCACGCCGATCACATCGACCAGAGCTTCAACCGTACGTCCTTGAACATGACCTGTCACACGGACTTGGCCTGCACGGCTATAGTCTGTCGCATCCCATTCAACGGCTTCTTCTTGGGCCTTGCCATCGCTATAGACCACATTGACCTTACTTGGCAAGGTTGGCTCTTCTCCTAGATAAGCACTTTGTCGAACAGGTTCCACGCCTAATACAGTGCGTTCTGCTTGGTCCTTCTTACCTGTAAAGAGGCTGACTTGGTCTGATTGCAAGCGATCTGAGTCTGCATACAGAGTAAAGGCTCCCGCCTGCTCAGTTGATTTGACAATCACAACCCCTTTGCCATTGAAGGCTTTGCGTTGCCATGAGCCATCTTCCTGCGCTTTGTAGCGTTCACGGCTGGCTTGTTCCCCATTATCGACACCGACAATTTGGCCTTGTCCATGCAAATGGAAATGCACCAAATCATTGGCAGTTGGTACAACACGACCTTCTTCATCGACGATTTCATAGGTAATATAGGTCAAATCCTTACCGTCCGCTGCGATCGCGTGTTCTTCTTTCAACAAACGAACACCCGCAGCCTTGCCGGCTGTTTCGACTTGATCTTTCGCGATCACTTCTCCTGCTTCGTTGCGCGCAATAGCTTCCACTTTACCTGGTACATAAGGAACCAACCACTCTAGATAGAGTTCATCCGGATTTGCCCCTTCTTGGTAAGTCCGGCCATCAGCTGTGGTCTTCTTGGTAAAGGTCTTGACTCCTTGTGATTCCCCATTGACAATCAGTTCCACACTGTGGGCATTGGAGAAGGTTCGAACAGGGATCCGTCCTTCTTCATCCATGACACGATTGGCTAATTCTGGATTGTCCCAGTTCCAATGTGGCAAAAGATGGACCATCGGATGTTTCTCAGCCGATACCCATTGACTTTGGTAGAGGTAAAAAAATCATTCTTTGAAGGCCGGCAGTATCGACAATACCGAAATAAGAACTTTTCACAGGTGTGTCATTTTTGGTTGTGCCATGGGGTTGGCTCACCGATATAGTCGGTACCGGTCCAGATAAATTGTCCTGCATAGCCGGCATGATCACGGTCAAAGGTCCAAGAGGCTGTCGCTGTCCGACCCCAACCAACCCGGTCATTGCCGTAGTCTGATTGTTCATAGTGGCGGTCTTCTTGGTTGCTTCCTACCCATTCTCTTTCAGGGTGGTAGTAAGAGCCCCGTGTCCGCGTCGCAGAAGAGGTTTCAGAACCATAAATGAGCCAGTTTGGATGTTTCGCCCGTAAGCTTTTCATAGTTGGCTTCTGAATAGTTGAAGCCAACCGCATCAAGCTCTGCCGCTACTTTTTTTCATGGCCTCCTGAGCCATCGCCAAAGCGGAATTTATCAGCTCCCATGGTGACATAGCGGGTTGCATCCACTTCCTTGATGGTCTTGACCAACCGACGAACAGTTGCGACAGATTTGTCTGAACCATCTGCTTCACCGACTTCGTTACCGATCGACCACATCACAATGGCTGGATTGTTCTTGCCCCTGCTCTACCATGGTCCGTAGATCGTAATCTGACCAAGTATCCCCTTTCCGAGCTTCTGGGTGAGTGGCATCCTTTTCAAAGAAACGACCGTAATCGTATTGTTTCTGCCACCATACCAGGTATCAAAAGCTTCTTCTTGGACCATCAAGCCCAACTCAGCTGCAATTTGCAAAGTTTGTTCACTGCTGGGTTGTGAGTCGTCCGGGTCGCATTGACTCCCATGTCCTTCATCTGTTTGAGACGACGGTATTCAGCCTTGTAATTTTTCCTCAGCTCCAAGAGCCCCGTGGTCATGGTGAAGAGATACCCCGTGGAATTTCGTCGCCACCCCATTGAGGAAGAAGCCACCTTCTGGCGTCCAGTTCAGATAGCGATAACCAAAGCGTTCCTTTTTGCACATCGACCAACTGCGAATCCCTGATAGACACGCGTATAAAGGGTATAAAGAGCAGCTTTTTCATCCGTCACATTCCACAATTTTGGCCGCTCAACATGCAAGGTTTGAGAAAGGTTGATCTCTTGACCTGCTAGAACAGCTTGTGCTTCACTGCGCGTTTTTTCGCTCACCACTTGGCCATTTTGATCGACAATTTCATATTCCGCATAAATACTATGGGCTTGATCATCCTGGTTGACAATGCGGCTCTTCACCACTGTATCTACTGCCCCATTTTGCTGTTTTTCCAACTGAGGGGTCGTAATCGTAGTCCCATACTGCGCTAAATGAACCTTGTCCGTTACACTCAGCTTAACATCCCGGTAAATCCCACTACCTGAATACCAACGGCTACTTGGTTGTTGATTGACCACATGAACGGCGATGGTATTCTCACTTCCATCCGCATTCAAATAAGGAGTAATATCATAAGAAAAAGCATTGTAACCATTTGGATAATGACCAACGAATTGTCCGTTTACATAGACTTTGGAATCCATATAAACCCCGCCAAATTCCAAGCGGACCTTCTTATCTAGATCTTTGTCGTCCAAACGGAAGGTCTTACGATACCAAGCATCCCTCCGTTTAATTGCCCCCTTCATTTTTGAGCAGGAGAGTTGTGATCGAAATCAAAGAAAATAGACCAGTCATGAGGAAGATCTAATTTTTTCCAATCCTTGACATCCACTTGACGCCCTTCTGCACCAGGAGCTGCATTCAATTTAAAATACCAATCTTTATTAAAATCACGTTCTCGATCTTGCACAATATCCTCCGCTACACGATTTTGATCTGGAGCAGCTGTTTCTTCTGTTCCTGTAGCACGCTCAGATGAAGCTGAAACGGGCTGGCCTTCGCCTTGAGGCGCTGGCTTTTCCTCAGCTCTGGTAGGGGTGATGACAGCTGGAGCTTCTGAAACCCTTGCACCAGCTTCAGGAACTTCCGTTTCTGAGTTTTCCGTCACAACACTTGGTGTCTCAATCGAAGTCGGTTCACTTTCTAGGGCTGGCTTTTCTTCCGCATGGACCCTTGAAAGACCCAAGGCAGAAATCCCAATCACAACAGAACAAGCTCCAACTGAGAGCTTACGAATACTAAAAACAGGACGCTTTTCAAAAAAAGACTTTCCCATAAAAACCTCCTCTTAGGATTAAAACTCTTATTTGTAAGCGCTTTCTTACAATCGTAGACGCTTCCAAAAATCACATATTAACTATACCAAAAAAAGAGGAGCGATAGGCCTCGATTTCGCTCCAACTATAGTTAGATTAAGAACTCCTTTAATTAGTGGAAATCTCCGTAACCCAAAAAAGAGGCTGGGACAAAAGTCCTAGCCTCTCAATTATTTTTGGATTGTCGAGCAAGACGCAGTGGTTGAGTGGGCTTTACTACGCTGATTTCATCAGCTTTTACAGCCCTACTCAACAGTGCGGAGTGGGACGACGAAATCGAATTCTAACGAATTACCGATTTCGTCCCACTCTCTTTATCGTTTCTCTTATAATCCTGGTTCTTGACCAAGTTCAGCAGCCACCATCCAAATGTTCTTTTTCAAGTTCTGCTTTAGCCCCAACAAAGATATCATTGGTTACATCGTCGCCTTCAGCGTCGGTAACATCCAAAAGCTTTTTTTGGTAAAGGCCATCAAGGTAATGGAAGATTTCAAGAACACGAGTCAAGCTTTTCTTCTACATTTTTCGTAAATGTTCCACGGCGTTCTTCAATATTGCTGTGTTCCAAAAAAATTCAGTCATGCTAGAATAAGGAGCGCCACCAAGAGTGATCAGCTGTTCGCTCACTTCATCCAAGGTTGCATCCAAGCTGTCCATGTATTCGTCCATTTTTTTGGATGCCAAACCATAAAAGCCACGTCCACGCATATACCAGTGTACTTGGTGAAGGGCAATGTGAGCGACGTAGAGATCTGCTACGACTTGGTTCAAGAGAGCTTTTTGTTTCTGGAAGAGTTTCTTTATTAGAAGGTGCAAAAGTTGCTACATCAGTAGCTGCTTCATGTTTCATAGTTGTCATATCGTTTCTCCTTTTTTTATAATGATTCTAATTAACTATATCTTTATTATATGCTTCCTCATTCAGAAAGTCAAGATAAAAGATTTAAAAAAATATCATAGTTGTCAATTGAGAAAAAGATACGATAGAATGAAGAAGACTAATCGAAAGGCTTGACCAATGAAATATATCTTTACCTTCCTGATCTCCATGGTGCCCCTTGTTGAATTGCGCGGGGCCATCCCTTTTGCCATTGCAAATGGTATTCCCTTATGGACAGCACTCCTGATCGGAGTGATCGGAAATCTTCTCCTGTCCCTCTGATCTTCTTTTTCGCCCGCCATATCCTCACCTGGGGGGCAAAAAAACCGATCATCGGAGGCTTTTTTAGCTGGTGTCTCAATAAAGGGCATAGAGGCGGACAGAAATTAGAAAAAGCCGCAGGAGACAAGGGAATCTTCTGGGCCTTATTGCTCTTTGTGGGAATCCCTCTTCCGGGAACTGGTGCCTGGACCGGTGCCCTTGCAGCTTCTATCCTTGACTGGGACTTCAAACGCAGTAGCCTCGCAGTCATGCTCGGAGTGATACTAGCCGGCCTCATCATGGGAACCCTGTCCCTGCTCTTAGGAATTGATACCTTCTCACATTAAGCAAAAGGCTGAAGCAACGGCTTCAGTTTTTACATATAAAAAAAGATTCCCGTTCCTCTAAGAGTATAGACAAACTGTTTTTTTACAAATCTAATAAATTCTATAAAACAAAAAAATTTATTTATTAGAATTACTCAGTCATCTACTAAAACTTTCCGCTGTGAGAAAAGTGCTAGAAACAATCATGTTTCTAGCACTCGGGAGTTTTGGAACCTTAGGTCCAAAAACTAAGTCATGGAACTTCTTTGAAGTTCGCTGACGTCCGTACTCACCTAAGGAAAGTTATTTAGATGAATTTATCTTACTAAAAAGAGGTTTCCTTCGAAACCTCTTATTTTTTTATTCTTAGTTGTTAAGAGCTGCTGCCATTGTAGCTGCAACTTCTGCTTCAAAGTCATTTGAAGCTTTTTCAATACCTTCACCAACTTCAAAACGAACGAATTCGATAACTGAAGCATTTACTGATTCAAGGTAAGCTTCAACTGTCTTGCTGTCATCCATGATGTAGACTTGTGCAAGAAGAGTGTAGGCTTGGTCAACTTTTGTGTTGTCCAAGAAGAAGCGATCCATTTTACCTGGGATGATTTTATCCCAAATTTTTTCTGGTTTACCTTCAGCTGCCAATTCAGCTTTGATATCTTCTTCAGCTTGAGCAACCACTTCGTCAGTCAATTGTGCTTTTGAACCGAATTTCAAGTGTGGAAGAGCTGGTTTACCAACCATTGCACGGCTTTCGTTATCTTGGTCGATGACGTGGTTCAATTGTGCCAATTCATCTTTCACGAATTGTTCATCCAATTCTTTGTATGAAAGAACAGTTGGTTTCATTGCAGCGATGTGCATTGAGATTTGTTTAGCAAGTGCTTCGTCTCCACCTTCGATCACAGAGATAACACCGATACGTCCACCGTTGTGTTGGTAAGCACCGAAGTGTTGTGCATCTGTTTTTTCAAGCAAAGCAAAACGACGGAATGAAATTTTTTCACCGATTGTAGCTGTTGCAGATACGTATGCAGCTTCAAGAGTTTCACCTGAAGGCATTGTCAAAGCAAGAGCTTCTTCGTTGTTAGCTGGTTTACCTTCAGCGATCACTTTCGCTGTTGCGTTTACCAATTCAACGAATTGAGCGTTTTTTTCGCAACGAAGTCAGTTTCAGCATTTACTTCAACTACTGCTGCAACGTTACCATTGACATAAACACCAGTCAAACCTTCAGCGGCAACACGGTCAGCTTTCTTAGCTGCTTTTAGCCATACCTTTTTTTCGCGAAGCAATTCAATCGCTTTTTTTCGATATCACCTTCAACTTCAACCAATGCCTTTTTAGCGTCCATGACACCGGCACCAGATTTTTCACGCAATTCTTTTACAAGCTTAGCTGTAATTTCTGCCATTTTGATTCTCCTATATTTTTTAATAAAACAAGAGGGTCGGGCTGAGCCCTGCCCTCTTAGGTTCGTTACTTATTGAATGAAATTAAGCGTTGTCGCCTTCTACAACTTCAACGATTTCTTCGATTGAATCTGCTTGACCTTCAGTAGCTGCCAATTCAGCTTCTACTGTAGCAACACTGTCTTCACCTTGACGTCCTTCGATAACAGCGTCAGCCATTTTCGCAGTGATCAATTTAACAGCGCGGATAGCGTCATCGTTCGCTGGGATGATAACATCGATATCATCTGGGTCAGTGTTTGTGTCGACCATCGCTACAACTGGGATACCCAATTTCTTAGCTTCTTTAACAGCGATTTGTTCTTTATGTGGATCCACAACGTACATTACGTCTGGGATACGAGGCATGTCTTCGATACCGCCCAAGAATTTTTCAAGACGAGCGCGTTGTTTGTTCAACAATGCAACTTCTTTTCTTAGGAAGAACTTCAAAAGTTCCATCTTCTTCCATGCGTTTGATTTCTTTCAAACGAGCGATACGTTTTTGGATTGTTCCCCAGTTAGTAAGAGTTCCACCCAACCAACGGTGGTTGATGAAGTATTGACCTGAACGAACAGCTTCTTCTGCAACAGCATCAGCAGCTTGTTTCTTAGTACCTACGAACAAGATCACTGCATCGTTTGCAGCTGCATCACGCATGAAGTCGTATGCTTGGTCTGCATATTTTACAGTTTGTTGCAAGTCGATAACGTGGATTCCGTTACGTTCTGTGAAGATGTACTTAGCCATCTTAGGGTTCCAGCGACGAGTTTGGTGACCAAAGTGTACACCAGCCTCAAGAAGTTGTTTCATTGAAATTACTGCCATGAGTAAGTTCTCCTTTTTTGTTTTTTTCTCCTCTCTCAGACGTCAACTTGCAGCACGACCACAAGGGCAACGGCGCCACAATGGATCCGAGATGAGTATTTTGTTGTTTTAGACAACTCTATAAGTATAGCAGAAATCCCTAGAATTCGCAAGCCATTTGAGAGATTTTTTCAACTTCCTCCTTCTACAATCATTTGAGCCAAAAAGTTTTTCTTGACCAATCTTATTTTTTAGGTTACAATAATATTTGTTATGGCGGTATAGCCAAGTGGTAAGGCACGGCTCTGCAAAAGCTTGATCGTCGGTTCAAATCCGTCTACCGCCTTGATAATAAAATTTTTTATCATCTTTTATCTTTTAAAAATTCCCCTAGCAATAGGGGTTTTTTGTTGCACTTCAGGTTTCTTTCTTAATGTTGGATTTCCTAAAGCTCTTCTTTTCTATGCCAAGCACACCTCAAAACATCCTAACAAATACTCTATGTAAACCAAGGGTCCCCTCAAAATGATAAAATCGTAATTGTCCTATCTGCTCCAACTACCAAGTACTTAAAAGTTGTTACCGATCTGAAAAAACATCGAAGAAAAGAGAGAGTGGAACAGAAATCGGTAATTCGTTAGAATTCGATTTCGTCGTCCCACCTCCGCACAGTTGAGTAGGGCTGTAAAAGCTGATGAAATCAGCGTAGTAGAGCCCACTCAACCACTGCGTCTTGCTCGACAATCCAAAAATAATTGAGAGGCTAGGACTTTTGTCCCAGCCTCATTTCGTTTCTTACAATTCAGCAATTTGGTTCAAGTTCACTTCTGCAACCGTATCGTTACCGAACATAGAAATGACCATTTTCACCTTGTTGTTATCAATTTCAGTGATCTTACCAGTATAGTCTGTGAAGGCACCGTCGATGATACGAACTGTATCGCCCACCTTGACATCCAAATCAAACTCTTGAACAGTTTGACCCATAGAGAGCAAGATACTGCGGATTTCTTCCTCCAACAATGGAGTTGGTTTTTGAACGGTTCCCGTGTGATCCGACAAAACCAGTAACGTTCGGTGTATTCCGAACGACAAACCAAGCTTCATCTGTCATGACCATTTCTACCAAGACATAACCTGGGAAGCGGTTTTTTTCGATTTCTTTTTGTTTTACCATTTTTTTCTCAACTTGTACGGTTTGAGTTGGAATCTCTACGCGCAAGATGTTTTCTAACATATTGTAAGTTTGCGCACGTTGCAAAAGATTCTCTTTTACCTTGTTTTCATATCCTGAGTAGGTTTGTAGTACAAACCAGCCTTTATCAAAACTGTCCATTTGGGCATCCTTTCTTTCTGTTTAGCCTGCTCGAGCTTTTGTGAACATACTAAAAAAAGCCTCTTGGCTTTCCTTTTCCTAGCTTCATTATACCACATTTTGCAGGAATGCAAAGAGGTTTGCTGATTTATTTTTAAGAAAAGACCACAAAAAGTGGGAGTGGGAAAGAACTCTGATATAAAAAGGTTGAAAAGGTTCCCCAAACCTTTTCAATCTTCCCACCCCCGCATAGCTCCAACAGTCTAGGAGACTGTTGGAGGTTGCAGATAAAGGAAACATTGTTTCCGTCCACATAGGCCATCTTTGAAGCTTAAAAAGCGAACAAAGACTTAGGATACTTGCTTCGCAAGTTTTATCCGCCACCTCAAAGCAGTGCTTTGAGCAATCAGCCACTGCGTCTTGCAGTTATTCCTATCAAAAATCAAAGGCTGGACAGTTGTTGCCCAGCCTCTTGGCTTCTTTTCTTAAAAGAAATTGATCATGTGCAATAGGCCACGTGCAATGACTTTGTCGAACAAATAAATCAAAGCTACAAAGAAAGCGGTGTACTCAATCACTGAGATAAAGTTTTTCCATCTTTCCTTGCGATTTGGCCAAGTTGTATCTTTTAGTAAGACGAAAATATCTTTAATGAATTTCACAACTCTCTCCTATCGTGTTTCTTTATGGATGGTATACTTGCTGCAATGCTTGCAGAATTTATTGACTTCTAGACGTGTTGGTTTTGGTGTCCCACTCAACTTAATGGAGTAATTGCGTGATCCGCAAACCGTACACGCTAGACTTGCTTTTTTTAGTGCCATAACGCCTCCGTTCACCCCATTATAGCAAGATTTCTACATTTTTGACAAGAATAGAAAATCTAGTGTCAAGAAAAAAAGCAAATCTAAAGGGTTATCCCACTGGTTTTTCTCCTCATTTTTTTGGTAAAAATAAAACAAAAAGGAGACGAATATGAAAAAGTGATCACCCTAAAAGAGAGTGACAACATTGAAGATCGGCGAGGGCAAAGCTACTCCCAGTCTTCTAGCAACAGTAACCTTGGCGGAGGGATTTTTACAGATCTTACTATCGCCTGGAAGCTTCAAGAGTAAGATCATCATTATCCTCCTCATAGTCTTTCTAGGAGGAGGAGCTAGCCTTGGAGGTCTCTTTGGAAATGGGACTTCTTCTCAACCTTACCAGTCCACCCAAGTCACGCGCACCAACAAGACCCATGTCGACGATGCAGATGCCCAGTTCGTCAGCAAGGTCCTTGCCACAACAGAAGATCATTGGCACAAGGTCTTTCAAGCCGAAGGACGGACCTACCAGGAGCCCAAACTAGTCTTCTATACTGGACGGACAAAGACAGGCTGTGGGGTAGGTCAAGCATCGGCTGGCCCTTTCTACTGTCCAACCGACAAGAAAATTTATTTGGATATGAGCTTCTACAAGGAATTGACCACCAAATACAAGGCCAGTGGGGACTTTGCCATGGCCTACGTCATCGCCCACGAAGTCGGGCACCATGTACAAAACGAGCTGGGAATCCTTGGCAAATACCATCGGATGCAGCAAGGTCTTTCTGAAAAGGAACGAAATGCCATCAGCGTCCGCATCGAACTGCAAGCAGATTATCTAGCAGGTGTCTGGGCCCGCTCCATTCAAGACCGAAATCTTCTAGATATCGGCGATATCGAAGAAGCTATGAATGCAGCCCATGCCGTCGGTGACGACACTCTCCAGGAGCAAAGCTTTCACGGCTACTCGGTGCCAGATAGCTTTACCCACGGGACTTTCGGAACAACGCATGCGCTGGTTCAAACGGGGCTACCAGTACGGAGATTTGCAACACGGCGATACCTTTAGTTTGTCAGATAGTGAACTCTAAACAAAGATCTATTCAGAAATCCTTCTGAATAGATCTTTTAGAAGATAGACAAATTGCATTTTACATAAAACAACTTAAGTGACGTTGAAAAAAATTAAAATAATTAATACTATTAGGATCATTTCAACAGAAACTTTCCGTCAGGAGAAAAGTGCTAGAAACACTATTGTTTCTAGCACTCGGGAGTTTTTGGAAGTAAAATAGTTCGGGGAACTGTTTTAGCATGAGCCTAAAAATTTGAAAAAGCGAATGGGTTCAAAACGATTGAACACGGGTTGTGGATCGTGTCAAAAAGATAAGTCTTCCCTAGAATCTAAAGATTCTGCGTCAAACTTCCTATTTTGACTTTATCCGCCACGCCCTTTTGTATCTTAATTTAGTCATGGAACTTCTTCGAAGTTCGCTGACGTCCGTACTCACCCTAAGGAAAGTTACTACGATGACTTTATTCAATTCAGAAAAACGATTCAGAAATTCTTCTGAATCGTTTTTTGATTAGAAACCAAGCCAGCCTTTGAAGGTATCCCAAGCGTTTTTTTCGCTTTTTTCCTGGGATATCGGCCTCGTCGATTGCTTTTTTTCGCATCATCAACCATATTCGACGCCTTCTCTTTGACATCCCTCAAAGAAACCTTTGTCTTCTTTTGCTGTCTGTTTCTGTCGTTTCTTCTCCGACTGGCGCAATGCCATTTTCAGCATAAGAGTTCTTCACCGAGTCAAACTGGGTACCGTCTGTATAAGGCAGAACACTGTTGGCAACATTGCGGAAGATCTCGGACGCCGTTCCAGCACTACTGTCCGTCAAGTAGTGATTCTCATCGGTCGTTGGGAAACCAAGCCATTGACTGATGACCACATCTGGTGTGTAGCCGATCACCCATTGGTCTCCAGAGAGGTCCTTGTTAAAGCTGGTCTCTGTCGTACCAGTTTTCCCTGCCATGGTATAGCCATAAGGCGCAGCATTAACCCCTGTACCATTACTAAAGGTACCAAGCATCATATTGGTCATCTTATCTGTCGTTGAACCACTAAGCACTCGGGTTGATTTCTGGCTGTGGCTCTTGACCACTTGGCCACTTGCATTTTCGATCTTGGTAATGAGGTGAGCATCATTCATGACCCCGCCGTTAGCAAAGGTGCCATAGGCCTGGGCCATCTGCATCGGATTGGTTGTCACACCGGCCCCCAAGGCAACGGCAAGCGACTTGTCCACCTTGTCCATATTGAGCCCGAATTTTTTCCCGTATTCAAAGACCGTATCGAGACCCAAATCATTAGCGGTCGCTACGGCTGGAAGGTTAAGGGATTCTGCCAAGGCCTGGTACATCGGTACCGTTGGGCTAGACTGGATTCCCGCGTAGTTATTGACTCATAGCTTCCATATTGGGTGGTACTATTGTCCAACTCCTTATTGGTCGACCAACCTTCAGCAACAGCTGGGCTATAGACGACTAAAGGTTTGATGGTCGATCCTGGACTACGGGCAGCCTGGGTGGCGTAGTTGTAGGTACGGAAACCTGGATTTTCATCACTGCCGACGCGCCCTACCAGAGCCCGAACCCCTCCGGTCTTAGGATCGAGTGCCACACTACCAGATTCCGCGCGCGTGCCGTCTTCCGCTACTGGGAAGAGGGCTGTATTGTCATAGATCACCTGCATACTTGCTTGGTAATTTTGATCCAGCTCAGTATAGATCCGGTAGCCATTTTTGACAATGTCTTCTTCGGTCAGGCCGTATTCATTGACCGCTTCATTGATGACCGCATCAAAATAGGATGGGTAGCGGTAATCCTCCGACTTGCCTTCATAGGCATCGACTAGCTGGCCATGGATATCGACAGCAGCAGACTGATCAGCTGTTTTCTGGTCAATATAACCAGCTGCCACCATATTTTGGAGGACCGTATTGCGGCGATTGGTCGCATTCTCTACCGAATAGAGCGGGTTATAGATTTCAGGCCCCTTGAGCATACCTGCGAGAACCGCAGACTGATCCAAGCTTAATTGACTGGCTGAAACCCCAAAATACTTCTTGGAAGCATCCTCAATACCCCAAACCCCATTTCCAAAATAGGCATTGTTGAGGTACATGGTGAGGATCTCTTTTTTACTGTATTTCTTATTGATTTCAAGCGCCAAGAAGAATTCCTTGGCCTTGCGCTCCACCGTCTGGTCCTGAGACAGGTAAGCATTCTTGGCTAGCTGCTGGGTGATGGTCGACCCCCCCACCTGAGCGACCCAGAGTCAAAATCGCTAAGAAGAAGCGACCATAGTTGATCCCGCTATTCTTGTAGAAGCTCCGGTCCTCTGTTGCGACCACAGCATGTTGCAGATTCTCACTAATGGCATCGAGTTCGACATAGGTTCCTTTTTGCCCGGTCAAACTTCCCGCCTGGTCCCCATTCTTATCATAGATAATGGTAGTCGCCTTCAGTGCATTCTGCAAGTCCTTGACGTTGGTCGTCTTAGCAAGGTAGAAGAGATAGCCCCCTGTCAAGAGGCTAAAGCCTAGCCCAATGATCAGAAGAATCTTGGTCAAATGGAAGCGACGCCAGAAACGACGGAAGGGGTGTTGAGAGAGCGGTTTGCTTCTGTGCTTGCCTGAGCGACTATAAGTCGGCTCTACTGTCTCTTCCGGTAGTTCCGTGTCTGGCACTTCTTCTGCCACTGCTTTTGGGTGGATGATCCTTTCTAAAAAGTGATCAGGTTTTCAAATAATTCTTTTATTCTATTCATACCTGTTATTGTAACACCTTATCCTTGTCCTAGCAAGAAAAGATGGCTCATCCCCTTTTCCCATTTAGTTTTCTTTAAGCTTAGATTTTGCTACAATAGGGTCATGAACTATCAATTTACCATTCCACAATCCTTTCCCCAAATGACTGTGAAAGAGCTGCTTGAGGACTACTTCCTCATTCCCCCGTAAGATCCGGCATTTTTTTACGAACCAAGAAGCACGTCTTGGTCAATGGCGAGACCACTCGACCGGCAGAGCCCCTGTTCAAAAAAGGAGACCAGATCCAGCTGATCTTTGACGCGGACGATTACCCTGAAAAAGAGCTCCCCGCCGGAGACCCGAGTCTGGTCGAAGAACTCTATCAGGATGAGCATGTCATCATCGTTAATAAGCCTGAAGGCATGAAAACCCATGCCAATGAGCCGACAGAAATTGCTCTTCTCAACCATGTTTCCAGCTATGTTGGATCTACCTGCTACGTCGTGCACCGCCTAGACAAGGAAACCAGCGGAGCGATTTTTATTTGCCAAAAACCCTTTTTATCCCTGCCCATTCTCAACCGCATTTTGGAAGATAAAAACATCCAACGTGAGTACTGGGCCTTGATCCAAGGAAGTTTAGCGCAAAAGGCCATCATCTACAAGGATAAAATCGGGCGCGATCGCCACGATCGACGCAAGCGCTTAGTCGATCCACGCAAGGGGCAGTATGCAGAAACCCAGGTGACGCAACTGAAAAAAATCGGGCGAAACAGCCTGGTCAAATGCCAGCTCAAGACGGGGCGTACCCATCAGATCCGGGTTCATCTCTCCCATCATGGACACCCGATTGTCGGGGATCCTCTCTATAACCCTGCACGCGGAGAGCGACTCATGCTCCATGCTCACCGCTTGACCTTCACCAATCCATTAACCCTTGAAACCATACAAGTCGAGGCCCCTTCCAAGAGTTTCGAAGAAGGGTTGAAAAACTGAAAAAAGAATCAAAAAAGAAGCTGAGCAAAAATTGAGCTCTATAATTTCTGTAGTGGGTAAAACTACCATAGGAATTATGGAGCCTCTTTCTTTATAGAAAAAAGCAAAAGAACATAGCCCTGTCAATCAAGGCTATGTTCTTTCAATTTTCGTAGTTGAAATTTTAACGGTCATCTGACTCTTTTAATGTCTGTTTTTTCCCATTTTTTGAAAACAAAAACAATCCAAGTAGAGTTGTCAGTCCTCCCAAGATACTCAGAACCCATTGAGAACCTGTGACTCCTGTACGCGGCAAATGTTGTTGGTCCGAATCAACTTGCTTGTAATCAGCAGTAGCAGTCGAGTCAACTATCTCTTTAAATGTCGGATCCACTGTTTCTTTTGTTACATTTTTCGATGGTTTTAGAATATCTTGTTGAGGATGATTTATCGGAGTATGAGGTTGAACAGGAATAGGTTCTGGTGTTGGCGTTGGTGTTGGTGTTGGAGCTGCCATTTCATACTCATATACGACATGAGTTGTTCCTTCTTTTAAGAAACCTGATGTAGGTGCAGATGATGGAGAAAGACCGACTAATACATATTTTTTTGACCATTCACTATGAGTGATTGAGGTTGCTCATTCACATTCTCCGCTGCATTA